>Ga0209347_1000231_pt1 | contig 154001 bp, 138 predicted proteins | sample AutmiccommuBRH23_FD_187382 | JGI IMG/M metagenome (GOLD analysis project Ga0209347, IMG submission 187382) | Deep subsurface microbial communities from Mt. Terri, Switzerland - Autotrophic microbial communities BRH/23 (SPAdes) (version 2) | ecosystem: Environmental > Aquatic > Deep subsurface... | reverse complement strand
ACACTTCCAGATCGGTTTTTAAGCTTTCGGATAAACATCTCTGCAATTTTGCAACACCCAAATTTAATAAACTATATTTGATTTTCAGATTGTTACGAGGGTGTTGCAAAAAAATGCGGAAAACAGGCGCGGCTAAACCCAGTTTCCGACACATCGCCGCCAATGCTCATCGTGTAGCCTTTTTTAATGGCATTTTTTACCGCATCCATAAACACATCCAGCGGAACATTGTAATACTCATCGCTGTGCCACCAGTTGTCCGGAACCTTGTATTCCACTTGTTGCCAGTAAGGTTCTTGTTTGTAGGATAAAATCTCAACAAAATCGTTTGGGTTCAGCTTCAGGTAATCGGTCATGTAGGTTTTGGGCGTGTAGGTTTTTCCTTCAATTACAAATTCCACCGGCGGCTCACCAATGTGGTGATTCATAATGGCTTTAATGGTCTCCAGGCCGTAGTCTACATTCCAGGCATTGCTGGCTTTCATCGATTGCAGAAAACCGCGCATTTCTTCCATCATTTTGGCGTGGGTGTGAAACTGACGTCCATGCAACAAACCGGTGTACATTTCTTCAGGTACAACGCCGTAGCGGTTCATCATACGGGCAACGGCATTGCCTTCCGAGCCTTCGTCGAATTTGGAGTCGCCACGTTTTTCAATATACCGGCGGGCCTTCTCCACATATTCCCAGTAAACGGTGTAAATTTCCGAAAGCTCCACTTGCTTGCCGGTTTGGCGATAAACTTCCGACTCATAGAATGAGGTGGTTGAAAACGACCAGCAAGTACCGGCATTTCCCTGCGATTCGGTTTCCTGGCACCAAACCGTTTGGTAAAGCGATGGATCGTTCGGAAGATCCAAATCCGACTGGTCCATGTTGAAGCGGATAAATGGCGTTTTTTCTTTCAACTGTTCATTCACCGCGTGAATATCTTTCAGAATGGACTCGTAATAATAGCCTTTTCCTTGCTCGTAAACTTCAACTTTTCCTTGACTTTCGTTTTTCTGCGCAAAACCATTTAGCGCCAGCAACATCGATAAAAGTGTCAACAACCGTTTATTCATTTTGATTTTTTTTGTTTCAGCTAAAATACCCTTAATCAGCCAATCAGTCGATGAGTGATGTCAGGAATTACACGAATTAACTTGAAAACTGACATTTGGAAGCTTGTTTTCCCCCGAGTTCTATTATTTTCGCATAGAATAATTTGCACGCTTTTGTGCCCGCCTGAGAAATTGATACACATGATCATGGATACGATGAGGGAATGGATGGCTGAACAGGCCGGTACACGTGCTGGAACCAAACAATTCAAGAATTATGAGAATACCTTTAGCGTTGATTGATAAGTATAATGTCCCGGTTCCCCGGTATACGAGTTATCCACCCGCCAACTTTTTTGGCGATGACTTCACAACCAATGATTATTTGGAGGCCGTAAAAGCATCGAATAGCAAGCAGCCTGAAAATATCTCCATCTACCTGCATATTCCGTTTTGTACGCAGCTGTGCCTGTATTGTGGTTGCAACACGCACATCACCAAGGATCAGGATATCATGAAAAATTACGTGGCCGCCCTGAAAAAGGAGATCCACACGATTGGTAAGCTGATCGACAAAAACCGGAAGATCTCGCAAATTCACTGGGGTGGGGGCACACCCAATGTTTTGCCAGCCGAATACATTGGCGAGATCATGGAAATTTTCACTTCCAACTACCAATTTATTGAGCATCCAGAAATTGCGGTGGAGTGTAACCCGGCGCATTTGGATCAGGCGTACATTGATGCTTTGGTTTCCTTCGGATTTAATCGCATCAGTCTGGGTGTGCAGGATTTTCAAGCCAAAGTGCTGGACGCTGTCCACCGCGAAGTGCCCGAAATCCCGATCGAAGAGCTGGTGGGCATGATTCGCAGGCATCCGGGAGTTTCGGTCAATCTCGACTTCATCTATGGCTTGCCGCACCAAACGGTGGAGTCGTTTGCAACGACGATGGATAAAGCTGTGGCCATCAATCCCGACCGGCTGGTGACTTTTTCGTATGCCCATGTTCCGTGGGTAAAAAAGGCGCAGCAGAAACTGGAAAAATTGGGCTTGCCCGAAGCGGAAGACAAAGTGAAAATGTTTGAAGTAGCCTGGGCCAAAATGACCGGCGCAGGCTATGTGCCCATCGGACTGGATCATTATGCCAAGCCGGAAGATGATATGGCTGTTGCGCTAAAAAACCGCTCGCTTCACCGGAACTTTCAAGGCTACTGTACCCGCGAAACCACCGGGCAGGTGTATGCTTTTGGGGTAACCGGCATCAGCCAGTTGGAAGATGTTTACGCTCAAAATGCCCGTACGGTAAAGGAATATATTGATACGATTGAACGGGGTGAAATCAAGGTGGTGAAGGGCTTTGCGCTTTCCGATACCGACAAAATCATCCGGCAAATTATCAACGAAATTATGTGCAACCAGTATTTGTCGTGGAAACAGGTTGCCGGACAGTTCAATCTGGAAGTGGATGCACTGAAAAAGTTGCTGAACTTTAAAGAAAGCAAGCTCGATGAGTTTGTGAAAGACGATTTGCTATCGTACACCACCGACGAAATTGTGATTTCGGATTTGGGGCGCTTTGTGCTGCGGAATATTGCTGCTGTGTTTGATATTCGTCTGGAAGGAGCCATTCAGAAATTTTCAAAATCAGTTTAAAAATGAGTCAGAAAGTAGCTGTTATTGGTGCCGGTTTAAGTGGGCTGACCACCGCTTATTACCTTCGCAAGAGAGGAAACGATGTTCAGGTTTTTGAAAAGGCCGGCCGTATTGGTGGCGTCATCGAAACCCGGGAGGAAGATGGATTCCTTTACGAAAATGGCCCCAGCACCGGGGTGCTCGGACAACCCGAGGCAGCTGCTTTAATTGAAGAACTGGGCGAGGCTTGTCAGCTTGAAATTGCAGATGAAGATGCCAAGTATCGCTGGATTTGGAAAGGCGATCGCTGGCATGCGATACCAAGTGGATTGTGGGGCGGCATCACCACGCCTTTGTTTTCGTGGTACGATAAATTCCGCATTTTGGGCGAACCATTTCGTAAGCCGGGAACCAACCCAAACGAGTCGCTGGCCGATTTGGTGCTTCGCCGAATGGGGAAAAGCTTCTTGAAGTACGCCATTGATCCGTTTATCCTGGGTGTTTATTCAGGCGATCCAAGTAAGCTGATTGTGAAATACGCTTTGCCGAAACTCTACAATCTGGAGCAAAACTACGGCAGTTTTATTGGTGGAGCAATCAAAAAAGCCAAAGAGCCGAAAACCGATTGGGACAAAAAAGCCACCAAGGAGGTTTTCTCGCTTCGGGGAGGTTTAAAATCTTTGGTCAATGCTTTGGGTGAGCAGATTGGAGCCGACCGCTTTCACCTCAATCAAAAGAATTTAATGGTTGAATATTCCGAAGGGAAATACCAGATTACGGATGCTGCCGGGCAGACTTTCGAATTCGACAAGCTTATTTCAACGGTTGGCGGATATGCCTTGCGGCAGCTGTTCCCATTTTTGCCTGCTGATAAACTGGCTCAAATTGAAGCCATGAAATATGCACGCGTGGTGCAGGTTTCAGTTGGTTTTAAAAAGTGGGAAGGTATGCCAATCAAAGCTTTTGGCGGCTTAATTCCTTTTCACGAAAACCGCGATATTTTGGGCGTTTTGTTTCTTTCTTCATTTCTGAAGGGGCGGGCCCCGGAAGGTGGAGCGCTGTTGTCTACTTTTTTAGGCGGAGTTCGGAAACCCAAAATGGTTGATCTGCCGGACGATGAAATTAAGGCGTTGGTTGAAAAAGAGCTAAAAAGTATGCTGGGGCTAACAAAATGGCAACCTGATTTGTTGGTTATTAATCGTTATCAGCACGCTATTCCGCAGTACGGCATCGAATCAGCCGGGCGCTTGCAGGCGATTGCCGAGTTGGAAGCTGAGTTTCCGGGTTTGCTGTTGGGAGGCAATATTCGCGATGGAATCGGGATGGCCGACCGGATCAAACAAGGAAGAAACCTGGCGGACAGCGCGACCGACTAGCGATAATCAAGTATTCCCGAGAAATCGGGACTCCCTCCGGTCGCAAGTATCGAGCATCATCAAGTATCAAATATCAAGCATCAAGCATTCATGAGAAATAATCAAGTAGCATCGGCTTACCGAAACCTTCAGCAACAAATTTGTCAAGCATTGGAAACAGCCGATGGAAAAGCTGTTTTTAAAACCGATCATTGGGAAAAGGCTATTGGACATGGGTTTACCATGGTTTTAACCGAAGGCGATGCCATTGAAAAGGCGGCGGTTAATTTTTCGGCTGTAGGTGGACCGGTGAGCGACCGTATGCGAAAGGCCCTTCATATTGATGAAGGCGAAGATTATTTTGCGACGGGCATTTCGTCCATCATTCACCCCAACAATCCCCATGTGCCCATTACCCACATGAATGTACGCTACTTCGAGCTGAGTTCTGGGAAAGCCTGGTTTGGTGGTGGCATCGATTTAACGCCACACTATGTTGATGTGGAAGAAGCCTGTTGGTTTCATCAGCAATTGAAAGCGGTTTGCGACCGGTTTGATGTTTCTTTTTATCCGGAGTATAAAGTTTGGGCCGATGACTATTTCTATTTGCCGCACCGGGAGGAAACCCGCGGCGTAGGCGGGATCTTTTTCGACCACGAGGATGGAACCGGCGAAGTGAATTTCGATAAGTTTTTTGCGTTCACCCAGGCATTGGCCGAAGCGTATCCGCGAATTTACGTGGAACTGATGAGCCGCAACCGCAAGCGTGCTTTTTCGGAGCAGGAAAAACAATGGCAAACCCTGCGAAGGGGCCGTTATGTGGAGTTTAACCTGCTTTACGACCGGGGGACCAAATTTGGTTTGGAGTCGAACGGGCGGACGGAATCCATCTTTTTGAGTATGCCGCCCATGGCTTCGTGGACTTACGATTTTCAGCCAGAAAAAGGATCGCGGGAGGAAGAAACGCTGAGCTTGTTAAAAAAGGATATCGACTGGATTCATGCCTGAAAATGAACCAAGCCCGGTGCCTTGCTGTTCCGATCTTTTAAAGTACAGCAATCATGCACCAAAGAATTATTCAAACATCGAATTTAAAATCTATTTTTCTGATCCGCCTGATGGTTGGCGTCGTTTTCCTGTCCGAGGGCATTCAGAAATTCTTATTTCCAGCGATTAGGGGAGCCGGGCGCTTTGAAAAGATTGGGCTCCCATCTCCGGAGTTTTTAGGCGCTTTTGTGGGTGGTTTTGAAGTTGTTTGTGGCTTGCTGGTTTTAATAGGCTTGTACACGCGCTTGGCCGGTATTCCTTTGCTCATCATCATGATGGTGGCTATTTCCACAACCAAACTCGATATTTTGATGAACGACGGTTTTTGGGTGATGATGCATGCCGCCCGAACCGATTACGCCATGCTTTTGGGAAGCCTCTTTCTGATTATCAAAGGGGCAGGGCCCTGGTCAATCGATTGGCGGATCGGGAAGAAGCTGATTTGAATGGGAGCAAAAAAAAGCCCCGCAATTGCGAGGCTTTCGATTAAGAATGGTTTGGAATTTCTTATTCGTTAAACCAGCTATCAACCAGTGTTTTGTGTTCGTTGTACCAGTTCAGGGCTGCTTCTTCTTCGTTGCCTGCATTTTCTTCAATGGCCAGCATTAATGAACCGAGGTTGTCGTCATTCATTTTAAAATTGCTGAAGAAAGTCGCCAGCTCGGGATTGGCTTCGGCCCATCCGTTGGTGGCAATCACTGAAATTGTTTCGGCAGCACCCATCGTTCCTTTGGGATCTTCAAGGATTTTCAGGTCGTAGCGTGCAAATTTGGTGTGAGGCTTCCACCCGGTCACAACGACTGCTTCTTCTTTGTCGTAGGCTCTTTTGAGCGAGGCCAGCATGCCAGCTTCGCTTGAAGTGACCAGTTCGTAGTCGAGATTGTATTCATCGATTACTTTTTCCGTGACACTCATAATTCCTGCTCCGGGGTTGATTCCGACAATTTTACCTTCAAACTGGCCTTTGGCACTATTCAGTTCATCGATGGAATTGATCTCGACGTATTGCGGAACGACCAGCCCCAGTAGGCCTTCTTCGTAAACAACACCCAGCCGCTCTACCTGGTCACCAAATTTTTCCATATATGGCTCGTGGGTGATCGGTTCCCAAACTTCCATAAATACGTCGGCATCGCCTTTGGCAACCGCGGCAAACACCGGAGCTACGTCGGCGTTAACCAATTCAACTTCGTATCCTTTCTGCTCCAGCACGGCTTTGGCCAGGTGCGTATTGGCAATACACTCAATCCAGTTTACCATCGCAATGGTCACCTCTTTGTTTGTTTCTTCTGTGGCGCTTTTTTTGCTTCCGCCACTGCAGCTTGTTAAAAAGACTGCTAATATCAAACTAAATCCTACTAAAATGTTTCGTTTCATCTTATTCATTTTTTTGTTTATTTTCTAAATTTTGTGTGATCCGGTCGAGGATGATCGCCAGTAACACAACGGCGAGTCCACTTTCAAATCCCAGACCGATTCGTAATTGGCTAATCCCTTGCAATACAATTTCGCCCAAGCCTTTTGCGCCAATCATACTGGCAATAACGACCATGGAAAGCGACATCATGATGGTTTGGTTGACTCCGGCCAGAATGGTTGGCATGGCCAGGGGCAATTGTACTTTGACGAGCAATTGTCGCGGAGTTGCGCCAAACGCTTTTGTGGCTTCCACAATGTCTTCGGGCACTTGCTGTATTCCGAGCGAAGTGAGCCGGACAACCGGAGGCATCGCAAAAATGATGGTTGCAAATGCTCCGGGAACGGTTCCCAGTCCGAAGAACAACACCGCCGGAATCAGGTAAACGAAAGCCGGCATGGTTTGCATAAAGTCGAGAATGGGCCGGATAATGCTGTTGGCTGTTTTGTTTTTTGCACTCCAGATTCCCAGTGGAATACCAATGGCCAGCGCTATGATAGCCGAAGCCAACACCAATGAAAAGGTTTGCATGGTTTCTTCCCAAAAACCGGTAAAGTAGATAAACACCAAGCCGACCAAGGTGAGTATGGCATTTTTACGCCCTGCTTTCCACAGTGCCAATCCGGTAAAAAGGGCGATGGTCACATAAAAAGGCAGGCCAATCCAGACACTTTCAATGACCTGAATCAAAGAGCTCATACCGGTATTGATGGCATCAAACATTCCGGAAAAATTGTCCGTAAGCCAGTTAACGCCATCTTCAATATATTGTCCTATAATCATAATTCAATTGCCTTTTGGATGATCTCATTAATTTCTTCCTTATCCTTACCTGTCGTTTCTGCGATCAGGGAAGTGGGGGTCACCAAACCCAACAGGTGATTATCTTCATTGACCACCGGAATGGGTAAGTTAGTTTTACTAAGCAGCGGAAGCATATCTTCCACGGTCGCATCCGGGTTTACCGTCATCACCGAATCCCGAATGATGGATTCAATGGTTTTGATCTCTTTCTTTTTTAGCTCCACCACATCTTCAATTTTGACAAATCCCAAAAAGGTGCGGTTCGTCCTTACAACAGGCAATGAGGTGACACCAATATCGCGCATGGTACGTAAAACCACAGCCGGTCCGTCTTTCTTCAAGCGGGCCAGTTTGGGTTTTTTAAATAGGATGGTGCCTGCGGTGACAATCTTGCTGCGGTCCACATTTTCAACAAATGACTTCACGTAATCATCGGCCGGATTGGTAATGATTTCTTCGGAATTACCTACTTGTACGATAACACCATCTTTCATGATGGCAATGCGGTCGCCCAACTTGATGGCTTCTTCCAAATCGTGGGTAATGAAGAGAATGGTTTTTTGCATTTTCTCCTGAAGCAACAACAGCTCATCCTGCATTTGCGAACGAATCAGAGGGTCGAGTGCCGAGAAAGCTTCATCCATTAGCAGCACTTCGGGCGTATTGGCCAGTCCGCGGGCCAATCCCACGCGTTGTTGCATACCGCCCGATAGCTCACTCACTTTCTGGTTTTCGTAGCCTTTCAGTCCAACCAGTTCGATGGTTTCTTCGGCTTTTTTGTCGCGTTCGGCGCGATCAATACCTTGAAGCTCGAGGCCAAAGGCCACATTGCTGAGCACTGTGCGATGGGGAAGTAGCCCAAAATGCTGGAAAACCATAGCCAACTCGGTGCGCCGAATGTTGAGCAGTTCCTTGTCGGACATGCGGGTAATCTCTTCATCGTTAATGAATATTTTCCCCGTAGTGGGTTCTATAAGGCGATTGATACAACGGAGTAAGGTCGATTTTCCACTACCTGAAAGCCCCATAATCACAAAGATCTCGCCTTCGTTGATGGTCAGGTTGGCATCCCGAACTGCGACATTACATCCGGTAGCTTCCAGTATTTCAGCCTTAGTTTTGCCTTGATCAAGCATTTTTAAGGCTTTCGATTTTCCCTTTCCGAAAACCAGCGAAAGCTTCTCAATTTTTATTTTTTCCATACTATTCTGTTAAAAGTAGTAGCCGATGTTGATGTTGAAACGCTTCATCCAATCCGCATCGTTGTCGCCAACTCCCAATCCTTCGCCAAACGTAGCGTTTAACCAGGGTTGATTTTTCCCCATCGCATAGTCGATATAGGTATAGACAGGGCCGGCTGAAATCAGGATTCCGGGAATCAAATGATGCATGTCGGCATAATCATCGTTCACTTTATCGACGAATGTGTAGTCAACATAGGCTTGCACGCTGTTGATCGGGCCAAAGTCGACCGGGAAGCTTTTGGCTATTCCCACGGCATACGCGTTGGCTTTGGCAGCCACATCGTAGGGCGAGCCATAAGCGCCCATTTGAATGATGTCGAGTGACTGCCCGTCATCAGACTTGGCTTTGTAGTTGTAATTGATGTAAGTTCCTTTAAAATTCCAGCCTTGGCCCCAGTCGGCCAACAGGTGGGCTGCAAAAGCCGTACTGGTTTCGGCTTCATCGAGCACACTGTTGTAAATGCCTCCAAGCTGACCCGACAAGCCGACCTCTACTTGTTCGCTGATGTGATAGGCAGCCCGGACATTTAACTGGTTCAACTCGCGAATGTGTGCATCGACTGTTGAATTACCGATTTTACCGAAACCCGGGGTAATGTCATACGAATATCGTCCTGGTCCGCTGGCGCCGTAAGTGACTGCTCCGCCAGCTGTTGGTCCCTCTGGTTCGGCTTGACGGTAATAGGCAAAACTCAGGTCCAGCTTTTCAATTCCGGTGTAGTCAAACTTGATTCCCATGTCGTAATCGTCTTCCAGACCAAAATAGTACTGGCCCTGAAACCACCACGAGTGCGACGCGTATTTCGTAATCCCAAAAGGAACCTGGCTAACGCCCAATTTCATATAAAGGTTTTCGTTGAATTCGTAGCCCAAGTAGCCATGATGGATAAAATGGGTCCCGAAAGTGGGGTAGAAGCGGTATTCGAAACTTAGGTCAATTCCACCGGCTGAGCCATCCACGTTTAACCGCCAGGTGTCCCAGGTAAATTCGGGCTGGGTTTTATTTTCTACCCAGCTTTTTGAAAACATGTTGAAGCGCACGGCGCCACCAACTTTAAAGTAGTTTTCTTGCTCCTGAGCTAAGGCCGATAAACTAAAGGTAAACAGGCACACAAATAAAGCACTTCGCTTGATTGTTGTCTTAAGTGAATTCTTCATAATGGTTGATCAATAAGATTTTTGATTTTTATACAATAATACTCCGTTGAAATCGTTGCAGGTTGTTTCTGTAGGACAAAAGTATAAAAAATAACAGTTTTTCAAACGATGCGAGACCGTGCGTGTTATTGGATCGGAGTTTGAATTCCCTTATTTTCCTGGCTATTTAAGTGGATTGATGCCAGGGGTACAGTGGAATAGGCGCATTGATCATCAAATTGATCCATGATTTTAGATTCTGTAGGTCGAATGATCTGAATTGATGGAACAGTAAGTTTAATCTAAACTTTACATTTATAAAGATTGATCTTATACGAACAATCTTTTAGAGTTTCCTTAATGTGATTTTTCGGAATTCAACTTCGGCACCTTCGGCTTGAACGGCAAGCTGACCACTTTGTGCGGTGCAGTTAAAGCCAGCGTTAACCAGGTCGCCGTTCACCCAAACATGAATGCTGTCGGCCTGGCATTTGATTGTCATTTGATTCCATTCGCCCAGTGGTTTTTCCGAGTCATCGGTCAGGTTTTTAATCCGGCGTTCTTTTCCTTCGGTAATGCCCCAGTTTCCTTTTGGGCCACGCCGGCTTTCCATATCCGGAACGGTAATGTCTTCAACAATACACCAGAAATCGCCGGCATCGCCATGCTGCATCTGTACTTCCAACGATTGAGGAAACATGCTGTACAAAGCCCGCGGCGTTGAAGCATGAACCAATACACCGCAGTTTCCGGGTTCGCCGGCAAACCGGTATTCCACTTCCAGCGTGTAATCGGAATATTCTGCATCGCTGATCAGGTGGCCACGTGGCTCGCCCAGGCTGACCAGCAACCCATCGCGAACGATAAACGGAGCGGGAGCGTCCGGGTTTTCATCCATCGCTGGCACATCCATATGCCAGCCGCTAAGGTCTTTTCCGTTAAACAGCTCATGCGACTGCTTGCAGGAAGATAAAACAGCAATCAAAAGAATTAGGCTTAATGTTCTCATCGGGTTTTTCATTTTGATAGCCAATTTAGTGATTCTTACTGAATAATGAACTCTGAAAAACAAGGTCGACTTCCGACGGCCAGATGCTGATCTTTCAAACCAGGGTTTTTGCTGTTGGCTTTCGCTGCTACTGCTTTTTCTGAGTTTTGTCCTCCGGATATTCAATGCGGACATGATAAATATTCATCAGTTTTTCCAGAATGGTTTCTTTCACAATCCGTATTTCACGCAAGGTTAGATCTGCATTGTCAAGTTGTCCGGTATCAATTTTGTCTTGTACAATTTTTTCAATCAGACCCCGGAGGTTTTCCAACGATTTTTCTTTCATGGCGCGGGCTGCTGCTTCAATGCCATCAATCAGCATAACGACGCTGGTTTCTTTGTTTTTTGGTGGCGGTCCGGGATAAGTAAATTCCTTGGGATCGACTTCTTCGTCGGGGTGCTCATTTTTATAAGTCGTATAAAAATATTTGGCTTGCGAAGTTCCGTGGTGGCTGCTAATAAACTCAATGAGTACTTCAGGAAGTTTGTTGCGGCGGGCAATTTTTACACCGCGCGTAACATGATCGATAATGATTTTTGCGCTTTCCTTGTTGTCCAGCTTGCTGTGTGGGCTCATGCCTGCTGCTTGGTTTTCAATAAAATAAGCTGGCTGGTTGGTTTTCCCAATATCGTGGTACAACGCGCCGGCGCGAACCAAAAACGGGTTGCCGCCAATACGCAGGATGACTTCTTCGGCCAGATTGGCAATTTGGATGGAGTGTTGAAACGTGCCGGGCGCTTCCTGAGCCAGCTTTCTGAGCAGGGGCTGGTTTGTGTCAGAAAGCTCAATGAGTGTGACATCAGATACAAAGCCAAACAGCTTCTCAAAAATATAGATCAATGGATAGGCCAGCAAGATCAGCAGGGCATTGCCACCAAACCACTCCAGCTCTCGCCAGGGGATGGAGGCGATGTTGCCTTCCTGAATCATGGATAAGGCCAGAAAAACCACCGAGTAGCTGATGAAGACCCACAAGGCGGTTAAAACCAGGTGCGAACGGCGGTGAAGTTTGTCGAGGCTAAATACGGCAATGATTCCGGCCACCTGATTCATGAAAATATATTCGAAATTGTTTGGCGCAAAATAGCCGATTAAAAGTGTGGTGACCAGCAACGTGAATATGGCCGTACGCGAATCGAAGAAAATGCGCAGCAGGATGGGCAGAATAGCCACGGGCACCAGGTACAGGTTCATAAAATCACGGTCGTTTACAAAACGCGAGGTAAAAACCATCAACACAATCATAATGAGAATAAAACTCAGGCGGCGCTTTTGCTTGAATATTTCGGGGCGGAAATAATACAGGTAGAAAATCAGAATCAGTAAACAGGAAATAATTAGAATGAGTTTTCCCAGGATGAGTAAATAGCGTTCAATGTCTTGACCCCGTTTGGTTTCGTAACTTTTTTTCAGCGATTCTAAAATCAGGTATTTATCGGGCGTCACAATATCGCCTTTAAAAATAATCCGTTCTCCGGTTTGAACCATGCCTTGGGTAATGGACACTTCATCCAGTTGTTTTTGCAATTCGCTGTTGTTAAACACCTCGTCGTAAACAACATTGGGAACAATATAATCGCTCAGGTTCACGGACTGGTTGAAGGTTTCAAAGTCGCTGCCCAGGGTGTTTTTTACCGTGTCGCTAAGAAGTTGATAAGCTGATTTCAGCGTCAAAAGTTGGTTCATCGGTTTTCGTATGGCCAACTTGTCTATTATGAGAATGACTTCTTGCTTACCGCGCAAGCTCAAATGGTTTTCGGGAGCCTGCTCAATCAAACCTGTGTCATATAGTTCGGCCAAAAAATTCTTCAAATCCTGAACTGCCTCGGGTTCAATTTCGTGCTGATTGAGCAAGTTTTCCAGGTTATTGGATTGCGCAATGCGCTGTAGCGTATCGACTTTTAGGTAAGGAATATACTGGCTTCTAACGGAGTCTTGTTCGAGTTTCACTTCCTCATCGGCCTTTAAAATGGCAAAATTGAAAGGTGCAACCAAAGTTTCGTGGCGCCACGGTGCATTTTTCTGAAATTCATACTTAAACCGGCTCTCTCCGGGAATAATCAGGTACAGCAGAAAAACGGTTGCAAAAAATGCAAATGCAATGTAAAAAAAATGGTAGTAGCGGGCCAGTCGCGTTAATAACTTTTTCATAAATACCTTTTTAAAGACTTTCCAATAGCATTCAAAACTAGTCTTGAAGTTCTATATTTGAAGAATTAAAAATAACAATTTCTTTCGTGAAACACGCCATGCCATTCGATTTCTGAGGCTATTGAAACAGAACAGACTTCGGATTAGCGGTTTACCGTTTCAGTTTGAAATGTAATTGAGAAAGCAGATGAACTACGGGATTTCCGGATTAAGCATCATACCGCTGCGCAAAGACCCCTCAGAAAGAAGCGAAATGACCAGCCAGCTATTGTTTGGCGAGCACTTCGAAGTACACGAGCAATTTATGGGTTGGTGCCGGATTACCTCGGCCTACGATGGCTACCAAGGCTGGGTTGATCAGAAAATGATCACCGAATTGACGGATCGCATTTATCAGAAGATTGTCGGTGCTCCCTTTGCCGTTTGTACCGATATTTTTAACCTGATTCCGTTGAACGGCGAACAAAATATGATGATTGTTGCCGGAAGCACCCTGCCATGCTGGCGTCCGTACAAAAAGGAATTTTCAATCAATCGCGACGTCTACCAAATGACCGGTAATTATATGTACCACCAACCGGCAGACGTGCGCAAGTTCATTATTCAACAAGCCTTGATGTATTTCAATGTGCCCTATTTGTGGGGCGGACGGTCGCCGTTTGGGGTCGATTGTTCGGGCTTGGTCCAGGTGATTTACAAACAGGCCGGAATAAAAATCCCACGTGATACCAGCCAGCAAGTGCATGCAGGAACTGCATTTTCGTTTGTGGAAGAAGCGCAACCTGGTGATTTGGCTTTTTTTGATGACGAAGAAGGAAACATTATTCATGTTGGCATTATTTGGGAAAAGAATAAGATTATTCACGCCTCTGGAAAAGTACGCATCGATAATGTCGACCAGTTTGGTATTTTCAATATCGAAACCAAGCGCTATTCGCACAAAATGCGTGTGATGAAACGGATCATCGGGTAACCTGAAAAAAGGAGCTGTCCTCGTCGGCTCAATATTTATTGGATCAACAAAAATCAATTTCTATGCAAGAATCGAAGAAATATACTTATGCGTATCCGAGGCCGGCGGTAACAACCGATGCCATTATTTTGAAAAAAGGCACTGCGGAAATTTTGTTGATCCGGCGGGCCAAAGACCCGTTTAAAAACCGCTGGGCCTTACCCGGTGGATTCATCGAAATGGATGAGGTGCTTGAGGTGGCCTGCAAGCGGGAATTAAAGGAAGAAACCGGGCTGACAATAGAAAAGCTGGAGCAGTTTCAGGTTTACGATGCGGTGGATCGTGATCCGCGCGGGCGAACGCTGTCGGTTATTTTCTATGGTTTTGTTGAAAAGGACGCGCAAGTGAAAGGTGGCGACGATGCCGCTGAAGCCGCTTGGTTCAGAATGGAACATTTGCCGGAGCTGGCTTTCGACCATGCCGACATCATTCTCGACTTTTTACGACTGCTTGGTCAGTCGCGCTGAATACTCTCCAGTAAAATCGCATAGCTTTCTGATCCACAATTGAACAGCAGGTCCATGCAGCTCAGGTTGGGCGTAAATCCAAACTTGTCGTCAAAAACCTGCGTGTAGGTTTTTGCTTTGAATGACGAGTCGGGTAGGGCTTTTTGTGGTTTGGGATGAATGGCTTCGCGGAAATTTAGACAATTGGCGGGGACTACTTCAAAATCCGGCGTTCGTTTAATGTTTGGTTCCATTTCCAGGATATCCAAAACTGTGTCCAGAATTTTCTGATTAAAATCAAATAAAAAATCGAATTGCTGCTCAAAAAATAGACGAAAATCATCCTGCAGTACCTCAAAAAACGGCGAACTTTGGTAGGCCGACACAATGGCTTGCCAATGGATATGCTGCCAATTGGTGTCGTATGAAATCCGAATATCTTTGATTTGCTGCTTTTGGCTACGTCCCTTTTCAACGGGAATGATCAGTGATTCCGGCCCATTCGCTGCCAATATCACCGTTCGGTTACGAAAGGTTTGTTTCGTAAAGTTTTCAGCTGTCTCAATCCAGACGGTCTGGTGACTAAGAAATTTTGAGAGGTACTGAATTGGCGGAAAATAAGCTGTACTCAGCAGAATATCCTGATCAGTCATGCCGGCTACTCTTTAAAAAAGCTGTTGTCATCGCCTCCCTCATCGGTCATTTCAATCCCTTCGATGTGCGTTTTTTCCGGCGCTGGCACCTGCAGTATTTCCAACTCTTTGATTTTCTTTTGCTTCTCTTTAAGCTGCCCCTTCAGTTTCCACATTTTCGGATAGGCGAAAGATAAGGCCAAAATAGCGCCCAATATAATACAGATAATGAGGGTGAGAACGAGTGGAATATCCGTGATTTTCCAGAAGAAAACGTTAAGCGTGATGAGCACGGTGTTTTGTAAGGTAAAAATGACCAGTAACAAGGCCAGAATCAATAAAACGATTATTCCTGCTGACATATGAATTTGTTTTGAGGGAAATTAATAAAAAAAAGGATGCCGAAGCAAATCTTCAGAATCCTTTTTTCAGATTGTTCGTTCTTTGGTTAATGAACCACGTTGAATAACCTGTTCCAACGAATATTGTTTGGCAAGCCTTTTTCCTTATCCAGCGACAGCCAGATGAAAACGGCTTTTCCAACAACATGATCTTCAGGCACAAATCCCCAGTAGCGTGAGTCGGCTGAGTTGTGGCGGTTGTCACCCATCATCCAGTAGTAATCCATATCGAAGGTGTAGTTGTCGGTTGCTACGCCGTCAACATAAATGGTGCTGTCTTTCACCTCCAATTCGTGGTCTTCGTAAAGATCGATGATGCGCTCGTAAAGCGGCAGCGTTTCCATGTTCAGGTTTACTGTTTCTCCCTTTTTTGGAACCGTCAGCGGGCCAAAGTTATCCACGTTCCACTGGTAATTCGAATCGTGAGGGAAGATATTCTGGTCCCAATTGCCGGCAGGCATGTTTACCCGTTTTATGGAGGTCACATTGTTCAGCTTTTCCAGTTCCGTCACATATTCATCGGTCAGCGGATACAGGTATTGCGAACCCGAAAACACCTGTTGATCGGCACGTGAAATGCCAATCTTTTCGAGCGTTCGCTTGTTGATTGGTGTTCCGTTAGTGGTGATGATGTAATCGTATTGCACACCCGGAAAATCTTCCTGTGGCGAGCCGTTCACATAAAGGTCACCGTCTTTCAGCTCCAGTACATCACCTGGCGTACCCACGCAACGTTTGATGTAATTTTCGCGCTTGTCGACTGGGCGGCTGATAATTTTGCCAAACGTTCGTTGGTCGCTCCAAATCCGGTCGCGCCCGTACGAGCGGATTAACTGGTAGTAATCCTGGGTTGGCATGTTCATGGCCACCGTGTCGCCATGCGGAAAGTTAAAGACCACCACATCGTTCAGTTCAACATCGCCAAAGCCCGCCATACGTTTGTACGGGTTTTGAATCCATTCAACATATGATTTCCGGGTAGTGGAAAGGGGCATGGTGTGGTGAACAAACGGAAATGACAGCGGGGTATTGGGTAGTTTTGGGCCATACGCGGTTTTGCTTACGAACAGAAAATCGCCAACCAGCATCGATTTTTCCATCGAGGAGGTGGGAATCGTATAAGCTTCAATAAAAAACATGCGGATGAAAGTGGCTGCGATTACCGCAAAAATAATGGCATCCACCCACTCAACGACTTTTGTTTGTTTGCCATCTGGCGGATTCTTCTTTTTCCAGAAGGCCCAATGTACTTTTTTGGTGACATACATGTCGAAAATAACTGGCAGCCCGATAAACCACCAGTAGCTTTCCATCCAGATGACCCAAAGACTGTATATCAGGGCAACTACGATGAACTTGAACCATTTGTTCGTCAATATTTCTCTCATTGATTTGGCGTGTATTATAAATTTAACAGATCATTCATCGTAACCAGGCCTTTTTTTCCCACACTGAATTCAGCAGCCAAAACAGCTCCCAAGGCAAAACCGTGACGGCTTTTTGCACTGTGCTCAATTTCAATGTAGTCAATGTCTGATTCGTATTTGATGCGGTGGATTCCAGGAACATCGCCTTCGCGGATGGCCTCAATATGCATTTCCTCATCGCTTTTTGGGGTGTCCAGCGTCCAGCTTTTTTTGGCCGGATGTGCTTCAAATAAATCCTCGGCCAGGGTGATGGCAGTTCCACTCGGAGCATCCAATTTTTTGGTGTGGTGCACTTCTTCCATGCTGATGTCGTACTCCGGACGATTTTTCATCAGTTCGGCCAGTTTTTTATTCAGCGCGAAAAACAGGTTCACTCCCAAACTAAAATTGGAAGCATAAAAGAAGGTGCCGTCATGTTTTTTCATATCGGCAACAATTTCCGCTTTTTGGTCCAACCAGCCAGTTGTGCCACTCACAACCGGTACTCCGGCTGAAAAACAGGTTTTATAATTAGCGGGTGCCGAAGCCGGAATGGTAAATTCAATGGCGACATCTGCGCTCTTGAGATTTTCTTTGGTCAAATCGTGTTGGTTGTCCACGTCAATGGTCAAAACAATCTCGTGCCCGCGCTCTTTCGCGATGGCTTCAATGGCTTGTCCCATTCTTCCGTAACCAATAAGTGCTATTTTCATCAGTAAGTAATTTGTTTTTTAATGGTCTGATGGAACTCACATGTTGCTGAAAATTATTTTCATTCGTGTTTTGTGTGTGGAGCAACATGTTCGTTTCATGTTCTTTCATTTTTTTTGAAAGCATACAAAGATATAAATTACAGGATAAATGTATAATTCTGATTAAGCGGATGAAACAATTTTCGCTGAACAGGGAAAATTCATGGTCAAAGACCCCGAAACGCGTGGGCAAAATGATTAGTGGTTTTTTATGAAATAGTGTGGTCAGCCATTCAGTCCCCAATAATTGATTAAATTTGAATCAGATTCATCAAAAGAGGAGATTTACATGAGAAATCCAGTTCCCAAAGTGGCTGCCATTCATGATTTAAGTGGTTTCGGACGTGCATCCTTAACAGTGGTTATTCCTATTCTTTCGTCGATGGGCATTCAGGTTTGTCCGTTGCCAACAGCCGTATTGTCGTCGCACAGTGCGTTCGACGATTTTCATGCTGTTGATTTGAGTCCGCACTTGCAACCCATGATTGATCATTGGAAAAAGCTGGAACTTAGTTTTGATGCCATTTACTCGGGCTATCTGGGCGCAGCAGAACAAGTGGATACGGTGGCCCGTTTTATACACGATTTTTCAGGCAACAAACCATTGGTGGTGGTCGATCCGGTTTTGGGCGACAACGGCAGGCTGTATTCGGCCTACACGCCCGCGATGGTGGCCAAAATGAAAAAGTTGGTCACCTTGGCCGATATGATTACCCCAAACCTGACGGAAGCAGCCTACTTGCTTGGCGAAAAACACAATCCCGATATTGAGCTGAAAGCCTTGAAGGAATGGGCTCTTCGCCTGGCAGAAATGGGTCCCGAGAAAGTGATTATCACCAGTGTGCCCGATCAAACGAAAAATAACAATACGTCGGTTGTGGCGTTTAATAAAACAGATCACCGCTTTTGGCGGGTGGGCTGCGATTATATTCCGGCGCATTATCCGGGCACCGGCGATGCTTTTTCCAGTGTCATGGTTGGGTCGCTGTTGCAGGGCGACAGTTTGCCCATCGCACTAGACCGGGCGGTGCAGTTTATTTCGCTGGGAGTCCGGGCAACCTTTGGGCATAATCATCAGGCCAACGAGGGCATTTTGCTCGAAAAAGTTTTGCCCTCGCTCAATGCTCCGGTGCAAATGAGTAGTTATCAGTTATTGGATTGAAAAGTATGAAAGATATTCGTTTGGTGGCCACCGATTTGGATGGCACCTTTTTGAAAAATGATAAGTCGATTAGTGAAGAAGACCTGCAAATGCTGGAGCTATTGGGTCAGCGGGGAGTGATTCGGGTAGTGGCGACTGGCCGGAACTTTAAAAAAGTACAGGAAGTATTGCCTGATCATTTGCCGTTCGATTATGTGGCTTTTTCGTCGGGAGCCGGTATTTACGACTGGAACAAACGCGAGCTGGTGTATCGCCAAAACCTGAATCGGGAAACCGCGAATGACATCATTCAGTTTTTTGTTGAAAAAGACATGAATTTCCATCTGTTCCGCGCGGTTCCAGATAATTTCAGGTGTTGGTATTATCGGGGGAAAAAGTCGTGCGAGGAATTTGAGCGGTATTTCGACTTTCACAATTCGGTGTCCGAACTGCTGCCAATAAAACAGAAGCTAACCGATGATGCCTGCCAGTTTCTGGTTATTTTCCCAAATGAGCCGGACGCGTTCCTGATGATGAAGCAGCAACTGGAAAGTCAGTTTGACGACATTAAAGTAGTACGCACCAGTTCGCCTTTGGATACCGACTACATTTGGATGGAAATTTTTCACAAAGACGTATCGAAAGGGAACGCCGTCAAATTTTTATGCGAACAGAAAGACATCCATCACTACATGACTTTTGGGATTGGCAATGATTATAATGATTTGGACTTGCTGAACTTCACCTCTTTTTCCTACTTGGTTGAAAATGGCCCCGATGAGCTAAAACCTCATTTCAGAAAAGCCGTTTCCAACGAAAACAGTGCTTTTAGTCACAGTTTGAAGAAGTATTTATAGGCTGGTTTTATTCGCCGGCCAGGTCATTGGTGGCTGGTTTGTAGTGCCGCTTTAGCCAGGTAGCCAGTCCGTCCAGCCCGGGAAACAGCACCCGCTCGGTAATGTTGGCCTGGTCGAGCTTGTCACGAACCTCCCATTTCAATTCCTTTGGAATGATAATCCTTCGGTAGAGTTCAGGATGATCGACCAACCACTCGTCCATGATGCTTGTGGGCTGGGTCATCACCGAAAAGAAAGCATACTGGTTTACAATGCGCTGATCGATAGAGGGTGGCTCGAAAAAGATGACTTGTTCCTTGTTTAGTTTTTTGTCGAAGTCAGACAAGGACATGATGCTTTCTTCCAACATTTCGATGGTGAACGCATTGCATCTTTCTTCGCGCAGCAAATGGTTGAGCGGTTCGGAAACCAGTCGGTTTACTTTCACAAAATCCACTTTCCAAATCACGCCGTCCAAATCAAACTTTTCGGTATTGGCCGTGGCAAAATGCATGGCAATAAAGGGCGAATAAGTCCAGTCCAACAAGCGGGTGGGGAGTCCGTGGTGTTGCGCCATGACCAGTGATCGCCAGAACGAAGCCGTCAGCTGGGCGTCTTTGGAAATACTGTACTTGCGAAAATTCCGTAGCAGGTGATATTCCAGTTCGGGACGCTGTCCACAGTTGCGCAGAAAGCTGTTTTTCAGTTCGTAGCCGGCATCCGACAATCCGCGAAATGCATAATCCGATCGGTATCGCGTCAGGTGTGGTTTCCATGAATCGCGGTACACTTCTTCGCACAACTCTTCCCAACTGTTGACAATGAAGTCGTTTTGGTGAATTTTTTCTGATTTCATTAGCCTCAAAGTTCATCAAAAAAAAGGAATTTTACCCGAAGCTTACGATCGTTTTTCATGAAATGATTCGCGCCTGTTTAATCCTGAATCGAATAATTCGTTGGTTGTGTCTGGGTATCCGTTTCAATCGTTAAATATTCTGAAAAGATTTTCAGCCGGTTGTCACTTTCTGTGTAAAATTCTAAATTAGCTGGCTAAAGTTGAAAATGAGAAAAATGGGGGAGCGATTAATCATCTTTTTGTTGTTGGTCGGCTATGGTTTTGCTCCTGCCTTTTGCCAGTCAGAAAATGATTTTGAAGAAGTCCTGCAGGTTCCCATCTATTATCCTGAAATCAATCCCGAAAGCCCGATTGGCATCTTTGCCCTCGATCTGCCGTTTTATTTTCCTTCGGCAAGCCCCCGGAAACACCAACTGTCTATCGGTTATACCATGGCCAACGTCTGGCACCCGCAAGCCCGCTTTTTATATCCGCAAAACCTGACGGGCAGCCAGCAAAATGAGCTGAAAGATATTTACATGTCGTGGCGTCCGGAGTATTTCGAAGCCATGAACATTGAAACAAAGGATAAGTTGTTTCAGTCGGACGGGGTGTTGCACCATCTAAAGTTTTCATACCTCAATACCTGGACCAGCAAACACAGTTTGATTGTAAATTTCAATGTTCACCAGTTGTCGGGAGGGCAATCGCCGCTTACCTTTTTGGTGAGCGACAGCTTTATCGAGGCGTTTCATTCCAACTTTGCCATCGAAGATAACTACGGACGGCGTTTGTTTCCTTTCAACCGGGCATCCATTCAGTTTGATGATGAAACGGGTAAGTCGTTTCGGAAAGACAAAGGCGACGTGTTTACCTCCATTGTCGATGCCCATTATTATCGTCAGCTTTTGAGCCGAAAGACCGAAAAATGGCATGTCGATACGCAAGTCGGGGCTCACCTGTCTATCCCGCTGAATGAGCTTCACCGCTATATTATTCCAGGATTTTCAGCTGGCATTCGAAACGATTTCAGGCTGGGGCCTAAAAGCAGCTTGACCTGGGCCATTGATGGCGTAATCACTGACCAACGCGCGCTGAAAGTGGGCGATGGCATTCGGGCAATCGATTGGAAGTACCGCAAACATGGCCGAAGCTTACTGGCCCTAAACCTGATGTCGCAAAAGAAAAATACGGTGGTGATTGGTTTATTGCTGAATTATCAGGATCCTTTAATGAAAGGCAATTCATTTTCGTGGGATCAAACCGGATACTACGAAATTGGCGTGGACGTATTGGAAGAAGGCGATGTTTGGGAAGGTGAACCGATTTCGCAGGAATTCTATTTGTCGAAAATTACGCCCGCATCTTTGTACCATTTTTCGCTGAAAACTTATTTTATCCTCGGCTTTCAGAAAAACGGCAACGAATTCAATATTTATTGTGGCGAAGATTTGTTTTTGGTGAATAACGCCCCCGATATTCAGTTTAGCTTTCAATATCGGTTTGCTCCGTTTGGATCGAAAAAGTGAAATTCCAAGTTCAAATTCCATTCGCAACACCAAGGACCAGCAAATTCATGCTTGCTTATAGCGAAGGAATCATCAGTGCATCGCGGTTGGTATGTTTTTCGCCAATGAAAAAAGTGAGGGAAAATTCGTGCGATCCGCTGGCGTAATTCGATAGTTTAGACAGGGTATAATCGTAGCTGTAGCCAATTTTGAAGCGATCTTTCATGATGCCGATCATGGCGATGACCGCATCGGGTTGTACGCCCAGGTTTTGCCGGTACCAAAGTCCGCCAGCCAGCGATTTCTCCAGGATATACATGCCCAGGTTGATTTGCTTGAAAGCGCCCTGCTGTTGGTAAATGATGTTTGGCGATAGGGTAAATTCGCGCGACAGCAAGCCGCGGTGCCACTTGCGGGTTCGCGATCCGGCGTGCAGGGTGATTTTCATGGGCAGGCGGCCTTTCTGATCACCCACAAAAACCGATTCATCCGGCTGGGTGAGATGCATGAGGCTGAATCCAAAATAAAAAGCATCGTATTGCCCAAGGGCACCCACCCCAAAATCAGGATACAGCAGGCTTGCGTTTTCGGGCTGTTCGCCATTTCCGGGAAAAGTAATGCCCGTGAGTTGATCAATCATGTCCGGAAAGATGAGCCGTCCGTAATCCAATTTCTTATACGTCATGCCGACCTGAAGACCCAGATCAAAGAAAAGGCGCTCGTTCATTTTAACGTGGTGCGAATAAAAGAGGTATCCTGAGGAAGTTTCGATCAGCCCGTTCAATTCGGTGCTGTTTTGAAACTGCGCACCCAGTCCGCCTTTCATCTTTTTAAAATACTGATCGTACGATAAGCTGTAGTTGACGTAGGTGGTTCCTTTTTGAGGCCATTGGTTGCGGTAATTCAGAACCAGCCGTGGCGCTGCCGAAGTTCCTGTAAACCCTGGGTTGAGATAGAGTGGGTTGGCGTAAAATTGTGAATAGTTGGCATCCTGGCCATTGGTCAGCATGCAGATATTTAGTAGGATAAGGACGACGAAAGCCTTTTTCACGCAACGATCAGATTTTGGGTTGTTCGATTAAACGGGCAGTAAAATTAACATTTAAGTTTGAAACTGGCAGATAGAAAGCAAGTTCGTGCTGCAAAACAGCAAACGAGCAGGCTCAAAGATTGCGGATCAACGCCGGAACAGCTTCGCCAAAACGGGTGAGCTCTGGAAAAATGACGGAGATGGTCAAACTGTGCATGGGATGGTGGAATTGGCCTTGCTGGTTTAAAATGGCTCCCAGGTAATTCACTTTTAACAGCTTGAAATTGTAGCCCAGGTTAAGCGAAACCTGGCTGTTCCCGGTATCAAAATTTGGGAGAAAACCGAGCCCGGCTTCAAACTGCTTGCGCTGAACGGTGACTTCGGCAAAGGCCTGCGCAAACTCGTTGCTGTAGTGCAGCACCGCGCGGGGCCGGATCAGGAAGCTTCGCGAAAGCAAGCCGCGCTGGTGCCAGGTGAAAATCTTTTCGGCATGCAGCAGCAGGTCAAAAATCGATGTGTTGAACTCCTCGGTTTGTGGATTTTTCTTGTACGATCGTCTGAATTTACTTGAAATTCCCACCGAGCCATGGTAGTCGGAGTACAGGATACCGGCCCCGGCAACAAGCTCGGTGGTTCCAAAAAATCCGCCGATGGGTGTGCCGCTTCCCGATTGCCGGATGCGCTCCGACACGAAGGTACTCAGCTCGCGTAGCGGTTGTTGAAAACCGAAGGTAAGCGACGGAACCAAATATTTCCGGTTGGCCCCGGGAAGATATTTTGCGAAGGACGCTTCGGCAAATGGTGCAAATACCTCTTGGGTATAATCCATGCGGACCCCACCCAAAAAGCCGAGGCCAACCGAGTTCTTCCGAATGAAAAAGTCGTGACTGGCCATTTTTGCCAAAGCTTGTGTATCCTGGCGGCGGGTACTTTGCAGGGTCACCATCAGTCGGTCGCCACGGGTAGCTCCAACGAATGAGGGGTTGAGCAATATGGGCGTGGTGTATCGCTGGATATCAATAAACTCTTGAGCCTTGCCTGGATGAAGGAGGCTGGTGAACGCAAGAAGGATCAAGATCATTCCAAATCGATTCACAGTTTGTTATTTTAAGGATTAGTAGGCCTGGGGCTCGATTCCCCTTTCAAACTCCGGAAGGAAATGTAGTAAATCGTACATGAGTTCTTTCTTTTGGTCATCCGACTGTAGCATGGCTTCCTTCAGCTTGCGGCTTTCTTTTTCAACAATTTCTTTTGAAATTTTTCCAGACATGTTGGTAATCACCGTGTAGGCTTCGAAGGCAACCAGCAATTCCTGCTCAATCACCAGATCGATAAACAGCGACAGGTGCATGCTGTAGTCCAGTCCGTTTTCCCAGCAAGCCGAAACCAATGGTTGTAGTTCGCCGGCGTATTTTTTATTCTCAATGGCCTGAATTAACAAAGGAATGGCATCGGTTTGCTTTATTTCGGCGAGCAGCACGCGCACCTGCGATTTCACTTCCTGATCACTGGAGGTATGTAACAACTCAACCAAAACCGGAATGTAATTGACATTTCCCGTTTCCTTGAGGTCCGTAATGGCTTGAACCGCCAGGCTTGTATCGGCTGAATTTAGGCGTTCGACGGTACGTATACTGATCTTTTTTGAGTTTTCTGTGGTCATGAGCATTTACTTTAAGCTGCAAATTTAGTATTTCCTGAAGAATAATGGGAACGGCGCCATGGCTGATTTGTTGAATCGAATCCGTACATTTGCAGACAATTTTTTTTTTTGATGGATAAAACCAAAGAGTTGGGCGAGGGGAGTATTCCGCGTCTGATGCTGAAATATTTTATACCTGCCTTTATTGGGGTATTTGTGAATGCCCTGTACAATATTGTCGACCGTATTTTTATTGGCCAGGGGGTGAGTGCCGTGGCCCTGAGCGCGGTGTCGGTGATTTTTCCGGTCATGTTGATTGTGATGGCTTTTGGCATGCTGATTGGCATTGGCGCCGGCGTGCTGGTGTCCATCAACATGGGCCGCCGCGACATGGAAAAGGCCGAACGGGTGTTGGGGAATAGCTTTATATTGATGATCCTGGCATCGGGGCTGATTACCCTGATTGGGTTTGCCATAAAGATGCCCATGCTGGAAATGTTTGGCGCTACGCCCGAAACCATGGAGTATGCCAACGACTACCTGAATATCATTTTGCTCGGCACAGTCTTTCAGGTGGTGGGTTTTTCACTGAATAATGTGATTCGAAGCGAAGGAAATGCCCGGATTGCCATGTACTCCATGATTCTGAGTGCGGGATTGAATATCGTCCTTGACCCGCTGTTTATTTTTGTGTTCGATTTGGGGGTGAAGGGCGCGGCTTATGCGACGGTCATCTCCATGATCGCGCTCACGGTTTGGGTGCTGTTTCATTTTCGAAGCAGCCGGTCGATTGTGAAACTGCGTCCCAAATACTTCAGAATTGAAGTGCCGATTATGAACGAAATTCTGGCCATTGGTATGGCCCCGTTCTTTATGCAAACGGCCAACTCTGCGGTGCAGGCGCTCATCAATACCAAGCTGATTCGCTTTGGGGGCGATTTGGCGGTTGGAGCCATGGGCATCATCAATTCGGTGATCACCCTGATTGTGATGTCGATCGTGGCGATCAATATGGCCACACAGCCCATTATTGGCTTTAATTATGGCGCCAATGCCGGCAGCCGGGTCAAGGAAACCTTGCGCCTGGCCATGATTTCAGCAACGGTCATCTCGTTGGTGGCATTTGTACTGGTTCAGGCTTTTCCCGAAGCGATTGTCGGACTATTCAATTCGTCGGATCCTGAGCTGCTGACCATTGGGAAACAAGGCTTGCGTCTGGCCATGTTGGCTTTGCCTTTGGTGGGTTTTCAGGTGGTGGTGGGCAACTTTTTCCAGTCGGTTGGAAAAGCGCGAATTGCCACGCTCTTAACTTTGCTGAGACAGGTCATCGTCTTAATTCCGCTGCTTTATATTCTTCCTGATTTTTTGGAATTAACCGGAATCTGGATTTCCATGCCCATTGCCGACACTTGTTCGGCCTTGATTGTGACTTATTTTATTTCGGGGGAATGGAGAAAATTTGACTGAGATGAAAACAACAATGTCCGTTGAATAGGCTTCAACGGACATTGTTAGTTTACTTTAGGTTTTGAAATCCTTACTAGATGTTGTTTCTTTCCAGTTTCTGAGTGAAACCTTCCAATTCGCTGAAAACATCGCGTTTCATTTCTTGAAGCTTGTTTTCGTATTTCTTGAAAAACTCCTGATAGTAGTTGATTCCGTCCTTCAGGTTGGCCTGGAATTTCCGCAAATAAATCAGTTGTTTTTTGTCCTCTGCTTCGCGTGCCTCTTTCAGCCTGTTCTCAAGAAATTCAACATACATATGCAACTCTTTCAAAAATAAGTTTGGTCGTTTGACACCTTTCAGCAAGTTGATTTTTCCATAAATGTGGTCAACCATGTCCTTCAGCGAAACCACTTGTTTGAAATAGGCAATGTTTGGCCCGGGACAAATGCTGACACCGGTGCGTTTGCTGTCGGTTTCCAGCCCGTTGGCCAGGTAAGTCGAGTTGGTTAGCCCTTCGCAAAGGCATTCCTTTTCAGTTAGTTTGCTTTTTTTGTAGAGCTTTTCATCTGGAGTCATTTCCGATTCATCTACTTCTTTCAATTTCTTTTTCAGGTATTGTTTTGAAGCGGTGCAGATCGGTATTTCCGTGTATTCGGTGTTGAAAATGAGGTATTTTTTGGTACAGGGAAAACCAGGTTTTCCTTCATCCAGGTAGTTCTGAATGGCCTTTTGCTGGCTGGCACCTCTCACATTGTTAAAATGCACACCAAGCGGCGATGCGTCGCTCAAATACAAATCTTCCTCTCCCGCATTTTTTAGCAGGTTTAAGCTTTCCTCGTCAATGTTGCAGGCCTCCGGAACCAGCATGAACGGGCTGCCCCAGCCTACGCTGTCCAAATTGTATTCTTCGAGTAGCAGCTGGTGTTCTTCGTTGGTTCCAACGCCACCCTGGGCCGTAATTTTTATTTCGGGTGCCTGGCTCAGTTCTTCCAGTCCTTTTTCTTTTAATCCTGATTGATAAACTTCGAAAGTTGAGTCAATCAGCTCTTGTCTTTTTTCTTTGAATTCATGTAAAATGGGGCCGAGCAGGTAACCTTGGGTAGCGAAAGCGTGTCCGCCACAGTTCAGACCCGATTCAACGCGGTATTCCGAAATCCAGATTCCTTTTTTTGCCAAAAAGCGTCCCTGAACCATAGCCGAACGGAAATCGCTCACTTTTAAGGTGATTTTTTTGCGAAGCTGCCCATTTTCATCCGGATAAAAATCGCTGAAATTTTCAAGGTAGCTGTACAATCTTGGGTTCATTCCGGCCGAAAGCACCAGCGAAGAGCTTAATTTGCTGTTGGCAAATCCACGCAGGGCAGCGTGTGCATCATTGTATTCTACCGGTAGTTGTTCGCGGTTCAGGTAGTTTGCCTTGTCCAGCTTGGTCATGATGTTGACATCGATACTGCCCGGGCGCAAGGTCGTGCGCAGCCAGTTTTTCACATCGGTCAGGCTTTTATTCTCCAGCAAATGGTTGAATTTTTCGCGAATCTGTTTGGAATCGGGGAGCATGTCCAAATATTTTTCCAGTTCGCCTTCTTTCTTGTGCAGGTTTTCAACCAGCTCGTCGTATTTCCTGTTGACCAGTTCATCGACCAAATTCAGGTACGCCGTAATGCGTTTTGCCCGAAAGTCTTCCACCTTATTGCTAATTGTTTGGTAAGGAATGTCGAACTTCTGGCTGTAAAATTCACGCATTTTCTCCATCAAAATATCATCGACCAAAGAAATGACCGACGAAATTCCGAAGTGCGCCACACGGACTGGTGTGTCTATGGTGTATCCCAGTCCCATGACCGGAATGCTGAATGTGTGTTTGTTTAGATTCATTTGATACTTATTTATTGTTATTGGAAAGTTGTGTTCTTCGGGCTACATTCTAATTCAAAAACCGTCTGTTTAAACTTCCAGTGTTCACGCATTTGTGCGGGTGTAAAGATATCGATTTTTCTTTCGTTTGAAAGAAAATAGGCCAATTCTCGGATGGTCGCAAATGGGCATTTACAATTTTTCAGCCAATGCCAGTGCCGTGTATGATTTTGAATTTTTAATCATTTCTTCCGGTGTTCCTTCAAACAGTACATGGCCACCATTTTTTCCGCCTTCGGGGCCCAGGTCAATAATCCAGTCGGCCGACTTGATGACATCCAGGTTGTGCTCGATGATGATGATGCTGTGTCCACGTGAAATCAGGGCATTGAACGAATCCAGCAATTTTTTGATATCGTGGAAGTGAAGCCCGGTCGTTGGCTCATCAAAAATAAACAGGGCTGGCGAGTCTTTTTCTTTGGCGAGGAATGCGGCCAGTTTGACCCGCTGGCTTTCTCCACCCGATAAGGTGGATGAGCTCTGCCCCAGCTTGACATAGCCCAGCCCAACATCCTGCAGGGGTTGTAGCTTTTTGGCAATCTTTTTTTCGGTGCTGCCTTTGCATTCCCCGAAAAAATCGATGGATTGGTTGATGGTCATTTCCAGGATGTCGTGAATGTTCTTTCCTTTGAATTGTACTTCCAGAATTTCATCCTTGAATCGTTTGCCATGGCAGCTTTCGCACTGCAAATGAATGTCGGCCATAAACTGCATTTCCACTTTGATTTCGCCTTCGCCCTGGCATTCTTCACATCGTCCGCCGTCCACGTTGAATGAAAAGTGCGAGGGTTTGAATCCCTGGTACTTCGATGCCTGCTGATCGGCAAAAAGCTTGCGTATTTCATCGTAGGCTTTCAGGTAGGTCACGGGGTTGGAGCGAGAAGACTTTCCAATGGGATTTTGATCGACAAATTCGACGGAAGTCAGGCGTTTCATGTCGCCTGTGATGGTATCATGCTGCCCGGTTTTTTCGCCATAGCCCCCAAGAAGCTTGGCTACTGCCGGGTATAGAATCCGGCTCACCAGGGTCGATTTTCCCGATCCGCTCACGCCGGTGACCACCGTCATCGTGTTCAGCGGAAACTTCACGCTGATGTTTTTCAGGTTGTTTTCACGGGCGCCCTTTATCTCAATGAAGTTATTCCATTTTCGGCGTCGTTCGGGTAGTTCAATCTTTCTGGTGCCATTGAGGTAGTCGGCGGTCAAACTGTTTTTGGCCTGCAACAATTGTTTGTGATCTCCCTGGAAAACGAGTTTCCCGCCATGAATACCGGCTTCGGGGCCGATGTCAATAATCTCGTCGGCAGCGCGAATAATTTCTTCATCGTGTTCCACCACCAAAACGGTATTGCCAATTCGCTGGAGTTTGCGTAAGACACCAATCAGGCGTTCGGTGTCTTTGGGGTGCAAGCCAATGCTGGGTTCATCCAGGATGTACAACGAACCAACCAGGCTTGAGCCCAGCGATGTGGCCAGGTTAATGCGTTGTGACTCACCACCAGAGAGGGTAGAGGAGAGCCGGTTCAGCGTGAGGTAACCCAATCCAACATCGTATAAAAAATCGAGCCGGTTACTGATTTCAATTAAAATACGTTTAGCAACTTTTTGCTCGTGCTCACTGAGCTCAAGCTGTTTGAAAAAATCTTTCAGCTCATTGACCGGCATTAAAACCAAATCCTGAATGGATTGTCCGGCAACTTTAACATAGCCGGCTTCCTTTTTTAGCCGGGTTCCGCGGCAATCGGGACAGTTTGTTTTTCCACGGTATCGCGAAAGCATCACCCGGTATTGAATTTTGTAGCTGTTCGATTCCAGCATCTTGAAAAAAGCATTCAGCCCTTCAAAATAACGATTTCCTTCCCACAGCAATTGACGCTGTTCGTCGTTCAACTCATAATACGGTTTGTGTATTGGAAAATCAAATTTTGAGGCGTGCTGAATCAGCTCTAGTTTCCACTTTTGCATACTGTCGCCTTTCCAGCAAGCGACCGCATCCTGGTAAATGGAAAGCGACTTATCCGGAATGACCAGGTCTTCATCAATGCCAATTACTTTGCCATAGCCTTCGCAAGTTGTGCACGCGCCCACCGGGTTGTTAAAGCTGAACAGGTGCTCTGATGGCTCTTCGAACTCCATTCCGTCGGCTTCAAACAGGTTTGAAAAAGTCTGCTCCGTTACCGTTTCGCCTTCGTAAACTTTGATGATGCAGGAGCCGTGTCCTTCAAAAAAAGCGGTTTCGACCGAATCAGCCATCCGGCTTACATTGTCTTCGTCCTGGCTGGCCTGCAGGCGGTCAATCACAATGTTGCACTGCCCCGAGCAAAAATCAGTGTTTTGATCGGCCAACAATTGGTCAATGCGTTGAATGCCATTCGGCGTTTCAATTCGCGAAAATCCTTGTTGGAGCAGCAATTCCGCTTCCTCCAAAACCGAACGGCCATTTTTAGCAGCCAGCCGCGCAGCAATCAATATCCGGGTTTCAGCCGGAAAAGAAGACATGTAATTGACCACATCAGTTACCCGGTGGCGTTTCACTTCTTGTCCTGATACTGGTGAAATTGTTTTGCCAATTCGAGCATACAACAGTTTCATGTAATCGTAAATTTCGGTCGAAGTTCCCACCGTTGACCGGGGATTGCGTGTGTTTACCTTTTGTTCAATGGCGATGGCTGGCGGAATTCCTTTGATAAAGTCCACTTCGGGTTTGTTGATTCTGCCCAAAAACTGGCGGGCATAGGATGAGAGGCTTTCAACGTAGCGCCGCTGGCCTTCGGCATAAAGCGTATCGAAAGCCAACGACGATTTTCCAGATCCCGACAATCCGGTAATCACCATAAGTTTATTGCGCGGTATTTTGAGTTCAATACTTTGCAGGTTGTGCACTCGGGCCCCCTTAATATGTATTTCTGCTGCTGTGATTTTATTGTCTGTCATGGATCTGTGGTGATTTTCGCCGGTATAAATTTGTTTTTCTACCAAAAAACTGTCATTTTTACGACGTGCAAAATTAACAAATTGTTTTACTCATACATAAATCTGATTGCCTATAGGAGAATTTTACTTTTGTTTATCTAAGAAAACATAAATAGAAAGTAATGTTCAAGACTGAAACATTGAACGACAATTTGCTCGTTCAAAAATTTATACAAGGTGATCAGACCGCTCTTGAAGAGCTTGTCGGACGGCATAAAAACAGAGTATTTACGTACATTGTTTTGATTGTTAAAAATCACCAGCTCGCCGAAGATATTTTCCAGGACACATTTATAAAAGTTATTCGCTCGTTGAAAAATGGCAAATATACAGAGAACGGGAAGTTTGTTTCCTGGGTTTTACGTATTGCCCATAACCTCATTATTGACCATTTTCGTAAAGAAAAGCTGTTGAACACCACCTCGAACGATGAAACAGAAATTGATTTGTTCAACTCACAAAAATTTGCTGAGGATAATATTGAAGACAAGCTGGTGTATGATCAAATTACGGAAGACGTTCGCAAATTAATCGATTTATTGCCTGAAGATCAGCGGCAGGTGATTGTTATGCGACATTACATGGGGCTGAGTTTCAAGGAAATTGCAAAGCAAACCGACGTCAGTATCAATACCGCTTTGGGGCGGATGCGCTATGCGCTGATTAATTTGCGAAAGCTGATTGAGAAAAACGGGCTGAATCTGACCAAAATTTAAGCTTTCGGCAAACAATAAACTTTCTTCATGGGCGTTTTTTATTTGAATTTAAAACTACATGATAATGCCTATGATGAAAAATTATACTTTGATTCATTTTCTTCATGCCTGTCCATATGATCAGTTTGCTCCCCGCGAAATCAATTCGATTAAGGAAAAGGAAGCTACGCTGAAGCAGGAGTTGGGTGAAATCTTATTTTCTCCATCTGAAAAGTCAGTGCAGAAAATACTTAACTTTTCCAAATCCTACGAGGTTTTAGACTCTCATCTGACAAGCCGCATTGAAGTCATTAAAAACTGATTTTTATAAAAATGAGTTGTAAAGCATCTTTTCGAGATGCTTTTTTTCTGTAATTTAGTGATATCAATATGATATCAATCTAAATTATAAAACAATGGAAAAAATGTATCGTGCCGGTTCTGGCTATGCTTTTGTTGCGGTAGAAATCGTTCTGCTTGCGCTTATTGTGCTGGGCTTTATCAGCGGGAATCCTATTCCGGCTGTTGTGCTGATTCTGCTTTTTGTGTTTTTCGCCAAAGGATTTATCATTGTCAACCCAAACGAAAGCGCGGTTTTGGTGCTTTTTGGCGATTATCGCGGAACGATCAAGAATAACGGATTTCGCTGGGTGAATCCTTTTTTTATCAGGAAAAAAATTTCGCTGAGGGCGCGAAACCTGGACAGTGAACCAATCAAAGTCAACGATAAAATTGGGAATCCGGTCATGATTGGAGTCGTGCTGGTTTGGCGCGTCCGTGAAACGTTCAAAGCAGCTTTTGATGTGAATGATTTTGAACATTTTGTAACCATTCAAACAGAAGCAGCAATCAGAAAACTGGCCGGACTCTACCCGTATGACAATTTTGAAGATCACGAGGCCGAGATTACTTTGCGGAGTGGTGGTGAAGAAGTGAATGAAGAACTGGAACGGGAGGTGGCTGAACGTGTGGCGATTGCCGGCATTGAGGTCATGGAAGCGCGGATAAATTACCTGGCGTATGCGCAGGAAATTGCACAGGCCATGCTGAAGCGCCAACAAGCGACAGCCATTGTTGCTGCCCGTTTCAAAATTGTGGAAGGGGCTGTTGGTATGGTTGAAATGGCCTTGGATGAGTTGGGTAAAAAGGGAATTGTGGAGTTGGATGAAGAGAAAAAAGCCACCATGGTTAGCAACCTGATGGTGGTACTTTGTGGTGATAAAGAGGCCACTCCGGTCGTCAATACCGGTAGTATTTATTGATGATACCAGAAACGAAAAAAATATGGAATATGAAGGATTCATTTGATCGGTTTGACCTGGATCGCATGCGAAACGATCCGGATAACTATATCTGGGGAATCTTTTATTTTAACCCGAGAGATGATCGGACCATCCTGCCAAAGCGGAATAAACTTTTGGGGTGGACACTGAATTTTGCAAAAACGGAAACCTACCTGTTCCTGATTCTCATTTTTGCTTTAGGCTGGCTGGTCTCGAAAATCTAAAGCACCCTAAGTTATGGGGTGAGAAAATCAGAATAAATAGGAATGGTAGAGGAGAGGATATTATGCCAAAGAAAAAAACATTTGTATTACGTCTCAATCCGGATGACTATGAGGCGCTGGAGCGATGGGCGGCCGACGATTTTCGGAGTATCAACGGCCAGCTGGAATGGATCATTAATAAGGCACTGCAGGATGCAGGTCGGAAAAGAACAAAGAAGCCAGACAGCGATTAAGTTATTCGGTGCTTTTCTGAACTAAAAAAATTCTGTTATTATCACAAAAAGTCAATACTTATGAGAAAAGTTTATGTTTGCCCAAAATGTGGCGGAAAGAAAGTCGATATCGATGAAATAAGAACGACCGGATCAGGATTTACAAAGTACTTCAATATTCAAAACCGACGTTTTACGGCTGTTTCATGTGCCGCTTGCGGTTATACCGAGTTGTACAAAGGAGTCCGGTCCTCGGGAGCAAGCAGTGTGCTCGATTTCATGACCAATTAATCATGTTATGTATTGTTTACTTCGTGGGATTTTGGGGATTGTAGCTGGCAATAAGACGCGGTTTCTAGGTTTGTTTTCCTGCTTCAACCTCCTCGGGTATTTCTTCGGAATCTCTGTTTTTGGTTCGAAAATAAAGAAGGGATATTCTACAACATTTTTTTTAATCCATCACTTTTTTAATTAGCCTATTGTCAGTATATTAAAGCGTTTTATTTTTGCAGGCAATTATCCGACTATTAAAATAGGATATGAAAACCTGAAGCATGAGAATATTAATATATATATTTATGCGAAAATATACTATTCTTTAATTAGCGAGTTTTGACAGGGATGTTTAAAGAATCACAAATAGAAGATTGTATCAACTGCGCCAAGTCGTGCTGCATGCGGTGTTTGCCCGAGGCGGAGTCCAGCATATTTGAATGTTTATCGAAAGAAGACATGGATTATTTAATGACCTGCAAACGCAATGTTGTTTTTAATCCAGGTGAAACCATTATTAAGCAAAACACTTCGACAACACATTTTGTGTGTATGAAAGAAGGCTTGGCCAAGGTTGTGGCAGAAGGCGCCAATGGGAAAAACGTTATTTTGAAGTTGATTTCTACCCACAGCTTAGTGACTGCTGGGGGAGTGATTAGTGACGATATCCGGCATTTTACGGTGTCGGCTTTGACGACAGTGGAATGCTGTTTTATCGATTCGACCCGGTTGCATACCATTTTGGCCCGCAACAGTAAGTTTGCCTACGAATTGCTTAAATACAACAACAAGCAAAATATTGAGATGCTCAATACCCTGATCGGTTTAACTCAAAAATATATGCCCGGTCGGGTGGCCGATACCTTGCTATATTTGAAAAACGAAATCTACAAATCAAATCCTTTTCGATACAAACTCAGCAAGCAAGAATTTGCTGAGATGTCAGGCATGACCAAAGAGAGTTTCATTCGGAATATGAAGGAGTTGGAAGTCTCCGGCATCATCAAGCAAAGCCGCAGTGAAATTGAGATTTTGAATGAGCCGGAGCTGACAAAAATCAGCAAAAATGGCTAATTGATATATGTCAATTTTTCTCTCGAATTATGTCACCTCTCAGGTCTTCGAAATTAGTGCTTTCAATTATACTTTTACGCTCAAACTAAAGAATTGGAAGAGATTCCAGATTATATGAATGTACTAAATTTATAAGCGTATGAAACTCAGAGAAATAACCAAGTTGTTGTTTGTAGCCTCGCTGGTATTGTTTATTATCCCCGCGTGTGTTAAGGAAGGCCCTCCGGGAATTGATGGTGCCGATGGTGCTGATGGAATAGATGGTGTTGACGGAACAGACGGCGCTGCAGGTGCCGATGGTTCTGCATTTTGTATTGATTGTCACAATACCGAAACCATGGACGGATTTGAAGCCCAGTGGGCATCTTCAGGTCATGCTACAGGAAGCTCTTTAGGATATGCTGGTACCAGATCTGGCTGTGCTGATTGTCACTCAGGAGTGGGATTTGTTGCGTATCTGAAAGGTGGTGATGATGTGTCAGGATCACCAATTAACTGTACAACCTGCCATACTCATGGTGAAACTCCTGTATTTGAAGATGAAGCGGGCAATGCCGTTTATTTCAGAATCGATGAAGCTGTTAGTTTGATCGCTGACAACACCGTAGAGGTAAACCTTGAAGGCGGTTCAAATATGTGCGTTAACTGCCACCAGTCCAGGCGTGCTTATTCCGATACTGATAGCGATGGCAATGTAATCACTTCTATTCCTAACCGCTATGGCCCTCACTATTCTTCGCAAGCCAATATGCTGGTTGGAACCGGTGGCCGTGAATTTGCTGGTAGTGTTGCCTATCCTGAATCAGGTAGTACCGCAAGCAGACATGCCGAGCTTGGTTGTGTTTCTTGTCATATGGATGAATCAAATCACCATTTTGCTACCCCTGCAATTGACGCTTGTACAGAATGTCACGGTAGTGCTACCAACTTTGACGTAGGCGGACGATTAACAGAAATTGCTGGTTTACTTGAGCAATTGGAAGATCTGTTGGAAGCCGAAGGCGCTATGGTTGATGGTAGTCTTGTTACAGGGGCGAACGTTTCTCTTGAAGTTTTGGGTGCTGCTTGGAACTACATGCACATCACCGAAGATCAGAGTGCGGGTGTTCACAACCCAGCTTACACTAAAGCTCTACTTCAGAACTCAATCGAAGCACTGCAATAATCACAGGAATTATAAATAAAAAAAAGCTTCTGACGAGGAAGCTTTTTTTTAATCGTTTATAAGCTAAACACCACGCAATATGAAAAATTTGAAACTATTACTGGGTCTTTTCCTTGTTCTGGCCGTTGGTGCTTGCGAGTATGATTTTGTTGCCCCGGAGGAAATTCCAGATATCCCGGTTGAGGAGGATCTAAGTTTTGCGACAGACGTACTTCCAATCTTTACGGCAAATTGTGCCAGTTGCCACAACTCGGGAGGAAGAGCGCCGGATTTATCTGCTGCCAATGCCTACCAGAGCATCAATACCGCAAAATATATTAACCGCGACAATCCGGAATCAAGCCTGATCTACTCGTACGTTAAGGCGGGAGCTTCAACACACACTCACGCCCAGTATACCGGAGCCCAAGGGCAGTATATTTTAGTATGGATCCAGCAGGGAGCACAAAATAATTAGTGAAAATAAAAAGAAATCTACTATGAAGAAGACAATATTATATATCCTCTTAGGTCTGTTTGTTTGCACTAATTTGTTTGCTCAGGATGAAGAATCAGCTGACGTTGTAGAAAAAGATAAACCTGTTCGGTTTGCCTGGGAAAGTGGAATGCTGATTGATCAACAGACTTCGCATATTCCAACGGTAAAGACCTTGGAGATGGTTATTCAGCACAAATTTGGCTCAATTGACAATGGTAGCTCGGACCTTTGGGGGATTTATGCTCCAGCAGGAAACATCAGACTTGGACTGAACTACGTCGTGGCCAACAATGTGCAGATTGGCTGGGGAATTTCCAAAAGAAACATGTACAACGATTTTAATGCCAAATGGACCATTTTTGAGCAAACAAGAAAAAACCAGGTACCTGTTTTTGTGACCGTTTATGCCAATGCGGCTATTGACGGGATGAATCGGGATGATGTTGAACTGTTCAATTTTGAAGAGCCGGGACAAAAATTTGATTACAAATTTAACAATCGGTTATCTTATTTTGCACAGTTGATTATTGGCCGAAAAGTTACCAATGCCCTTTCAGTGCAAGGAGCAGTTAGTTTTTCGCATGCCAATTTTGTACCTCAGTGGCACGACCACGATCGTGTAGGCCTGCATTTTAATGGCCGGTTAAAAGTAAGTCCTCAAGGGGCCATTATTTTTAATTATGACGTTCCTCTGCAAATTGACGGTATTTCGGAACAGCATCCGGACTGGAACTCAACGAACACGCCAGGATGGGATGGACCTTACCACCCGGAACCAAACTTGTCATTTGGATACGAAGTGTCTACCAGTACACATGCTTTCCAGATTTATATGGGTAACTCGCCAGCTATGTTGTTGCAGGACATGATGATTAATAATAATACTGGCATCGATTTTGATAACTTTGCGATAGGGTTTACAATTACCCGTTTGTGGAGTTTCTAATAATAAATAAAAAATGAAGGAAATGAAAAAGTACAGAAATTTATTGACTTTGTCAGTCGTCGTATTTGTAGGCAGTTTGTTGCTGTCCTTTGTAACTGTTCAAGATCAAAAAGACCCGGCACCATGGGATGTGCCTGAAAAGTATGTGAAGATGGAAAATCCTTATGCCGGTGATGAATCATTGGATCGGGTAGGAAAAATTCTTTATATCAAGCATTGTCGTTCGTGCCACGGAAACAATGGAGAAGGTGACGGACCAAAAGCAGCCAGTATGAAAACCAAAATTCATTCAATGACTGCTGAAGCCTTTAAAAAACAGTCGGACGGTGTGATCTACTACCAGTCTATTATTGGTCGTGACGAAATGCCAAACTACGAAAGCAAAATCCCGGACGAAGAAGACCGTTGGGCTTTGGTTAATTATATCAAAACACTGAAGTAAGAACTTGATAAGCCGGAAGCCTTAACTTCCGGCTTTTAATCTCCACAAACAAATGTCAAATTTTCTTAGGAGTTTTTTACTCATTGCATTTCTTTCAGTAGGGAATTTATCCAGTGGGCAGGATAAAGAAATGCCCGCCGAAAATAGCCATTGTTTAAGCTGTCATGCCAATCATACGTATTCGTTTTTTAATGAGTGGTTGGAAGTTGAAACCAAAAGGATGATGAATCCTTTTTATGTTTTAGATTCGATTAATTACGTGGCCGGCGTTCATGGAGGGTTTAGCTGTACTGATTGTCATTCGCCTGATTATGAAACTTACCCACACAACGCCGAATTGAAACTGGAACCTTTGGCGACTTGTATTGACTGCCATGGAGGCGATGATACCTATGCCGACTACCAGTTCGACAAAATTGAAGAAGAATTTCAAAAGAGCATTCACTTTCAGAAAAGTGGCGAGAGTTTTACCTGCTCCAAGTGCCATGACCAACACTACTACCGGGCAACGGCACGAACAAGCAGCAACGTTTCTGAAATCGTTTCTTATAATAACAACATGTGTTTGTCTTGTCACGACAACGCACTGAGATTCGAAACCATGTCTTCCGAAGAAAGTCCGAAACTTAGTCAGGTGCACGACTGGTTGCCAAATCAGAAACTACACTTCGATAAGGTTCGTTGTATCGAATGTCATACCGTTGTGGTTGACTCATTCATGGTTTCGCATAATATTTTGCCTAAAGAAGAGGCATTAAGAAATTGTAACGATTGTCACTCGTCAAATTCGATGTTGAAAGCATCGTTATACAAATACGAAAATTTGCAGGCTCGTTCGGAAGATGGAGCACTGGGAGCTTTGATTACCAACGAAGCCTATATTATAGGTGCGAACCAAAATCCCTTGCTGAAACTATTAAGCTTTATTATTTTTGGGTTGGCTGTAATCGGAATCGCCATTCACTGGATTTTCCGGATCGTCAAAAAAAGTAAGTAATTATGACTGCTGAGAATAACAAAATATACCTCTATCCGGTGTGGCTGCGCATTTGGCATGGAATTAACGCCATCGGGATTATTTTATTGATTTTAACCGGGATTCGGCTTCAATATTCTGAATTGAGCCTGATGCCCATGGATTTTAGTTTAGCCGTACAACTGCACAATATTTTCGGTATCATTGTCACGGTCAACTATTTTATCTTTTTCGTTGGAAATCTGGTTACACCAAATAAAAAATACTACAAAATCAAACCAAAAGGATTGGTTAAACGGGTAACCAAACAAGTCAATTATTACATCTCAGGTTTGTTTAAAGGCGAGGAGAGTCCGTTTCCGATTTCTGAAAAGAGGAAGTTTAACCCATTGCAGAAGTATGCTTATATTTTTGTGATGTACGTGTTTGTTCCTGTGGCAATTGTTACAGGGATTGCCCTTTTGTTTCCCGAATTGATTATTGAACAGGTCTACTCCGTTAGCGGGGTCTTTTTAACGGCCATTTTGCACGGTTCTGTTGGATTTTTGATTTCAATCTTCCTGTTGATTCATATTTATGTGGCATCAATTGGTAAAAATCCGTTGGACAATTTCCGGAGTATCGTTAATGGATATCATGATGTTCACCCGTCTGAAAAGAACAAAAAAAGCTAAGTAGTCGACTGGGGGATAAAAGGGTAGTTTTTTGTTTGGTGTTTAAGTAGTTCGGGCTAGGATTAGGTCTGAATGAGCAAGGATATATCAGCAATTGAAATAACATTTACTCTAAAAGCTATCCTTATGAAATTACCACAAGCCGTTAGAAATTTGACATCCATCATCGGAGCATCCATTGCCCTGATTAGTTTATTGATTATCCTGTTTCTGTTTATCGTTTCAGCCGCTTTCGATATCGGCAGTTCTTATCTGGGGATTTTTATATACATCGCATTGCCAATGGTCTTGGTACTTGGCCTGATTCTGATTCCGGTTGGAATCCTGAGAGAAAAAAAGCGTTTGAGGGAGCACCCGGAACAGGATCGATTGAAAGATTGGCCGATCATTGACTTCAATCAGCCATCGGTACGCAACGCCACCATTATTTTTGTAGCCGGAACAATTTGTTTCCTTATTTTATCTGCTATCGGGAGTTACGAAGCCTTTCATCTGACCGAATCGGATGAGTTTTGCGGCAAGCTGTGCCACCAGGTTATGGAGCCGGAGTACACAGCTTATCAGGAATCGGCTCACGAAAGGGTTGGCTGCGTCGAATGTCACGTGGGTTCCGGAGCAGGCTGGTATGTGAAAAGCAAACTCTCGGGTTTATATCAGGTCTACTCGGTCATGTTTAACAAATACCCAAAGCCCATTCCAACTCCAATTCACAGTTTGCGTCCGGCACGCGAAACCTGCGAGGAATGTCACTGGACCGAAAAATTCTATGCCCGGAAAATCAATACAAAAAGATCGTATTTGGCTGATGAAAACACCACTGAGTGGGATATTCACCTGATGATGAAAACGAGTGCAACCTATAGTGCTCAAGGCTTGCAAGAGGGAATTCACTGGCATATCAATCCGGATATCAAAATTGAATATCGGGCCATTGATGAAGGGCGTCACTCCATTCCATGGGTGCGGTACACCAATTTGAAAACCGGGGAAGTAAAGATTTACGAAGACCGAACAATCGATACCGAAGGCGTAGACCTGGATGCAGTTGAAATGCGAACGATGGATTGCATGGATTGCCATAACCGCCCATCGCATAACTATCAGTCGCCGGCCAATTTTATTGATGATTACATTACCTCAGGAGCTATATCCAACGAACTGCCTGATATTAAGGTGGTGGCCATGGATGCCCTCAGTACGGAATATGCAACAGTGGATAGCGCGATGATTGGGATTGAAGCCTATGCCCGCGAATATTACGAAATTATGTATCCGGAGGTGCTCACCGAAAAGAAGGCACTATACGATCAGGCGATGGATGCGATAAAAACAGGATACAAGCGAAACATTTTTCCTGAAATGAAAGTGAACTGGACTGTTTATCCCAATCATCTTGGGCATTTGGAAACCGATGGTTGTTACCGATGCCACAACGATAAGCACGAAACGGCTGCAGGTGAGGTCATTTCGCGTGACTGTAATTTGTGCCATGATATTCTGGCCCAGGGAACTGTAGACCAACTGGCCTATGGAACAACAGAAAATCCGTTGGAATTTAAACACCCGGTCGATATTAACGAGCAGTGGCGGACGACATTCTGCTCTGAGTGTCATTTTAGTTTGTATTGAGTGTAATATTTGGTTATTTTGAGAACAAATTGATTGTATCAGATTTCAGTCTGAAGAACGAATTGAAATTACTTCAGCCTTCAATTTAGGCTGAAGTAATTTTTTGTGACTGAATAAATGGAACAGGTATTTATTATTTAAGTGAGAAGAGAATGAAAAGAATAAAGTCGGCTATGTTTTCCATGTTAACCAGCTCTTGCCTGGTTGTAATTTTTGCAGTTGCCATTGCTTATGCAACCTTTATTGAAAATGATTATGGTACCCAGACAGCCAAAATTTTGGTTTATAATGCCTGGTGGTTCAATATTTTGTTGGGGGTTACAGCCATCAACCTGGTGGGAAGTTTACTGTATTACAAATCGTTCCAATTGAAGCGGTGGAGTATGGTTTTGTTCCACTTGGCGTTTATCATCATCCTGGTGGGGTCCGGAATTACGCGTTTTTACAGCTATGAAGGCATGATGCACATTCGCGAAGGGCAGGCCTCAAATAAGCTTATTTCCTCAGATACCTACATCAATGTTGAAGCCCGGGCCGATAGTCAAGTTGCTCAGGATGAGTGGAAAGTCATGTTTTCGCCATACACCCGCAATGCTTTCAGCAAAGAGCTGGAGCTTGGCGGCAAGGAACTGGAGATTGAGATGCTGGATTATGTGCCGTCGGCAGTCGAAAACATTGTGGCCGACGAAGGCGGCATCCCGCTGATTTCATTTATTCTGGTCAATCGCAACGCGTCGCGCGATGATGTGGTGATGGCTTTGAATGAAGAAATGTCTTTCGGTTCATTTCGAATCAGTTTCGAAGGCGAAAGTCAAAATTCAGCCTTGTATTTTCGGCGTTCAAACAATGGATTGGTGATGACCGCAAAGGACAGCGTGCAGGTCGTGGCTATGAGCGGAACGGTTGAGCAGGTGGTTGCTCCGGAACAGGAAATTGCGGTCAATTCGCGCGGAATGTACCAAATTGGGAATCATATTTTTGCCATGAAATCTTATATTCCTCATGGCCGGAAAGTACTGGCAACTGCCACTGGCAATCAGGCTTCGCAGGCCAGCGACGCCATTATGCTTGGCGTAGAACTGGATGGGCAGCAAAAGCAGGTGGTGGTTTACAAAAACTCGGGAGAACAAGCCCGACCATCCCGAATCAGCTATGGAAATGTGGATGTTGAGCTGAGTTTTGGGCCGAAGCTGATTGAACTGCCCTTCAAGATTCATCTGAATGATTTTCAGCTCGAACGCTACCCGGGAAGTATGAGTCCATCGTCGTACGCCAGCGAGGTTACCTTGATTGATGAACGCAGCCAGGTGGAAATGCCCTACCGGATTTTTATGAATAATATTTTAGACTACGAAGGATTTCGCTTTTTCCAGTCATCGTACGATACGGATGAAAGGGGAACCGTACTGTCGGTGAGCTACGATTATTTGGGAACGGTAGTCACTTACATTGGCTACTTTTTGATGACCCTGGGGATGATTTTCATGTTTTTCAATAAGAAGAGCCGTTTTCAAGCCTTACTGCGTTCCGGCAACCGGCTGAAAGAATTGAAGAATAAAGCATTCGCCACTGTCGTTTTGGGTTTTCTGCTGGTTTTACCAACAGCGCTCATTGCGCAAAACAGCCAGCAGTTTTCTATCGACAAGAGCCATCTTGCCGAGTTTGAGACTTTGCTTGTGCAGGATCCCAAAGGCCGTGTGGAGCCGGTCAATACGCTGGCTGATAAGGTGCTTCGAAAAATCAATAAAAAGAGTAAGTTTGAAGGCATGTCGGCTACCGAAGTTTTCCTGGGTATGAGCGTTCGCCCGGCTGCCTGGGGAAACGTACCCATCATACGCATTTCGAACAGTGAACTGCAGAAGCAACTTGGTTTTAGAGACAACATGGTGTCGTTCAACCAAATGCTCGATCCGCAAACTGGAGTTTACAAGCTGCAGAAACTGGTGGATGAGACCTATAAAAAGCAGCCTACCCAGCGAAATAAATACGACAAGGAAGTACTCAGTTTAGACGAACGCATGAATATCGTGTATCAAATTTTTCAAGGCGATTTTCTAAAAGTATTCCCGATATTAAATGATGAGAATAATAAATGGGTCACCGAAAAGGAATTTTACGCCAAGCCGGAACATCAAGCAGACCACGCTCATTTGCTGACTGATTATTTTCAAGCGGTTAACGTGGCCATCAGTCAAAACGACTACCGCTTAGCCAATCAAAAATTGGCGGTTCTGAAAGATTTCCAGCGGACGCATGGCAGTGAGATTATGCCAAGCCAGGCAAAAATTAAATGGGAAATTCGCTACAATAACTGGAACATTTTTGGCTTGCTGTCAAAAATTTGTGGGGTTGTCGGATTCTTCCTCTTAATCATTCATCTCGTCGGAATCTTCAGTAATCATTTTAAAGCGAAGAAATTTTTAACGGTTGGTACAGCCTTGGTCGCTTTGCTGTTCTTGGCTTACTCCGCAGGCTTGGCAATTCGTTGGTATATTTCGGGCCATGCGCCCTGGAGTAACGGCTACGAAACCATGTTGTACATTGGTTGGGCCACTTTACTGTCGGGTTTTGTTTTTCTGAAAAAATCTCATATCACCCTGGCTGTCACCACGATTTTGGCTTCGCTAATTTTGATGGTGGCTGGCATGAGTTGGATGAATCCGGAAATTACGAATCTTGTTCCCGTGCTGAAGTCCTATTGGCTAATTGTTCATGTGGCGGTCATTACCGCAAGTTATGGTTTTTTTGGTGTGGCTGCATTGCTTGGTTTTCTAAACCTGATCATCATGATGTTTCGTACACCAAAGAACCTGAAAAAAGCTTCGTTCACCATTGTTGAACTTGCTCTGATTATTGAATTGGCGCTCATCGTAGGGTTGGTGCTCATGACAATTGGTTGTTTCATCGGAGGTGTTTGGGCCAACGAATCGTGGGGCCGCTACTGGGGCTGGGATCCGAAGGAAACCTGGGCGCTGGTAACCATTCTGGTTTACTCGTTTATCATTCATTTGCGTAAAGTACCGGGAATGTACACCCATTTCTCATTGAGTGCCATGGGCTTGGTTGGTTTTGCTTCAGTCATGATGACCTTTTTTGGTGTGAACTACTACTTGTCGGGCATGCACTCCTATGCTTCGGGCGATGCGCCGGAAGTGCCAAACTTTGTGTTTGTTACCATCGCTGTTGTGGTCGTTGCTATTATTTTGGCAGCCCGTTCCGAGAATAAATACGGCGGCGCTGAACAAGTGGTTAAACTGGAGGCAAGGGATGAGAAGTAAGCGAAGAAGCGTTAATCAAAAAAAAAAACGAAAAGCCAGTAGCTAAATCAGCTGCTAGCTTTTTTAATGATATTTCGGGCCATTCCGCGGAAAATAAATAAATGGAATGGCCAGGACAAGCCCCAATAAAATCGGCCCCAAACTCCTTTCGGACGATAGGTGGCTGTTTGGATCAGCCGGTTTTCGTTGTTGCTCTCAACAATTTTAAATTCGAGCCACGCTTCGCCCGGAAGTTTCATTTCGGCATAAAGTAGCAAACGTTTTTTGTGTTTGTCGGCCAGCAAAACGCGCCAAAAATCCAAGGCGTCGCCGTTCATAATTTCATCAGCATTGGTGCGTCCGCGCCGCAAACCAATGCCCCCGGAAAGTTTGTCGAGGTATCCTCTGATTTGCCACAGCCAGGTGCCGTAATACCAGCCGTTGTCGCCGCCGATTGACCAAATGACACTCAGCACTTTCTGCGGATCTGCGGTAAATACAACCGACTGCTTGTTCCAATAGCAGCCATACTGTGGCACATCAATCTGGTCGGCATAGTTCGGATCAAATTCAGTTGAACTTAAAGCATCTTTCCAACTGGAGTAAACCTGATTTTGCCTGATTTTGGTAAAAGCCGCTTCTACCGCTTCGCGATAAGTCATGGGCTCAATATCTAGCAATTCAGCCAGAGAGTTGTCTTTTGCAATCACTTCAACTTTTAAACTATTGACCAGGTTGATGGCCAGTTTGTAGGAGGTGGAAGTGATGAAAAACAACCAATATGACGACAGCCGTGGGGTCATAATGGGCAAGGTGACGATGCGGCGTTTCAGTTTTCTGATTTCAGCATATTGCAGCAACATCTCGGCGTACGACAGGACGTCTTTCCCGCCAATGTCGAAGGTTTTGTTGAAACAGGCTTCATTGTTCATCACGCCAATCAGAAAACTTAAAACATCGCGAATGCTGATGGGATGCGACAAGGTCAACACCCATTTGGGCGTGATCATGACGGGCAATTTTTCCACCATATCCCGAATAATCTCAAACGACGCACTGCCAGATCCGATGATGATGCCGGCATGCAGCGCCGTTAAAGCGTAAGTGCCTTTTTGCAATTCCTTTTCAACATTGAGCCGCGAGCGAAGATGCTTGGAAAGGTATTGATCATTCGAAATTCCGCCCAGGTAAATCACCTGTCGCGCCGTTGACTGGCTGATCAAATGGCGAAAGTTTCGTGCGGCCTGAAGTTCCAGTTCTTCAAAATCGCCTGAGGTGGACGCCATGGAATGAATCAGGTAGAATGCCACATCAATAGCGTGTGGAAAATCATGGTGCCGGTCAGTTTTAAGAAAGTCAATCTCCACCAATTGAACCTGCGGATGGTTGATCCATTTTTCCTCTACCCGGTCGAGGTTACGAACGCAGCAGATCACCTCGTGCCCCTGCTCGAGCAAAAGGGGCAAAATACGTTTGCCCACATAACCTGTAATACCTGTCAGCAGAATTTTCATGTCTTAATTTTTGCTTTAAACAATCATCTGTCTGAAAAGATGCTTATGGGTTTAAAGTACGAATCTTTTAAAGCAGAACCGCCCATGGCCATGTGTTGTGCAAAATACCTTGAAAAAGGAACGCAATTTATTCCGGTTTGCTCAGCTGGATGATCCGGAAGATTTGCTCGGCGGTATCGGCCAACAATTGCGGGGCTTGGGCGAGGCTCTCTTCCAGACTCAGCGGTCCGTTGGGTAAGGCAAACAACGATGTAAACCCTTCCTGGTACAGTTCGCGATAACCTTCACCCAAAAATCCGGCTACGCCGATACAAGGTTTACCATGCTTTAAAGCCAGTTGAGCAACACCCCAGGGCGTTTTTCCTTGTTTGGTTTGATGATCCATTTTTCCTTCGCCGGTAAGTACGATGTCGGCTTGTTGAACCGCTAGCTCCAGGCCGGTTTGGGCCTTGACAATGTCAAATCCGGCTTGCAGGCTCGCACCGGCAAATGCAACCAGCCCGGCTCCCAAACCTCCGGCAGCCCCGCCACCGGCAAGTTTTAAGACATCAATCTTCAGATCTTTCAAAATGATATGAGACAAATGCGCCAGGTTTTGATCCAACCTTTTAACCATCTCAGGCGTTGCGCCTTTTTGCGGACCGTAAACAGCCGATGCACCTTGTGTGCCAGTGAGCGGATTGCTGACATCGCAGGCGGTTAGAACCTCGGTTTCCTTCAGAATTGGAAAAGTTGAAGAATCATCAATACGGATGAGCCCATTTAAACTTCCGCCTCCCAAGTGGATTTCCCGGTTTTTGCTGTCCAAAAAACGATATCCCAGCGCTTTGGCCATGCCGGTTCCACCATCGTTGGTCGCGCTTCCGCCAATACCAATGATTAATTTGCGGCAGCCGTGTTCCAAAGCATCCCGCATCAGTTGACCCGTGCCGAAAGTATTCGTCACAAGCGGATTGCGCTCGTTGGGTTTTAGTAGCTCGATGCCTGATGCGGCTGCCATTTCAATCACTGCTGTTCGTTGATCAGCCAAAATTCCGTAGGTCGCATCAATCTCCCGGCCCAGCGGGTCAAAAACCCGACAGGTCACCGCTTCGCCACCCAATGCCGAAAGCATGGTTTGGACAAAGCCTTCGCCACCGTCGGCTACCGGAATGCCTGTGAGATGGGCGCCGGGATACACCCGCCTGATTCCTTCGGCAAGATGGCGAGCCACCTCCGTTGCAGAAAGGCAGTCTTTAAATGAATCGGGGGCCAGAAGTATTTTCATTTCAAATTGAATTAAGCAATAAAACGCGTAATGAGCCACATGCTTTGGTATGGTTTCATTTCAATTTCTTCGGTATCGAGAAGGGTCCGTGTGAGCAGATCGCGGCTGAACTCCATCAAGCCCGGGGGCAAAGCCAGTTGCTGCGTTCGGTTGGTCAGGTTGTAAATGCAGACCACCGAGTTCTCCATCCGATTTGTTTTTCGCAAGATACCAAAAAAGGAGCTTCCCAGTTTCAATACAATCTGCTGTGTGTCGGGCGAAAAAGCTGCCATATTGCGCCTGATCCCAGTTCGGTGGGTGAGTATTCGCAAAATAGCCTGATGAACAGGTTGGCCTTGAATCAAGTGTTCCAATTCCTCAAGCATAAACTTACGCCGGTTGATCGATCGGTTAATTCCCGTCGCTTCAACACCTTTTTCGTCATTTTCAATCCCAAACAAATTTAAAAAATAAAAAGCCGGTACGCCTTGTAATGATAGCATCAGGGTTTGCGATTGCAGAAATCGGGCTACCTGGTGTTCATCAGGGCCGTTGGCAGTACCTTTTAATGCATCGAAATAGGTGACATTGATTTCATAGGGCACTTCACGTCCGCCTAGTTGACGTGTGGTCACGCGCGCTCCATAGGTTTTTAGTTTTTCAATCATCGCCACGGTTTCGGCTTCAGGAATAATTCCTTCCAAGGGGCGGACACCAATGCCATCGTGCGAAGAAGTGAAGTTCAAGTAGGTCATTCCTTCCTGTGTGCCGCTCAGCTCTTTGGCCCATTGGGTCAGGTAAGTTCCGTTGCCCGAATGCAGGGCATGCAAAAGCAGGGGTGGGAGGGCGAACTGGTAAATGAGGTGTGCTTCGTCACCCAGCCCAAAGTAGGTGATGTTCTCCTGGTGCGGCACGTTGGTTTCGGTGAGCAACAAAGCACCGGGATAGCAGTAGTCCATAATCTCGCGAAAGAGCGACACCACTTCGTGTGTTTCGGGCTCGTGGATACAAGCGGTTCCTGAAGTCTTCCACAGAAATGCGATGGCATCAAGCCGCACCACCCGAATTCCCTTTGACAGGTAAAAAAGAAAGACGCGGAGCATTTCCTTTAAGACTTCCGGATTGGCATAGTTCAAATCAACCTGGTCGGCACTGAAGGTCGTCCACACTTTTTTCGGGCCGGTTGCTGTTTGAAATGTGGTTAGCAATGGGCTGCTACGGGGCCTGATCACCTTCGAAGTGTCGAAATTGGTAGGCGGACAAAAGAAAAAGTCATTGCCGGGTGCTTCGTTGTTTAAAAATTGATTGAACCAAACGCCCTGCGCGCTGGCATGGTTGGCAACCAGATCAGCCATCAGAATAAAGTCTTTTTCCAGGGCTTCAATATCTTTCCAATCACCTAAAGCAGGATTGACTTCGTAAAAGTCCATCACTGAAAATCCATCGTCGCTGCTGTATGGGAAGAATGGTAAAATATGGATTGTTGAAATGCAGCCTCGCAAATAGCTATCGCAAAAATGGCGCAGGGTTTCAAGTGGCGACTCTCCTTCCTTTTTTACCACGTCGCCATAAGTAATTAAAATCACTTTGCGCTCATTCCAGATTTGCTGCCGCCTGGGATTCGGGTTCTTATGTGCTTCAACAAAAGCAATAAAATCATCGAGCCAGTCAGCCGTTAGCTTTTTCCGGTATATTCGGTTCAGGCGATTAATCAGTTTTGTTTTCAGTCGGATATCCATAGGCAAATTGTATTTTACGATATGATTGATTGCTCACATTTCTATTTGCTTTGTAGCGGCTGTCATGTGTTATCAATCCGGTTCATTGATCGCTTCGAAACAACTGAATCACTTTCAAGGCATGAGCCAGTCGCACGAATACTCATATTTTATTGTCTTCTTCGACGGCCTCATTAAAGCGGTCTAAAACTTCAGGAATGGCATCCATCACACGTTTCCACGAAGGGATGAAAGGGATCAGGTTTGGATTGTCAAGGTACTCGATGCCGGCCCGGTAAATGTTACCCGCAAACACATCAACGGTTTGTTCTTCCTTGTGCCGATCCATGCTAAGCCCGTTGATCGATGCGTCGGCAGCGTATTGTTCAACCATGTCAAGGGCCAGCCGAAGGTAGGTGGCCCGCACTGTGCGGAAGATGCCTTTGCTGAACACCGAACCCTGGGTAGCCAGCTTGGCATAAATACTTCGGGCAATGTCGAAACTCATTTTTGAGAGGCCTGCATTGGGATCATCGTGCGACTCGGGCTGGTGTTTGTGGTCGTAGCCGTCGGCAATTTCAACCTGGCAAATGCGGTTGATGGCGTTGTTTCGCTGCACTTCGGATAGGATTCCCACTTCGAGCCCCCAATCAGAAGGAATCCGGACGGTTTTCATGATGTCGGCTCGCATGGAGAACTCACCAGCTAAGATATAGCGGAAATGATCCAGAAAATCGAGGTAGTCGTTGGCCGGGAATATTTTTTTCAGCGAACGGATCAGTGGTGTTACCATGAGGCGGGTTACGCGCCCGTTAAGTTTGGTCCCGTCAGACCGGAAATAGTAGCCTTTGCAAAATTTGTAGTTGAAAGTGGGATCGGCCACCGGATAAAGCAAACGGGCCAGCATCTCCCGGTTATACGTAATGATGTCGGCATCGTGCAGGGCAATGGCCTCGGAGCGTCCCGATGCAATCATGTAGCCGAAGCAAAACCACACGTTGCGTCCTTTGCCGGGGTCGCCGGTGTAGATCTTCTTTTCTTCAAACAACTTTTGAATTTTCTGCATGCGCGGCCCATCATTCCAAATGATCCGGCATCGCCTTTTGGGTGTATTTAAAACAGAAAAATACTGCTTGGCATGTCGGTATTGTTCCGAATTGGCCCGATCAAGTCCAATGGTAATTTCCGTAATGTAGGGGACATCTTTCAGAATATCGACAATGTTTTGCAAGGCGGGTTTCTCAAGTTCGGAATACAAAGCCGGAATAATTAAACCCATTTTTCGGCGTCTCGAAAACTTCATGAGCTTCTTTTCCAGGTATTCCAGGGTTGAATAGTTCAGGTTGTGAAGGGTGGTAATACTGCCGTTCTGATGAAAATCTCCCATATTCTGATAATTTAATTGTTTACAAAATCTCGTTGAGCTGACTTAATGTTGTGATCGTGTAATCGGGTTTCATACCGGAAGCTTCCGGATGGTTCTTCCGTAGCCGATAGGCTCGCTGGTCGCCTGCAAAAAAGCAGGTTTTAAAATCATGCTGAGCAGCGGCATACATATCTTTCAGCATGTCGTTTCCAACATATAAAACCTCGTGCGGCGACAATCCTCGTTGTTTCAGGGGAGCAATCAGCCCTGCAAAAATCGCCGGGTCGGGTTTGCCTTTCAGTAATTTATAGCTGAATACCGACAAATCTCTTTCAAAACCATCTAGCCATTCCGTTTCTTTCAGTTGGCCATGCAAAAAATAATTCATGATGATTGGCGTGTAAAACTGGGCGTTTGAAACAATTCCCAAGGGGTATCCCTTTTCTTTTAAACCGGCCAGTGTGTCCTTCATCCCCGGCATGGGCCATACCCGGTTGCTGCTCAGCTCAAACAGAATGGTAAACAGTTTGATGTCGGCCTCATCAGTAGCAGCAATCAGCCCTTCGGCTTCGGCCCGGGCCAGTGTTTTGCTCCAAATGTCAACCAAATCCAGTTCAGGAAAGGGTGTGCCGCCATCCCTGGCCTGTTGTTTTCCGTTCAAAACTTGCTGTTCAAACATGGGGTGAATAGCCATCAAGGCCTCTTCCGTTACTTTTATATTGTAATCAGCGCCCAGAAGTGCCTGGCAAAACATGCTGGCGTCGTACGAATCCTGCATAATATCGCCCGAAGCCGAAATAAGCAAGGTGCCGTAAATATCGAAAATGACAGCTTTGATGCTTTCATCTTTTCGGTAATCAGCGACCGCAGGGGTTGGTTGAACAGCCATCGGTTGCAGCTGCCTTATAAAAGGTTCGAGTTTCTTCAGGAACGATGTTTTCATGGTGCTAAACGAATTTTTGTGTTTTATGCGTCATTAAGATAGTGTTCATCTCTAAATCAACAACATTTTGCTAGAAGTGGGGTTCATCTCTTTACAATTCGATAAGATACAGGTGTTAAAACGCACGCGCTTCGCTGCACTCCCAAACCCCTTCTTCAACGCCCCCTTAACCCAAGCGGAAACCTCCTCCATACACACGGAAGGCTCCGCAAGTCAGACGGAAGGCTCCGCAAGTCAGACGGAAGGGTCCGCAAGTCAGGCGGAAAGCTTCTCCACGAAGGCGGAAGAGTCCAGCACCCAAGCGGAAGAATTTTTCCCTGGGGCGTTTTGGGCTGACCTTTATTTGAAGATTCCCCGGATTTGTACTGCCAGAATTGGAATGACTTCTTATTTTTGTACTGATTCAAAAAATAAAGCTTGAAACCAATGAAACTTAAACTCACACTCGTCATTTTGCTACTGGCGGTAACCGGAGCTTTTGCGGCACGGGTTGACACGCTGCACGTTGAAAGCCTGGCGATGAAAAAGACTATTCCCAATGTGGTTATTTTGCCCGATTCATATGAAACGGCGTCAGAAAACTTGCCGGTCGTGTTCCTTTTGCATGGCGCAACCGGAAACTATCGCGATTGGGTCACGAAAGTTCCGGCAATTAAAACCTACGCCGATCAATATGACATGATCATCGTATGCCCCGACGGCGGTTTCACCAGTTGGTATTTCGATAGTCCGGTAGATGAAACCATGCAATACGAAACCTATGTCTCACGCGAGTTGGTTCAAGCCATCGATCAAAAGTACCGGACGATTGAATTGCCCGGCGGACGTGCAATTACAGGCTTAAGTATGGGCGGGCATGGTGCGTTTTACTTGGCTTTTCGTCACCAGGATGTGTGGGGCGCTGCCGGAAGCATGAGTGGCGGAGTTGATATCCGGCCTTTTCCAAACAATTGGGACCTGTCGAAGCGATTGGGAACCTACGCCGAAAACAAAGCAAATTGGGAAGAGAACACGGTCATTAACCTGGTTCATTTGCTTGATGGGCGAAATCTCAAGCTGATTTTCGACTGTGGCGTGGATGATTTCTTTTATGATGACAACCGGCGGATGCACGAAAAATTGCTGGAGCGCAATATTCCACATGAATACACCGAACGCCCCGGAGCACACAACTGGGAGTACTGGACCAATGCCGTGAAATATCACTTGCTGTTTTTTTATGATTTTTTCGAATCGTCCAACTAATTCCGGTCAATAATGGCCGGCCGGAAAGATTGGGCATAAACGGTTTAAATTTACCTTAAATTAGGACAGCTCGTTTAATCAAGCTATTTAAACCAAGCTTTTTCGGTTAATTTTGCATCAGATTACGCAATAAAATGAATAATAATACGATCCTAAAAATTGAATAACATGACCATTAGCGCATTACAAAAAGCCCGGGCTGATTATCAGCCTAAACTTCCAAAATCACTGAAAGGTGCCGTGAAAATTGTTGACGGCGCTGCAACCGAATCAGTTGCTGATCAGGAAGACATTCAGAAACTGTTTCCAAACACTTACGGAATGCCGCTGCTGACTTTCGAAGAAGGTGCAGAATCGGCCAACATTCCGGCGGTAAATGTCGGTGTAATTCTCTCGGGCGGACAAGCGCCGGGTGGACACAACGTGATTTCCGGTATCTTCGACGGCATTAAAAAGCTGAATCCCGATAGTAAGTTGTATGGCTTTTTAGGGGGGCCGGGCGGATTGGTCGATCACGAATACAAAGAAATTACAACCGATTTCCTGGAAGCCTATCGCAACACCGGTGGTTTCGACATTATTGGCTCGGGTCGTACCAAGCTGGAAGAAGAAGCCCAGTTTGATAAAGGACTGGAAGTTCTTAAAAAACTCGATATCAAGGCGCTGGTTATTATTGGTGGCGACGACAGCAACACCAATGCCTGTGTTTTGGCCGAGTACTATGCCGCCAAAAAAGCAGGAGTACAAGTGGTTGGTTGTCCAAAAACAATTGACGGTGATCTGAAAAACGAAATGATTGAAACGTCGTTTGGTTTCGATACCGCCGTGAAAGTTTATTCTGAATTGATTGGTAACATCCAGCGCGACGCCAACTCGGCCAAAAAATACTGGCACTTTATCAAATTGATGGGCCGGTCCGCGTCACACATCGGTTTGGAAGCCGCCCTGCAAACACAGCCAAACATTACCCTGATTTCGGAAGAGGTAGCCGAGAAAAAGCAAACGCTGCAGGAGATTGTGGATTCAATGGCCCAGGTGATTGCTAAGCGTGCTGCCAATGGCAATAATTTTGGTGTTGCCCTCATTCCCGAAGGCTTGGTTGAGTTTGTTCCCGAAATGAAGAAGCTAATTGCCGAGTTGAACGACTTGCTGGCTGAAGGTTCGGCTATTGAACAAGAATTCAAGATGATGAAAAAGAGCCACCGTTTGGAATGGCTGGCGACACAGCTTTCTACCGAGTCGGCTGCTGTATTCCAGTCGCTGCCAACCGGAATTGCCAACCAGCTGACTTTGGATCGCGACCCACACGGAAACGTTCAGGTTTCGCTGATTGAAACTGAAAAGTTGTTGGGTGAAATGGTGAAAACTAAATTGGCAGATATGAAGGAGAGTGGTGATTTCAAAGGAAAATTCGGAACACAATACCACTTCTTCGGATACGAAGGCCGTTGTGCTGCTCCTTCAAACTTTGATGCCGATTACTGTTATTCTCTTGGCTTTACAGCGTCTGTGTTGATTGGCGCCGGCAAAACCGGGTACATGTCGAGCGTGCGGAACACCACCGCTCCGGCTGACCAATGGATTGCTGGTGGTGTGCCAATTACGCAAATGATGAACATGGAAAAACGCCATGGACACATGAAGCCGGTGATCCAAAAAGCATTGGTTGAGTTGGATGGCGCTCCTTTTAAATACTTTGCGGAAAACCGCGACAAGTGGGCGATTGAAACCAGCTACCTGTACCCGGGCCCGATTCAGTACTGGGGACCAACCGAAGTTTGCGACCGGACAACGGTGACTTTGCAGTTGGAACAAGCAAAGTAAGTGGAAAACAATACTAAAAAGAAACCCTCCCGATTGACTTCGCGGAGGGTTTTTGTTTTTGAATCATAGCGGGCTCACATGATTTAATGACTGTCAAATATTATCTTGGATCGATTCAATAGTAATTTAATGACCACTCAATGACTATGAATGGCTACCCAATGGCATGAGCTATTTTCGCCGAATTTCATTTGCTTTTACGATCGTTTGCTGACACGGACTACGACTGCTGCCGAAGCTGATACGCGCCCAAATAGTTTCCATGGCGTAGGTAAAGCTGGCCTTTATGAATAACCGGATGGGCAAAATGTTCTTTGGTTCCTTTTTTTAGTTTGAATGAGCTGATTGTTTTCAGCCCGTCAGCTGCCGGGTTGATTAACGACACGGTGCCCTTATCGCCATAAAAATACAGCAAGCTATCGGCAAAAATGGTACAACCGCGGCCAAGCCTTAAGCTGTCGGTTTGAGCGCCGGTTTCGCAATCAATCGCGATAAACTGATTTTTACGGTGGCTGCTGGCGTAAATCCGGTTGTCCAGCTTGACGACTCCACCCATATAATTGTCTAAATCGCTTGTGGCCCAGATTTGCTCCAGGGCTGTGCGATCGTCACTTAGCTGAAGTTTCACCCCGCAGTTTCCATCGCCTGCAGAATAATAAACCGAGCCGTTGTCAAACAAAATGGTATTGGCATGGGTGTCGCCCTTGCCCGGCTCGCGCTCTTCGGGTTTGGTATTGGTTTGTTCGTGCGTCCAAAGCAGTTCGCCGGTTTGAGCATCCAAGCCCAAAAGGTGATAGGCCGAGAAAGTTGCCAAAATGGTCCGCTTGTTCCATTCAAAAAGTTGTGGTGAGTTGTAGCCCGGGCGTTCGCCTTTACAACGGCTTGACCAAACCAAATCGCCGGTCATCCGATTTAAAGCCACTACGTTGTGTTCCGCACCGCCAGGCTGGCAATAAATCAAGTCGTCGTTGACCACAAGTGCCTGCGAAAATCCAAAGCGTGGGCTGACGCCATCAAAGTCACGCAGCATATTTTTGCTCCAGATTTCTTTTCCGGTCTCCGTATCGATGCAAGCGATATCACCCAATCCGGAGCAGACATAGATTAAGTGGCCAGCCAAAGTTGGCGCTCCGCGGCTGCCAGCAAAGTTTGTGGTCCATTCGCCTCCATAGCTCGTTCGCCAGACTTCTTTTCCATTTTGGTTTAGTTTGAATAAATAGCCGAGGCTGTCAATTTCTCCGGTAACATAAACAAACTCATCGGTCACAATCGGACTGCTGTAGCCATTACCTACGATTTCGGTTTCCCAAACTGTTGTTGGACCATCTGTCGGCCAGCTTTTCAAAAGCTTGGCTTCTTGATAAATTCCGGAGCGGTTTTCGCCACGCCACTGCGTTATTTCCGGTTGTTGCTTGCAGGCAAAGGCAATTGCCAGGAGAGTGAGCAGGAAGATTCGTTTCATAAAGTTGTTTTGGTTTTTCTTTAGAAGTCTGCAAAATCCATCCTGCATTACAGTTGGCCGAACGTTATCCTTGATTTCGGTGTGTGTCCAGCCAAATTCTGAATGCCTTTATTTCTTTCAGTATGCTCGCTCTGTTTTTTTGCTTCGCCAGATTTGGCGGGGTTCCGCTGGCCTGATTTTGGCTATAAACAAAGGCGTTGGCTGGTCCATTTGCAGTTTGCACCTCCAAGGTTTCCCGCTCATAAAAAGGGACGCCTTCCCATAAATCTAGTATTTCCAATTCTTCCGAAGTAACTTCAACCAATTGACCTGCAACTTGACTACCTTGGCCAGGTTTCACAAACAAATAGCCGGATTCCGGATTAACCAGCAGTTCATAATCCAACAGCCGGGCGCTTTTATAAACCGGCTTACGTTGGAGTAGGTAGCCGAAAAACTCCGCATCGGCAATGGTTCCGTAAGCAAATAGAAAGTTTGTGTTCATGGGCGATCAAATTAATGGATCTCTGTAAGATTTCCTAGAGTCATTCAGTGGTCATTCAATTGTTTTAAAGTGATCAATGACAATCATTGACAGCCTTGACCGGACAAATAGACAAGTCAGCGAGCAAGCCTAAAAACAGACCCGGTATTTCGCTAACGAAAGGTACCGGGTCTGTTCTGATGATTGATCTGCAATTATTTTACGTCGGCTGTAACTCCTTTCCAGTCATCCGTGCGGAACGGGGTAGCAGGGAGTCCTTCTTTGTTGAACAGGTTGAGATCATCCGGATTGTCGGCCCATCCAAAGCGAACAGCTACGGGTTTGTCAACTTCTTCTGAATAAACCACCACCGTGTTGTCATCAACAATTTCGCCTTTGGCCCAGTGGAACTTTTTGTCGGCTCCGGCAATGGTAAAGGCGTTTAGGTAGCCATACTTGTCTTTTACCATCAAGCCACTTCCGGTTTCTGAAAAATGAATCCGGATTTTGTTTCCGTCCACTTCCATTGATTCATACATGGGGCCCGAATGGACAATTTCTTTCCCGTAGGTAACTTTCAGCGCATTAAGGGCCAGTCGTTTGCCCACATCCTGTTTGTTGCGTGGGTGAATGTCGTTTGCTTCGCCAATGTCGATGGCCAGCGCTTGGCCGGTATTGGGCAATTCGAGGGCCATGGTTTGTGCTTCGCGCAGTTCGGCCCAGCTGCTTTCTTCGGCTTGATCTTTTGGCTGCATAAAGTTGGCCAGTTGTACCCAAAAGAAGGGGAAGTCGCCCAGGTTCCATTGCTGGCGCCAATCTTTAATCAGTGTTTGAAACACCCGGCGATATTGGTACGCACGGCCGGCGTTCGATTCGCCCTGGTACCAAATGGCGCCTTTGATTCCGTAGGGAAGCAGCGGTTTGATCATGCCGTTGTACAACAAGGTCGGGTAGGAGTTTGGTCCGATCGCCATGGAACCGACCGATACATCGGTCAATTTGAATTTCCAGTCACCAGCGAGCGCAATTTGTTCATTCCCAAGTTTCAAAAAGAGCTGACTTTCATCGCCATAAATACCACCACCGCCGGCATTATCAACCACGCGTACGGCAAGCACGTTTTCACCTGCTTTCAGAATTCCGTTTTCAAGCGGATACACCCGATCTTCGTTGTAAGCGTTGGTTTCGCCGACCAGTTTCCCGTTCACCCAGGTTTGGTCGTTGTCGTCAATTTTGGCCAGGTGCAACACGGCCTGATTTTGGGCCTGCTCGGCGGACAAGGTGAAGCTGGTTCGGTACCAAGCTGTCCCATCCACTTCAGGATAGCCTTCCGACTCCCAAAGTGCGGGAGTTTGGATGCTTTGCCAGCTGGCATCATTCAAATCTGAGGCGGCATAAATCGCTTGGCCGTTCACCAGACCTTCATCCTTTTTAGGCAGCTTTCCGCCAAATAGTTGAGCGATCTCATCTTCCTTTTGCTGTTTGTAATTTTCCAGGTCGAGTTGTTTCAGTTCGCTCAAGGCAGCGGCCAGATCCGGATCTTTTTCAATGTTTTCGGGGCTGATCCAGGTTTCGGCAACTGTTCCTCCCCACGAGGTATGAATCATGCCCACTGGTACATCCAGTTCATTCAATAAGTGGCGTGCAAAAAAATAGCCAACAGCCGAAAAGTGTGGCACCGTTTCGGGACTGCAGATTTCCCATTCGCCACCTTCCAGATCATTGAGCGGGTGCTGGCTGACCTTCTTCGGAACGGTAAACATGCGGATATTTGGATAATTCGCTTCTGAAATCTCAGTGGCACTGTTGTTTGAGTTGGCCACCACCCATTCCATATTCGATTGTCCGGAGCAAACCCAGACTTCGCCAATTAGAATGTTATCCAGCGTAATTTCATTGGTTCCCTTCACGGTCAGGCTATGGGGACCACCGTATTCCATTTTGGGAAGATTGACTTTCCACTGACCATTTTTATCGGCCTTGGTTTTTAGTGTTTGCCCGGCAAACGACACGGTAATCCGTTCGCCTTTTGCGGCCCAGCCCCACAGGGGATTCTCCAGTCCTTGCTGCAAAACCATGTTGGAACTAAAAATTCGGGCCAGTTTCACTTCGGCTTGCACGGACAAAGCGACGAAAAAAGCCACTGTCAATAGTAAAATTCGATTTCTCATGTTGTAATAAGTTTGAGGTGTTTGATTGCGATTGATGAAAAACTAATTTCAATTCGACACGCAATTTAGTCAAGATTAAAAAAAGAAGCCGGTTTTTGATCAAATTATTTGCGTTTCGCTGTTTGCTTTGGATGAATGGTGAGGAATTCTTCTGAAAGTGGGAAAAATCGGGTCCTGTTTTCGGTGGTTAGCCTGTTTTTTTTAGCTGAAACGTTCGCCAGTGTCGAAGCCGATACATCGAATCCAGGTTTATCCCGATGTTGATGAACTTGTATCGAGCCTTTGGGCTTATTGAATTTAAGTTGCTATTGGGGGTTGCGATGATTTGTGACTAATTCGGTTTAAAACAAAAAAGAGACGCATCAGGCCGACGCATCTCTTCTTGTATTTTGATCCTGGCGATTAAAGCAAAGTTTTCAATTCGGCTTCAATTTTACCATATAGCTTTTTGCTGATGGGGCAGATTGGCAGGCGAACGATGTTTTTCAATTTACCATTAATTTCCATGGCTGCTTTTACGCCGCCCGGATTTCCTTCGCGGAACAACAGTTTGAAGAAGTCAATCATTTGCAAGTGCAATTCGCGTGCTTCAGCAAATTGGCCATCGTTGGCCAAATGAATCAGCTGGCTAAGCTTGCCCGGAAGCACATTGGCCACCACGGAAATGACTCCAATGCCACCTACGGCAATAATGGGCAGGGCCAGCACGTCGTCGCCCGAAATGACACCAAAGCCTTCAGGCCCGTGTTTCACCATGCGCGAAACCTGCGACGAAATGCCCGAAGCTTCTTTAATGGCGATGGCGTTGGGGCAGGTTTTGGCAATTTCAACTGAAGTAGCTCCGTCCATGTTGATGCCGGTGCGCGAAGGTACATTGTACAGAATAACCGGTACCGGGCTGGTCTTGCAAACGAGTTTGTAATGTTCAATCAGTCCTTTTTGCGACGGTTTGTTATAGTAGGGGGTTACGCTCAAAATACCATCAATATCAGTAAAATCAGTAGCTTGAATGGTTTGCATAATTTTGTATGGGTCGTTTCCTCCCATACCCAAAACCAGTGGAACCCGTTTGTCGTTTTTTGCTTTGATGCAGGCAACCACTTCTTTTTGTTCTTCAACAGACAAAGTTGGTGTTTCGGCGGTTGTTCCGAGAGCCACCAGGTAGTCCATGCCATTGCTGATTTGATCTTCAACGAGGTTTTCCAGCGCATTAAAATCAATGGAGGAATCTTCTTTAAATGGAGTTACTAAGGCAACTCCGGCTCCTTTAAACGGGTGTGTCATGTGTTATTTATTATAGATTATTTACTTCTGTTTAAACCACTGCTTGTTTGTTTAGTTCACCTAAATAGTGAATGATTTGTTCGGCCAGGTAACTCGGCTCTTTGCGCCGGCTGACGTCGATGCTCAAATCGAAATAATCGGGTTTGGCTTCGGACCATCCGGTTTTAAACCGGGCATGAGACAGGCAGCGCAGATACTGAATTTCAATGCCTGAACTTAAACTGATGTCAATCAATACATCAAACTTGTGTGCTATGAATTTTGAAATCTCTTCATTCTTGATTTTTCCGAGTATCGAAATATCATCGGGACTGAAGAGCGCCTCGCCACGAACGGATCCGCGTTGCGAGGAAAAGCAAAGGCTGTTGACATGAATGCCCAATTTTTTTAGTTGACTGGTCAGCAGATCAAAAACTTCACGATCATCTGCTTTCCAGAGTATGCCGGCGGTTTTGACCTGTCCGAGGTTAACCACCCGAACAGGCCGGTTTAGTTTCCTCTGCTCACGCTTCAGCAACCAGCCGATGATTTGATTTTTAAAACTCATAGTCGAAGGCAAAAATAGCAAATTGTTTGTGATAAGTCGAACGGGAGCAAGCCAAAAGTAGCGACAAAGCTTAAAGTTTGAAATCGCCCGGTTGGCGTCGATTCGTATGCGGCAAGCCCAATAAATGACTTATCATTCCACTTTAACGCGCTTGTTGGTTTGGGTGTACCAAATGTAACCCGAAACATTGGGGTAGCCACAGCCTTTCAGTTGATTCACATAGGTCCGTACCTGGTAGTGATATTTGTCCAGCTCCTTTTCGCCCGACTTATAATCTACCACAATCACCTCCTTGTCGTTGATCATGATTCGGTCGGGGCGTTTTAGCTCTGTGCCAGTCAATACCGAGCGTTCATTCAGCACCCGGAAACTGCCGTCGAACCAGGATTTTACCTCGGGGTCGGCCACCAACTCATGCAATTGCTGAAGCATTTGATCCTTTTCTACCGTTTGAATCAGTCCTTTCAGCACCAACTCACCAACGGCATTCTCAACATCGGATGTGGTTGAAATCCGGGCCAGCACTTCGTGAAAAACCCGGCCTTTGTTGATTTTTGTTGCAGCCAAATCGTCGGCCACAAAAAAATGCTCGTTGCGCTTTCTCAGTTTCAGGTAATCATGAAAATCGGCAAACCGGAACTCATTTAGCACCAGTCCATTTTCCTTGATCTGGTCTTGATGGACCGATGCGGAAATTTCACCATAGGAAAAGCTGGACGATTCCGGCGTAAAATGATCCGACAAGGAACAAAAAAGCGATGAATCTCCTTTTGGAGGCATTCGATCGGCCAATTCCATGGCATGACGTAAAACGTCGGCCATGTTTCCAAATTTACCGGTGGTCACCGACCAGGTAAACAGCGCTGTGCGTGCGCGGGTAAAAGCCACATACAGCATATTCAGGTTATCGATGTAGTAGTTTATTTTTTCCTGAAAATATTCCTGAAAAAAGATGGATTCACCCATGCGTTTTTCATACTTAACCGGAACCAGCTCCAACTGGTTAAACGGCGGAAGCTTGGGTTGACACCAAAGAATGGGGGCGTGCTGGGCGGCCACTTCTGTTTTCCAATCGCAAAACGGAATGAACACATAATTGTATTCCAATCCTTTGGCTTTATGAATAGTTTGAATCCGTATGGCGTCCAGTTCTTCGGACACGGCAATGGTAGCCTTTTGGCCCTGTTCTTCCCACCAGCTCAAAAACGCCGCAATGTCGGCTGTCCGGTTTCTCATGAAGGCAGCCACCTGATCGATAAATGCTTGCAAATAGGCCAGTTCTTCATTCAAACTAAACAAGTTAAAGAGTTCGCATATTTTGAAGGCTATTTCCTGAATGTTTCTTCCGCCCAGGGTTTCAGAAAAATAGGTACTGGTTAAAAAGTCGGAAAGCAGGTTGCTTTCTTCGTTTCGTTTTTCAAACCAGCTGGTTGTATCGGGCTTGTCGAGGGCGTCAAAACCAATGGTTAATTGGAGCGATGATGAAACGCTCAGGTCGGGCACCCGGCCGATGTGTTGCAGCTGATCAAACAGCTCATTGTAATACAAATGGTTGGCCAGTGCCAGGGCAACATCATCGTTTGGATCGGCCAGCAATTGGTACAACGCCAGCACAAAACCAACCGCTGCCGAGTTCTTTACAAAAAGTGATTCGCTGGACAAAATGTTGAAGTTGTAATTTGAATCGCCCAAAGCCTGTTCGTTCAAGAGTCGGTCGGCAACCAGCTTGGCTTCGTCTTTCTTTCGCACCAAAACGGCTATTTCCCGGGCCTTCGCACCTATGGACTGTACTTCGCGGATTTGTTCCACCAGCTCATTCAAGATGGTTTCCCGCAATTCATCTTGTTCATCGTCTTTGGGTTTTTCGAAAAACCGCATGCGAATTGCACCTTCATCCAACAGTTTGGTATTGGCAATTTGCTGCAGGCTTTCGCCGTAAAGCGATTCAATCTGGCCGGCCATTTCCGTGTCTTTAAGCCGGTTTTCTTCCAACTCATTGTTGATGTTTTGCTGAAACAGCTGCGGCAGAATCTGAAAAATACTGTTGTTGAAACGAATCACGTTACCGGTGCTGCGCCAGTTTTTTTGAAGGGTTTCTTCCGTCACGCCATTGACTGAAAATTGCTTGCTGACTTCGCCTCCCAACAAATCCCAGTTGCCATTTCGCCAGCGATAAATGGCTTGTTTTACATCGCCTACCAACATGCCCAGGTTGCCCTCTGCCAGCGCATTGGTGATCAGTGGTCTGAAATTTCCCCACTGCAAACCCGAGGTGTCCTGAAATTCATCGATCATGAAATGGTTATAGAAAACACCTGTCTTTTCGTAGATGAATGGTGCGTCGGAATCGTCAATGATACTTTTCAGCAAAGTGCCGGACTCTGAGATGAGCACGACGCCTTTCTCCTGCGTCACTTGACGAACCATGGCCTGCAAATCGACCAAAATACCCAAAGTGTACAGCTGGCTTGAAATCAGTTTGGCGCTGTTGTAATCATGCAATTTTTTAAAATAGAAAGTCACCGCTTCATGAAGCAGCGGTTGAAGGCTGGCAGCAGCCTCTTTTACATTGGCTTTGGCCGTTTGCGTTGTCCAGACCTCCGGGTCATCGGCCGCTTCAGTTGCTCGTTTCCCGGGCCAGGAATCGATGTTGAAATCGGCCAGCCGTTGAAACGAAGTGGATGCGCTCGTTTTTTTAAATTTAAAATCGTCGACCGAAACGCCATGCTCTTGCATGGTTTGCAAGCCTTTTTTTCCAATCTGCTTTAAGGTGCTTTCAAACTGATAAATCAGGCTGTTTAATTCTTTTTTATAGTTCGTTATAAACTGCTTGTCGTTAATTTTTTCGTGCAAAGTTTGGTTCAGGGCCTTAAACGTTTCATTGTAAATCTGCACCCCCAATTTCAGAATATCGTTTTTCAGGTTCCAGCCGCCACCTTCCCGTATTTTTTCGTTGGCGAATTTTTTTAGCCAGGCCAACAGGGCTGGATTGTCTTCGATTGACAACAGCAATTCGTCCACCGCTTCTTCCAAAATCAGGTTGTCTTCCAGGTCAACCTGGTAGGCGGCATTGATTCCAAGTTCGCGGTTAAACGATTTGATGACCCGCTGAAAAAAGCTGTCGATGGTGCTGATTGAAAAGCGGGAATAATCGTGCAGAATTCGTTTCAGGCTTTTTCGCGCCCGGTCGGCAATTGCTGCTGAGCTCAGCTTCATTTCATCAGCCAAAATGGGCAAATAGGCTGACGGCTTTTCGTTGGCCAGTACGTACAGTTCTTCTATCACCCGCTCTTTCATCTCGGTGGTGGCCTTGTTGGTGAAGGTTACGGCCAGTATGTTTTTGTAGTTCCATTCGCTGTCGAGTGCGATTTTCAGATACTCCAGTGCCAGACGAAAGGTTTTCCCCGAACCGGCAGAGGCTTTGTATATTTTGAGTTGTGACATGCGTTTATGTTAGAAGGTCGATTGAAAATTGAAACCGGCTTTCAACCGGCGCTGACACAAAAGTACATGAATAATGAGAAGATTCAAGGATTTGGAATCATGGTAAGTTCGTTTTCCGGCTCGGCCAAATGCTGATACTTTTTTGGATTTGCCTCGCGGATTTTTTCCCTGGCTTCCTGGTCTTCTTCGTGGTCAGCTTGCGGTTCTTCAGGCGACTGACTGGAACTGGGCGAAAAATGAAGATGAATGTACATGGGAAAATGATCGGAACCAATTGCTTCAAGTCGCTTAATCTTTATCAGCTTAAACTCGGACGAGTGGAAAATGTGGTCGAGCGGCCAGCGCATCAGTAAATGTTTAGCATGAAAAGTATTGAAAAAACCTCTGCCAATTCGTGGATCCAGAAGACCGCTGATTTTTTGGAACAACCGGGTTGATTTGGACCAGGCCACATCGTTAAAATCGCCAAACACCAAAGTTGGAGTACCTTCCTTTTCAATTTTCTTTCCAATCAATAAAAGCTCTCCATCGCGATTGGTGGTTGTTTCGCTTTCGCCGGGAAACGGCGGTTTGGGATGCAAACAGTAAATCTGGATTAACTGGCCCGACCGCAGCTTTACCTGTGCTTCAATGGAAGGAATGTTGTTTTCAATCAGGTAGTTGATTTGCGCATTTTTCAGCACCAGTTTGGAGTACAAAATCATACCGTACAAGTTGTCCAGTGGCTTTTTCAGGGTGTAGGCATATTCGGTTTCTAGGGGGCGCAATTGTTTTTCCCACCAATCGTCGGTTTCTACCGTGAGTAGCAAATCCGGTTTCTGTTCTTCAACCAGTTTCAGAAGATTTGACGAATTCCGGTTGGTCTGAAGCACATTGCTGACCATTAGTGATATCGATTGCTTGGAATCATTTCCATGATAAGCCACGACTTGCTTGGGCGAAAAGATAGTGTAGCGACTGATTTTCGCCGTCTGATAAACGATGGCCAAAAGCAGAAGTCCGCAAATGACGATTTGCCAGACTTCATTGAAACGATAAAAAACCAGGCTCAAAACTAAAATGAGCAGCATGGCAGTGGTAATCTGCAAACGTGGAAAATCGGTGACCCGAATCCACCACGCTGTCCATTTTAAACGCGAAGCAATGGTGGCAACCACGAAAGTTGCTGACAGCAACAAGAGGATGGTTTCCAATCCGCTCACGCCTTGTCATGCTTTGCAATAATCCACACAGCATGCACAATCCCCGGAATAAAGCCAAGTAGCGTGAGTAAAATATTCAACCAAAAAGCACCTTTCAGTCCGACGGTGAGAAAAACCCCCAGTGGAGGAAGAATAATGGCAAAAATGATACGAAGAATACTCATAATTTCAGAATTAACGATTTGTGATTTGTTTCACGGTCAAATTACGATTTTTTTTTGATCGCATAACCTGTTTGATAAATTCATCTGCGATTAAGCTTAACAACTCAAGTGGTTTTGGGTTTTATCTCACCGGCTTATAAAAAATGAACAGTTTCCCGTCCAATGAAGTCAAATGACAAAACTGCCGGCCATGCGGATTCTATGTTTGAAAAGCCCGCGGGCAATCGTACATTTGCAGAAAGCTATTAATTGCTCCGGATATGGTACTTCAGGTTTTATTAGCAATTTCCATTATTCTGCAGATTTTTGCTGTTGGTGTGGCCATTAAGCTCACCCGGGTGACGAAGTATAATTTCTCCTGGGTTTTGCTCACGGTTGGATTTATTTTCATGGCCATCAGCCGGATGCTCGAATTCCTGCCCTACATCAGCAATTTTGAGCCGCAGGAATTGGGTGAAGTGGCCGTTTGGTTTGGCGTGGTTATTTCGCTGTCGTTTGCTATCGGCGTATTTATGATTCAACGGATCTTTAAGTACATGAAAAGGGTGGAAGATTCCAGACGTATGACGGAGAAAATGTTTCTGAATGCCATCATTCAAACGGAGGAAAAGGAGCGCAAACGATTCGCCAAGGATTTGCACGACGGCCTGGGTCCCTTGCTCTCCACCGTAAAAATGTCGGTCTCATCGCTGGCCCAGCTCGAACACGACCAAGCTTCAAAAGAAATTGTTGACAATACGGCCATGGTGATCAATGAGGCCATTAAATCACTCAAAGAAATTTCGGACAACCTGAGTCCGCATGTGCTCAATAATTTTGGTTTGCTACGTGCTTTGCGCAACTTCAGCAATAAAATTAATGCCACCCGGGCCATTCATATTGAATTGGAATCGAACCTTGGAAATGAGCGCTTCAGCAACAACATCGAAGTGGTTTTATACCGGGTGGTCTGCGAATTGATCAACAACACCATTAAACATGCCGAAGCCAAGACCGTTTCGATTCAACTGCAAAAGGAAAGCAATGATCTTCTGATTTCCTACCAGGATGACGGGATTGGTTTTGATATGGAAAAGCTGGATGAACAACCCTTGGTTGGTGGCATGGGCTTTTCAAATATCTATTCGCGCATCAACTCGCTAAAAGGAGAATTCACGCTCGAAAGCAAACCACAGGAAGGAACACAGGTTTATATAAAAGTAAAAACAACCGATGAGTAAAGAACGACATAGCATCATGTTGGTCGATGACCACACCTTATTTCGCAATGGGTTGCGAATTTTGCTGAATAATTTGAATGAATACAAGGTGACGGCAGAAGCAGCGAACGGACAGGAATTTATTGATCTGCTCGAATTGCATGTGCCAGATTTGGTATTGCTTGATATTGACATGCCGGTAATGGATGGAATTGATGCGGCCCGGTTGGCACTTGAAAAGTTGCCAGATTTGAAAATTATTACGCTGTCGATGTATGGGGAAGAAGATTATTACTACAAAATGGTGGATGCCGGCGTGAAAGGCTTTTTGCTGAAAAATTCAGACATCAACGAGGTGAAAGCCGCACTGCAAACCGTGTTGGAAGGTGGCACTTATTTTTCGTCTGAATTACTGAAAAACCTGGTCAACAGCCTTCGCTCCAAATCGCAGCATCACGAAAAGCAAAATGTGCTTTCGGAGCGCGAAACAGAAATTTTGATCTTAATTTGCCAGGGATTTTCGAACCAGGAAATCGCCGATCAACTCTTCATTTCGAAGCGGACTGTTGACAAACACCGATCCAATATTCTGGAAAAAAGCGAAAGTAAAAATACGGCCCAACTGGTGATGTACGCTATAAAAAACCAGTTGGTGGAGATTTGAATATTGGTGATTGATCATTGGTGATTGGTTAAAATTTAAAGATTTGGTCATTCAATAGTCATTCGATAGTCATTAAGTGGTCATTGATTTGTCATTCGTCGTGCAGGTTGAGGTCCTTGGAACTTATCCGCAAAGCGCTTCATTCCAGCGTGTGTTCGACCTTGTTGGCGCCTCGCCCGAAAGCCATTATCCCTCGCTTGACAACTTATGGAATTCATCCGCAAGCGTTTGGTTGTCATCTGCAAGAGCTTGGGTGTCGTCCGCAAGAGCTTGGTTGTCATCTACAGGAGCTTGCGATTTTTTCGTTTTATAAATACCGTTGGGCGATGCAAAGGGCTTGATTTCCGTAAGATCCGCCAAACAGGAAGTAATGATTCAACACATGATAAATCTGGTATAGCTGTATGCGCTCTTCCCAGCCCGCTTGCAACGGAAACTCATTTTGGTAGGCGCGCCAGCTTGCAGGCGAAAATCCACCAAACATGCTCATCATCGACAACTCCATTTCCCGGTCGGCAAAATAACTTGCCGGATCAATGAGGGCCGGCCCCTGCGCGGTGTACAAATAATTTCCTGACCAGAGGTCGCCATGAATCAGTGAAGCCTCCGGATGAGAGGGGATCAGGTTTGGTAAACGTTCAACCAACTTGTTGTAAGTATTTTTTTCGGTTGATGAAAGCGAGCGGGTCTGGCTTATTTTTTCAAGCAAAAAAAGAATTCGTTGTTGTCCGAAAAAATCAATCCAATCGGAGTTCCAGCGATTATCCTGTTCTGTCGATCCGCAATAGTTGTTGTGATGAAAGCCAAAAGCGTCGTTTGTTTTTCGGTGGAGGTGTGCCAGGCCGATTCCAAGCCTTTCATCTTCGGAAGGCGTATGACCCGGTGTGAGGAATTCGAGCAACAGATAGCCGGGCAAGTCTGACGCTTCATTGGCCAAAATCACTTGGGGAATAATGAGATCGGATTGTTCTGCCTCACCCAGTTCGCGCAGTGACTCAGCTTCGCGCACAAACAAATCATCGGGAGTATTGGCGTTCCATTTCAAAAAGAAAAGGCCGTGGTTGGTCTCCAGTTTTACGCTGTGGCTGATACAGCCCCCGCCAACCGATTGCCTATTGGAAATGACCAACTCTTCGGAAAATTCAGATTGGTATTTTTTGATGATATTGCTGATAATTTGTTGTTCCATGCCATCAAATTTCAGCATAATAAAAAAAAGTAGCAAACCTGCTTCGCTTAAAAGCATGGTTGGCTACTTCCTTATTTTATTGGGGCGAAAAAACCTTAGGCTTCCGGTTCTGACTCTTTGCTTTCGTCAGTTTCGGATTCTTCATCGAAATTCAGAAGTTCTTTGCTTTGCAACAAGTTGTACCACTGAATAACTTTCTTCATATCGGAAACATACACGCGATCCTTGTCGTATTCGGGCAGGATTTCCTCGAAATAGGTTTTGAGCTCGTTGCCCGAACTTTTAATCGTTGCCTGTCCTCCGTTTTCTTTTTCTGAAATGGATTTAAGAACCTCTTTTAATGCCACCTCGCCTGTTTCGGTGAATATCGCGATGTCGTCCAACGCGCTGATTTTTGAAGTGGAGTAGGCCGGCATTCTTTTTCCGGTGACCAACGATTCCACAATGATACTATTCTTTGCTTCGGCTACCAGTTTAAAAAGCCCTGGCTGGCCTGATATCGACATAATTCCTTTCAACATAAATTCTAATTTTTTGTCTCGGCGAAGATACTATTTTCATCGGATTCGTCCTAAATCAGAAAGACAGATTTTTCCATTCGCTTTGGTTTATTTTCAAGCTGATTAGTCCAGGTATTTGCGATAATAATTGGCCGTGTCTGGATCTTCAAAGCGGTTGTAAATATTAACAAGATATGCTGCATACTTTGCATTTTGATCTATTTCCCATAGGGTTTTAAAATACTCCAGCGCTTTTCGAAAATCAGCGGTTACCGTTTTCAGCTCCTGCGTTAGCTTAATGTGCTGAACCCGTGTTCTGTTAGTTTCATATTTTTTCATTTCGCGTTGGTAGTGTTCTTCCGCCTGGTTGTAGTACTTCATTCCTAACCATTCCAGGGCAGGGACATTTTTTGGATTGACTTCCAGCAGTTCTTCTGCGATTGAATCGCTCACGGACTGGTTATCTAGCTGTCGCTGAATGGTGAAATATCTGGAAAGATTGTCTTCTTTTTTACGGTCTTCCAATCGCATTTGAGGCCAAATTTCCACGGCTCTTTCATCATTCTTTACTTGAGTATAGATCTGAAATAACCGACTGTTCACGCCTTCCAGGTCTGTTTCATCCTGGTAATTGCGACGGTAAAACTCCAGCGCTTCCAATTCTTTTCTCAAATCACCTTTCTCTTTGTAAATGTCGGCCAAATCAAGGTACATACCGGCATCAGCATAATTTCCATATTCAGCCTGTTGAAACCACTCCAGTGCCAAATCGGGTTGATTGGCGCGGAAAGCCATTTTACCGGCTTGGGCGTAATGCTCTGGTGCCACTTCGTTTTCATTTAGCAATTGCTGTTTAAAAAATAAGCGCCAGTTTTCTGTTGCTGCTTCGAAATTTCCTTCAGCCACCGCTTGTTCAGCAAGGCTTTGGTATGATGTTGTGACTTTTGGAGCGCCACATCCAGTCACAAAAATGACTGCGAGTACGATTAAGCTAATTGTTGTATATCTCATAATTTTCTATGTTTTGATCTGAGCTGTAATAAACACAAATGTTATACCACCACAAGCGGGCTAAGTTGCGGTTGATCGTCTGTTTGCCAGTTGGTTTTGTTATTTTGAAACTCGTAGCGGCGCCTGCTTACATTTGAAAAGGCCATAAAGAAAGGGCATTCCAGCACCGTGGAATGCCCTTTCGTCAAATCTTGTTTCATTCAAAATATCAAATTCAAGCAACTTAAATTTGTTTGAAAAAATCATTTCCCTTATCATCAACAATAATGAATGCGGGAAAATTCTCCACACGTATCTTGCGAATGGCTTCCATTCCCAGTTCCTCAAAATCGACTACTTCGACCGATTTGATGTTGCTTTTTGCAAGAATTGCTGCAGGGCCACCAATCGATCCCAGGTAAAAACCACCATACTTCTGGCAGGCGTCAGTCACTTGTTGCGAGCGGTTGCCTTTGGCCAGCATAATCATAGAGCCACCAAGGCTTTGGAATAAATCGACATATGGATCCATCCGTCCGGCAGTTGTTGGCCCAAAACTTCCGGAAGCCATTCCGGCAGGTGTTTTCGCGGGGCCTGCGTAGTACACGGGATGCTTTTTGAAGTAATCCGGCATTTCTTTTCCTTCATCAATCATTTCTTTCAACCGGGCATGTGCCATGTCACGGGCAACGATTAGCGTTCCTTTCAGGTTCAGGCGGGTTTTAATCGGGTATTTGCTCAGCTCGGCGAGTACTTCGTCCATGGGGCGATCCAGGTCGATGTCAACCGCCGGAGCCAATTCGGGTGCTTGTTCGGGCAGATACTTGGCCGGATCTTTCTCGAGCTGCTCCACAAAAATGCCTTCTTCGGTAATTTTCGCTTTAATATTACGGTCAGCGCTACAGCTAACGCCCAAGCCTACAGGACAAGAAGCCGCGTGGCGTGGTAAACGGACAACGCGAACATCGTGCACAAAATACTTGCCGCCAAACTGGGCGCCAATCTCACTGTCCTGGCAAATTTTCTGCACTTTTTCTTCCCATTCCAAATCGCGGAATGCCTGGCCACCTTCGTTGCCTTCGGTTGGCAGATGGTCGTAGTAACCCGCCGATGCTTTTTTTACGGTAGCCAAAGTGGCTTCGGCCGAAGTTCCTCCAATCACCAAAGCCAAATGATACGGCGGGCAAGCCGACGTTCCCAGGTCTTTAATTTTTTCTTTGACAAACTTGGCCAGGTTTTCTTCGTTCAGCAGCGATTTGGTTTGCTGATACAAGAAGGTTTTATTGCCTGAGCCGCCACCTTTGGTAACAAACAGAAATTCGTAGGTGTTGCCTTTTTCAGCATAAATATCAATTTGAGCGGGCAGGTTATTGCCGGTATTCTTTTCTTCAAACATGGAAAAAGGAACAACCTGAGAATAGCGCAGGTTCCGGTTTTGGTAGGTATCAAAAATACCTTTCGACAAATGCTCGGCATCAGTTGCTCCGGTGTAAACATCTTCGCCCTTTTTGGCTACAACAATGGCGGTTCCGGTGTCCTGGCAGGTGGGCAGCTCGCCTTCGGCCGAAACAACCTGGTTCATGAGCATGGTATGGGCCACAAAGCGATCATTGTCCGATGCCTCCTGATCTGTCAGAATATGCTTCAATTTTTCGAGGTGCGTGGGGCGCAGGAAAAACGAAACATCTGCAAATGCTTCCCGGGCAAGGAGTTCCAAGCCGGTTGGATCGATTTTCAGAATTTTCCTGCCATCGACTTCAACAGTCGATACATAGTCGGTGGTTAATAGTCGGTAAGGCGTGGTATCTTTTAAGATAGGAAACGGTTTTTGATACTTAAAGTCAGGCATAGCTGTAATTATTCAAAAGATTAGTAATTCGTTGATTTTTTATGTTGAGATATTCAATGATCGATTTTAAGGCTAACAAATATAGGCATATTCAGAAAATGGGACATGAAATTTGGTCGATTTTGAGTCGAATTTGAATTTCTTTACAAAGCCTTTACAATCCTTTTGTTTTGTAGTTTTTAATGTAGGATTGAATCTTTGCGTCGTAAGCTTTCATCAGTTGTTGAACTGCCTGGTTTTGAGTTTCAAATTTTTGGTTGCCAATTGATGAAACCGGCAGCACTTTGGGTGATGTTCCGGTCAGAAAAACCGCATCGTATGCTGTAATTTCATTTCTATTGATTGTCTTCTCCATGCAGGGGAATTTCAGCGTGGCCAAGCACTCCATCACTTTTTGACGGGTGATGCCTGGTAAAACAAACTCCGATGGTGGCGTGTAAAATTTATTTCCTTTTACAAAGAAAATATTGCTGCGACTACCTTCCATGATTTGGTTTTCGGAATTGACCAGAATCACCTCAAAAAGCCCGCTTTGCAAAATTGCGGCATTGGCTTCATCCCTCAGCCGTTGTTGGACAGTTTTTGCACCAGGCAGGTTTCGTTCGGCCATTAAAAAATCAGTTTTTACACCATGAAAATAATCGCCTGCGGTTGGATAGCCCTGCGGAATGAAGTAGAAAAAAGCACCTTGCTGTCCATTCCCGTATTGAATCAAAATTTTCACGTTCCCGTCTGCGATTTCGTTGGCTTCGGTTAATGTTTTGATTGTCTCTGCAAAATCATTTAAAGTGATTTTTAAGGGGATACCTGCCAGCTTTGCCGAATTGACCAGCCGCTGGTAGTGATCTTCCACAAACAAGCAAATGCGGTCGACCACCCGCGCAACTTCATAAATTAAAATGGCGTCGGTTGTTAAAACTTCAACCAGTTCAACCGGAACGAGGTGACCATCTTTTATAAAATGTGTTCCTTTACACGTGATCATGTTTTGAAAATAAGAAAAATAGATTTAATTTTATTTACTATAAGTCAAAAGTAACGAATTTGTTTGACAAACTGGCTCAGTCGTAAACACGTGTTTATCGGCTTAAATCACAGGACTATGAAACGTTTTTTTGCTCTGAAAATTGCGATTGCCTACTTCATTCTTGGTTTCCTGTGGATTTTAACCTCAGATCATATCCTGGTATTTATTGTTTCGGGCGATGTCGGTTTGCTGACAAAACTTCAAAATTACAAAGGCTGGTTTTATATTGCAGTGACGGCCGCTTTGCTCTATCTGCTGATCCGTGGTGAGCTGAAACGCAGGAATAAGTTGGCCGAAGATCTCAGAAAAGCCAAGATGAAGGCGGAGGAATCGGATCGACTGAAAACGGCTTTCTTGTCGAACCTGTCGCATGAGATCCGAACCCCATTGAATGGGCTCATGGGTTTTGCCAACCTGATTGGAGAAGACCAAACATCAATTGACGAGCGAAAATTGTACGCCAGGCACATCAACCTGAACGGAAAGCAGTTATTGAAAATCATTAACGATATCATGGAAATTTCCAGGATTCAGGAAAATCAGCTGGAAATTAACATCCAGCAAGTAGAGATTAACCAATTAATTGATAACCTCATCAAAGCCTACACCATCAGTAAAAAACCATTTGAACGGAAAGGACTGGAACTAAAGATTTTGAATGACCTCGATTCCGAGCCGGTGTACCTTGAATCAGATCCGGCGCGAATCATGCAAGTGTTGGTTAATCTGATGGATAATGCTTTGAAATATACTGAGAAAGGCTGGATTGCCATCGGATATGAGTTTGACAAACAGGAAGTGCAGATTTCAATAGAGGACACTGGCCCGGGAATTGACACATCCGGGGAAGGCAATATATTCGAGCGCTTCAAGCAAAGCCCGGGTTTTAAAGATACCGGTGCGGGTTTTGGCATGGGCTTAGCAATCAGCAAGGGCATTGTCGAAGCATTGAATGGCCAGCTTTTCCTTCATTCTAAGCCTGGAAAAGGAAGCCGGTTCACCGTGAAGCTGCCCCGTAACAGATCACTTCCCAAATAAACTATTTTACAGCAATGGTTTCTATTTCTACCAAAACGCCCAGTGGCAACTCTTTCACAGCAAAAGCGGCACGTGCCGGCGGATTTTCAGCATAGTATTTCCCGTAAACTTCATTCATGGCTTTAAAGTTAGCCATATCGCTTAGCAGGCAGGTTGATTTGACCACGTCGGTAAACGAGTACCCAGCGGCTTCCAAAATGGCGCCAATGTTCTTCATCACCTGTTCGGTTTGCGCTGCAATCCCGCCGTCAACAACTTTGGCAGTTGCCGGATCGAGCGGTACTTGTCCCGAAATGTACAAGGTTCCATCGGCTTCAATTGCCTGGCTGTAAGGGCCGATAGCAGCCGGGGCGTTGGGTGTTGAAATGATTCGTTTCATATTTTAATTCAATTAGATTATTCGAATGTTTTGCGACGTTTATCAAGGATCCGATCTCAGTGTTCAGTTTCTGCTCAGCATCCGGAATAAACTTTTATACAAAGAAACTAATTTTCATCCGAACTTGTTTTCGTATTTTTAGGCCAAATTTGAAATCATGACGACCGAAAATATCCTGAAAAAGATCAACCAACTGCGCAGTGAACTCGAAGCACACAATTATAAATACTATGTCCTTTCCAGCCCGGAAATCAGTGATTTTGATTTCGACATGAAATTGAAAGAACTGGAAAAACTGGAAGATGAACACCCTGAATTTCAGGATCCAAATTCGCCGACCCAGCGTGTGGGCAGCGATATCAATCAAGAGTTTAGCCAGGTTAAGCACCGCTATCCCATGCTGTCGTTAAGCAATTCCTACTCGACGGGTGAATTGCAGGAGTTTGATGCGCGAATCCGGCGGACAATTGGTGAAGCTTTCGACTATGTGTGTGAGTTGAAGTTTGACGGAGCATCGATCAGTTTGCTGTATGAAAACGGCCAACTGGTGCGGGCTGTTACCCGTGGCGATGGCGAAAAAGGCGACGATGTTACGTCGAACGCACGTACCATCCGAAGTATTCCGCTGACTTTAAAGGGCAACTCCTTTCCTGAGTCATTCGAAATTCGAGGCGAAGTGTTGCTGCCATTTCAGGTTTTTGCTGAGCTGAACAAAGCCCGCGAAGAAGCCGGCGAACAGCTTTACGCCAATCCGCGCAACACGGCTTCGGGTTCGCTTAAAATGCAAAACTCGGCCGAAGTGGCTAAGCGAAAGTTGGATGCTTATTTCTACTATGTTTTGGGTGAAAACCTGTCGGAAGATGGCCATTACGAAACCATTCAGCAGGCAGGAGAGTGGGGGTTCAAAGTGTCGGAGCACACAAAAAAATGCAGCAACATCGATGAAGTGATCGACTTTATTAATCACTGGGATACAGCACGCTTCGACCTGCCGGTTGCCACGGATGGCATTGTAATCAAGGTCAACTCGCGCAGGTTGCAAAACAATCTGGGCTTTACGGCCAAGTCGCCCCGCTGGGCCATTGCCTATAAATTCACTGCTGAGCAGGTTGCTACCAAGCTGGAGTCGGTGAGCTACCAGGTGGGGCGCACCGGTGCAGTCACCCCGGTGGCCAACCTGAGCCCGGTGCTGCTGGCCGGAACAACGGTTAAACGTGCATCGCTGCACAATGCCGACATCATCGAGAAGCTGGATTTACATTTGAATGATGTCGTTTTTGTTGAAAAGGGAGGTGAAATTATTCCGAAGATTGTTGGTGTTGATGATTCGGCACGCGAGCCTGGCGCCGCGAAAGTCGAGTTTATCAGGCAATGCCCGGAGTGTGGAACTGAGCTGATGCGCAACGATGGCGAAGCGGCTCATTATTGTCCGAACGAAACGGGTTGTGCTCCGCAAATCAAGGGTAAAATTGAACATTTTATTAGCCGCAAAGCGATGGATATTGATGGTTTGGGACAGGAAACCATCGATTTGCTTTTTAGCCGGGGATTGATCCACAACATCGCCGACCTTTATCAACTGAAGGCTGAACAATTGACCGTGCTGGAACGCATGGGCGAAAAATCGGCTGATCGTATTTTGAAAAGCCTGGAGCAATCCAAAGAAGTTCCTTTCGAAAGGGTGCTTTTTGCGCTCGGTATTCGTTTTGTGGGCGAAACGGTTGCCAAGAAACTGGCAAACAAGCTGGTGGAAATTGATGCAATCGCCAGCGCCAGTTACGAGGAATTGATTGATATTGATGAAATTGGCGGGCGAATTGCGGAAAGTATCCGGCAGTATTTTGACAAGGAAGAAAACCGCAGGCTCGTCGAAGCATTGAAAACCCAGGGGCTTCAATTTAAACTGCACGAAAGTAGTTTGGAAGGACGAAGCAATAAACTTGAAGGCCTGAGTATCGTCATTTCCGGAACTTTTGAGAAGCACTCGCGCGATGATCTCAAGAAATTGATTGAGCAGCACGGAGGCAAAAATGTCGGGTCAATTTCAAAAAATACGTCCTACTTGCTTGGAGGAAGTCATGTGGGCCCATCCAAAATGCAAAAAGTCGAAAAGCTGGGCATTCCGGTTATTTCCGAAGATGAGTTTCTGGCAATGATTGGTTGATTGGAATTTGGTTATTGTTTATTGGACGGATGGATCATCTGATGCCGGAAACACGACGCTTGATGTTAAATCAAAACTTTTCAACTTTGCTGTTGCCACATTTGTCCAAAAATGTAATTTTGTCACAAAATTTACAACCATGATTCAACGTATTCAAACACTTTATATCTTTTTTTCTTCAATTCTGATCGGACTTTTATTTGCGCTGCCGTTCGCCGAAATTGCCGCCAATGATAAGTTTTATTTGTTTAATATACAAGGAATTATGCACGATGGAATGGTCATTGAAAGCGGGCTTCCAATTATGCTGTTCGTGGGCATTATTCTCATCATTCATCTTGTGGCCATATTCCTGTTTAAGAAGCGGATTCGTCAAATGCGTTTGCTTGTTTTTGCCATTTTATTGATGTTGGGCCTGTTCGGAATGTTTTATTTCTTCACCTTTTACAGCTTTAAAGGTTTTGAAGTAAGCTTTAAAATTGCTGTTGTTTTTCCGCTGATTGCAATTATTTTTGACTATCTGGCGATTCGAAATATTGGAAAAGATGAGGCGCTGATTCGTTCGATTGACCGGATTCGCTAATCAAACAAATTGGAATGCAGAGTGGTTTATTCGTCCAGTCCAGGACCTAAGAACCTACATTGGTTCTACTGGTTTACCATTTCATCGACTGAAATTGGCGAATGGCATGGTGGCTGCATTCATCAGACTTTCTGTTTTTACCGGATGTCATGCAAACTGATGGGATTGAAAAATAATATAGCCATAAATTCCAAATCTCAAAATCCGAAACAGGGCAAAATTCAGGTACCGTTTCATCGGAAATTCAGTGGTTCCAACCAGCATGCTGATGAGCGACCAGGGAAGCGGAGTGAGTGCTGCCGTGAGAATCAGGAAGGAGCCATACTTGCGAAACAAGGGCCAGTATCTACTGAAAAATTTTCGACCCAAAAAACGAAACATCACAACGCGGCGCAAGTAGCGACCCACCAAAAATGCCAGGTATCCAGCTCCATACGATATGCCCGCAAAAAACAGAAGGTTGAAAACGTAGTGCCAGGTATCGCCTTTGAAGTAGGCCCACAGCATGAATATTTCGGGTGGAAACAGGCCGAAAAAAACTTCAGAACCAATATAAATTCCGTAGATTAATAGTGGACGGCTATAAAATCGTTCCAGCCAAACCTCTTGGTTGTCGCTAACGATATATTCTTTGGCCAACAAATACAAAACAGCCAGAATTGCCATCCACAGCAATCCTTTCAGAATATTTTTAAAAAGGAATTTGAACTTTACTTTTAGTTTCATTTACCATATTTGTTTGATTCCCATCCGCTTTTTTGGTTCAGGAATCATTTTTGCTCAGAGGCACAAGCAATAAAAAGTTTTCATGCATCCGTCGTCGAAAATCCCTTTTTAAAGATGTTATCTGCTAAATTTCGTCAATCTTCGAAGCCAGCTGGTGATCTTTTTCAGTGACTTTTCCATCGCTGTGCGAGGTCAAACTAATCGTCACTTTTTTGTAGGAATGAAGCAAAATGTCGGGATGATGGTCCATATTTTCTGCCAAATCGCCTACTTGATTAACAAAAGCCAAAGCTTCCTTAAAATTCTTGAACGTAAATTCTTTCGTTATTTTCTCTGTTTCTTTATTCCAATTCATAATCCTTGTTTTACTGTTGAAAACAAGTTGATAGTCGCATAGTTCAATTCAATTCAGTCCTTTAGCTTTTTTAAAAGCCAAGCCATATTTTCACCCAGCGTACTCATGATTTCCAAGCCTTCCTCGTCGTCAAGAACAGCGCCTTGCGGGCCTCCGATGGCGAAATTCCAGTAACTTGAACCGGGCACAATCATTTGGCTGATCAGGAAAAAATTATTGAGCGTATTGAAGGCATGGAGTTGCCCGCCACGCCGAACAGCCAATAATCCTGCACCTACCTTGCGTTTGAGCAAATGGCCATTTCCACGGGTCACATATCCGGCAACATCAATCAGCGCCTTCATTTCGGTATTTACGTCGGCAAAATAAACCGGAGAGCCCAGCAAAATGCCATCGGCCTTCAGCATTTTTTCGATACATTCATTAATGGCATCATTTTTAATATGACAGCGCCCATTTTTTATCTCGCGACACTTGCCGCAAGCCGTGCAACCATGCACTTGTTTGCCGCCAAGCTGGTACAATTCAGTTTCGATTCCTGCTTCGTGCAGTTGCGCAAATACCCGATCAATTAACAATTTGGTGTTGCCGTTTTTACGCGGACTTCCGTTGATAGCTAGTACTTTCACGTTGTTGTTTTATGGTTGATATTAATGGCCGAAAACATAGGAAATAAGATTGGCTCCCATTTGGAGCGCCTTTTTTCTCACTTCCGGCGGATCGTTATGAACCGACGGATCTTCCCAACCATCGCTCAAGTCCGATTCGTAAGTGTAAAAGCAAACCAGCCGGCCTTCAATAAACAGGCCAAAGCCTTGGGGGCGTTTATTGTCGTGCTCATGAATTTTTGGCAAGCCATTTTCGAACTGGTATTTTTGGCTGTAGATCGGGTGGTCGGGTGGGAGTTCCACAAACTCCTGGTCAGGAAAAACTTTTTTCATTTCTCGTCGGATATATTGATCCAGCCCGTAATTGTCATCAATGTACAAAAAACCGCCTGCTTCGAGGTACAACCTCAAATTTTGGCTCTCTTCTTCGGTGAAAATTACATTCCCGTGCCCGGTCAGGTGGACGAACGGATAATTAAACAGCTCAATGCTACCGGGTTCAACGGTTGCCGGATTGGGATCAATATTGGTTTTTAGCTCCAAATTGCAAAACCGGATGAGATTGGGCAGGGCGGTTGGGTCAGCATACCAGTCGCCACCGCCTTTGTATTTGATCAGCGCGATTTTTAAATTCGGGTTTTGGCTGAAAAGTAAAGACGCGAAAAGCAGAAACAAGATGGTAAGGTAGCTTCCCTTCATATCCTTTTATTGGAGCAACAAAGATAATAAGAAAGCGCAATTGACACAGCTGGAAGCCCGTTTTAGGAGCCTCCGTCGGCGCTTTTTTTTGCGTTCAAAAATGAGGCTTGAGACATTCTAAACCGGATTTCATAGAACTGAATTGATTTCCAGCTGTTATCTTTGCCAGAATATTAAAACCTGTATAACGGATGAAAAAGAGTTTCACAACCCGGTCGCTCCACGTTCCATTTCCGAAGAATGACGCTCACCGGGCTTTAGATATGCCTGTTTATGAGTCGGTTGCTTTTGAGTTTGAAACAGCAGAAGACATGGTCGATAATTTCAGCGGCAAGCTGCCTGCCCATGTTTATTCGCGAACCAGCAACCCCACGGTTGAGTATTTTGAGCAGAAGATGAAAGCGCTCACCGGCGCTCATCATGCCTTGGCTGTGGCTTCGGGCATGGCAGCCATTTCCAATTCCATTTTGGCTATTTGCAAGAGCGGTGATAACATTATTTCAGGAAAACAATTGTTTGGGCATACCCATGCCTTACTCAATCAAACGCTGCACAATTATGGGCTGGAAACTCGTTTTGTTGATACCACCAACGCCGAAGCAGTAGAGCAACTGGTGGATGAAAATACCCGGGCCATTTATTTTGAAACGGTAACCAACCCGCAACTTGAGATTGCCGATATTTCGAAGTTGGCAGCTATTGCCCGCAAGTACAACCTCGTTTTGATTGCCGATAGTACGGTCACGCCCCCGGTTGTTTTTAACGGCCGGTTCCATGGCATTGATATCGAAGTGATGTCTACAACCAAGCACATTTCGGGTGGTGGAACATCGTTTGGAGGTGTTATTCTGGATCATGGCAACTACAATTGGGCACTCAATCCCAACGTGAAGCCTTTCAGTAAAAAGTTTGGGAAAGATGCTTTTATTGCCCGTTTGCGCAAGAACTACTTCCGCAATACCGGCGGCGCTATGTCGGCTCACACTGCGCATTATCAAATTTTGGGGCTCGATATGTTGGAGCTTCGCTTTGACCGATCGTATGAAAACTGCATGAAATTGGGCGAGTTTCTGGTGGGTCACCCTTTGGTTGGAAAAGTGACCTATCCTGGTTTGAAAAATTCGGATGGATACCATTTGGCTACGAAACAGTTTGAGGGAAAGCCGGGGACGGTTTTGAGCTTTGATCTGGAATCGGAAGCCGCATGTTTCAAGTTCATGAATCACCTGCACCTCATTCGTCGTGCCACCAACCTCAATGATAATAAGTCGCTGATTATTCATCCCTGGTCAACCATTTATGCCGAGTTTACTGAGGAAGAACGCATGGCCATGAAAATCAGGAAAACAGCGATCCGATTGTCGGTAGGGATTGAAGGTGCAGCAGATTTAATTGAGGATATTGAATCAGCATTGCAGTCGTTGCACAAATCGGATTGACATTGTCAAATCTATTCGGATGCTGCCGTTTCGCCTTGTTTGATGTCGGGAATGGTAAATACAAAACGTGATCCTGCTCCTTTGGTGGATGAAACCTGAATTCTCCCGCCAAGCATTTCAACGTATGCTTTCGAGATGGAAAGGCCGAGGCCAGCCCCTTCGTAAGCTTTCGACACCGATGTGTCGGCCTGCACAAAACGATCAAAAACGGCGTTCAGCTTTTTTGTGCTAATCCCAATTCCCGTGTCATTGACAAAAAACTCCAAGGTATGGCCATGAACTTCATAGCCAAACTCAACTTTCCCGGTTTCGGTGTATTTGATGGCATTGTTAATCAGGTTGGTCAGCACGGCCTGAATTTTTTCCTGATCACTAAAAATTACCGGATGTAATTTTCCGGAAGGCTTTCTACACAAGAGTTGAAGCTTTTTATTCTGTGCCATTGGTAAGAAAAAGTTGAAAAGCTTATCCAGCTCAATGTTGATATTTACGTTGGTTAAGTCGACTTTCATCTGTCCGGATTCAATCTTCGAAATATCAATAATCTGATTGATCAGATTAAGCATGCGTTCGCCGCTTTCTTCAATAATTTGAATATAACGCCGCTGTACTTTTTGATCCAGAAAAGGTTCCTTCAGCAAGCTTGCAAATCCAAGAATGCCGTTCATCGGAGTTCTAATTTCATGGCTGATGTTGGCCAGAAAGGCCGATTTCAGACGGTCACTTTCTTCCGCTCTTTCTTTGGCTTTAACCAGCTCTTTTTCTGCTTTTTTTCTTTCATCAATATCCCGAATTGAGCCCTCAATACCTATGAATTCATTCTTGCTACCAATGATTTGATGTGCGTTGATGGAGACAAACTTGAATAGTCCACTTTTCGTATTAAACCTGGCTTCAAAATCCCACACTTCTTCTGAAATTTCAATCTGCTCAACCAACTCGTGAAAAACCGTCGGGTCCTTAAACAGAATCGTTGCGTGGCAATCGATCAACTCCTTTGTTGAATGGCCGTTCATACGGGAAATAGACGGACTAATTTCAATCAGCTTGCCGGATCGGTCGATCTGAAAGAATACGTCCTGAATATTCTCGAAAATAGCGCGATATTTCTCCTCACTTCGCCGCAGTTCGTTTTCAGCCTTTAATTTTTGCTTTTTCAAGCGGGTTTCAAACAGCGCCTGCTTAATGGCCGGACATAAACGCTGGAGGTTTTGCTTGAGTAAGTAATCGGTGGCCCCGTATTTCAACATCTCTACGGCTATCTCTTCACCGAGTGTACCGGAAACGATGATGAATGGAATTTCGGGATAATGCTCGGCGCAAACTTGTAAGGCCTCAATTCCGTTGTAATCCGGCAAATGATAATCAGCAAGGATAATATCAAAATCAGATTGTTTGAGTGCTTCCAGAAATTGCTTTTCACTATCAACTCGTGTATAGTCAATTTGCCATCCTTCTCTTTGTAGTGTCATCAGGATCAGCTCCGAGTCTTCCGGAGTGTCTTCAAGATGAAGAATGCTGATTTCTTCAATTTCGATGGTATCATCGTATGGCTGATCCGAAATTGATGTTGCAAAACCAATTGCTCGCGCGGCCCCGCGATTATCTCTTCCTTGTATGTTTTCCATTCGTTGAAATTTGTGCATTCCTATTACTATTATTCCCAACAATTGAAACAAATTCCCGCAGTGGGTTTATTTCAGTAGTCGGTTTCGTTTGCTGATTTCTAAAAAGAAGGCAACCATAGCCCTTCACTGAAAAATCAGCTTGATAACAACACAAAGGTGTTGCTGATTTTCGGCTTCTTTTCAGACAGCATCGTTCACATTTTTCTCAATTCTCTTTTCGCTTTCTTAAGCTGGCACAAATGGAATGGTCTTGATGACATTTTAAAATCGATTGTTTCAAAAATAAAGTCTCGCAACCAAAAACACTGCAGCGGTTTTTTAATTCCCTGCTTTCCAAATATATATAATTACAAATAGTTTACACCGAGATGGGGAGATTTTTTATAGAAAAACTTCGAGATTAGAGATTGCCCTTGCTGCCTGATCCACAGTTGTTGCGTTTCGGAATGGTTTGAAGGAGCACATTTTTGTCAGCGATCGTAATTTTGTGCGGTTGAATCGAAATGCTGATCACCAGGCACAAAAAAAATCGGGGTGCCATCGTCATGGCGCCCCGTTCATAATTTAGTTTAGTTAGACCAGAAAATAAATATTGGTTTAAAGAGAGAAAAGGTATTCTATAAATCTGTCATTTAAAAGCAGTTATTTTTAAATGCTGTGCTAATATAGCAACTATTTCATTTGAATATTAAAAAAACCTTAAAATTTCTTAATGAATAAGAAACACAATCAAAAATGGTGATGTAAATATTTGTTTATCAATCGTTAAAAAATGTAAACATGTTGTACAATACATTTGAATTTGCAGCAAATTTGTTCGAAAAAATAGGGATATCTTATCTATTGGGCTTGAAATCTTTCAATCTAATCAGATAAAACGGTGTTTTATTCGGAATAATGAAGTTTTTTTATCTTTGCCAGCAAATTTGAACACATGCATTTATACAACCGATTCAATAAAGACGAGCTGAAACAGCGCTTGATGGGGGAGGCCTTTAAGCGAAAAACCATTTCATTTTATCGTTATGTGTCGATTCAGGACCCGTTAGAATTCCGCAACCAGCTTTATCGTGCGTGGAGCACCTTGGATTGCCTGGGGCGAATATACGTGGCCCGCGAAGGTATCAACGCGCAAATGAGCGTTCCCGAACATCAGATGGATCGTTTTTTGAAACAACTCGACGAAGTTCCCGAGCTGAAGCAGATGCCAATTAAATATGCCATTGAAGACGATGGGAAGTCGTTTTATAAACTGACCATTAAAGTACGCCCGAAAATAGTCGCCGACGGATTGGATGACAATGCTTTTGATGTAAGCAATGTTGGAAAGCATCTTACGGCCACCGAGTTTCATGATTTGGTTGATGACCCGGACACTTTGTTGATTGATATGCGAAACCATTACGAAAGCGAAATTGGTCATTTTAAAGGAGCCATTTGTCCTGAAGCTGATACTTTTCGCGAGGAGATTGAGATGGTTGTTCATGATTTTCAAGACCAGAAAGAACGAAAGATTTTGCTGTACTGCACCGGGGGAATTCGTTGCGAAAAAGCCAGCGCGTATTTGAGGCATCATGGGTTTAGCGATGTCAATCAACTACATGGTGGAATTATCGAGTATGCCCAACAAGTTAAAAGGCTAAACCTGGAGTCGAAGTTTGTTGGAAAAAACTTTGTTTTTGATGAGCGACTGGGGGAAACAGTCAACGGAGAAGTGATTGCACATTGTCACCAATGTGGGCGGAAGTGCGACTCACATACCAATTGCGCCAACAATCTGTGTCATATTCTTTTCATTCAATGTGAGGAATGCGCCCGGGAGTTTGACGGTTGTTGCACGAACGAATGCCAAACAGTTTTGCATGCCTCTGAAGAAGATCGATTGTTGTTTGTTCAAACTTTCGAACGTAAATTTGGCAACCGAAAAAGCTTTCGGAAAAGCATCGACAATAAATTAAGAATCGACAGTCAGGTAGCAAAAAAAGAGTGATGAGTAATTTTTGGCAGCATATTGAAAAACCGATCATGGCCCTGGCGCCGATGGAGGATGTGACGGATACCTCGTTTCGCGAGTTGGTGGCCAGTATTTCCGAAGCCGGATGTCTGCATGTATTGTTTACGGAATTCACGGCTGTTGATGGCATGAATCATCCCAAAGGTAAGCTGCGCGTGGCGGAGCGGTTGGTTGTGAGCAATACGGAACGGCAACTGCTGAAAGAGAAGGGAATTCGCCTGGTAGCACAAATTTGGGGTAACAAGCCGGAAGTGTTTCACAAGATTACCAAGGAGATTACCGAAGAATATGCCTTTGATGGCATCGACATCAATATGGGCTGCCCTGTGAAAAATGTCGTCAAGCAAGGCTCGTGCAGTGCCTTGATCGACCAGCCAACGCTGGCCCAGGAAATTATTCTGGCCTCAAAAGAAGCCACTCATTTGCCGGTTTCAGTAAAAACACGCACAGGCATTAAGCAACACGAAACGGAGCGGTGGATCAGCCAGTTGCTGGAAACCAAACCGGCTGCCATTACCTTGCATGGCCGCATTCAGAAACAGCAATCGGATGGCAAAGCCAACTGGGACGAAATTGCCAAGGCCGTTGCTTTGCGCGACGCATCCGACCTCAAAATTCCGGTTCTCGGAAACGGCGATGTGCTTTCTTATGCCCAGTCGGTGGACTATTCGCAGCAATATGGCGTGGATGGCATCATGATCGGACGGGGTATTTTTCACAATCCCTGGTTCTTTAATTCAATTCCCAAACAGCCCGACAAAGCAGAGAAATTGGAACAACTAATCCGGCACACCCAATTGTTTGAGAAGAATTGGGGAGGCGTGAAAAATTTCAATATTCTGAAAAGGTTTTATAAAATTTATGCCAATGGGTTTGAAGGTGCCGCCTACCTCAGAGGCGAACTGATGAACGCCAATACTTTTGACGATGTTTACAAGTTAATTCAAGAACAAAATCACTCCGTCAGTTTCACCGAACGCTAGTGTGAACACGAGTAGTGATCTTTGCAGACTGAAATGTCAAGTTGGTAGTCCTTGTTTTTCCACCGTTCAACAACTTCTTCAATGGCACCGCTAAAACCGGCCAATACTTCAATATTAGCTGATTTGAGTTTGTTGATAGCGCCTTGGCCAATGCCACCGGCCAGCAAAATTGATACCCCTTCGGCTGCCATATCTTGAGCCAAATTGCTTTTGCAACCGCAATTCTCTGTAGCGTTCATTGTGTATTGCCTGGTAGTTTCCAGTTGGTCATTCAATTCTACAATAGAAAAGTATTCGCAGTGGCCAAAATGGCTATCAACTTGGTTCGCTTTACTCGGTATCGCAATTTTAATCATCTTGTATGTGTTTTATAATTGATGCAAATTTCGATGCAAATATAAAGCACAAATGTTCTCAATTGACAGGTTTTTTGAAAAAAAATCGGTCAGTTACGAATTTAGGATTGCGGCCAAGGTTAAAATTCCGTATTCCGTTCGAGTCAAGAAACTTAAGATCAGACCTAAGCTAGCAACTGTGTCGCTCACACCGTTTTTGTTTCGAAGTGCTTGCAGGTACAAATTTCAACGAAACCGAATTTACACAATGGCGGGTGTTTTTATCGGTAAAACCTTCTCCGGTAAATACATGTCCCAAATGGCCGCCGCAGTTGATGCAGGTAATTTCTGTCCGCCTGCCGTCGGCATCAGTCGTACGTTTTACTGCTCCCTCAATTTCGTCGTCAAAACTGGGCCAGCCGCAGCCCGAATCAAATTTATCAGTTGATCGATACAACGGTGCGTCGCATCGTTTACAAACGTAAGTGCCAGCTTCTTTATGCTTGTCATACTTCCCGGAGAAAGCTGGTTCCGTACCTTTATGAATGATGACATATTCTTCAAACTGATTCAGTGCGTTGTATTCCATCGTGGTATCTTTTCCATGACTCTGTGAACAGGCAGGTAACGACCAAGCCAGCAACAGGAGTCCAATTAAGTAACTTATTTGTTTCATTTTTACTGGTGTTTCAATCAAAACAGGAGATCACTGTTTGTATATAAAAGACAGCCTGAATGGCTATTTTGTTCGGGCATTGCGAACCGGAGACGCTTATTCATGCAGGAATTTTCGCTTGTATTGAATTGAGAATAGCCGGAAGAAAAAAATACTTCCCCGTTTCTTGGCTGTAACTGTTAAAAGCAAGGTATCTTGCAGCCGAAAATAGACACATCAAACAATTGCAAATAAATGATGGAAATACCAGTGATTTACCAGGACGAACACCTTTTGGTTGTTGACAAGCCAGTGGATTTACCTGTGCACAAAAATGATTTTATGCCTCACGATGCGCCTTACCTGACCAAATTGATTGGTGACGAGGAAGGCCAGTGGATTTACAACGTTCATCGGTTGGATTCGAAAACATCTGGCTTGATCATTTTGGCGCGTTCGTCGGAGGTGGCTCATCACCTGACCCTGCAATTTGAGCGCAAAGAAGTCGAAAAGGAATATGTAACCATTGCTTTGGGAGAAGTTCCTGAAGAAGGTTTTTTTGATGGAAAAGTCGTGGTCAAGAAAAAAAGCAAATTTAAAAAGGATGCCCTGACGCGATTTCGAAGGGAAAGACTGATACAAACCAACATTTCCTATAAAGAACATACCAATGTTTGTCTGAGCTTGGTTCGCGTGATGCCGGAAACGGGACGATGGCATCAAATCAGGCAGCACTTTGCCAAAAACAGGCACGATATTGTTGGCGATTCACATCATGGCGATTTCACGCTGAACAAGCTGATCAAAGCCGAGTGGGGGTTTAACCGGCTGATGCTGCACGCCTCGAAACTGGCTTTTACCCACCCGGTTTCAGGTGAAAAGCTGAAGTTTGAAGCCAAACTGCCGGACGAGTTCGAGCAATTGCTTCAAGCTGTTGAAGCCAGTTAGCAATCCTTGACTATTTGTGTGAAGTAGGCCCGCTCTTGGTTCACTTTTCTGGTCAATGGCGTGTCATACTTGGTCATTGTTTGTCATTCAGTCGTTGTTTTTTTTTCTATTCTCAAAGAAGTGATACAAAGCGGCGAATAGGTGGAATTTGGAACTTCGAATTTGAAACTATTTGGATCTTAGATGGGCAGCAAGTACAAAAAAGCAAAAAAATGACAGATGGAGCCGCCCAAAATGAAAAGATGAAACACGAGATGAAAAAACGGCACCTTTGGGAACAGGTAGAAAATGGCTCCGACAGTATAACTTAGCCCACCCGCCAGTAAAAACCAAAGCGAAGTGCTCGGAACATTCCGTACCACAGGTACAATAGCCACAATGATCAGCCAACCCATGGCCACATACAGCCAGGCCGACAAGCTCCGCCATTTAGACGAATAAAACCAAACTTTAAAAATAATGCCGGCGATAGCGAGGCTCCAGATCAATCCAAAAATCGTCCACCCAACCCATCCCTGAAGCGAAATCAATGAAATGGGTGTGTACGAGCCTGCAATGAGAATGTAAATGGCTGAATGATCAAATTTATTCAGTTTGAGTTTAAGTCGTGGGTTTTTGGCGCTGTGAAAGAGGGTGGAAGCGAGGTACAGTACAATCATACTCATCCCGAAAACCGCAAAACTGACGATGTGCAAGGCGTTTCCGTAAATAGCTCCAAAAACGGTCAGCAAAGTGACTCCTGCCACGGCCAAGGCAATACCGATGCCGTGAGAAATGGTATTGGCCACTTCTTCTGCCCGAATCAATTCTTTGCTTTTTGCTTTCTTCATTTTGTCACCCTTGCCGGATTGCTGTTCCTGTTTGTTGGCCAACTTTTAAAAGGCTTTGCCTTTTCAAGTCATTTTCCGAATACAGCGACAAAAATAGAAATAAATCAGGAACCTGAGGACTCAATTTTCAGAACGGACGTGAAACAGAAGTACCAGAACCGACTGAAAAGTTTTCATTTTCTGTTAGTTAATCACTAACTGCTTTCGTAGGCTCTTCTTAATTCAGCAATATCCAGCTTTTTCATTTGCATCATTGCCTCCATCACGCGCCCCGATTTTTTCACATCCGGATCGCCGATCATTTCAGCCATCATGGACGGAACGACTTGCCAGGAGACCCCATACTTGTCTTTAAGCCAGCCACATTGTTGTGCATTCAGGTCACCGCCCGCCGATAACTTATCCCAAAAATAGTCGACTTCATTTTGTGTTTGGCATTCAATCATCAAGGAAATCGCTTCGGTGAACCCAAAATCGTGCGCTAAACTGCTGTCCATCGCTGCAAACTGTTGTCCGTTGAGATTGAATGCAGCATAATTGAGTGTTCCTGGCGTGCCGCCTTCGCCTTCCTTGTAGCGGCTGAGCTCACCAACCGAGGAGTTGTCAAATACTGATGTGTAGAAATGGATGGCTTCCTCTGCCTGGCCATTCTGCTGGCCGACAAAGAGCAGCGACGGAACAATTTTCGCGTTTCCATGGCAAAGATTCAGTTGCCACGACAAGCCATATTGATCTTGGATCCAGCCATATTTCTCACTAAAGGGATATTTGTCCAACGGCATAAGTGCAATGCCTCCGGCCGAAAGACTGGCCCACAAACGATCAATTTCTTCCTCCGTTTCACAGTTGATAAAAAAGGAAATGGCAGGGGTGAATTTGAAATGTGGTCCAGCGTTCAGAGCCGTAAACTGGAAATCTTCCAGCTGAAAATCAACGGATAAAACAGTGCCTGGCTCCATGTGGTGGACGTCTTGCCCCGCTTCTCCATAATACGAAATCCGTCCAATACCCGACTCATTAAATAAAGAGGTGTAAAAGGCTGCTGCTTCCCCGGCTTCATTACTAAACCAAAGACATGGCCTGATTTTTTGGATGGCTGCTTTTTTCGGTGTGCCCGTTTCAACAGGCGGGTTCTTTTCTTGCATTTTCATATCCTTTAATTTTATGGGTTTATTCTTTTTTTTGATTGTTCCGTTTTTATTCAGCAAACAGCACCTGGAAAATCAGGAGTGGTTTTGGCTTTTGATAATAACAAATGATTGATATGTTACTGAAAAATACCTGCTCATTTTAAGAAGGATGGCCTGGTAAAGTTGATTTTCTGCTGATCGATATACAAACTTAATAATCTCTTTCGTTGTTAACACGGTGTAATGCCGTCATTTTAAAGGGCGTATTACGACATTAAAAGATAAATCCCGAGAGCAATGAAACATGTATCAATCCTGGTTCCCAATGGACACTACAGTCTGGTGAACATTGAAGGGACCTACCAGATTTTTTCGTGGGTCAATAATTTTTTGCAGGCGACCAACCGTCAACCCTTATTCAATTTGCATTTGGTTGGTGCTTCCCGCTCGATGACCCAAACCAACGGCTTGTTTACGATTAATCCCAATCTTTTGATTAATGAAGTCAGCCAAACAGATTTGATTATTATTCCGGCCATCCATGGCGACGTACAGCATAATCTTCGGATGAACGCGCAGTTGGTTCCGTGGATTGTAAATCACTACCATCGTGGCGCTGAAGTGGTGAGCTTGTGTATTGGTTCCTTTTTCCTGGCAGCTACCGGCCTGCTGAATGGCCGCCCCTGTTCTACTCACTGGCAGTTTGCACAAGAATTCAAGCGGCAATTCCCGGAAGTGATTTTGAAAGATCATAAGATTGTAACAGAGGCGGATGGCATTTACACAAGCGGCGGAGCTTATTCATTTACGAACCTGTTGATGTACCTGATTGAAAAATATGGCGACCGGGAACTGGCGGTGATGGCTTCCAAGGCCTTCATGATTGACATTGAACGGAGCAGCCAATCACCGTTTACTGTGTTCATGGGGCAAAAAGCACACCAGGACGAGGTGGTTTTAGAGGCGCAGGAGTTTATTGAGCAAAATTTTTCGGACAAAATCACTGTTGAAAAATTATCGCAGCAGGTGCGCGTTGGCCGACGAACACTTGAACGTCGGTTTAAGCGGGCAACGTCGAACACCATTGCTGAATACATGCAGCGGGTGAAAATGGAAGCCGCCAAAAAGGAACTGGAGTCAGGCGTAAAAACCGTGAGCGAGGTGATGTATGATGTGGGGTATGTTGATGTAAAGGCTTTTCGTGATGTCTTTAAAAAAGTGGCTGGTCTATCACCTGTTGAGTATCGTAACAAGTATTCGTCAAAAATTCTGAAGATGAAAAAGGAAAAAGAAAAGCTGGCGGTTTGATCAACACATCAGCTTTTCTATCCATTTTCTTCTAACGATCAATCCTACAAAGCGGCAATGACACGTTTCAGGCGTTCCGTGATGTCCGTAGCAACCGATTCCAGCGCTGGGTTCTCCACGGCCATCATCGATGCCATTGGGTTTACTGCAGCCACTTCAACTTTGTTGTCGCTGGTTTCCTGCACAATGACATTGCAGGGCAGCATGGTGCCAATTTTGTCCTCGGCTTGCAAGGCCTGATAAGCTGCCGGTGGGTTACAGGCACCCAAAATCCGATATTTCCGGAAATCGACATCCAGCTTTTCTTTCAATTTTTCGTGGATGTTAATTTCAGATAAAACGCCAAATCCTTCTTTCTTTAGTTCTTCGGTTACTCTTTCTACAGCCACATCAAATGTGTAGTCTGTTAGTTTATCAATGTAATACTTCATGATTTTTGTTTTTTTTGATGATTATTAATCGTTATTTGTCTGTAATTTTTAATCGCCATATGTTTATTTTGTTTTCAACTTACAACAGTTTTCAATTCGTCTTTGTTTCAAATGAATTCAAATCTGCACACCTGCTTTTTTCATGCTTCGGTTGTCGGATTCTTTCCTTCAGTTAATGATTCATCTGTAATTTCTTTTTCAGCAATTGCGCATTGATGGCTACAATGATGGTGCTTAAACTCATTAATCCAGCCCCAAGTGCCGGATTAATCAGGATGCCCGACTGGTACAAAACACCTGCCGCCAGCGGAATTGCTACGACATTGTATGCTGTTGCCCAAATAAAATTCTGAATCATCTTTTTGTGCGTTTCCTTGCCAAAAAGAACGAGCGAAGCAATATCCTTTGGGTTGCTGTTTACCAGAATGATGTCGGCGGTTTCGGCGGCAACATCAGTTCCCGAGCCCACTGCGATACCAACATCAGCGGTCGCCAATGCAGGCGCATCATTGATCCCATCGCCGGTCATAGCCACAAACTCGCCTTGTTGCTGAAATTTTTTCACTTGCTCCAGCTTTTCATCAGGCAAAATGCCGGCAAAATAACCATCCAATCCCAGTTCTTCACTGACACTTTTGGCCACCTGTTCGTTGTCTCCAGTCATCATGTAAATTTTCATTCGATTTTCTTTCAGTATTTTTACAGCCTCTTGCGATTCTTCGCGAATCTCGTCGGCCAGTGCGATAAAGCCTGCTAATTGGTTATCAACCACGAGAAAGACAACTGTTTCCTGCTCGTTTTGATTGGCACCATCAGGCACCTCCAGATTGTTTTCTTTTAGAAAGCCAGGACTAACTACCTTTACTTTTTGTTCGCCAACATCGGCTTCAATTCCTTTACCTGTGAGCGCGTTGAAGTTTTTGATTTCCGGAAGTTCAATATCCTTTTCTTTCACTTTATCGAGAATGCCGATTGCCAAGGGATGCTCCGATTCGGCTTCAACGGCTCCGGCCAGTTTCAAAATTTCCTGATCGGAAAACTCTTTCTGCACTGACTGAAAGCGTGTCACGCCAAAGTTGCCTTTGGTCAGTGTGCCGGTTTTGTCGAAAGCCATCAAGGTAATTTTCCGCGAATTTTCAAAGGCTGTCCGATTGCGGATCAGCAAGCCGTTTTGTGCCGATACAGATGTTGAAATGGCCACCACCAGAGGAACTGCTAATCCCAATGCATGTGGACAGGTAATGACCATCACGCTGGCCATGCGCTCAAGGGCAAAAGCAAAGGGCTCACCCGCTGCCAGCCAAACCGACAGCGTACCAAAACCAACAGTCAGGGCCACAATCGTCAGCCAAAATGCAATGCGGTCGGCCAAGTGTTGCGTTTTTGATTTCTTCTTTTGGGAATCCTTCACCATGTTAATGACTTTTTTCAGGTATGCCTCGTCGCCAACTTGTTCTACTTTGATCTTAAGCGAACTGTTGCCATTGATTGTTCCTCCAATTACCTGATCGTCTGCCGTTTTTTTGACCGGCTGTGATTCGCCGGTGACCATTGCCTGATTAACGTGGCTTTCCCCTTCGGTGATAATTCCATCCACCGGAATTTTTTCTCCCGGACGAACTAGTACCAAGTCCCCTTTTTCAAGCTGATCGACCGTTACGTCTTCCGTATCGCCATTTTTCAGTCTGTGGGCTTCCGACGGCATCAGGGCAACCAACTGCTGTAACGATCTTGAAGCTCCCATCACCGATTTCATCTCAATCCAGTGTCCCAGCAGCATGACGTCAATCAGGGTAGCCAGTTCCCAAAAGAAGGTTTTTCCTTCCAGACCAAAGGTGGTGGCCGAACTGTAGCCCCAGGCGATGGTAATGGCTACCGCAATCAGCGTCATCATGCCAAGTTGTTTCTTTTTAAGCTCGTCAGCCAAGCCGCCCAAAAAAGGCCATCCACCATAAAAGTAGATGACGGATGACAAGCCAAACAAGACATAGTTGGAAGCTTCAATGGTCAGCTCATAGCCAAGCAAATCCTGAATCATTGGCGACAGCATGAGAACCGGCAAGCTAAGGACTAACGATATCCAGAACCGTTTTTTGAAGTCCTGGATCATGTGCGCATGATGCCCGGAATGGTCATGCGAACCATGATCGTGATGATCGCCATTTACATTTTTTTCTTCTTGGGAATGATGATGGTGGTGGTCCGTTTTCTCCGCTCCATCGTTTCTTTTTTTGTGAGTGCTGTGGGGCTGCTTGTTCCCACCAGGTGAGGAATCGTGATGGTGGTGCTTCTTTTTTGTTCCTGATTTCGTATCGGATTTTTTATATCTGCTTTCATGGGCTTGTTTGTCTTTTTGTTGACCGGAATACCCCCTGTGATGCTGATCGTTAGATTGATGCCTGTTTTTATTTTCATCTTCAGGTTCTGAGTGCTTGTGTTGGTTCATAACCGTCTTTTTTTCAATCTGAGCTGAAAAAACCATGCCATGGAGCGTCCGGTTTTTCAATCAGTCGGGATGCACTGAAATAGCCTGATGCTAAGTTTGAATGCTTGCTTTTATACGTGGCGATGAGTACACGGATGTTGTGCTTTTTCTACACCAAGTATTCATTATAAATACCAGTTGGGAAGTTGTCAGATGAAAAACACCGGCGTGAAATTTTCGATTTTAGGGGTACGACTACCATGTTGAATTTAAATGCTACCTTTGCGTCCTTTATTTATCATCCCATCATTTTTAGGAACTATTTGTAGATGGGAACAAAAATTAGTGAATGACACCATTTGAAAAGTTAGAAATTATCGAGCCAATTCTGAAGGCCTTAAAAGAAGAAAATTACACTCACCCCACTGCCATACAAGAAAAAGCCATCCCCATCATACTCAATCGACAAGACGTACTTGGAAGCGCTCAAACCGGCACCGGAAAAACAGCGGCCTTCGCGATTCCGATTTTACAACACCTGTTTCAGGATCAGCGGCAGCGAAATCATCAACGCATGATCAAGTCGCTGATTATAACACCTACACGCGAACTGGCGATCCAGATTGGGGAAAGTTTGTCGACTTACGGAAAGTACACTGGTATTAAAAACACAGTAATTTTTGGTGGGGTGAAGCAAGGTGCCCAAACCAACGCCCTGCGCAATGGTATCGATATTTTGGTGGCCACGCCAGGCCGCCTGCTCGATTTGATGGATCAGGGTTTTATCAGCCTGAAGCATATAGAGTATTTTGTTCTTGATGAAGCCGACCGCATGCTCGACATGGGGTTTATCCATGATATTAAGAAGATTATTGCCAAGCTGCCAGCCCGGAGACAGTCCTTATTCTTTTCGGCTACCATGCCTGACAATATTGTGGAGCTTTCATCAAAAATCTTACGAAATCCTGAAAAAGTGGAAGTTAGTCCGGTGTCATCCACCGCCGAAACCATTAGTCAGTACTTGTATTACACGAACAAAAGCGACAAAAACGACCTACTCGTTCATATTCTGAAAAATCAGAAGTTGAACCCGGTGCTGTTATTTGCGCGCACCAAACACGGGGCCGACAAAATTGTACGTAACCTAAAAAAGCACAAAATTGAATCGGCTGCCATTCATGGCGATAAGGCTCAGAACCAGCGGCAAAGAGCACTGACAAAATTCAAGGATCGTGAAATCAGAGTGCTGGTGGCTACCGATATTGCTGCACGCGGAATCGATATTGACAAGCTGAAGTACGTGATTAACTACGACATTCCGAATGTGGCCGAAACCTATGTTCACCGCATTGGCCGGTCGGGCAGGGCAGGCGACGAGGGCATAGCCATTTCAATATGCGAGCCAGAGGAAAACGCCTACATCCGTGACATTGAACGACTGATTAATCAGAAAATTGATCGGGTTTCGGAGCATCCTTTCCCGCAAACCGACAGCCCGATGACAGCCCAGGAAAAAAAGGCCTTTGAAAAGGAAAAGAGCAGGCGAAAGCAGGAATTTTTCGCCAATCGAAATAAATCGCAAAACCGCTCGTATCGACGTTAAAAAAAGAAGCCAGTTTTGGCTTCTTTTTTATCCCTACAGTTTTTTTCCAATATAGAATACATAGCCGTAATAGGCTTTATACTTATGGTATAACTGTGCTTCATGTCGTTGGTTCGCGATCAACGCCTCGGCTGTCTGATTTCCCGCATATTTCTTTTGAAAATCATCCTGAGCCGCAACTTGTGGCGTGTAAAAATGTTCGATCCAGCAGTTTTCAGGCAAAATAAAGCTGGCTACAGGAACATAGCCGGCATGTTGCATTTGCCCCAATTTGTTGGGAATGGTGTCAATCTCCGGATACGCATCCTGCCAAAAGGCATCAATTTCATCAGGCCGCTTTTGGGTGAACCACGAAGCTTCTGTGACAGCGATGTACCCGCCGGGTTTTATGAATTTTCGCCATTCGTTTAAACCTCGCTCAAAACCAATGTTATAGATTGCGCCTTCCGACCAAATCAGGTCCAGGGCTTCCGTTTCAAAAGGAAGCTTGTCCATCGAACCGACCACGCCTTTTACGCGATCATGCAAGTCTAGCTTGCTGGCATTGTGGTTAAATAAGTCGATAAACTGAGGAAACAAATCGACACCGGTAATTCGTCCCGGTGCGTGTTTGCCCAGCACCATAGTTTGTCCCCCGGTGCCACAGCCAATGTCAGCTATGTGCGATTCGCCGGATAGCCCATGAATAAAACTTAAAGCTTTTAGTGTCATTTCCGGGCTGCCCGGCCCTTGCCGCTCCAGTGTTGAAAAATACTCGCATATTAAATCGAAGTCAAACTCGTGAATAGATGTATGATCGTTATCCATGATTGTGAAAATTTATAGGATTGAAACCTTTGGTTGAAGAACACACAATTCCTCATCAGGCTCCAACAGGTTATTAGAATAGAGATGTGAATATAACTCCGGCAAGTACATGCCCGAGTTTAATTGAGGGATAACCAGCGGCGAATGCCCAGGTTATTTACTTGACCAGATCCGTTTTAGTTTTAAACATCCAATGGTTTTAAATCAAACAAAGGTAGGAATTTCTATAGACGCAGAGGGCATCCGCCAAACAATAAAGTCGGTGCAAAGCAATAAGCGCTTCTCGTTAAGCAGAAACCTTTCCTTGTAATGTAGAAATTTTCAGATGGAAGTGTAGAGTCAAGCATACAGAATCGAGAATCAGCAATCAATCCTCAATCTCTAAACCATTTCTGCAACAAAATACCAGGCTATCATGCCTGAGACGATGAGTTTGAGCAGGGTTCCCACCAAAAATCCAAGGAAAGATCCAAAGCCAGATCGAAATGCCTCGCGCGATTGCTTGCCACTGCTGAGTTCGCCCAGTACAGCACCCAAAAACGGACCAACAACAATCCCGAATGGCGGGAAAAGAAACATGCCCAGCAGCAGGCCAATGATGCTTCCCCATACTCCACGTTTACTTCCTCCAAATTTTTTGGTGCCCCAAACTGGAATCAGGTAATCGAGCAAATAAACAACGACCGTGATAACTCCCCAAATGATCAAAAAGTTGGTAGAAAATTGGTAACGCTCTGTGAGGTGTAAAAAAATCAGTCCCACAAAGCTCAATGGCGGGCCGGGAAGAACCGGCAGAATAGCCCCCAAAATACCCGTAATCATAAAGAGGGCGCCCAAAACAATTAAAGCGTAATCCATCGTTAAGTCGTTTGTTGTCGTGGTTTTGTAGCAAAGGTGGCCAGCAGACCAATCAACACCAAACTAATGCCGGCTACCAGGTAGCTGATGTTGAGCTGCACTTCTTTTTCAAGCAGGAAAAAAGAGAACCGGGTGATCTCATCCCAATATTCGATGGACAACAGCACCAGCAAGTTGTTGATGGAGTGCCCGATCATGCAGGCCAAAATATTTCGGGTAATGACCATGACCCAGCCCAGCAGCAAGCCCAGCAAAAAGGTAGCCGGAAACTGCCAGGGATTGAGGTGAAACAAGGCGAAGAACAAGGCCGATACGAAAATAGCAATGATCTTCGGATAGTTGCGCATAAAGCCATGCATGATCACGCCACGAAATATCAATTCTTCGACAATGGGTGCAACAATGGCAACTTTCAAAACGGCACCGTAAAACCCAAAATCATTTTCAAATATTCTTTCGAAAAGCTCCCAAAACCAAGGCGGGGGAGGAAACACCTGGTCAATTCGCTGGTTGATTTCGCCTAAAAACACGTGCGCCGCTGCCAAAAAAGTGAGGATCGGAATAAAAATAAGTACGTTAAACCGTCTCAGCGGAAACAGCTTGCTGAGTTTGGTTTCGGCTTTCCGGTAGGCAAAATAGAGGATAAACAAAATGGAGCCCAGCGAAAGCGCGATTTTTTTAATCGGATTCGACAGATACTCCGTACCATGGTAATAGTCCCAAATTGCCAGCGGGAAATCAACCACGGTCTGAATGAAAATGTATAAAACAACCAAATGTGCTGCCCCTAAAATCGTCGGGTAATAGAGCCTTTGCGTCGAATTCATAAGTCAATTTAAACTTCCTCTAAAATAGCGGACTTTTCCATAAAATGAAACAGGAGGCGCTACAATCAGCACCTCCTGTTTATTTTCAAATTGGTTTTTAGCTATAAATTCTTTTTGGCCAGATAAAAGTCAACCATTTCATAGTTCGATTTTTCGCGTTCCTCCATGTCGGGTACTGTTTTCGGCGGGGGAACAATCACTTGCTCTCCCGGAACCCAGTTTAGCGGAAGAGCCACACCATGTTTGTCGGCTGTTTGCAAGGCTTTCAAAACCCGGAGTATTTCATTCATGTTCCGCCCAACGTTCAGCGGGTAATACATCATCAGCCTGACTTTGCCCGTTGGATCGATAATAAACACTGCACGGACAGCTGCAGTTTGACTTTCGTTCGGCTGAAGCATGCCATACAGTTTCGACACTTTCATGTCAATGTCGGCAATAATTGGAAAGTTGAACAAGACGCCACTGTTTTTTTTTACATTGTTCACCCAAGCCACATGGGCGTGAATGCTGTCAATACTCAAGCCGATTAGTTTGGTATTTAATGCCTTAAACTCATCGCTTTGAATGGCAAATCCACTCATTTCGGTGGTGCAAACAGGCGTAAAATCAGCCGGGTGCGAAAAAAGAATTACCCAACTTCCTTTGTTGTACTCTGAAAATCTCAGTGGTCCGTAGGTGGTGTCGGCCGTAAAATCGGGAGCCATGTCTCCAATGCGCGGCATTTGGTTGATTTGTTCTTCCATGATTTTATTTGATTAAGATTTAATGTTCTGGTTTGATATTAACTTCTCTTTTAGAAATAGGTTCAATCATCAATGATGAAAAAAACTATCTTTGCGGCATTGAAAATCATCGGGGAAACCCACTTGGTTATCCCTTTGAAAAAGAAGCTCCAAGCGTTTTTTATTTTTAAACAACTGGTTGTTGAAAAAAACCAGATTTTTTTCTGAAACAATTTGATTTTTACAAGAAAAAGCGCTTATTTTGCGAACTGTTTGAAAAATGTGTGATTCTGAATAAAAAATAAGACAATGTCAAAAGTTTGTCAAGTTACCGGAAAAAAAATGATGGTGGGAAACAATGTTTCACACTCGAAAAGAAGAACGAAGCGTCGGTTTTATCCGAACTTGTTCAAGAAGAAATTCTATCTTCCAGAGGAAGACCGTTGGATTTCGCTAACAGTTTCTGCTGCAGGTATCCGTACAATTAATAAAAGAGGATTAACTGCCGCCTTGAAAGAAGCTAAGGAAAAAGGATACGTAACGAATATTTAAAAGCGTAGAAAATGGCTAAAAAAGGTAATAGGGTACAGGTTATTTTAGAGTGCACCGAGCACAAAGACAGTGGTGTGCCCGGAACATCACGGTACATTTCAACCAAAAACAGGAAAAATTCACCTGACCGTTTGGAATTGAAAAAGTACAACCCGGTTTTGAAAAAAGTAACTGTTCACCGCGAAATTAAATAATTTGAGATATGGCAAAGAAAGCAGTTGCATCATTGCAAAAAGGTGCCGGTAAAGGATATTCCAAAGTAATTAAAATGGTAAAGTCTGAAAAAACCGGAGCGTACACATTTCAGGAAGATATTATTCCTAATGAAATGGTTAAAGACTATTTTAAAAAGTAAAGATATTTATTTGCTTAGCAAAAAAGCTTCCATCGTTCGATGGGAGCTTTTTTGTTTTCAGCCCCGTATACCGCTCAATCGAGATACTCCAGGCTTGTTTCTGAATCTGTCTGTCCATCAGTCTTTGTCAGCGCTTTTTTCGGGCAAAACTTCCAATCGTAAGGCGGCATTGAACAGCCAATGGTGATTGACGTGTTGAACTTCCAAAGCCTGAAACTATTGGCACGGGCTCTTTTTTCCCGGTGCAGAGGGGCCATGCAGGGTAAAATTCGGTAGGTGCGAAGATCCTGATTTCCTGTTCTGGTTAACTCTTTCTTCCAACCTCAGGTTTAATTAAATTTTATCAGGCAATTTTTGTAAATTGCGCCACTCAAATTCAGAAAGCTATGGGTCTATTCGGATCATTTACAAAATCGAAAAAAGAAAGCCTGGATCAGGGCCTTTCGAAAACCAAGGAAAGTGTTTTTAAAAAGTTGGGACGCGCCATTGTTGGCAAGTCGAAGGTTGACGATGAAGTGCTTGATAACCTGGAAGAAGTATTGATTACTTCTGATGTTGGCGTGGACACGACTTTAAAGATCATCAGGCGTATTGAAGAGCGCGTTTCCAAAGACAAATATTTTGGAGTGGACGAACTCAATACCCTTTTAAAAGAAGAGATTGCTGCACTGCTCGACGAAAATAACACCAATGATGAAGCCGATTTTGAGCTTCCTTCAAGCGATATGCCCTATGTTATTATGGTTGTGGGTGTGAATGGCGTTGGAAAAACAACCACCATTGGCAAGCTGGCCTACAACTTCAAAAAGAACGGCAAAAAAGTGGTGCTTGGAGCTGCCGATACCTTTCGTGCCGCTGCGATTGACCAATTGCAAATCTGGGCCGAGCGCGTCGATGTCCCGCTGGTGAAACAAAGCATGGGAGCCGATCCTGCTTCGGTGGCTTACGACACCCTGGCTTCAGCCAAGGCGACCGGAGCTGATGTGGCCATTATTGATACTGCGGGCCGTTTGCACAACAAAATCAACTTGATGAATGAGCTGAGCAAAATCAAAAATGTGATGCAAAAAATAGTGCCGGATGCACCACACGAGGTTTTGCTGATTTTGGATGGATCAACCGGACAAAACGCTTTTGAACAAGCCAAACAATTCACCAAAGCAACCGAAGTTTCTGCTTTAGCTTTAACCAAGTTGGACGGAACAGCCAAAGGCGGGGTTGTGATTGGCATTTCTGACCAATTTAAAATTCCCGTGAAATACATCGGAATTGGGGAGAAGATGGAAGATTTACAAGTGTTCAGAAGAAAAGAGTTTGTTGAATCGCTGTTTTCGTAGGCTACGCTCGGTCAGCCGCTTCATGTCATCCCGGACTTGTTCCGGGATCTGTCTTCCATGGCAATTCCGAAACAAGTTCGGAATGACTCACTCTGACGAATGGAAAAACCACACAGGGCTTTATTTGTTACAAAGGGTGAGAAATTGAGAACATAAATTGAAAATAAAGATGAAACGAGGAAAAGTTAATATAAGCACCCTGGGGTGTTCCAAAAATTTGGTTGATTCGGAAATGCTGCTCAACCAGCTTGATTTGAATGGATTTAAAGTCGTGCACGACAGCGAAGACGACGATGCCAACATTGTCATTCTGAATACCTGTGGCTTTATCATGGATGCCAAGGAAGAGTCCATCAATTCGATTTTGAGCCATGCCCAGGCCCGTAAAGCCGGCAAGCTGGATAAATTGCTGGTTATGGGCTGTTTGTCGGCACGTTATAAGGAAGATTTGGAGAAGGAAATTCCGGAGGTTGACAAGTTTTACGGTAAGTTCGACTACAAGCAGATCATCCAGGATTTAAATGCCAACTTCTTTGAGCAGAAGATGTACCACCGGCTGAAAACGACACCCAGCCACTTTTCCTACCTCAAGATTAGCGAAGGCTGCAACAGGCATTGCTCATTTTGCGCGATTCCGCAATTCACCGGCATCCATAAATCGCGCAGCATGGAGAGTTTGCTTGAAGAGGCCCAAACATTGGTTGCCGGCGGAACAAAAGAACTGCTAATCATTGCGCAGGATTTGTCGTACTACGGGATTGACATGTACGGCGAAAGTAAGTTGGCCGAGCTGATCGACCGGCTGGCCGATATTCAGGGACTGGAATGGATTCGGCTGCATTATGCGTATCCTTCGAAATTTCCGACAGAACTGTTGAAAGTGATTCGCGAGAGAGACAATGTGGCCAATTACCTGGATCTGCCGCTGCAACACATCAGCGATCGGATGCTGGGGCGGATGCGTCGAAAAATCACCAAGGAGGAAACAATCAAGTTGATCAACAAAATCCGTGAGGAAGTGCCGGGAATTGCTTTGCGCACGACGTTTTTGGTTGGGCACCCCGGCGAAACCGCGGAAGATTTTGAAGAGCTGAAAGCCTTTGTAGCCGAGCAGAAGTTTGATCGAATGGGCGTTTTTGCCTACTCGAACGAAGACGATACCTACGCATTTAAAATGTATGAAGACGATGTTCCGGAGGACACGAAACAGGAGCGCGCGGCTGAATTGATGGCACTTCAGCAAAGCATTTCAGAAAAACTGAATGTGGAAAAGGTTGGAAAGACTTTCAATGTATTAATCGATCGCGAAGAGGCCGATTATTTTGTTGGTCGCACGGAGTACGATTCACCGGAAGTGGATGGGGAAGTGCTGGTTGAAAAGAATGATGCGATTAAAATTGGCAATTTTTATCAGATAAAAATCAACGATTCTACTGAGTTTGACTTGATTGGTTGTCTGGCCTGACAGGACGAAATCAAGCTGATTTTTGGGAGTGCACAACAACCTAATGCCTGTTTATATTGAATGAAAAAAATTCTAAGGTCCGTCCAAACGCTTTTTCCATTTTTGCACGATCTTCGTTTCAATCTCAAATTTATATGGATAAAAGGATTTAGATCCCCTTCAGAAAAAGATTTCCATGCATTGAAATTATTTAATCCCCGGCCTAACCAAGTGTTTGTTGATGTGGGTGCAAACCGGGGCGAAGCCATCCTGTCCATGTTGATCGAAAAGCGATTGTCGAATAAAATCATCGCTTTTGAGCCGAACCCCTGGGTTTTCAAAAAGCTCAAAAGCAATCCAATCATTTCGAAAAGACGCCTGGAGCTGCACAATTGCGGACTGGGCGTTGAAAATGAAGAGCTGATCTTGTTTGTACCTTTTTATCGACGTTGGATGTTTGATGGGCTGTCGTCTTTTCACTATAACGAAGCCAAGGATTGGCTCAAAAACAGACTTTGGAAGTTCCGCGAAAAACACCTCTCAATAGAAAAAATAACGTGCCAGGTCCGCAAGTTAGACGATTTTCAATTGGATCCTTACTTTGTAAAAATCGATGTTCAAGGCCATGAGTTGGAGGTATTAAAAGGTGGGATCGAGACGCTGAATCGGCATCATCCCGTCCTGCTCATTGAAAGTATTACTGAAGAAATGATGCAGCTTTTAAAACCTCTGGGTTACCAGTTTTATGCTTTTGAAAACCGAAAATTCAGTCTAGGCACGGGCGGCTTAAATACGTTTTGTATTACGAAGGATCAATATCAAAGATTTAGAGTGAAGTCAATTTGAAGGATTCATCTCCAGCACCTCTGACGCAAAGTCAATACAAGCCTGTTCAACTTCATCCCGGGTTTTTGAGAACATGCCACTACCAATCACATGCGTTCCGGCATTGAACGCCTGCTTGCGTTTCAGCGCTTCCGGAGTGCCCAGTTGATCGAACATGTCCAACATGGCATCAACCCGAACGACATCATCCTGATGTTCTTCATCCTGATAGTAATAGGCCAGAAATAAGGGTTTTTCAACCTTCCTGAAAAGTTCTCCGTGCATAGTGCTTGCAACCAGTTGTTGCAGGTACACCGTGGCTTCCATGCGGTAAAAACAGTTCCAGTACTGACATTCGTCGGCATTTAAATCTTCGTTTGTTTGGCGGTAAATTCCACCATTCGACTGGCGTGCGATTTGCAGCCCCCACGGCTTTGACAGTAAAAACGCCGCTGGATTGTTGATTCGGATATTGGGTGACAACAAGATCAAGCCTTCCACGAGTTCCGGAAAATCGGCAGCCAGCTTCAAGGCCAGCGTGCCGCCGGTCGATGTCCCCATGACGATTACCTTCTCTCCCAATAAATTCGCAATCTGCAAAGCTTCTTTAGCCGACTCGTACAACCGGTCGGGAGTCATGTCCAGCAAGGGATCCGGAACATCAAGCCCATGCGAGGCCAGCCTCGGGATGTAGGCGTTGGCCTGAAAATGCCTGGCGAAGTTCACATGTGTTGGATCTCCTTCGAAACCCGAGGCTGAAAAACCATGCAAGTACAGCAGGCAATGTTTCGTTTTGTATTTCAATTCGTTATCTTGCCATACCACCTTCGACTCATTGCCCGGCTTAACAGGCAGCTCGGCCTCTTTTACCTGAATAAATTGGTCCAAATTATCCAGCGAAACATTCAATTCCTCCAGTTCAGGATTGAATTCCGGTTTCTCGGGCTTTGGGCCAATGACGTAAACAAATATGCCAAACAAAAAGACAACGATTAATACACGTACAGCTTTTTTCATTTCGGGAAGTTTGAAAGAATAACAAAATAGCCGAAAATGTGTTTATCGACATTCAGAAGTATTGTTCAGAATTAAACTGAACAATTGCAGGCAGCAAAGCAGGTCGTCCGGAGCCGGAACGCGCGCTTTGCGACCTTTGAGCCGTCGGTGTCAAAATGCGCTGCCGCTGCATTTAAACTTAAAATGTCTGCTAAACATTAAAAACAGATGAATTGTTAATGTACCAAAGCTTTTAAAGCTATTTTTACAAAACCGTAAACAACCATTAAATCAACATATGGACAAATTTTCGCAAGTAGGTAATCAAGAAATTGCTGCTGTTGAAGAACTTTATCAGGACTTTTTGAATGATCCGGATAGTGTTGAAGAAAGCTGGAAGAACTTTTTCAGAGGGTTTGAACTGGCAAGAGCAAACTATACTTCCCAAAAAATAAAATGGAATGAACCCATTAATAAGGAGTTCGCTATTCTTAATCTGATTCATGGCTATCGCCAGCGGGGCCATTTATTTACAAAAACGAATCCCGTCCGATCGCGCCGGACTTACACTCCAACCTTGGCAATCGAAAACTTTGGTTTGGAGGAAAGTGACCTGGAAAAGGTTTTCCAGGCCGGAAGCAACATTGGTATTGGCCCTGCAAAGCTCAAAGACATTATTGCCCATCTCGAAGCAACTTATTGTAACTCCATTGGCGTTGAATATGTTTTTGTGCGTGATCCACAGGTGTTGGCCTGGCTTCAGGGAAAAATGGAAGGCTCGAAAAATTCGCAGGAGTTCACCGATGAAATGAAACGACATATTTTCTACCACTTAAAACTGGCGGTAGGATTCGAAAGCTTTATCCATAAAAAATTTGTCGGCCAAAAGCGATTCTCGCTCGAAGGTGCGGAATCACTGATTCCGGCGCTGGATGCTATTATTGAGCAAGGTGCCGATTTGGGAATCCGTGAGTTTGTTATCGGTATGGCACATCGTGGGCGGCTGAATATCCTGGCCAACATCATGAACAAGCCATACGAATATATTTTCAAGGAATTTTATGGCACCGAATATGAAGAAGATATCGCTTTGGGGGACGTAAAATATCATCTTGGCTTTGAAAATGAGGTGACTTCGGATCACGGAGAAAAGATAAAATTGAGCCTTATGCCGAATCCTTCGCACCTGGAAGCGGTTGCTCCGCTGGTTGAAGGCATGTCGCGTTCGCGTATTAATTCGCTTTACGATGGCGATTACGACAAGCTGGCCCCCATTATCATTCACGGCGATGCAGCGATTGCTGCGCAAGGCGTTGTTTATGAAGTAATTCAAATGGCACAGCTGAATGGCTACCGAACCGGAGGAACCATTCATGTGGTGATTAACAACCAAGTTGGTTTTACAACCAATTACCTCGATGCCCGCTCCAGTACCTATTGTACCGATGTGGCAAAAGTAACCCGTTCACCCGTGTTTCACGTCAATGGCGACGACGTTGAGTCACTGATCTACACCATCAAACTGGCCATGGAGTTTAGGCAGAAATTTAACAGTGATGTGTTTATCGATATTTTATGCTATCGAAAGTATGGGCACAATGAGGGCGATGAGCCTCGTTTTACCCAGCCACAGCTGTATAAGGCGATTGCAAACCACAAAAACCCACGTGATATCTATGCTGAAAAATTGATTAAGCAAGGAATCATGACTTCGGACGAAGTAAAGAAGGAAATTAAAGCCTTTGACCAGTTGATGAATGCCAAATACAAAGATTCCGAAGAGATTGAGAAACTGAAAATTAAACAGTTTCTTGTAAATGAATACGAGCACTTTGAAAAACCTCAAAAAGTTGATTTCTCTGAAACGATTAAAACCGGCGTGAAACGATCGCGGCTGATCGCCATTGCTGAGAAAATTAATTCGGTTCCTGCAGGGATGAAATTTTTCAACAAAATCAACCGGATATTGTCTGATCGCCGGCAGATGATTCTGGACGATCGGCTGGATTGGGGCATGGCAGAACTGTTGGCATATGGAACTCTGGTTGACGAAGGACACCCGGTGCGCATCAGTGGACAGGATAGCGAGCGTGGAACCTTTGCTCATCGTCATGCTGCCTTTGTTGTTGAAGATGGGGTTGACAAATATTTTCCGCTGAAGAATATTTCCCCGGATCAGGCACCATTTCATATTTATAATTCGCTGCTCTCGGAGTACGGAGTCATGGGCTTTGAATACGGCTATGCCATGGCACAACCCAACGCTTTGACAATTTGGGAAGCGCAGTTTGGAGATTTTGTCAATGTGGCTCAGGTAATTATTGACCAATATATTACGTCGGCAAACGAAAAGTGGGGGCTGATGAATAACCTCGTACTTTTTTTGCCACATGGCTACGAAGGTCAGGGACCGGAGCACTCCAGCGCCCGAATTGAGCGTTTTTTGGCTCAGGCTGCCAGTAATAACATGCAAATTATGGAGCCAACAACGCCAGCCAACTTCTTTCACATGCTACGGCGCCATATGAAAATGAAGACGCGGGTGCCGCTCATTGTGTTTACGCCTAAAAGTTTGCTGCGTCACCCCATGGTCACCTCTACTTTGGAGGAACTGGCGAGTGGTCACTTTCAGGAAATTATTGACGAGACACAGGTGAGTCCGGATGAAGTGAAGCAACTGGTGATTACTTCGGGGCGATTGTATTACGACCTGGTGAAAAAACGAGCGGATACTGCTGACAATTCAACGGCAATTGTTAGATTAGAGCAACTTTACCCGCTTCCGGTCGATCAGATTAACACCATTCTGGAAAAATACAAAAAGGCCGAGCGCATTGTGTGGGCACAGGACGAACCAGCAAATATGGGAGCCTGGCCTTTCATCTCCAGAAACCTGAAGGAGATACCTTTTGAGGTTGCAGCACGCTCAGAAAGCGGCAGCCCGGCAGGTGGTTTAATGAAACAACACACCTTGAGATTAAATAAAATACTCGATCAAATATTTGATGCGGAAGTTTTAGCAAAAGCATAAGAAAAGAATCATGATCATTGAAATAAAAGTACCAACACCAGGAGAATCAATAACAGAAGTTGAGTTAGGAAAATGGTTAGTCGAAGATGGCGATGTTGTTGACAAAGACGATGAAATAGCGGAAATAGAATCGGACAAGGCGACGTTGACCCTTGTTGCCGATGAGGCCGGTAAAGTGAGCGTCAAGGCACAGGAAGGCGACATGCTCGAAGTAGGTGCTGTCGCTTGTACCATTGATACTTCGGTTCAGCCGGATGAGAAAAAAGAAGAGGCAAAAGAACAACCAAGAGACGAAAAGCAGGAAGACAAAAATGCAGACGAAAAACCTGCGAAGAGCCCGGAAAATGAAGAAGAGTCGACGAAAGATACCCAGGGGAAGGCGACGGAAAAAAAAGACCAGCCGCATGTCAAAATCACTTCAGTAGCCAAAAAAATGATGGAAGAAAACAACTTGTCGGTTGATGATATCCTTCAAGGGTTGAAGCGGATTTCGAAAAAAGAAGTCGAAGCGGTAATGGATTTGCCGAAAGCTACGGCCTCTCCAGCTGCCAAAAGAACCTTTTCGCGCGAGGAAGATCGGGAGAAAATGAGTTCCCTGCGACGCAAGTTGAGTCATCGGCTTGTGGCTGTTAAAAACGACACAGCGATGTTGACCACCTTCAACGAAATAGACATGAGCCGGGTGATGGAGCTACGCAAAAAACATCAGAACAGGTTCATCGAGAAGCATGATTTCAAGCTTGGATTCATGGGATTTTTCACCAAAGCTGCGGCTGTAGCCATGAATTTCCACCCGGCAATCAATTCCATGCTCGATGGTGAAGAAATTGTGAGTCCGCAATATGTTGATGTCGGCATTGCTGTCCAAACGCCGAAAGGTTTGATGGTGCCTATTATCCGCAATACCGAAAGTAAGTCGGTTGCGGAAATTGAAAAAGACCTGAAGGATTTGGCTGAAAAAGCACGCAATAAAAAAATATCGGTGGAAGAACTGACAGGTGGTACGTTTACGATTACCAATGGCGGAACTTTTGGTTCTTTGTTGTCAACCCCGATCATTAACCCGCCGCAATCGGCTATTTTAGGCATGCACAACATATTGGAACGCCCGGTTGCTGTTAATGGCAAAGTCGAAATACGCCCCATGATGTATGTCGCGCTTTCGTACGATCATCGTATTATCGATGGTAAAGATTCCGTTGGCTTTTTGGTGAAAGTGAAGGAATTGATTGAAAATCCGGAGCGTTTGTTAAATGATGGAGCCAATCCCGAAGAATTACTGCTGGATTTGTAAGCGTTTCTTGGAAAGAAAAAAATGCGTGAGGCTGTTTTGTTTATCAAAGCAGCCTCGCTCAGTTTTAAAGATCTGGCTGCCGAATTCGATTTTTGTTTCATTTTGACTAATTTCGACGCAATTCAAAAAAAACCGAAACACATGAAAATAGTTGTCTTAGATGGATACACCTTGAATCCCGGCGATCTGAGCTGGGATGCATTGAAAGCAATCGCCCCCTGCGATATTTATGACAATACACCGGAACATCTTCGGATTGAGCGGATTGGCGATGCTGAAATTGTATTCAGCAATAAAGTGGTGCTTGATGCAGAGATTTTCAAATCCTGTCCCACCATGAAATACATCGGTGTTTTGGCTACCGGTTACAATGTGATCGATTTGGAAGCCGCAGCTCAAGCGGGTATTGTGGTCACGAATATTCCAGCTTACAGTACCGATTCTGTTGCACAAATGGTTCTTGCCCATTTGTTGCACATTGTGAACCAGGTACATCTACATGCCGAAGCGGTGAGTCAAGGAGACTGGGTCAAATCAAAAAACTTTTCTTTTAGCGTGTCGCCTCAAGTTGAGTTGAGCGGGAAAACGCTGGGCATCATCGGTTTTGGACAAATTGGAAGAAAGGTGGCAGAAATAGGGCAGGCGATGGGTATGAAAATCCTGTTTCAGAATCGATCCGTCAAATCAGATGTCCCTGCGGGTTTCACGCCATGTGATCTCGATTCATTGCTCCAACAATCCGATGTGGTGAGTTTAAACTGTCCGCTCACGGATTCCAACGCTGGCTTTATCAACAAAAGCAAGTTGGATTTAATGAAGCCAAGTGCCATTTTAATCAACACCGGCCGCGGACCACTGATCAATGAGCAGGATCTGGCCGATGCATTAAATGCCGGGCAAATTGCCGCTGCCGGACTTGATGTTCTTTCTACCGAACCGCCAGCAGCAAATAATCCACTCCTGCAAGCCAAAAATTGCTACATCACGCCACACATTGCCTGGGCAACAAGAGAAGCTCGTCAGCGCCTAATGGACATTGCAATCGGAAACCTAAAAGCTTTTCTGAATAGAAAAAAGCTCAATGTGATTAACTAAAATGCTTGATTTGGATGTGATTGCCGGTTATTCGTATAAGTCGTCGTCTGAATTAAAGTCATTAAAATCAATTTCATCATCAAATTCATCATAAATAGACAGGCGGCGTTTTGAGCCTCGTTCTTTTTTTACACTTTTTGGTGATTTGCTCCTGGAATCAAGGTCTTCAAAATCGGCATGATTTTGTTTCTTTGCGGAGCTGCTTTTCGATTTCATTTTAATTTTACAGATCTAATAATTAATAACTTACTACTTTACAATTACCTTTGGATATTGTCTCGGTAAACTACAAAAAAATATTTCGATTTTCCAAATGCCCTTGGCTGTTTTTATTACAAAACATGGCTTTTCTGAAAAATGTTCCAGATTTTTACTGTTTTGTTGGCGTATAATAATTCTCTTCATTTTTACCAACAAGTTTTAGCGAGTGCTTGTTACATCATAGTAGAAGAACAGTTAAAGATTATTATTATGAGTTTTACATTGGGAATTGGCTCACGGGCCCTTGATTTTAACCTGCCGGCAACGGACGGAAAAAACTACACATTGGCGGATTTTGATGCTGCGAAATTTCTGGTCATTTTTTTTACTTGCAATCATTGTCCGTATGTTGTTGGTAGTGATGAAATAACCCGGTTGACAGCGGAAAAATTTAAAGATCAAGGCGTTCAATTTGTCGGAATCAACTCAAATAGCGAAAACACTTATCAGGAAGACGACTTTACACACATGGTTGAACGAATGAAAACACACCAGTTTCCCTGGGTTTATTTGCGAGACGAAAGCCAGGAAATTGCTGAAAAGTATGGCGCCTTGAGAACTCCTCATTTCTATGTTTTTGATAGCCAACGGCGTTTGGTTTATACAGGTCGGGGAGTGGATTCGCCGAGAGACGCTTCCAAAATTACAATTAATGATCTGGATCGGGCGCTTGAAGAGTTGACTTCAGGTAAAATGATTTCGGTTCCGGTGACCAATCCGATTGGTTGTAATGTGAAGTGGGAGGGAAAAGACAAACATTGGATGCCGCCTGAGGCCTGTGATTTGGTGTTCTAAGCGATGCAGTGCACATTTTAATGACAAAATGCCTGCAATACTTTTAATATCATGCCGTAGTTTTCAAAAGAAAAGGATAAAGAACAATTATTAACATCATGTGCCGTTATTAATTTTGAACTAAAATTTTATGTCATGAAAAGAATTGCAATCATTTTACTATTCACGTCATTTCTGTTGCCTGCAACAGCACAATCTCCAATAAACCTGGGGTTAAAGGGAGGAATTAATAGTGCGAAACTCACTTCAAACCTGGACGAATACAACGAGGAAAGTATCAGCAAATTTCACGCCGGTGCTTTTGTACGGGTCAATCTCGGTAATATCTACGTTCAACCCGAAGGTTACTTTAACACCAAAGGTGGTGAGCTAAATGAATCTGGCGGCGTTGTCAATTCGTTTGATCTGAAAACTGTTGATGTGCCCGTTTTATTGGGTGTCCACATCATGAAGAAAGGCCCTTTAGGTGTTCGAGCCAACGCTGGTCCCGTCTTTTCGTTTGTTACGGATAAGAAATTTGAAGGTGATGATTCAATGTTTGATAGAGACTATATTGAGGATAACTTTTTTGGCTGGCAATATGGCGTCGGAGCCGATTTTATGATGTTTACCCTTGATGTTCGTATGGAGAACAGCTCGGGCGAATTGTACAGCGGTCCGGATTTGGAAAGTAAAAGCAAGAGCTTTGTTATCAGCCTTGGAATTAAACTGCTCTAGTTGGGGCGACACGTTTTTTGATCTCACAAAGCTTTTCTACTTTTGTTGAAGATCTTTTTTTAAAATGAAAACACTTCTTATTTCGATCTTTTTTTTTCTTTCAGGATTTACGGTATTTGCTCAATCCGATTCGGCAAAGACAAGTACCGTGAATCCTGAATTTGACCATATCTACCGCGAACTGTTCAACTTCCTGCCCAATTCTACCTTTGGTGAACTGTGCATTGAGCAGCCAAATTTAACGTCTTTCGATTTTAACTGGCAACCCGATCTGGTCATCGATTTCAGCTCGTTTTCATCCGACAACAGCCTGACCCTTTCAAATCATCATTTCACTTATTTTAATCCCTTTGTCCATTCGCTGGGAATCACCAACCAGGCGCACTATAAGTTAAGCGACAAGTTTATGCTTGGCGGAAATAGTTTTGTTGGTAATTCAATTTTCAACCCGCTACCTGCCAATCCATCCCTTCAGGATATGAGTATTCGCGGGGCTTCCATGTTTTTGCAATACAAGATTTCCGACAAATTTAAAGTTGGTGGAAGCTTTAGCATCAGCAATCAGAATCACCCGTTTCTCTGGTAGTAGTATCAGCATCCGATAATGTTCCGTCACAGGTCGATAATTTGCTGACAGCATCCGATAATTTGTCGTCAGCATCAAATAATTTGTCTACACACGTCGATAATTTGCTGACAGCATCCAATAATTTACCGTCACATGTCGATAATTTGCTGACAGCATCCGATAATTTGCCGTCACACCTCGATAATTTGCTGACAGCATCAAATAATTTGTCTACACACGTCGATAATTTACCGTCAGCATCAAATAATTTGTCTACACAGGTCGATAATTTGCTGACAGCATCCAATATTTTACCGTCACAGGTCGATTATTTGCTGACAGCATCCGATAATTTATCGCCAAAGGTCGATTTTCAGAAAAATAAAATCCTGTTTTCGTTGACCGGATGAGATCGTTCATCCCCTAAATAAGGTTGTTTGTCGAAACCCCCATGATTTGCCCTTTCAGAGGTGTAATTTTTCAATTTGTCCCTCGTCTATTAGGTAAACAAGCAGAAAACAAGAGGGCGGTATTGAGCGCCCAAAACAGAAACATTTTTTTAACGATTAAATCCAAAGTCATGAAAAACAAAATTATTACAGGAGTTACCATTTTTGTGTTTTGTCTGGCAACGTTTGCAGTCCAGGCAACAGCAACCGATCGTTCATTTAGTGATTATGACATCGTAGCCGTCAGTAACCAAGACCTGTCAGCAAAGGCAGACAAAGCCTGGGTGTTATCTTACGATAACCAAGAAGCTCCGATCGTTATTACGCTGCATGAAACCAAGCGATCAAAAAACTACGTGGTGCGGGCTGAGCATTTTGAGGTATCTTATGTGTGCTGCAAAAAAGGATTCGGCGCATCAATGGTCAAAGCTGAGTACAGCGAAATTCCACAGGAAATTATTAACCGGGTGATCAATTCGGAGGAACTGGGTCGCCAGAAAATCCTCACGCCAAATGAAGTATCAGAAGAGCAAGCCCTTGATTTGATTGCAGCATATTTGCCGGATTTAATCAATCCAAGTTATAAACATCTGTTGAATTAGTAATTTTAGTAATCAAACAGAATCAATTCGAGAAGCTGCTTCCCCCCAGAAGCAGCTTTCTTTATATACAGCCGCAAACAAAGCCGTCGGCCAGCCCATCAGTAAGTTCCCTGGCTTTATCTTTTTCTTCGTCCGTTCCTTTGCACGCTTTGCATACTGGCAAATTCAGCGCTAAATTTTTTGAGGCTTTCGCCGGATCGAGTTTCTTCTGACAAACAAAACACCTGGAAGTAAAATCATTCATAGCGGTTCAATTTCGAAATGCAAAATTAGTGAATCAATAGAAGATAGAAGCCATCTCATCGCTTATTAGTCCGATTTGCATGCTCGATTGACAGCTAAGGTGGCGCACCATGTTATTATGGCGCAAATTTCAGCGAAACAGCAGGTGGCATGATTATTATTGAAAAAAAACAAGACGCGAATTAATAAACTTACACAGATTGACTACTTTTGTGTCCGTTCACAGATAAAATATAAGAAATTCAAGATAATGGCATTTGTAAATAAACTTTTAGGAAAATTTTTGGGCAACAAATCGGATCGTGATATCCGGGAGATTTCTCCAATTGTTGAGCAAATAAAAGCAGAATACGAAAGAATCTCAAAACTTTCCATCGAGGAACTAAGAGCTGAATCGGCCCGGCTGAAGCAAATTATACAGGATCGCATACAGCCGGATATGGACGAAATCGCGTCCTTGAAATCTAAGGTCGAGGAGGTTGAAATTCAGGAAAGTGAAAAGATATACCAGCAAATTGATAAGATTGAGGAGCAGATCAATGAAAAGATTGAACTTGTTCTGAATGAGATTTTGCCGGCAGCTTTTGCTGTCGTTAAAGAAACAGCCCGTCAGTTTAAGGATAACGAGAAGCTGACGGTGAACGCGACAGAATTTGACCGCGAGTTGGCCGCAGGACGTGACAGTATCGAAATTGATGGAAATCAGGCTATTTGGTACAACAAATGGATTGCAGGTGGATCGGAAGTGACCTGGGATATGGTGCATTACGATGTGCAGCTGATTGGTGGAATCGTGCTTCACCAGGGGAAAATTGCCGAGATGGGGACTGGTGAAGGAAAAACCTTGGTGGCCACGCTGCCTGTTTTCCTAAATGCCTTAGCAGGAAAAGGCGTGCATGTGGTAACCGTGAACGATTACCTGGCCAAGCGTGATGCCGAATGGATGGGCCCAATTTTCGAGTTTCATGGGCTATCGGTCGATTGCATTGACAAACACCGGCCAAATTCCGATGGACGCCGAAAAGCTTACAATGCTGATATTACCTATGGAACCAACAATGAGTTTGGCTTTGATTACCTGCGTGACAACATGGCCATCAATCCACAGGACCTGGTTCAGCGCAAGCATCATTATACCATTGTCGATGAGGTGGACTCGGTATTGATTGATGATGCACGTACGCCTTTGATCATCTCCGGACCAATTCCTAAAGGCGATATTCAGAAGTTTGACGAGTTGAAACCGAAAGTTGAAAAACTGGTTGCCGCACAAAAGAACTACGTGAATCAGTGTTTGACTGATGCCAAACGTTTGTTGAACAAGGAGAACCCGACCAAGGAAGAAAAAGAAGAAGGCGCGATGAACTTGCTCAGGGCGCATAAAGGTTTGCCAAAAACCAAGGCCATCATCAAATTTCTGAGCGAAGAGGGCAACAAGGCAGCCATGCAAAAGATTGAAAACTTTTACATGCAGGACAATAGCAAGAACATGCATATTGTTACCGATCCGCTTTATTTTATCATCGAAGAAAAACAAAACTCTGTCGAGTTAACCGATAAAGGAATTGATTTGATCTCGGCTGACGTGGATGATCCTGAATTTTTCATTCTGCCCGATATGGGAAGTATGATTGCTGAAATTCAGAATGATGCAGCCTTGACAAAGGAAGAGCAACTGGAGAAAAAAGACCAGTTGTTGCAAAACTATGCCGTCAAATCAGAACGGGTTCACACGATTAACCAATTGCTGAAAGCCTATGCCATGTTTGAAAAAGACGTGGAATATGTGGTGATCGACAATAAAGTGAAGATTGTGGATGAGCAAACCGGCCGGATTATGGAAGGCCGGCGTTATTCTGATGGATTGCACCAGGCCATTGAAGCCAAAGAACGTGTGAAAGTAGAAGCAGCGACACAGACTTTTGCGACGATTACGCTGCAAAACTATTTCAGAATGTACCACAAACTAAGTGGTATGACCGGTACTGCGGAAACGGAAGCTGGGGAATTCTGGGATATCTATAAATTGGAAGTTGTCGTCATTCCAACAAACCGGAAAATCATTCGCGATGACCGCGAGGATTTGGTGTACAAAACCAAACGCGAAAAGTACAATGCGGTGATTCAGGAGATCGTCGAACTAAATAAACAGGGAAGACCAGCTCTGGTTGGTACGACCTCTGTGGAAATTTCGGAATTGCTAAGCCGGATGTTGAAAATTCGGGGAGTGAAGCATAACGTGCTAAACGCCAAATTGCATGCCCGCGAAGCCGATATTGTTGCCGACGCTGGTGCCAGCGGCATGGTCACCATTGCGACCAACATGGCTGGTCGTGGTACCGACATTAAACTGACAAAACAGGTGAAAGAGCTTGGTGGTTTGGCCATTATTGGTACCGAACGCCACGATTCGCGCCGTGTTGACCGCCAGTTACGCGGACGTGCCGGACGCCAGGGAGACCCGGGCAGCTCACAGTTTTTCGTGTCGTTGGAAGACGATCTGATGCGTCTTTTTAATTCAGACCGAATTACAGGCATTATGGACCGCTTGGGCTTGGAAGAAGGCGAAGTCATTCAACATTCCATGATCACCAAATCCATTGAGCGGGCACAACGTAAAGTCGAGGAAAATAACTTCGGTATTCGTAAGCGGTTGCTTGAATACGACGATGTGATGAACTCGCAGCGTGAAGTCATTTACAAAAAGCGTTTCCATGCCTTGTTTGGCGAACGCCTGGAAGTGGACCTGCTGAACATGATGTACGACTCACTGGAAAACCTGGTAAACGAGTACTACGGAAGCGACCAGTTTGAAGACTTTAACATGGAGTTGGTCCGGTTGATGTCAATTGAATCACCAGTTTCAGCCGAAGAATTTATAAAACTGAAGCCTGAAGAGATTATTGAGCAGATCTACCAGGTGATGATCAAGACCTTCACCCGTAAAGTTGAAACGATCTCGAAACAAGCCTATCCGGTTATCAAAGATGTGTACGAGCGGAAATCGCACGTCTATCAAAATATTGTTGTCCCCATTTCCGACGGCAAGCGCATTTTTCAAATCATTACCAACCTTGAAAAAGCCTACAACAATCAAGGTAAAGAGTTGGTAAAATCGTATCAAAAGCAGGTGGTGCTGTCAACCATTGACGAGGCCTGGAAAGAACAGTTGCGTGAGATGGATGATTTGAAACAATCGGTTCAGAATGCCACTTATGAGCAAAAAGATCCGCTGCTGATTTACAAGTTCGAATCCTTCAACTTGTTTAAAATCATGGTTCAAAAGGTGAATAAAGATGTGGTTTCAACTTTGATGAAAGGGCACATCCCAATTTCAGACCCGAACCAGGTGCGTGAGGCTGATGCCAACAGACGGACTGATATGAGCAAATATTCAACGCAAAAATCCGATGTTTCGGAGGTTACCTCGCGGAGCGGCCAACAGGAGCGTAAAGAACCTCAAAAATTACAGCCGGTGCGTGTGGAAAAGAAAGTTGGCCGGAATGATCCCTGTCCATGTGGGAGTGGAAAAAAATACAAAAGTTGTCACGGAAAGAACATGGAATAGCATCGAAATGCAATTCTAATCCTTTGAGTTTGTAACAGTCGGTGTTTTGGGACAAGCAAAAATGTACTCCAGCTCACGACTTGAAAAATAGAATACATGGAATTTTTAGCCTTTATTCATTGGAACGTAGATCCTGAAATTTTCAGCCTTGGGCCGCTCTCAGTGCGTTGGTATGGTTTGTTGTTTGCTATCGGGTTTTTATCCGGCTATTACCAGGGCGAGCGCATGTTTAAGTTCGAAAACATCAACCTGGAGTGGTTGGAAAGCCTTTTCATTTACCTGATTGTAGCTACTATTGTCGGTGCCAGGCTTGGGCATGTCATTTTTTACGGTTGGGACTACTATTCGCAACACCCGGCTGAAATTCTAAAGGTTTGGCAAGGTGGATTAGCCAGCCATGGTGGAGCTGCCGGTATTTTTATTGCACTAATCTGGTGGAGTAAAAAAGTGTCTAAACGTTCCGTATTGTGGGTTTTAGATCGGGTGGTGGTGCCAACAGCTTTGGTGGCAGCACTGATTCGTACGGGAAACCTGATGAATTCGGAGATATACGGTATTCAAACCAGTTTACCCTGGGGCTTTATTTTTGAACGAAATGGGGAAACAGTGGCAAAACACCCGACGCAACTTTACGAAGCACTGGCCTATCTGGTCACTTTTGCGGTCATGCTCTATACGTATTGGAAAACCAAATTGCGGAACCGTCAAGGATTTATCGTCGGGCTGTTTTTCGTGATGATTTTCCTGGCACGTTTTGTTATCGAATTCATTAAAGAAGATCAGGAAGCTTTTGAAGCCGGCATGGTGCTCAATATGGGACAGTGGCTCAGCATTCCATTTATACTGGGCGGGTTGTACCTGATGATTCGGGCACTGAAACGGCCTCCCGTCATTTACAAAAACTAATCAGGAATATATTTGTCAAACGCTTCAATAGTTTGTTTTCGGCTTTTTAACTGGTACAAATAAGCCTCTGTTTGCTTGCGATATTGAGTTTGGTATGATTTTGTGGCCCATTGGCCCGCATCATTAAAATTGCCAAGCATTTCGCTGGCAATGGCCAGGTTATATTCCAGTTTGCTTTTTTCCGATTTGCTGTTGGTTCTTGCCAATAGCTCTTGCCAATGATCGTAGGCTTCAACCCAATTATTTTCACGAATAGCGGACTCGAGCAGTAACGAATTGGCCGCTTTGACAACAAAATAACCTCGTGTCTGTGTTTGCCATTGGGGCGATAATCTCGAGTCCAATTCAAGGGCAACCTGGATTCCGGTTTCAATGAGTGCTTGCTTGACAGGTACCAGCCGGTTGGTGAATAAGTTTTTTTGTGAATAATCGGCTTCGGCCCAGTAAATGGTATCCGCTACAATCAATTGTTGAAGAATTTCCTTTCTAGCAGGATTGTATATTCTTACAATGGCATCATATTTTGAGTCAATGGAAGCTTCGTGCATTTCAGAATAAGGAACTTTCATGTAATTGGTCATCACTTTATTCATGTAGCGTTCCAAAACCAGCAGGGCATCGGTTTCGTACGTTTCGCAAATCTCAGAAACATAGTCCCATTCCAGCGGTTGTGGAACTTGAAAGTAACTTTCAGATCGTGGAATATTGCGTTCTTCGGGGATCACAACATCATATCTTCCGGATTCAAACAGCAGTTCGGCCAAAACTTTCAACGTTGTGTCTGCTGCTGTACTGTCCAAAACCGCTGCACTTACTTCAAATCCACGGCGATAAAAGTAGTTTTGAAGGCTATCAGCGGGGAAGTTGTTAAACTCATCGGTGATGGCCCGGTTCATTAGCGTCAGGCTGACGATATCATTGGGTAGCAGATAGCTTGATGGTTTGGCAACTTCAACATAAACAGTTTTATAAGTTGAAGCGCACGAAGCCAGTAATAAAATTCCGACAAAAAGAGCTGGCAATTTATAGAATTTATTGACTATCATAGTGTTGATTGATCGTTAGTAAATGCCCCAGAATTTTCTCAAAAACCATTCCAAAGCTAATAAAAATAGCAGGATAAAGAAGAACCACTTCATTGTTAGCAATTCGCGGTAAATCTGTTGTTCGGTTTGTTTTGCTTGTAAATTCGGATGCTGTTTCAATTGCTGAATGAGTTCATCCACCGCTTCTGCAAGAAAGAATTCGCCGCCTGTTTTACGAGCCATTTGACTTAACAGTTGGAAATTGGCTTCTGTTTCAATCCCTTCAATTTGAATTTTGCTAACACTGAAATTTCCCGATTCGGTGAACTCGCTTTCCGCCAGTTTACTGTGAGCGATAAACGCATAGTTTCCATCGGGCAAGCGGCCCATGTTTAATTGGTACTTGTCGTTGGTTTTATCGAAAACGGCTTGGTAGGTTTGCCCATTTTCATGAATGAATTCGATGTCAACTTCAGGCGAATTATCCAACTCAAAACTCTCGTTAAACAATTCAGCTTGAATGATAACCGGTTCATCTTCTGCGTAGTTCGTTTTCCAATAAATATTGAAATTGTCTTCATTGGGTTTCAAAATCAAATAGTTCACGAATTTTTGAATCAAGTCATCAAATGCGGCATGCGAGCGGTCGTTCAGGTAATTGTGAATACGCCATCGCCAAAGGCCTTCGCCTGCAATGAATCCTCTTTTTTGCCCGTCAATCCGCCCGAAAGCAATCAGGGGGCGCTTCGTTTCAACGGATTGAATAACTTGATTGGCAAACAATTCCAGTGAAGAATCAAGATCAATATCGCCAAATGGTGCCAGTAGCGGTGGCAAATCCTGGAAGCGCTTCATTTCTGTAGCATCGAACCGAAACAGGCTGAAAGACTCCTGAATGAAAGCCGAGACTTGCTCAAAACCTTTGACCGGCTGGAACTGGAAGCCGGTTTTCAGGCCGTTAAAGCCGGAAATCGAGGTTTCTTTTCCAACAACAAAAAGAACAGGACGGCGGCTTGGCAAAAGCTTGTCCACTAAATCTGTTGTTTGCGGATCGACATGGGGCAACTGATGGACAATCACCAGGTCATAAGCCGAAAAATCCAGTTCGTTGCTGAAACTTGTGATCAGCTTTGTTTCATATTTATTGATTCCTTCCAGGGCTTGACTGATTGCGCTTAAATCGGGATGTGGACCACGCGCGAGAAACAGAATTCGCTGCTTCTCGGCAATGACATTCACCGAAAAATCATAGCTGTTGTTAGCCAAATTTTGTTCACCGCTTATCGGTTCCAGACGGACCGTGTAATTGACAATTCCTTCGTCAGTGGGTTTCAAATTCAAGTTTTCTGTGAAGAAATAATGATCAGAAGGGATGCGAATAGCCCTTGAGTAGCGGACTTTATCGCTTTCTAAGATCGTGAGATTTACAATTTTACCAACCGCTTTTGTGAAGCTCAGGTCAAGCTGAACCGGAAAGTTTTGATCCAGAAATGCGGTCTGATTGGTTGCGACGTTTCGAATGGCTGCATCTGTGTGTACGGTCGTGTCGCCAAGTCCGACAGAAAAAATAGGGTAGTTGACGGATTCTGCAACAAAAGCCGGATCAGTTCCGGCGTTGAAAATTCCATCGCCCAGCAGAACCAGTGCGCCAACGTTGGAGGAGATGTAATTCTGATTGATTGATGCCAGCAAGTTGCTGTAATCCGAGCGTTTTCCTTGAAAATCGGCCTGATTTGACTTTCTAGTTTCACTGTCAAAAAGCAGAATCTCCGGTTCAAATTCATTCAAATTCGCTGTTAACTGATTGACGGCATTCCGTATTTCATCCTGAAAATTATGCAAGGATTCTGAATTATCGATTCCAACGATCAAAACGGGCTTTCGCGTTTTGTGCTTCAGGTGTTGCACTGCCAACTGCATAAATAGGGCTGCCAGCAAAAAAACAGACAAGAACCGCAACCCACTGAGTACCCTGATTTGCATGAGGGTCAGTGGTGAATCCTGCTTCGATTTTCGATACAAGACAAAGCTAAAAACAGCAGCAATGATTACACAAAGCAGAAACAACCACAAAGGATATGTCGTGTTAAAATAGAGTTTCAATTTTCAAAATTTTATGGCTGGACCTGTTTTGCAACCAATTCGGCTTCGATGCTTTGAGCTTGGCTCAATCGTGTAGTTACACCGATGCCTGCACCGCATAGAAGCAACCAAAATTAACACTCTTGAGGAAACTTGCGAAATTATTGCCCGAAATCTACCATGCCGGTTACAACTTTTAACGAAACAAAAATTTGGGATCGGGGTTAAATTGTTGCTTGCGGTGGTTTAATTTGATCATTCACAAGATTCACCAGTTGAATTCTGTTCCTGACACCAGTTTTGGTATAGATGCGATGGGCGTGATCTTTCACCGTTTGTACCGTGATGAACAAGGAGTCTGCAATGGCTTGGTTGGTTTTGCCAGCGCAAATTTCCAGGATAATCTCTGCTTCCCGTTTCGTAATTTCAAAACGATCGCAAAACAGCGTGAAAAAATCGTCTGTGTCATTTTGAACCGGATCTGCTTGAAAATAAATCCAGGCGGGCGATAGGGTGATTTGGCTGAAGTAAAAAAGTACAAACAAAATGATCGCAATCCAGTGCGAAGAGGCCATAAATAAAGCAATTGTAGCAAGTAGAGCCGGAACCAAAAGCAACGCGGCCAAAGTTGGTTTATGCAAATTTTGTGGCTTGTTTTGCCTCGTTACAAGAAATATGACACTGCCCAACGACACAACAATGAAGTTGGCCAAGGCGAAACTATTGAAAAGTAAACTTAACCGAACCGCCTCGTTTTGGACCAGGTGAGTTCGAAAATAATTTGCCAAAGCAAGAAAAACAAGGACGCAGGTTGAAAAGTAAAGAATACTTACGATGCCTTTCAACTTGCGGCCTGTTAACTCAATACAAAACTGAATAAACAGATACCAGCCAACCAGCAACAAGGGAAAACCAAGGAAAGGAAAAATGCCTACTACATTCAGCAAGGTATCTGGCGAACTGATGACATGAGTCAGCAAAAAGCGAACAGCCAGGTAACTCCAAATGCTGTAAAAGCCAAAAGCTGCCATAAACGCCACATAGTAAAACAGGGAAGAAGCAAAGGAGGTTTCATGTTGCTTCTTCACCCGGTAGGCAGTCATGAGAGCAAAAACAACCAGCCCCACAGACACGACAAAACTAAATGCAAACAAAGCTAGCTTCATAAGGGAAGCCAAATTAAGAAAAAGCCGCCAGACCCTCTCACTACCTAAGTAGGAATCTCAGCAATGCAGCACATTTAAACCAAAAACAAAGTAGGATTTTCAATAAACACAACTTTAGTAGGAAGGATTTCAGAACACAATATTGTAAGTTTGATTGTCATTTAAAACTCAAAACAATGGAACTCATAAATTACACCCGATTAACACCAACACTTGGCGGAAGTTTCAGCAATGGCTGGCAAGTGATGAAGAGCTATTTTTTATACCTGCTTCTGGTGGTTGTTGTTATTGGCATGGTCAACGGGCCGGGTGGTTTCAAGGTCGATGCCGATTCCGGAGCCTTCGGATTTATACACGGAATTCCGCTCAAACCCGACAATTTGTTCGTCACCGTCGGAACAATTTTTTTGGTTCTTTTCGGGTTTGCCTATTACTTTCTTTTGGTGCCTGTTTTCAACTACAGCGCTAAATTGATTTACATTGACGCGGTGAGAGAAAAAGAAATCGAGCTTCAAAAATTAATCGCCGGTTTCAGTAACTACCTGAATGTCATTTTAGCAAACTTGCTGAAAAGTGCCTTGGTAGTCATGGGCTTCCTATTCTTCATCATTCCCGGAATAATTATTGCGTGCAGGCTGGCTTTTGTTTCTTATTTGGTGATGGATAAAAACCTGGATCCGATGCAGGCCATTGAACAAAGCTGGAAATTAACCCGCGGCATTGGCTGGACAATTTTTGGAATGGCCATTCTTTCTGTTTTCATTTTCATCCTTGGCTTGACGATGCTGATTATTGGCGTATTTCCGGCTTTAATCTGGATTCATTCATCCTTTGCTTCCATTTACCAAGCGGCATTAAACCGGCAGGAAGGGCTGATTGAATATTAAATGTGTTACTTTCGAACCGACACAGCATTGGCTTCAAAAATTGCGAAGTGATAAAACCAATGAGCCGGACAGAAATGGCCGGCTTTTTCTATCTTTAGTCGTTCGAAAATTACGAATGTTGGCTTGGTGAAAAGATTGGGTGATCCTGCCTTGATCACTTCATTCAAATTGGTTGGGCTGGCGTTTTATTAGATTCAATTTTTTCAATTATGAAGTTAAGTTGTCTGATCAGATACAGTTGCATTTTCATTTTTGCGTTGGCCTTAATTGCCCCATTGACGGGGCGTTCGCAGTATTTTTCAACAGGGCAGGAGCCGGCAAAAATCAAATGGCGACAAATCAATACGGCAAATTTTCAATTGATTTATCCTGAAGATTACGAAGAGAAAGCGCGGCAGGTCGCCTCCATTTTCGAGAAAGTTTATGCATATGGGCATCAAAGCCTGGGCCATGAGCCTCGAAAAATTTCGGTCATTTTACATACGCATACCGTCAAATCAAACGGATTGGTTGCCTGGTCGCCAAAGCGCGTGGAGCTGTTCACGACGCCGCACCAGGGGATTTATGCACAAGACTGGATTGAACAACTGGCCATTCACGAATTCAGGCATGTGGTTCAAATGGATAAAATTCAGCAGGAATTACCTCGTCTACTAACCGTTCTTTTTGGCGAACAAGCTGCTGCCGTCACGGTTGGCGCTTACTTGCCTTTTTGGTTTATCGAAGGCGACGCGGTGGTTACAGAAACGGCTTTGTCCAATGCGGGTCGTGGACGATTGCCCTCATTTTTAATGGAAAACAAAGCTCAAGCCGTTGAAAAAGGTTTGTATTCGTTCAATAAAGCTTCGATGGGATCGTACAGAGATTTTGTGCCGAACCGCTATAAGTTCGGTTATTGGATGGTGGGTGGCACCCGTCAAAAATACGGGGCTCATTTTTGGTCTGACGTGTTGAAAGAAATTGCACATAAACCACTTTCCGTCAGTCCGTTTAATCGGGTACTAAAGCGCGAAACCGGTTTCAGGCAGAAAGAATTGTATGAAACGCTTTTTTCAGAATACCGCCAAGAATGGACCCGCGAACTTGAAGGTCTGGACTTAACTCCAGTTTCATTGTTAACTCAACGGGCCAAGTTTCAAACAAATTATATCCAGGCCCATGCACTAAATGACTCGACCGTCATTGCATTAAAGCAAAGCCGCTCAGATCTTACCCGGATTGTGAAGCTGACGGCAGGCGCAGAGGAAATAGTTTTTACTCCCGGGAGTATTTTCCAGGAATCATTTTCGGGTGAAAAAAATATGCTGATCTGGTCGGAGCGAAGACCAGATGTGCGTTGGACGCATGCAGACCGTTCTGTAATAGTCGTTTATAATATGGCGAACCGCAAAAAACAGGAATTCAGCTATGAAAACAAACTGTTTAGTCCGAAGATTTCGCCTGAGAAGTTGCGTTTTGCTGCGGTTGAAGTTGATAAAACCAACCGCTATTTCCTGTCGGTTTTCGACTTGGCTAGCGGAAAACGATTAAAGCAATTCGCGTTCCCAAATAATCCTTTCCTGTTTACACCTTGCTGGGACAGTAATGGCGAAAAACTTTATTTCGTTGCCTTGTCATCCCAGGGAAAATCATTGGTTTCGGTCAATCTTTTCGATGGAAAGCTGGACACCTTGGTTGCGGCCAGCTTCCACGAAATCAGAAATCCTGAGTTTGCTGATGGGACCGTTTATTTCACCAGTTCATTCACCGGAATCGACAATATTTACGCTCATCATCTCACCGACGGGAAAACCGAGCAATTGAGTTCGGTGGCATTTGGAGCCGATTATCCCGCCATTTCCAACGGAAAAATTTTACTGAGCAATTACACCAGTGATGGTTACCTGTTGGCTAGTTTGGATAACAGTGAGGCTGCTGGTACGTCGTTGGACGAAATCCTGCCAAAAAAATATGAACTCGCCGAAACATTGGCCCGGCAGGAAGGGCAGGTGCTGGATTTTTCTGATCAGGAGCCGGCCGTAGTTTCAAGCAAACCGTATCGTAAGCTGGCTCATATTTTTAATTTTCACAGTTGGGCTCCGGTTTATGTTGATGTTGATGAATCGGACATTCAACCGGGTGTTTCGCTTTTTTCGCAGAACAAGTTGGGTACAGCTGAAACCCGGCTGGGATACGAATACAATTGGGAAGAAGAGGCAGGAAAGTACATTGTAGCTTTCAAATACTCGGGATTGTTCCCGGTATTCGATGCCGAGCTTAACTATGGCAAGCGAAACCGTGATTTTAACGTCATTCAGCAAACTTCAGTGCCGACTCCTTCGGGTTTTACAACTGTTAATGATACGGTCAGGCAAAGCATTGAATGGAGCGAACTTAGTTTTGAAGGGGGTGTTTCTATCCCGCTGGTGTTTAGTCAGGGAAAATACACGCAGCTTGTTCGGCCTGAAATAGAGTATTCATACCAAAATGTGTCGCACACGAGTTCAACCCCGAGCGAATTTTACAAAGGATATTATCACGCACTGACCTACCGCTTGTTTTTGCAGAATTCGCTTGGCCGTTCCGAACTGGATTTGCAAGCACGATGGGCACAAGCCATCGAATTCATTTATCGCGATGGACTGATAGGAAGTAGCGATATTGGGAGTCTTGCGGCTGTTCAAGGTTATTTGTTTTTTCCGGGATTTTTCAATAATCACGGTATCAAAATCTTCAACGGATACCAAAATAAAAAGCCTGGATCATCCTTCGTATTTGGAAATTCCGTGCGGATTCCGAGGGGATATCACAGCTTTCAAAACGATAAACTGTACACTTTGGGAACTGATTATGTGATGCCTCTGGTATATCCCGACTTAAGTGTGGGCCGGTTGATTTATCTGAAACGGGTGCGATCATCCTTCTTTTACGATTATGGGCGAGGCAGCGGAGATATTTATTCCAGCGATGGTGAGGTTGCCGGAAGATACACCACAAAGATGCAATCGTTGGGTGTTGAGTTGACGGCTGATGGCCATTTCCTTCGCCTGGTCACGCCCATGTCACTTGGCTTTCGTGGTGCTTTTATGCCTGATACCCAAAACTTTCACCTGCAAGTGTTGTTCTCTGTAAGTTTTGATTCACTTTGAACGCAATGTCAGAACGGTGATTTCCGGATTCATTTCAATACGCCCCATCAGGCCAACGCAGCCCAAACCTCGATTGACGTATAAATATTGGTCACCTTCCCGGTAAAGTCCGCCCCAGTATTTTTGCACAAAATACATCGGGCTAAATTCAATGCCGGCAAATTGAACACCCGATTGAGCAGCATGGGTGTGGCCCGAAAGTGTCAATGAAACAGGCGTTTTTCCAATAACTTGCTCGGCCCAATGCGCCGGATCATGGCTCAATAGAATTTTAAAAGAATCATCTGCAGTTTGTTTGATGGCTTTGTCCAGATCTGCATATTGCGGAAATGGCGGGTGGCCCCAGTTTTCAACGCCAATCACCTCAATAGTGGTGTTGTTAATCAAAGTGTCAGCCGATTCGTTCAGCAACAACCGAAAACCGGCCGCTTCAATCTTTTTGAGTAGTGCTTCATGATTTGATGCTTTTAATGCCGCATCTTTCCAGTTGGAATAATCGCCATAATCATGGTTGCCCAAAATGGCAAACTTACCATGACTGGCAGTCATTTCAGCCAGTACCTCTTCAAAACCCAGCATTTCCTCATAGTAGTTATTCACCATATCGCCTGTAAAAAAAATCAGCTCAGGATCAAAACTGTTGATTTTGCTTGTCGCTCGCTTCAGAAATGAAGCATCTTCAAAACTTCCCAGGTGGAAATCAGAAATCTGAACCAGTACCATTTTATCGAGGGATTTAGGCAAATTTTTCAGATAAACTTCCTGCTCAACAACACGAAGCGATTTCCGCCCGAAAGCTATGCCGTACCCAATGTTGAGCATTAGTCCGAGACTCAGAATCGTAGCGCTCGTCAGCAATACTCGTGCATGAAATCTTGCCCGGAACAAGCGAAAAATCAAGGCAATTAGAAGTGAAGCCGACAACAGTATTTTCGGAACCAGATTCAGAAAGGATACTGAAATGACAAAATAAAAAAATTGGTAGTCTGTTGTCTGCCTAATCTTCTCAGGATTCAAAAATGCAAAAGCTAATATGCCTGTCAAAACAGCCGTCAAGCCCCAATATACGATACTTACCTGTCGCTTAATCTTCGGACGGTCTAGCAATTCATGAATGGAAAAAAACGCCAGAACCTCAATCAAAAAAACAAGAGCAAAAAAAATAAACACGCCCGAAGCTGGAATTCCTCTCATATGAATAATTCTAAAGTTTGTCAGCTTTGCTGATCCTGAAAAGATGATGGAGGCGAAATTAAATAAGCTATTTGAAAAAAGGTAGGCTTGCCAGGTAATTTTCTAAAAAAGTTAGCAAAGCAAGCAGAATTGACCACTAACGGCTATTTTTACTTTACTTGTGCAGGTTGATGAAAGCCTAGTTCCGGTGATTTATTCATTCAATAACAGGGCATTACGTTAGGTTTGGAACCGGCTTAAAACGATTAGGATTGGATATTTGAATGATCACGGCATTTCCCACGCTAATATTGAATGGTGGCAGTGTTTTGAATGTCAAATTAAGACATGTTTGTATTATTCTATTGAAATTATTATTTGTAAACTTCAAAACCGAAGTAAACCCAAATGTGAATTCCAAGCAAACGCACTAAAATTAGAATAGTGAAGAAGGACACACAAATAGGAGTCTGTCTAAATACATATTTGAGAATAGGAGAGTAGGGGACTAGACTAAATGGTCGACTCAATGCTATTTAGATCTTAATTCATTCAATACCAGATAGTAGCTAAGTTTATTTAAAGTAGTTTTAGAGCAAATGTAAGACAGTAGAGTATAATTATAGCAAAAATGGGTATTATGCGTTGAAGTAAGTGGCTTTGCACTAGTTATTTATGACTGTCTATATGAACTGATAGATGAACAATGAATGCTTGTGTTTATCCCTGTTTGTTAAATATTGATTTACAAAAGAGAATAATAGAAAACCGATACTTTATTTTATTATTTCAATTAGATCGATTAGTTTTGTGAAAACACAATTCTCATAAATGAATAACAGGATCAAGCGTTTTATGGACTATAAAAGTATCAGCTCATCAGAATTGGCCGATACCATTGGTGTGCAGCGTTCAAACGTAACCCATGTACTTCACGGACGTAACAAACCAAGTTTCCAATTCATCGCCAAGCTGTTGGAAACTTATCCCGAGATTAATGCGAAATGGCTGATTATGGGGACTGGAAAAATGCTTGAACACGGCCAATTGGATCAGCAGGAATTGTTCTCGGAAAAGCTTGAGTCGGAAGATCTTCCGAAAAAAGTTGAGCTTAATCAGACCGCTACGAACGAAGATGCTGCCGCTCCTTATACGCGACAATCCATGCCTGAGCCACCACCTCGTTCAGCTGCTAAAACAAAGGAAATAGAGCGGATCGTTGTCTTCTACTCCGACCAAACTTTTAAAGAGTACGGTCCTTCAAAATAAATTTTTCTGATTACCTTTGCCCGGATATTTCGCAAATGCGAAACGAGCCAGGTTCTGATATACTTTACCTGGGCGTAGAGTCAAGCATTTAAATAAGCTTCTTTCGAATGAAAAAGACGGTTCAGGAACTGCTTCTGGTTGAAAACACCCAACTAAATCACGATAATTTTAAGCTTGTGCTTCAAGCTTCAACGCCTTTGCCTGAGATGTTTCCCGGGCAATTTGTGAATGTGGAAATTAAAAAGGCGACGGAAATTTTTTTAAGACGACCGTTCTCGATTCTCGATGTGGATTACAGCAACAACACCTTTTCCCTGCTGGTGAAAATTCTGGGGCGGGGTTCAAAAGTACTGACAACCTACCAGGCAGGAGACAAAATTAGTGTAATTTTTCCACTCGGCAGCCGTTTTACCTTCCCGAAGGAGAACGACCAAGTGCTGTTGGTTGGAGGTGGCAGCGGTGTGGCACCCATGCTGTTTTTGGCCAAAACATGTGGTTTGAAGCCAGAAAATGTTCATGTACTCATTGGGGCCCGAAGCATAAGAGATCATGTCGATGTGGAATCGTACAAGCCGTATGGCAATTATTACTTTACTACGGAAGATGGCAGTTTTGGCGAAAAAGGATTTGTCACTCATCATCCGGTTTTCAGCGACCAATTGGGTTCATTCGATAAAATTTATACTTGCGGACCAGACCTAATGATGAAAGCAGTGGCTAAAGCGGCGGCTGAAAAGCAAGTCTTTTGTGAAGCATCGCTTGAGAATATGATGGCGTGCGGATTTGGTGTTTGCCTCTGCTGTGTTGAAAAAACGGTAGATGGCAACCAGTGTGTTTGTACCGATGGACCGGTGTTTAATATTAATAAGTTGACATGGTAGATTTGAACGTTCGTATTAAAGATCTTTTATTTAAGAACCCGGTTTTAACGGCCTCCGGAACCTGTGGGTTTGGAGAAGAGATAGCTGATTTTATTGATTTGACGAGACTCGGGGGTGTTGTTATGAAAGGAACAACCCTCAACCCACGCCAGGGAAACGACTATCCAAGAATGGCTGAAACACCATCGGGTATGCTTAATGCTGTGGGCTTACAGAACAAAGGTGTGGATAATTTTATTCAGAATATATATCCCAATATCAAGGATATTGATAGCAATTTCATTGTCAATGTAAATGGTTCAACTATTGAAGAGTACGTTGAATTGACAGAGCGGATCAACGAGCTGGATAAAATTCCAGCCATTGAACTGAATATCAGCTGTCCGAATGTAAAAGAAGGTGGTATGGCTTTCGGTGTGAGTTGCCCGTCGGCCGAAGCTGTCGTTCGCGCTGTGCGCAGCGTATACGACAAGCCATTGATTGTTAAGCTTTCTCCAAACGTTACCGATATTTCGGAAATTGCTAAAGCTGTTGAAGGGCAAGGTGCAGACAGTGTTTCGCTTGTCAATACTTTTCTGGGAATGGCAGTTGATGCCAACAGTCGAATGCCGGTTTTGTCAACAATAACCGGTGGGCTTTCCGGGCCAGCGATTAAACCAATTGCATTAAGAATGGTTTGGCAGGTATATAATGCTGTAAAGATTCCAGTCATTGGCATGGGAGGAATCATGAATGCGACTGATGCCATTGAATTTTTAATTGCTGGCGCTTCCGCTGTGCAGGTGGGAACCGCCATATTTATTGATCCAACGATTCCAGTTCAAATTGTTGACGGAATTCAGAACTACCTGGAGATTAATAATATTCAGTCTGTCAGTGAATTAACAGGTAGTTTACAAATATAAATAAATGATTCATAGTTGTAAACATGCGGTATCTGAGATATTTTGTGCTTGTTACTTTATTTGTTTTGTCTTATGGCTCGATAAGAGTGGACAGGCAAAAACAGATACCAGCATATTATGAACTCGAGATAAAAGGGCTCAATTATCGCATAAAAAATGGCCTTTCTGATTTCGAACAATCCAAGTATATTGAAAAGCAAATTAAACGATTCATTCAACGGTGGGAGCTTAAAGGTGTTTCTATTGCTATATTGAAGGATGAAAAATTGGTTTATGCCCAGGGCTTCGGTGTTGCCGACAGACAAGACAATGAAGTTCAGCCGGGGCATCTTTTCCGCGTAGCCAGTGTGTCCAAGCTACTAACGGCCATTGCCATCATGAAACTCGTGGAAGAAAACCGACTAGCTCTTTCTGATCGGGTTTTTGGTCCAGACGCTATACTTGATAATCAACATTTTGTGACAGTACGCGATAAAAAACTATATAATATCACGGTCCGAAACCTCTTAGCCCACTCAGGAGGATGGTCTCAACGCTATGGCGACCCAGCATTTCACTCACTAAGCATAGCCGACAAAGTTGGGGATACGCCCCCTGCAACCATGGATACTTATTCGAAGTACATTGCCAGCCGAAGCTTGTCGTTTCCCCCAGGTACGCAGGTTTCCTATTCCAATGTCGGCTATATGTTTTTGGGCGAAGTAATTTCAGCCGTTAGCGGGAAAAGCTATGAAGATTATGTACGGGAAGATATATTGATTCCGAACGGTATCGTCGACATGCATATTGGGCGTAGTGATTTTGCCTTAAAATATCCAAATGAAGTCGATTATTTTGAGCAGACCGGCAGTCAGCTCATCTTTAGCTACGAAGGCAGCGGTATTCAAGTGCCCAAGTCGTATGGCGGCAATCCAATTGAATTGCTTGGTGCAGCGGGTGGCTGGATTTGTTCGTCGGTTGAGTTGGCCCGCTTACTGGTTTTGATCGATGGATATCCCAATGTCCGCGATATTCTCGAAGACAGCTCCATTCTTGAAATGACAGACAATACATATGCGAAGGGCCCGCTGGGCTGGCGTTCTACCACCGATCATGGCAATTGGGCGCGAACTGGCAGTATGGCTGGCTCTGTGGCTATGCTAAAACGCCAAAACGATGGAGTTAGCTGGATTTTTTTATCAAATACCAGTAGCTGGCAGGGATCAAAATTCTCTTATGGAATTAATAGCTTTATGCAAGGCCTTACCAATAAAGTCAAAGCATGGCCACAGCAGGATCTTTTCAATTATTATCCGATCGAAAACCTGCCATTGGCCATCAATTGAGAACGTGTTCTGCAGCATTATTCTTCGGCAAATTCAATTTCATTCTCTTTTTTTTCTAAATTTAAACGAAATCTGAAAAGAGGAGGAATGATTTATGAAGTTAACTTTTTGCATTTGCTGCTTTCTAATTGCGATCTCTTCAAAAGCCCAGGAAATATTTCAGTTCAAACAAACCCCTTGCGATTTTCCGGAAATTAATGACTGTAATCTCGATAAACTACTTGGAGAAACATTGTCGGTCAAGTTGGAACAGTTTAACCAGGTTTATACCCGTAAAGTGAATCTTGGTCCACCGAGTTACACGGCTTCCATTGAAATTAAAAAGCCCGATCTGTACTATTCGGTTCAGAAACTGACCAATCACTACAGAAAGTGTATGAAGAAAGAAATTCTTTCGCAGGAAAAAATCGAAAAAGAGATGGTTGAAATCATCAATAAATCAATCCTAATTTTTAATCAAGAAACGGACTCGGTTGAGCAAGAGCTCAGACAAGCTAATAATTCGAAAGATATTATCAGTGTTTTTGAAAGAATTATAATCGAATAACGCCTTTTCCTTTTGAATTGGATTCGCCCTGAATATTCTCCTGAAATAGGCCGCTCTGCCTAAACATTCCTGCTACGCAAGATCATTTGAGAACATTCTTCAAACTTGAACTTTTCAATACTTAGCTTGTTGAATAAGTTGAATTTTCAAGGATAATTAAATGTTAAATAACTAATTTTTGGAGTATGTCAGAGTTCAAGATCCTAATGCCTAAGTTAGGCGAAAGTGTTCAGGAAGCTACAATTACCAAATGGTTTGTCAAAGAGGGAGATACAATTGAGGAAGACGATCCTGTGTTCGAAGTGGCAACCGACAAAGTAGATTCTGAAATCCCATCGCCAGTTGATGGTGTTATTAAAAAAATCTTCTTTCAGGAAGACGCATTGGTTCCAGTTGGAGAAGTTGTTGCCATTGTCAACTTGGGAGGTGATGACGACAGTAAAGCTGAAGCAACAGCAGACACGACAGATACAGAAAATGAAAAAGACGCGTCTTCAACAGCTGAGAAAAGTACAGCAGACGCTAAATCAGCTGAAGAGTCGGATACAAAAACAAGCGAAACGGCAGAGAAAAAGGCTGAAAAAAGTTCAAGCGTCAAATCTGAGTCAAGACGCTTTTATTCACCCTTGGTGAAAAGCATAGCTGAAAAAGAAGATGTTTCAATGGAAGAGCTCGAAAGCATTGAAGGCTCCGGGCAGAGTGGACGTGTTCAAAAAAACGACCTGTTAAAATATCTGGAAAATAGAAAAGCTGGAAAATCAGACCAAGCCAAATCAGTAGAAAAGACAGATGTGTCTCAGCCATCGGCTCCCAAAATCAGTTCTTCGATTGGTGCCGATCAGCAAATAATTGAAATGGACCGGGTTCGCAAGTTAATTGCTGAACACATGGTGAAGTCGGTACAAACCTCGGCTCATGTAACTTCGGTAGTCGAAGCCGATGTAACAAACTTGGTTTTATGGAGAAACAAGGTCAAAAATCAGTTTCAGGAAAAATATGGGGAGAAGTTAACATTTATGCCCGTGTTTACAGAAGCTGTTGCTAAGGCATTAATGGAATTTCCAATTGTGAATTCATCGGTCGAAGGTGATAAAATATATTTGCACAAATCGGCCCATGTTGGGATAGCCGTGGCAAAACCAGACGGAAACTTGGTGGTTCCGGTAATCAAAGAAGCGGAGCAGAAAAATTTGCTTGGTATCACCAAAAACTTGAATGAATTGGCGGAAGGAGCGCGGAATAACAAGCTAAAGCCAGATGCTTACCAGGGAGGAACGTTTACCATTACCAATTTTGGCTCATTCAGAAATGTCATTGGAACACCGATTATCAATCAGCCGCAAGTAGCGATTTTGGCCACAGGAACAATCGAGAAAAAACCGGCCGTGATGGAAACACCAACAGGTGATGTGATCGTTGTCCGCCATAAGATGTTCCTTTCGCTTTCGTACGACCACCGGATTATCGATGGTGCAATGGGCGGAGCTTTTGTGCGGCGTATTGCTGACATTCTGGAAGCCTTTACTACCGATCACGACATCTAAAAAAAGATGATTCACAGTTTAGAAATAACATAGATAGAATTTAGAGATGACAACGATACCAAAAGTATATTCAATAAAAACAACGCCTAAAGAGACACTTGAGTCCTGGTTCAAGCTGATGACGCTGGGACGAGCTATTGATGACAAAGCCCCGAATTACCTGAAGCAGGCAATTGGGTGGTCGTATCACGCACCTTATGCCGGACATGACGGGATTCAGTTGGCGATAGGGCAGATTTTTGAAAAACAAAAAGATCACCTTTTTCCCTATTATCGCGATATGCTGACGGCCTTTTCAGCGGGGATGACCGCCGAAGAGCTTATTTTAAACGGCATTTCAAAAGCAACCGATCCTTCAAGTGGCGGACGGCACATGTCGAACCACTTTGCCAAGCCGGAATGGAATATCCACAATGTTTCATCGCTTACCGGAAACCATACCCTGCATGCTGTAGGGGCTGCCCGAGCCATAAAGTACTACGGAGAAAAAGCGGTTTCTATAAGTTCACAGGGCGAATCCTCCTTGTCTGAGGGATATGTCTACGAAGCCATCAATGGTGCTTCTAAGGAAAAACTACCGGTTATTTTTGCTGTTCAGGATAATGGTTACGGAATTTCAGTCCCGAAAAAAGATCAGACGGCGACCCGGAAAGTGGCCAACAACTTCAAAAGCTTTAAGAATTTGCGCATCATTCACTGCAACGGTAAAGATGTTTTTGATTCGATGAACGCCATGACTGAAGCTAAAAAACATGTGCTGGAAGTTGGTGAGCCTGTTATTGTTCAGGCCAATTGCGTTCGTATGCGTTCACATTCAAACTCTGACAGACATGATCTTTATCGATCGGAGGCAGAGCGTCAATACGTGCTCGACTATGATCCACTGGCTAAATTCAGGCGATTGCTGATTCGTTATAAGCGATTTACGGAAGAAGAGATTGCTGCAATTGAGGCAGAGGCTAAAGCAACGCTGAAAGCGGCGCACAAAGCAGCCTTGGCTGCTCCCGACCCAGATCCTGAATCTTATCCAGATTTTGTGCTTCCGGAACCGTATATTTCTGAAAAATACCCGGACGGAACACACGAGGAAGAAGGCGATAAAAAGAAGTTGATTACCGCCTTGAATGAAACATTAAAGGCGGAATTCAAGCATAATCCCGATACATTTATGTGGGGACAGGATATGGCCAATAAAGACAAGGGTGGTATTTTTAATGTGTCAAAAGGTCTTCAGCAGGAGTTTGGTCCAAAACGAATCTTTAATGCGCCAATTGCAGAGGATTTCATTATGGGTACTGCCAACGGGATGTCGCGATTTAGTGAAAAAATTAGGATCGTGGTAGAGGGTGCCGAATTTGCCGATTACTTTTGGCCAGCAATGGAGCAATATGTAGATTCCAGCCATGATTACTGGCGTTCGAACGGAAAGTTTACACCCAATGTGACGATCCGTCTGGCTTCTGGGGGCTACATTGGTGGTGGATTGTACCATTCGCAAAACATTGAAGGAGCCTTAACGTCCATCCCTGGAGTCCGGATTGTATATCCTTCTTTCGCAGATGATGCTGCAGGACTTTTAAGAACCTCGATGCGTTCGCGGGGAATGACCATGTTTATGGAGCCAAAGGCGTTGTATAACGATCCCAAGGCAGCGACTGTCATTCCTGACGATTTTGAAGTGCCTTTTGGAAAAGCACGTACAAGGAGAGCAGGAAGCGATTTATTCATTGTAACTTATGGCAATACGACTCATCATTGCCTCGAGGCTGCCCAAAAGCTTGCCGATGAAGGCATCGAGTGTGAAGTTCTTGACTTGCGATCGCTGGTTCCTATGGATAAAGAGGCGATTCTAGATGGAGTCAAAAAAATCGGCAAAGTGCTTGTGGTTCATGAAGATAAGGTCCACTCAGGCTTTGGGGCTGAGATTACAGCAACAATTATGGAAGAAGCTTTTGAGTATCTTGACGGGCCAGTGCATCGCATTGGTTCGCCTTTTACCCCAGTTGGGTTTCACCCTATACTGGAAAGAGCCATTCTGCCCAACACAAACAAAATTTATGAAGCCGCCAAGAAAATTCTTGCATATTAAAAACAGAAAATATGAGTACTGCAATTATCTATAGTTTTACTTCAAACAAAACCGCTAAAGCTGGACAAAAGATCGTTGATAGCTTTGGGGAAAGTTTGAAACTTGACGTCGTTGATGCTGATAATTTGGCCGAAGAGAAGTTTCTTGCATATGATCAGTTAATCTTGGGTGTTCCTACCTGGTTCGACGGAGAATTACCACATTACTGGGACGAATTTGTGCCGGCGATGGAAGAGATGGATATGAAAGGAAAAAAAGTAGCGATCTATGGCCTTGCCGATCAGGTTGGCTATCCCGAAAACTTCGCCGATGGTGTTGGTATTTTGGCGCGTTTATTACGCGATCGGGGAGCTGAGATTGTAGGAATGACGGACGTTGACAATTATACTTTTGAGTCTTCTCATGCGATTGAAGATGGTCAGTTTTTAGGACTGGTATTGGATCAGGAGAATCAAGCCAGGCTATCGAAAAAACGGATTGACAATTGGCTGGAAGACCTAAAAAAGATTTTCAAATAGACTCTGACAGCTATTCGAAAATTCAGAAGCATGGGTGGTAATAACTGTCCATGCTTTTTTTTGAAGAGAAGACAAAAAACAGAACGAATATCGATCTGATTTATGCTAAAGGATAGCTTATCTTTGGAAAAAGTATCTTTATGAAAACAATCAAACAAAAGAAGGTCATTGCCATTGTAGCACATGACAACCGTAAAAAAGACATGATCGAATGGGTGGCTTTTAACTGGAAAGAGCTAGCCGATCATAAACTCATATGTACCGGAACTACCGGGAAGCTGGTGCAGGAAACACTCTTGCAAAAGTGCCAGGAAAACGATGCGTTTCCTCCAGATGTTACTCGTTTAAAATCAGGACCTTTGGGAGGAGATCAACAGTTGGGAGCCCATATTGCTGACGGAATTGTTGATATGCTGATCTTTTTCTGGGACCCGATGCAGCCCCAGCCGCATGATGTTGATGTGAAAGCGTTACTGAGAATTTCAACCTTGTACAACATTCCTGTCGCTATGAATAGGTCAACGGCTGATTTTTTGGTTTCTTCGACGCTATTTCATGAACAATATACCCCAATTATTAAGGACTATTCAGGCTACATTTCGAGAGATATAAATCTTTAATATCTGCATAATAACAAATGTAAATAAGATAAATGACTGATAATGAGCAAATAGCTTTGCCTTGCATTACAGAAATGCACACATGTGAATTTTCTTAATAGCTCCTAAAAATATACTGGTTGATGATAGATGGACGGAACTCATCTTGTGGATTCCGAAGTAATTTGAAAATTATCGCATGCAAATTGGTAGCGGCTTGTGATGGATTTATTCTGATGATTTGCTATAGGCATTTTCCATTAAATCGTCAACGCGCTGAGATTTCAATATTCAAACGCGTGCTTGGTAGTTGAGCGATTTACTTAAAGCTGGCCAAAGAAGTTTTAAAGATCGATTTGTGCTGGTATGATCAGAAAAGCATTTCGTCAGAATATTTTAAATGAGTAAACCAGATTTGCTGTGATTAAAATATGCTTTTGGTGTTTTGGTAACAGAGAAAGTTTGCTCAACAGTGAATAATGTGGCCTGGCAGTTCTTATGGACAAATATACTAGTATTGCGGGTTTACTCGTGTCCTATAGTTGATATTATGTTATTTCTGTATTTCAAAAGAAAGGAGAGTGAAACCCTCCTTTCTGAATTGTATTTAATCTTATTATTGCTTTAGTTCTTCCAATGTGGCATTCACCTCGTCGAACTTATCCATCATTTTCAAACGATAGTACAGGGTCTTCAGCGTTTCCAACGCACTCAATTCAGTTTGCTTGGTATTTTCATTTGCTGCTTCGGCTGCACCTGCATACATGGCGGCCTTTTCCATTGGTGGAATGGCTTGCTTGAACACCTCGTCTGCTTTGTTCTTTTCTTCCTCGTACTTGTCTGGTTGATTGGTAGGCACAGCGTTGGCTACTTCAATTTGCTTCACGCCATTATTGTAATAAATGGCCCCCAGATTATAATACGCATCGGCGAAGTCTTCCTTTATTTCAATGGCGTCTTTGTAGGCTTCAATTGCCTTTTCAGTGTCTCCGGTTTTGTCATACAATGATCCGCGCGCAAAGTGAAACGACGCGTTCTCAGGATCATTTTTAATGGCCAACTCCAGGTATTTCATTGCTTCATCAACTTTGTTCGAGTTCAAATAAATGTTGATTAAAGCAACCATAATCGAGCTGTTGTCCGGATACTTTTCAAAACCTCTCTGCAAAGCATCTACTGCATTGGCAGTATCTTGCTGCAAGATGTAGCTTGATGAAATTAATTCGAAGGTTCGTGCGCCGTTATAATCGTGCTTAGCAGCTTCCTCGTAGTATTTAATTGCTTCGTCATACTTTTCGGCATTATAAGCAGCCAAGCCTGCGTTGAAAATAATGACCGTATCAACAACTTCAGCGTTTGTGTCATCTTTCATCAACGGCATCTCCTGAACTTCAAGAATTTGCTTGAATGATTGCAGCGCAAGATCGTAATTGTTATCATTAAAAGCTTGAACGGCCTGATCTGTAAAATCAGAAACTAAAAGCGTTAGTTTGATTTTAATACTATTCTCGTTCCGCCCCTTGTCATCAAGTTCAAGGGCCTTTTTATATGACCTCAGAGCTTCTGCCAGTGGATTTTCAGCAAGTTTTTTATAGTTTGCATCTTTGCTTTGATAAACAGCCTGATAAATTTCACCACGTACTTCCCAGGTTTTTGGCCAATCCAATGTTTTATCAGATTTATCATTACTTGGATCGATAGTCAACTCAATGGTCTCGACAGCCTGATCCAGCTTGCCGGCATCCTTATAACTCTGCGCACTGGACACCTTTCCTTTCTGCGCAAACACTGCCGTTACTGAAATTATAAGTGCAAATAGAAAAACAGTTTTCTTCATGATTATTCTTCTTTTTTAGATTTTTCTTACAAATTTAATTTTTTTACCATCCATTTCAAACTTACGGATGTAAAACGTTTATTGTTCATTTTCAGTGTTTTCTTCACTATTGTCCGGAGAAATCAAATCTTCTCCAGTCTCAGCTTCGTCAATTTCACTACTATTGTCAAAAGTAACCCGGGCTACCGACGCGATTCGGTCGTCTTCTTTCAGGTTGATTAGTCGAACCCCTTGCGCTGCTCGTCCCATGACCCGTAGCGATGAAATCGGAAGCCGAATGGTCAACCCGTTCTGCGTGATGATCATCAAATCGTTTTCATCGACCACACTCTTAATGGCAATCAGGCTACCAGTCTTTTCGGTAATGTTAATCGTTTTAACTCCCTTTCCTCCCCTGTTGGTTATGCGGTATCCTTCAATACTTGACCGTTTGCCGTAGCCTTTTTCTGAAACAACAAGAACGTCTTCTGACTCATTCTCTACACAGATCATGCCAACTACCTCATCGTTCTCATTTCCAAGCGTTATGCCACGCACCCCAGAAGCGGTCCGGCCGATTGACCGAACAATGCTTTCGTGGAAACGAATAGCTTTGCCAGATTTCACAGCAATCATGATTTCCTCATTGCCATTGGTCAGGCGTGCTTCCAGCAGTTTATCACCCTCACGAATGGTAATTGCATTAACCCCATTCTGTCGTGGACGCGAATAAGCTTCCAACGAGGTCTTCTTGATCACACCATTTTTTGTACAAAGGATGATATAGTTATTGTTGATGTATTCCGGATCATCCAGTTTTTTCACCTTGTTGTAGGCCAATACCTGGTCATCGGGTTCAATGTTTAACAGATTCTGTATCGCTCGTCCTTTAGAGGTTCGCGTACCTTCAGGAATTTGGTAAACCTTCAGCCAGAAACATTTTCCTTTTTCGGTGAAGAGCAGCAAGGTGTTGTGCATGGTCGCGATAAACATGTGCTCCAGAAAATCTTCGTCGCGTGTTGTTCCGCCTTTCGAGCCGGTTCCTCCCCTGCCCTGTGTTTTAAACTCGGTGAGTGGCGTCCGTTTGATATAGCCCATATGCGAAATGGTAATCACCATCTCTTCATCTGCGTAAAAGTCTTCGGGATTAAATTCTTCTGCATCAGGAACGATTTCGGTTCTCCGTTCGTCTCCATATTTAGCTTTAATCTCTTGCAATTCGTCTTTAATAATCCCCATCCGAAGTTCTTCATTGGCTAAAATTTCGCGGCAGCGATCAATAAATTGCATCACCTCCGCATATTCTGAACGTAATTTATCTTGTTCGAGGCCGGTTAATTGACGCAGTCGCATTTCGACGATGGCCCTAGACTGAATTTCTGTCAGTTCAAATTTCTCCATCAGTCGCTCCCGTGCTTCATCAGGTGTTTTTGATCCCCGAATGATGGCGATTACCTCATCAATATTGTCGCTGGCAATAATCAAGCCCTCCAAAATGTGCGCGCGTTTTTCGGCCTGATCCAATTCGAATTGGGTACGCCGAACCACAACATCGTGACGATGTTCAACAAAATAGCGAATGAGGTCTTTCAAATTCAGCATCTTTGGGCGACCTTTAACCAGTGCGATATTGTTGACGCTGAAGCTGTTTTGTAATTGCGTGTATTTATAAAGCTTGTTTAAAACGACATTCGAAATTTCATCTTTCTTAATGTCGATAACGATACGCATGCCATCGCGGTCAGACTCATCGTTAACATTTGAAATTCCTTCTATTTTCTTCTCATTCACCAATTCGGCGATTTTCATGATCAATTCTGCCTTATTAACCAAGTATGGAATTTCGGTAACGATAATCTTTTCGCGTCCGTTGGGTGTCAGTTCAATATGGGCCTTGCCGCGTAAAACAACCCGTCCACGTCCTGTTTCATAAGCTTCTTCCACGCCCCGGTAGCCATAAATGATACCGCCCGTAGGAAAATCGGGAGCTTTGATAATTGGAATAAGCTCAGCGATTTCGATATCGCGTTTATCAATGTATGCTACGATGGCATCAATGGTGTCCGACAGATTGTGGGGTGGCATATTGGTTGCCATTCCGACTGCAATACCTGATGCCCCGTTTACCAACAAGCTTGGAATCCGCGTAGGCAAAACAGTTGGCTCATTTAACGACTCATCAAAGTTTGGCTGAAAATCAACCGTGTTTTTATCCAAATCCTGCAAAATCTCTTCCGCAATCTTTGCCAGTCTGGCTTCAGTGTAACGCATGGCAGCAGGGCTGTCACCATCAATGGAACCGTAGTTTCCCTGCCCATCAACCAACGGATACCGGAGCGACCAATGCTGGGCCATACGTACCATGGTGAAATAAACAGAAGAGTCACCATGCGGGTGATACTTACCCAAAACTTCTCCGACGATCCTTGCCGACTTTTTGTATGAGCGGTTGGAAAAAATCCCTAACTCATTCATTCCGTACAACACACGTCTGTGAACCGGTTTTAAGCCATCACGCACGTCGGGCAGCGCCCTCGACACAATGACAGACATCGAATAATCGATGTAAGCAGACTTCATCTGCTCTTCAATATTTATTTTTATAATTTTTTCGCCTTCAGCCATTTAATCCTCCTTTTAAAGAAATTTTATGTTGAAAAATTTTGACTTACAAAAATATAAAAATACTAATAAAATCAGTCATTTTGGGCAGCTTTTAATTTCCAAAATGAAACAAGATTTTAACACCAGGCTGTTTAAAAAAGCCTGTCAATAAAGCAGAGACTCAATAAATATTGCCTATTTTTATGCTTGACTTTGTGTTTTTAGGGAAAGCCAGATTCCCAACATTTCGGAATAGTATTTGTTAGAAGGAATGAGTTACAAATTTATTAAGACAGTTTATTATGGATTCTCAATTCTCACCAAGAATAAAAGACGTTTTAACCTATAGCCGCGAAGAAGCTATTAGGTTAGGAAACGAGCAGATTGGGCTTGAGCATATTTTTCTGGGAATTTTGAGAGAAGGAGAAGGAATTGCAATAGACATACTCACCAATTTGGGAGTCAATCTATCAGAAATAAAAGAAGCCATTGAACTAGCGCTTCGCACAAATAACATTATTGATCCGCAAGCTTCCGTTCAACTCTTAAAATCAGCTGAAAAAGCGCTTAAACTCGTCTATCTCGAAGCCAGAGCTTTCAACAGTCCAACCATTAATACGGGCCATTTGCTCTTGGCTATTTTAAAGGATAAAGACAGTCAAATTTCGTCGCTTTTAAGCGAATTTCACGTGAATTACTACATTTTGAAATCGCGACTTGAAGACTACAAACAGCCGGAAGCCAAATCTGATTTTGGCGATGAAGACGACATGGATGATCCGTTTTCAAAGCAACAACCCCCATCCGGTTCTTCTTCCAAGAAAGTTGGCAGCTCCAAATCCGAAACACCGGTTTTGGATAATTTTGGCATTGACATTACGAAAGCGGCCGAGGAGAACAACCTCGATCCGATTGTTGGGCGTGAGCGGGAAATTGAGCGTTTAGCACAAATCCTTTCTCGTCGTAAGAAAAACAATCCCATCCTGATTGGTGAACCGGGCGTTGGAAAGTCGGCCATTGCTGAAGGGCTGGCCATTCGAATTATTCAGAAAAAAGTATCACGGGTTCTGTTCGACAAGCGGGTCGTTAGCCTCGATATCGCATCCATTGTAGCCGGAACGAAATACCGGGGACAATTTGAAGAGCGCATGAAAGCGATTCTGAACGAGCTGGCCAAGGTGAACAATGTCATTTTGTTTATCGACGAAATTCACACCATTGTAGGAGCCGGTGGCGCTACAGGCTCGCTCGATGCTGCCAATATGCTGAAACCAGCACTGGCCCGTGGCGATATTCAATGCATTGGTGCCACAACCCTGGATGAATACCGGCAGCAAATTGAAAAAGATGGTGCGCTGGAACGCCGTTTCCAAAAAGTGATGGTTGAACCAACTTCAGTGGATGAAACCATCGAAATTCTTCACAATATCAAAGAACGATACGAAGATCATCACAACGTGACTTATTCGAAAGAAGCCATTGAAGCCTGCGTTAAATTGACGGCACGATATATCACTGACCGGTTTTTGCCAGACAAAGCGATTGATGCACTGGATGAATCAGGTTCACGTGTCCATATTTCGAACATCAATGTGCCCGACCGCATTGTAAAACTTGAGGAGAAAATTGAAAGTACGCGCGAAGAGAAAATCAAAGCTGTAAAAAGCCAAAATTTTGAAGTCGCGGCAAGCTACCGGGATAAAGAAAAAAACCTGCTTCAACTCCTGGATCAGGAAAAAGAAGCCTGGGAAAAGGAATTGATTAGCCACCGTGAGGTGGTTGAAGAAGAAAAAGTGGCAGAAGTAGTGGCCATGATGTCAGGTGTTCCGGTTCAACGCATTGCCCAGGCCGAAGGAATTCGCCTGATGAATATGGGGACAAAACTAAAAGGAAGCGTTGTTGGCCAAGATGATGCAATTGCTAAAATTGTAAAAGCCATCCAACGTAACCGGGCCGGATTGAAAGATCCGAACAAACCCATCGGTTCTTTCGTTTTTCTGGGCCCTACCGGTGTCGGAAAAACCCAGTTGGCGAAGGTGCTGACCAAATATTTATTTGACAGCATTGATTCGTTGATTCGCATCGACATGAGCGAGTACATGGAGAAATTCTCAGTTTCGCGCTTGGTAGGCGCGCCTCCGGGGTATATTGGATACGAAGAAGGTGGTCAGCTGACAGAAAAAGTTCGCCGCAAACCATACTCAGTTGTTTTGCTTGATGAGATTGAAAAAGCGCATCCCGACGTTTTCCACTTGCTGCTGCAAGTGCTTGACGAAGGACGGTTGACCGACAGCTTGGGGCGAAATATTGATTTCAAGAATACCATCATCATTATGACTTCCAATATTGGATCCCGCCAGTTGACAGACTTTGGCCGCGGTGTTGGATTCTCAACACAGAAAACGCCCGAAGAAGAAAATGAACAGGCCAAATACATTGTACAAAAGGCGCTGAAACGTGCTTTCGCACCAGAATTCTTAAATCGGATTGACGACGTCATCATGTTCAACACGTTGACGAAAGAAGACATTTTCAAGATTATCGATATCGAACTAAAAGACCTGTACGAACGGGTAGAATCGCTTAATTACAAATTGAAAATATCACGGACCGCCAAAGATTTTATCGCTGAAAAGGGCTTTGATTCGCAATATGGTGCACGCCCGTTGAAACGAGCCATTCAGAAATACCTGGAAGATGAAATGGCAGAGGTGATTATTAAGGCTTCGATTGTCGAGGGTGACACTATTTCGATTGGCTACGATAAAAAGAACGAAAAGATAAAAGTTCGGATACTCGCCACCAAAGACAAAACAGAAAAGTAAGGTAGTGAAACGAACGATTATAAGAACATTAAGGCCGGATATTCCGGCCTTTTTTTATCGCTGAATTTTTGGCTCCGACGTTTCATCAAACTTAATCCGTCCTTTGGGAAGAAACTGCGGATACTCATCCTGAACAAACCGGATTAAGGCCTCACGAACATGAACTCTCAAATCCCAGGCTTTGGGTGAATCTGATGCGCTCACCAATGCCCTTAATTCCATCGTCCGGTCATTCAGGTCAGTCACTTGTAGGACATTGACTTTCCCATCCCATAAATATGATTGATTCAATATTTCGGTCAATTTTTTCCGCATTTCTTCAACCGGAAAACCATAGTCAACATGAATAAAAACGGTTCCCATAATTTCAGCCGAGGTGCGGGTCCAGTTCTGAAATGGTTTTTCAATAAAATACGTGATGGGAACAATAAGTCGGCGTTTATCCCAAATTCGAACAACAACATAAGTCAATGTAATTTCTTCAATCCACCCCCACTCTCCTTCCACAATAACCGCATCTTCGAGCCGAATCGGTTGTGTTATTGCAATTTGGAATCCGGCCAAAATCAAGGCAATACTTCGCTGAGCAGCAAAGCCGATAATGATACCGGCAATACCGGCACTGGCCAGCAGGCTCACGCCAACTTTCCTGATTTGGGGTATGGTCATCAGGATTATACCAATGGAAATGATGACCACAATGGCAATCAGCATTCTTTCGAGAACCGAAAGTTGGGTATGAATTTTTCGCGCCTTCAGGTTATCCTTTATCGAAATGTCGTATTTCGCAAGAACAAAAACCTTGATGCCCCGAATCACATTGATACTCAACCAAGCGATAACAATTGTGTAAATAATACCAAGTCCAATGCCGGTATCAAAAGGTAGCTCATCGGCTAGCCCTGTAGCGGGCAATAACGTGCTCCCTGCAATTAAAACAACCAGGCAAATGAATGGAAAACTAATCAGGCGGATGATTTTAAGACCCACGCGCTCTCCCGAATTTCTGTGGATTAAAATTCTGATCCGCCCAATAATGACGTACGCGACAAAAATACCAACAATGATTCCTGCGACAATGATTGCTATTTGTAGAAATAAACTCATGAGAAATTGTTTATGATGAAATACCCTTAAATTTCTTATTCAGGCGATATGAAAAGAAATGAACAATATCAACTAACTTCATGGCATTCGGCTGAAGCTGCGTTTTTCAGAGTAACAATTAACCGGCTGACGCGTTCATTCACATTACTGGTATTTCCCAAGAAACTGAAGCGCCATCAGGCTAATGTCATCAGCCTGTGCCGTTTCTCCTTTAAAACTCATCAACTCATCCATCAATTGCTCGACCAAGGCTTTTGGCTCCGGGTTTTCGGCCTTTTCCATGAATTTAGCCAATTTCTCCATTCCAAACATTTCTCCATACGGATTTTTACAATCAGTAACGCCATCTGTGTACAAAAACAAAACATCGCCTTTTGACAATACTAAGGTATGCGACTTATAGCTTTTGCTTGAATAAAGTCCGATTGGTAAGCCATGAGTTTGCTCAAGTTGCATCATCCCTTTGTCCTTTCTTAAAACAAATGGATAATTATGGGCGGCATTGCAGTAATCCAAAATACCTGTTTCCACATCCAGGATTCCCAGGAACAAGGTCAAGAAATGCTGGTTCGAATTTTCTTTGCTCAATGCCTTATTTACCACATCCACAATGTTTCGGGCTGATAATTCGGTCGATTTGCTTTTGATCATGGTATTGGCTACCGCCATAAAAAGCGCTGCCGGAATACCTTTCCCGGAAACATCGCCCATGGTGAAAAGCAAGTGTTTTTCATCGATAAAAAAGAAATCGTACAAGTCGCCGCCAATGCTTTCCGCAGGATGAAGGACGGCATAAAGGTCGATTTCTTTGCGCGTTTCCAAAAAGCTGTAGTCCTGCGGAATAATCGTACGCTGAATTTCCTTGGCCGATTTCAGGTCCTTTTCGTATTTGCGTTTGTCTTTCCTCACCTGGTTTTGTTCGGCCAGGTAGGTGCTGTATTGAAGCTGTAATTCGTTCAGGCTCTCGCTCAACAATTCAATTTCATTTTTCTTTCCTCTTCTGCCCCTTTCGCCAAAACTAAACCGCTGGATTGAGCGAACGATCTGTCTGAGAGGTGTAAACAGCTTATTAAAAATCAATACCACAACCAACAAGATCAGCACAAAACCCAATAATGCAACCAATAGAATTTTGCGAAATACGATATCCAGATCATCAAATAATTCCTTGGTTGGAATGACAATAACAACCCGCCAGTTGGTATAGGGTATGGGAGAAAAATAAAACCAACTCTTTTCAAAATCAAGAAGTTCAGGGTAGGCAAAACCAGAGCCCGTTTTTCCATTTTCGAGGATTTGTCGGTAGTATTCGCGATCGCCGTTGAATATTTGAGAAGAGGTTTCAAACAGGTTTCTTTTCATCACCCAGTCGGGATGCGGATGAGTTAAATAGGATCCGTCGGCTGAGGCGACAAACGCAAAACCACTTGTCCCAATTTGAATATCATCAATCGCCCGATTGAGGAACTTGAGATTGATGTCTCCGGCGACAACGCCAACGGGTTCACCCAACTCATTAAACACGGACCGAAAATACGAAATCATCAGCGTCGTCGAATCCATCGGGCAGTAAAACGGTTCAGACCAAACACCAGCTTTATCCTGAGTAGCCAGTTCCACCAGTTCAGGATATCTGAACACCGAGCAAAATTCGGAATCCATTTCATCCACCAACTGTCCATCTTTGTTCCAATAGGAAGAAAAAGTGAGCGTATCGGAATTATCAAACAATTGCGTGTGCAAGCCACTCAGCACCGGATTGGTTTTTACAACCTGGTGAAGAAACGCATGCAGGTCTTCATGTGACTGATAGTACAGCGCCTGGTTGGCAACATTTCGGGTAACTTCCTGTGCATTAACGACATTTGCGGTAATTTCGTTAATAATCAAACTTGATTGATGAATAGCACCTTCCTCAATCTTTTCCATGATAATTTCCCTGCTGTGTTTGTAGTTGATAAACACAATCATGGAAATGACAACGACCACAGCCGTTAGTACATAAAATCCCAACTGAAAAGCAATACTTCGTTTAAACATGAATTTGGCACAACACAATGAAGCACACAAGTTATGAAAAATCGAATTGAAAGAAAAGACCTTATTTGAGTTTATTCAGCCATTGCCGCGTTCCTTTGAACGAACAGGTTTTGGACGCAAAATCGGCGGCTTTTTGAAGTGCATCCCGAAAAGAATTTTTAGTTAATACATGATAGCAGAACGCTCCATGAAAGAAATCACCTGCACCAAGGGTGTCGATGGTTTCAACCTTTGGAACAGGCAGAAAATCAATCTGATTGTAAGTCTTCACCAAAATTGGATTTGCTCCCCGGGTGATGGCCTGATGGGCAATTGAAAATTGATCAAGAAACGTAAAAACAGCTTCGGAAGTTCGGCAATCGGGCGGATAGAAATCATTGGAGCAAATGGCATAATCAACAAATGGCAGCAGCTCTGGCAGATGTGGCTTCCAGCTGCCTCCGTCAAAAACAACGGGGATTTGCCGACTCTTTGCTTCTTTGGCAAGCCTGCCCGCCACTTCAGGATAAAAGCCATCCAGCATTAACAACTCAGGCCGGTGCTCATCAAAAAGCTTTTTTTCGTCGAACGAAACAGCCAATTTGCGGGGATTGTGGGTGAAAATTGTCCGTTGCCCGCCCGACGAAGTGATCACAGTGGCCAGGACGGGCTGCACTTGCTGGTCTTTCAATAAATCCAGACAGCTTACCCCGGTGGAACGAAAATCATCGATAAACAGGGAACGAAAAGGACTTTCACCGATGGCTGCCAAGAGGTTGGCTTCCCCATTCAATGCCGCATAAGCAACCGCCGCGTTGGTTGCCGGACCTCCAACAAAAAACTCCGGAGGATCGGTTTTCACTTTCACATTTGCCTCAGGAAATTCATCTGAGTAATATTGAATGTCCAGTGTCGTCAATCCGAAAAATAAGGCTCGTTTCATAAAAATGTGGAAAAAAGAAAGCCGCCACCTGAATTCGATGACGGCTCATGATTATCTTTTCAATCCAATCAGGTATTCATGGCACCGCAAACATTAATCACCTGTCCGCTCACATAGCTCGATAAATCAGAAGCCAGGAACAGCGCCGTTTTAGCAACTTCGTCGGGCGTACCGCCACGTTTCATCGGAATATTGGCTTCCCAGGCCTTGCGTGCATCTTCCGGAATTTTGGCGGTCATTTCAGTGATGATGAATCCCGGCGCAATGGCATTGCTGCGAACGCCCCGTGAACCGAGCTCTTTGGCAATCGACTTGGTAAATCCAATGATCCCTGCTTTTGAAGCTGAATAGTTCGACTGCCCTGCATTTCCGCTAACACCAACCACCGAGCTCAGGTTAACGATGGAGCCGGAGCGTTGTTTCAGCATGGTTTTCTGAGCCGCTTTGGTAAAGTTAAAAACCGACTTCAGATTGACATTAATCACGGCATCCCACTGGTCTTCCGTCATACGCATCAGTAAGGTATCTTTGGTAATTCCGGCGTTATTCACCAAAACATCGATTTGCCCGAATTCGTTGGCAATTTCTCCAACTACCTTTTCAGTGTCCGCATAGTCGGCGGCATTCGAAGCGTAACCTTTGGCTTTTACACCCAATGCTGCGATTTCCGCTTCGGTGGCCTTCATATTTTCATCTTCAAAAAGATCGGTGAAAGCGATATTGCATCCCTCTTCGGCAAATTTAATGGCAATTGCTTTTCCAATGCCTCTTGATGCACCGGTAACGATAGCCGTTTTTCCTTCAAGAAGTTTCATAATAAATGATTTAATTTTTTGAATTTTGAATCTCGGGTAAAAGTAATAAAATATCGGAAACCGGAAGTCTCCTTTTTTTAAGGCTAAACGCATCGCCTTGCTTATACCGTCTTTTGGTGTGTACCGGACACTTGTTTTGCAGAGGAAGGTGGAGCCATTTTAAGAAATACAGATAAAAAGCACCTGCAATAAGGCTCATTTATTCAAAAAACATTAAATCATATTCAAAAATAACAGGGTGTTGCCTAAAAAATATCGCTTTCTATTCGAATAGAATAGATATTGATGTAAAAAACATGGCTATTGATTCAAAAATAATAGGAATAAATTAATAAGACATCGTGATCTATTCTAAACGAATTAATATATATTCAAACAAACTATAGCTTTATTCTTTTTAAATATAGGTCGATGAAGTTTAGATAACAATCATTCTAAATTGAACACCCTTATATTCTATATGAATATATTTTGTTGTATATTACATCTGATTTTATGTATTTTAAATTGAGTGATTGGTAAAAATATCAACTGGCTTATTATGGAACGAATAGCAATTATGCCGCGCATTAAAAGCATCATGAAAGAAAGAAAAATTTCGGTAGCCGAACTGGCCCGGGGCCTGAATATGCATGTAGCTTCGGGAGCAGGCATGATGAAGCGGGAAACACTACAAGTGCAAAAGCTGGCAGAACTGTCGGTTTTCTTTCAGTACAACTTCTTCCGCGAAATAGCAGAGACCCTTCCCTTTTCCGAGCCTGACTTTTCGGCCGATAACCGGGAGGTGCTTGATCTGCAAGACCGTATAAAGGCGCTTGAAGAGGAGGTTAAAGGGCTTGAACTGGAGGTCGGCATCCTTAGGCAAACCATCAGGGATTTAGCTGGCAGGTAGTCTGGTTTCAGGCGCAAAAGCCGGGTGCCAAGGTCCGGCTATTTTTTTACGGCCCTAAGCAGTGCCCTCCTGAAATAGGGTGCTTTCAGGTTTTTATCGTGGTAAAAGATCATAAAGCCCTCGGAAGTTGAAAAGTCAAAACCTTTTTCATTCAACAACAAGGAAAACGTTTTCTCATCTTCTTGTTTATGGTAAGTGCAAAGAGCCAGTTTCAGCGGTGTTTGTTCGGCCAAGATCCGTTTGGCCCCTTTCAGCAAACGAGATTCTGCTCCTTCGACATCGACCTTTAAAAATACAGCCGATTGTTCAAGCGATAAATAGTCGTCGAGGGTGGTATTGGTATCGTTGGTAAGGTCGCTTACGAATTTCTGCACAATCGTCACCTTGTCTCTCCAAGGTTCAAAAGTAGCTTGCAGTGGTGCAATCCAATCTTTGTCTGCCTCGAAGAGGATCAGCTTTGACGCTTTTTCGACAACACTCAATGCCAAATTTCCCTCGGCGGCACCTACATCAACGAGTACGTCGCCCGCCTCGAACCGAAATTCGTCGGTCAAATAGCGGTGCGGACTCCGAATATCCTGCTCTTTTTTTAGCAGATTATACACTCTTCTGATTTTTCGCCTACCCCATTTCTTCTTGAAATAAAGCCTTTTCCCCTCCTGAAACACATAGCGCATGCCCTTTTCCATATCTTCAAAGACCTCAATGTCTCCGGCACGATATTCATTCTGAAAATCATAGGGAAATATGGCTAAAGAATTTTTTTTCAGGTAGCTTAATGCTTGCTGAATGTCTTCAGACGGACGATCCGGCCGACCTTCATAGTATTTAATAATAGCAAGTGGAAGCCGCCAGGAGAGGATTCTTTTTCGGATAAATTTCGGAACGATGTTCCAGTATAATTGAGATGCAAACTTATTCATACCAATAACAAAAATAGATTAACAATATGAGATCCAAACCTTTGATTCAATCCATGTATCTGACAGGAAAGATATAACATTATCTGGAAAATCCACCAAAAGGCTTAAACCGCAATCCTGTTTTGCCATCTCCTTGTTCTTTTGAACATGTGAGCCACATCATTCAAATACTTAACGTGTCATGGCTTTACGGGTAACAACAAGTATTTGCGCTGACCAACAGGAGACGATTGCCCCGGTTTATAATATTGTATAAACACGAAAATAAAAGCATCTTTGTCGCCCCAAGTAATCGGCTTATATAAATTATGGAGCAAAAAGGAAAAAAGCTTTGCCTGTTCTTACATCATTTTATTGATGAATATCTTCCTTTGTATGTGCGGTACTACTTAAACGAGCTTTCGCATCATTTTGACGAGGTGAGGATGGTGACGACCAACGAAGTCGTTAGCAGTTCACGGGATATTCTAAAATCAAACATCAAAATTCAGATAGAAGAAAACGAAGGGTACGACTTTGGATTGTTCTACAAAGGATTCAAGGCCATCAACCCCTCTGAATATAGCCAGATTGCATGTATTAATGATTCGAATATTCTTTTAGGCCGGCTGAATTTCCTGTTTGACTGGAGTCGGAATTTAACAGTCGACTTTTGGGGATTGGTGGACTCAGAGGAACGGCCGTGGTTCTCAAGCCACCAGGGCAACTATCATGTTCAGAGTCATTTTGTGGTTTTTAATGCGAATGCAATTCCATTGCTTCAAGCCTATCTTTCAAAAATGGACTTCGAGCAATTAAGACGGGAGACAGACTTGAAAAAACTACGGCAAAAGATTATCAACGACTGGGAAATCGGACTTACGCAGTTTTTACTTAGTAACAAGCTAAGCTGCAAGACTTTTATCAACAGCCGTGGCTATGCTTCAAAACAAGGTGTGTCGCGACCAGTAAACGTGATGCATAAATACTATGCTGAGCTGGTCAAAGAAGGCGTTCCGATCATCAAAAAACGCGTGGTGATGAACCGAAGCCTAAAGCACCGGATCAGGCATAGGAATCAATGGCGACGCTTAGTTCGAAAATATGGTGAAAAGAACTGGGAAATTGAAGAATTGGTTGAAGAATTGAATCGGATTGGGCTGCAACAGGACAAAAGATTATTGAATACCTTTAGCGCAAAAATCGTAAACTGGTTTCTGTCCAAAACCGCTTGATTATTCTTAGAATATGAAGAAGTGTCTCATGCAAAACGAATCACACCTGGAAATATATACTTTTTTCTACAAAACAGCGCCGGTTATTGCCGGTGACCTGCCCTATCTTCCAATGATGGCAGGAAACGCACTGGTACAGAATTCAGATTTATTGGGCGATGATACCGGTGATACTATTTCTGAAAAAAATCGTTATTACAGCGAGTTAACCGGCATCTATTGGGTGTGGAAAAACACACAGCAGGATATTGTTGGCAGCGTGCATTACAGGCGTTTCTTCTCTCAAAAGGATGAGCCACTACCCTATCGCATCAAGCGATTTTTTTACTATTTCGCGGGTTTGCAGAAGAAACGTTTCGGACTGATTTACACCAAGAATATCGCGCTCTTTAAGCCACGAATTTTAACTGAAGATGAGATTCTTGCCTTATTGCAAACCCACGATCTCATTCTACCACAGCAACGAAAGTTAAAATATACCGTGCGCAGGCATTACGCCAGGTACCATAATCCGTCGGATTTGGAGTTGATTGAAGCGATTATCAATGAACGATGTCCGGATTATTTAAACGCGCTGCAACAGGTGTTGGACGGGAAACGTTTGTACGCCAACAACATGTTCATCATGAAACGACCTGATTTTGATCGCTGCATGAGCTGGCTTTTTGATCTGCTCTTTGAATTCGAACGACGAATCAAGCTAAGTGATTATCAGGGCTACCAGGAACGAATTATGGGTTTTATGGCCGAGCGCCTTTTCAATGTTTGGTTCGCCCACGAAAACCTTCGGATCAAAGAGCTGCCTGTCATTTATTTCAAACATTTTAAGTTTGAAAAATAATTTGTTTTTGAGTTTGTTTCAACTGATCACCTTGCACCGACCTATCCGTTTTGTACTTTTGTATCCATAAAGTTGAAAATGATGATTGATCAATCCACTATATGTGCCATCGCTACTTCTCCGGGAATTGGCGCCATTGCTACCATACGTTTGTCGGGCGAAGAAGCCATTGAAATTGCAGACAAGGTATTTCGTTCACCGGTTAAAAATAAAAAGCTGGCCGACCAGCAAGCGAACACGCTGCATGTAGGAACAATTAGCGAAGGGCCCGAAATCATTGACGAAGTCGTGGTTTCTTTGTTCCGTGCCCCCCATTCGTTTACTGGCGAAGATGTGATTGAAATTACCTGTCACGGCTCGGCTTACATTCAGCAACGCCTGCTCGAATTGCTGTTGAAAACTGGTGCCCGCATGGCACGTCCCGGCGAATTTACCCAGCGGGCTTTCCTGAATGGCAAAATGGACTTGTCGCAGGCCGAGGCTGTGGCCGACCTGATTGCCTCGAGCAATGCGGCCAACCACAAAATGGCCCTGAAACAGATGCGCGGCGGCTTCTCGAACGAAATTAAAAAACTACGCGATCAACTCCTGCACTTCATAGCTATGGTTGAATTGGAACTGGATTTCAGCGAGGAGGACGTGGAGTTTGCCGACCGCAAACAACTGGTCGAGTTGACAGAAAAAATCGAACGCCTGCTAAACAAACTGGCTAGCTCCTTCAAGCTGGGCAATGTTTTGAAAAACGGTGTTCCCGTAGCCATTGTTGGCGAAACAAACGTGGGCAAGTCTACCCTACTCAACGCCATTTTAAATGAAGAAAAGGCCATCGTATCTGACATTCACGGCACAACACGCGATGTGATTGAAGATGTCGTAAATATTGAAGGCACAGCTTTTCGCTTTTTCGATACAGCTGGCATCCGCGAAACCATTGACCACATTGAAAACCTCGGTATTGAACGAAGTTACAGCAAACTGGAGCAAGCCGAAATTGTTCTGTTGGTTACCGACTTATCGAATCCCATTGAATTAATCAAGCAGCGGGTGGAGTTGATTCGCGAGCGCATCCAGGATCAACAACTAATCATCGTTGGCAACAAAGCCGATTTAGGCGGCAACGCGAAGGTTAAAGAAATGCTTGATGCTTTCATCTTGGGTGAAAATGAAGACTTGGTCTTTATTTCCGCAAAATCGCATCAAAACCTCGAATCATTGATCGAACTGCTCAAAGAAAACGCTAACCTGCAACAAGCCGAAGGCAGCGATGTCATTGTATCCAACATCCGCCACTACGAAGCGCTAACGAATGCGCACCAGGCGGTTGTACGGGTAATCGACGGTTTAAACGGTGGAATCAGCGGCGATTTTCTGGCGCAGGACATCCGCGAATGCCTGCACTATCTAGGTGAAATAACAGGCGAAATCAGCAACGATGAAGTGCTGGGACATATTTTTAAGAATTTTTGTATCGGGAAGTAATACTCTTTCTTTTAATAGTATTTTATATTCTTTTTCAATCACTTACGTTTTTTTTATTTTCTTTTTTCTGTTGTTATTTTCCTTTATTTTAGTTATTTTTGTTGCTAATATATTGCTTAAACAACAAATTTTGTTGCAAGCAACAAAAAACCAATCCGAGTGGTGAAATGATGTTACATACAGATACATCACGATACACAAGGATACATTGAGATACTTAAAGGTACAATTCAATGAGCAGCAAAATAGAAATTACAAAGGTATGCCAACACTGCGGTAAGGAGTTTATCGCTAAAACCACTGTAACCAAATTTTGCGGTCATGCCTGTGCCGCTAAGAGCTACAAAGAGCGGAAGAAAACCGAAAAGTTGAACCAGGTTAAATCCCCTACCGAGCAAAGAACGGATTACAATTTTTCTCAACTCAACGAAAAGGAATATTTAAGTATTGCAGACACATGCCAACTTTTGGGTGCCAGCCGCATGACTATTTACCGCCAGATTAAAAGCGGCAACATTAATGCCGTGGATATGCAACAGAAAGCTGAACGGATAGTTAAGTATCATGCAGCTAATTTTTGATTGTTATTAATTAATTCAAATTCTTCCATTGTTTTATATCCCAAAGCTGAGTGTCTGCGTTTCCTGTTATA
>Ga0209347_1000230_pt1 | contig 154316 bp, 133 predicted proteins | sample AutmiccommuBRH23_FD_187382 | JGI IMG/M metagenome (GOLD analysis project Ga0209347, IMG submission 187382) | Deep subsurface microbial communities from Mt. Terri, Switzerland - Autotrophic microbial communities BRH/23 (SPAdes) (version 2) | ecosystem: Environmental > Aquatic > Deep subsurface... | reverse complement strand
GGTTTAAACTTGTACCATGCGTATTCAAGATGGTCTTCAGAGAATTCGTACTTCCTGGCTGCAGCAGGTCGCCGGGCAAATGGCGCGCGGGACTGAGGTGCGCGAGAGCTTTACGGAGCAGCTGGATCGATTTTACGACTTGCTGATCCAGGCGGTTGAGACAGGCGACCCGGCCTGGTTGGATCCCATTTTGGATGAGTGGGCGAGTGCGCGCACTCAATCCGAGCTCCAACAAGAACTGCCCAGCCTGACACCGCTCCTGGATCAGATGGTGCTGGCCATGCACTCGTTGGCGCGACAGATGCTGCCTGCGGAAGAAGCACTGGTCTTGATCGGAGCGGTCCTGCCGGGTTATATCCATGCCTATGCTCACACCAATCATCAAGAAACGCGCTTGAATTTCGAGAATTATTCGCGTGAACTGCAGGCAGCCAAACATTCTCTAGAAAGATTGGACAAGAGTAAATCAGATTTTATTTCGATCGCTGCACACGAGCTCAAAACGCCCCTGACGCTCATTGAAGGGTATGGATCCATGCTGCAGGAAAGCCTGTCCAGTTCTGAGCAAGATGCCCGCATGGATATTTTACTGCGCGGGATCGGCAATGGAACCCGGCGCCTGCGTGAGATCATTGACGACATGATTGATGTGTCAATGATCGATAACAACATTCTGGCGCTGAACTTTCAGCCAGCCTGGATGGACCGGATTATTGATCTGATCGTGCGCGAATTCACAGCTACCATCACAGAGCGGCGCCTGAAACTGGAAGTCCATTCATTTGCCGGGATGAGTACGATGATCTATGCCGATAGCGAGCGCCTGTACCAGGCTTTTCGCAATCTGATCTCCAATGCCATCAAATATACGCCCGACAATGGGGAAATTCACATTGATGGACGCAGCCTGCCTGGATTTCTGGAGATAACCATTCAAGATACAGGCATTGGGATCGCTCTAGAAGACCAGCCCCGCATCTTTGAGAAGTTTGGCATTGTGCGCGATGCCTCCCTGCACTCCAGCGGCAAAACGAAATTCAAGGGCGGTGGTCCTGGGTTGGGTCTGGCAATCGCCAAGGGCATTATAGATGCCCATGGTGGCACAATCTGGGTTGAGTCGGAGGGTTATGATGAAGAAATCTGCCCTGGGACAACTTTTCACGTATTGATTCCGAGTCGTTCAAATCCTCCTGACGACCGGATCGCGCAAATTTTTGAAGGGATGAGCGAAATGCTCGCCTCAGTGCTTGAGGCAGAGACGGCCTCCCACCCGCCCCCTGAATCTGGAAATACGCCAGGATAGGAATAATCCCCATATGGCTAAGAAAACTGCAGAACCCACCCGACCACCGCGCGAGCGGGCGTTTATGGTCGGCATAGAAATATATAAAGCCGAGAACTTACTGCCGCTGGATGCCTCGTTAACCGAGTTGGCTTTGCTGGCGGATACAGCCGGCCTGGAAGTCGTAGGCGAGGCAACACAGAAACTTGACCACCCCCACCCACAAACCTTTATCGGACCGGGTAAGGTAGAAGAAGTACGCGCGCTGGCGGAAGAATTACGCGCAGAAGTAGTCTTGTTCGATGAGGAGTTATCTCCACGCCACCTGCGCGAGCTGGAAAAGATTTTTACGGGCAAGGTGCGTATCCTGGACCGGACTGCGCTGATCCTGGATATCTTTGCTCAGCATGCCAGCACGAGTGAAGGCGCGTTACAGGTCGAGCTGGCGCAGTATGAATATCGCCTGCCGCGCCTGACGCGCGCCTGGACGCACCTGGCACGCCAGGCAGGCGGCGGCGGTGGGCGCTCGGGCAGCGTCGGCGGAGTGGGTTTGCGCGGTCCCGGCGAAACTCAGCTGGAGGTGGACCGGCGAGAAATTCGCCGGCGCATTGACCGGCTCAAGGCTGATCTTGAAAAGGTGCGCGTTCACCGCCAGCAGTATCGCTCGCGTCGCAAGCAGTCCCGCATCCCAGTGGTTGCACTGGTGGGGTATACCAATGCCGGAAAATCAACTTTACTCAACAAGCTGGCCGCGTCGGATGTGTACGTAGCCGACCAGTTGTTCGCAACCCTCGACCCTACGACGCGGCGGGTTGAGCTGCCGGGTGGGCATGTGGCGCTCTTCACCGATACGGTTGGTTTTATCCAGAAACTGCCCACGACCCTGGTAGCTGCTTTTCGAGCAACCCTGGAAGAAATCGCTGAAGCAGATCTACTGCTGCATGTTGTCGATATCACCCATCCGCATGCGCAAGCCCAGGCCGATGCCGTATTTCAAACGTTATCCGAGATTGAGGCTGACCACATCCCGGTCCTGACTGTGTTGAATAAAGTAGACCAGATGAGCAGCCCAGATCAGGCGGTTGAGGCGGTGGCGGCTTACCCGAACACAGTCGCAGTCTCTGCTCTGACGGGTTTTGGAATGGATGAGTTATTGCGCAAGGTGGGTACGGTGTTGTACGAGACCTACACTCCAATTCATGTGTTCCTGCCATTTCAAGAAGGCGGCTTGATCTCCAGCTTCCACGAGTATGGGCAGATCGAGCACACAGAAAATGTGCGCGGCGGCGTGCGCATCAAAGGGCGCATACCGGGCCGCTTGCTGGCAGGCTATAAAGCCTTTGAGTACCTGGAAAAACCGGTCCCTGATGAGCCAATCGAGGATGAATGAGAGGTTTCAATGGTAGATTGGTTTAGCCGCTTTCTGGATCAGGTTTCAGAATTTCTGGCGCACCGTAAAGGATTGCTGCCCATCCTGGGCCTGTTATTGATTGCAGCCAACCTGGTGCTGGAATTTGTTTTACCCGGGTCCTGGCTGACCACTACAGACCTGCTGCTGCAGCTCGGTATGATCCTGGCTATTTTGGGCTTCTTACTGGCCTGGGCATTATGAGCGGGATTTCCTATCTCACCCATTTAGCCTGTCCTGAATGCGGCTCGAACGTTCCAGCAGATCAAATCCAAACTTTCTGCCCGTCCTGTATTTCGCCCTGGCTGGCGAAATATGATCTGGCTGCCGTTAGGCAGGTTCTGGATCGCGACCTGATGCAAAGCCGGCCGAAGGGTATGTGGCGTTGGGCTGAATTGCTCCCTGTGCGGGAGCCTGCCAACCGCATCACACTTGGCGAAGGTGATACGCCATTGCTCAAATTAGAGCGGCTTGGCGCACAGCTCGGACTTGAGAACCTGTATCTCAAAGAAGAAGGCGTCAATCCTACCGGATCGTTCAAAGCGCGTGGTCTGGCGGCTGCAGTTGCCAAAGCCAAAGAATCAGGCATCCATAAAGTGATCATCCCCACTGCCGGAAATGCCGGCGGCGCACTGGCAGCTTATGCTGCACGGGCGGGCATGCAGGCCTGCGTGGTGATGCCAGAAGATACGCCGCGCGCCAATCGCATTGAAAGTGAAATGGCCGGGGCTGAGGTGATCCAGGTGCAGGGCAATATCTCGGATGCAGCGAAAATTGTCGCCCAACGCGCACAAAATGAAGGCTGGTTTGATGTCTCCACCTTCAAAGAACCCTATCGATTAGAAGGCAAGAAGGTGATGGGTTACGAGCTGGCAGAAGTCTTTACCTGGCGACTGCCGGATGTGATCATCTATCCCACCGGAGGCGGGACGGGTCTGGTGGGGATGGCTAAAGCCTTCGATGAGCTGGAGGCGCTGGGATGGCTGGAGAACAGCCAGCGCCCGCGTCTGGTCTCAGTTCAGGCGTCGGGCTGCGCACCGGTGGTCAGGGCGTTTGAAACCGGCGCCGTGGACTGCGAATTCTGGGAAGAGGCGCACACGGTGGCTTCCGGTTTGCGTGTCCCGAAAAGTTTCGCCGGGCGCTTGATCTTGCGCGATATCCGACGCACATCCGGTACAGCCCTTTCGGTGGCAGATGAGCTGATCCTGAAAGCCCAACGCAATCTGGCTCAAGTTGAAGGCGTGTTTGCAGCGCCAGAAGGCGCAGCAACCTTGGCTGCGGTTGAGCTGCTGCACGAACGCGGCTGGATCGCAGCTCAGGAGCACATCGTCTGCTTTAATACCGGGATGGGATTGAAGTATATCTAGAGAGCGTAATTCTGACAGCCTGATTACCGGCAGGTTCGAAACAAAAGTTACAATAAGGTGGTTCGTGCAGGGTAAAAAAGCACGAACCACCTTGTTAATAATCCTTAAAAATTGGTGCGCAGTTAAATTTTAGGCCCGGCTGCGACAACTTCTGCAGGGGTGTCACCGGCAAATTTCTTGAAATTATCGATAAAGCGGGAAGCCAGGGCGCGGTAGCGCTTCATGTAGTCCTCAGGGCTGTGCCAGGAAGAGGCAGGGTCCAGAACGCCTTCGGGGATATCCGGGCAGGTTTTCGGCACCTGGAAGCCAAAGATTGGATCCGTGGTGTATTCAACGTCATTCAGCTCGCCGTTCAGTGCCGCGTTCAGCATGCGGCGTGTATAACGGATGCTGATGCGTTTGCCCACGCCGTAGGGTCCACCCACCCAGCCGGTGTTGATCAACCAGCAGGTGACGCCGTAGCGCTGTACTTTGCGCTTGAGCAGGTCGGCATAAAAACTGGGGTGGTGCACCATGAATGGCCCGCCAAAGCAGGTGCTGAAGGTGATCTCAGGCTCTTCGCCCAGGCCCAGCTCTGTACCGCCCACCTTGGCGGTATAACCAGAGATGAAATGATACAGCGCCTGGTCCGGGGATAAGCGGGCGATGGGGGGCATCACACCGGATGCATCACAGGTGAGCATAATCACATTTTTGGGATGCCCGGCGCGCTTATCTGGCAGGGCATTGGCGATGTAATCGAGCGGGTAAGAAGCGCGTGTATTTTCGGTGAACTGGTCATCGTCCAGATCGATATAACGGGTGATGGGATCGTAGACCACATTTTCCAGAATCGTACCGAAGCGCTCGGTGCAGGCGTAGATCTCCGGTTCAGCGGTGGGGGAGAGGGCGATCACTTTCGCATAACAGCCATTCTCGAAATTGAAAATTCCCTCATCGCTCCAGCCGTGCTCGTCGTCACCGATCAAGCTGCGCTGTGGATCGGCGCTCAGGGTGGTTTTGCCGGTACCGGAGAGGCCAAAGAACAGGGCCGTATCCCCGGCTTTACCGACATTCGCAGAACAGTGCATGGGCATCACGCCTTCCAGGGGCAGCAGGTAATTCATGATGGTGAAGATCGATTTCTTGATCTCGCCGGCATAGCCTGAATTGCCGATAATGCATAATTTCTGGTCGAAGTTGATCACGATGGCTGTATTCGAATTGGTGCCATCGATCTGCGGGAAAGCTTTGAAGTTCGGGACGGCGATCACCGTGAATTCGGGCACATGCCGGCGATATTCATCTGCCGTGCGAGGGGGGATAAACATATTGCGTGCAAACATGCTGTGCCAGGCATGCTCGGTGATGATGCGAATGGGCAGACGAAAATTAGGATCAGCGCCTGCAAAACAGTCCTGGACAAACACATCCCGGCCTTGCAGAAATCCCTGCACGCGGTTAACCAGATCGTTGAACTTGACGGTGTCGTAAGGGCGATTGTACTGCCCCCACCAGATATGCCCCTCAGTGCTGGGTTCGCGCACGATGAATTTATCATTGGCTGCCCGGGCGGTATGTTGACCGGTATTGACGACCAGTGGACCCAGGCGGGTGATTTTGCCTTCACTGCGAAAAATGGCTTCTTCACATAACGCTTCCGTAGGCAGGTTCCAGTACACCTTGCCCAGGTTACTCAGCCCGAGATTTTCCAGGCCGAAATCTGCTTTCAATGCCGCAGCTTGCGCTGCAGCAGGAGTTTTGATGTCCAGGAGGTTGTTCATAGCCAGTCCCTGATCAGCTTGCGGTCTCCAATATAAATTTCATTTGAAGTATTGGGGTCTAGCGCCCACTTCATGCGTTCCACAGCGGTCATTAATTCCTTGACCGATCCGGCGTAGCTCAGGCGCAGGTGGCCTTCCATGCCGAACTCTTTGCCCGGGACGGTTACAACCAGGGCTTTACGCAGCAGAAACTGCGATAATTCGACCGATTTGTTCGAGTATGCTCTGAAGTCCGGCAAGATGTAGAATGTGCCGTCGGGGATATTGGTGCGAATTCCGGTGAAGGATTTTAGCTCCTGCACGATGATATTGCGATTGTTTTCCATGGTCAGGCGCAGGTTTTCCACAATGCTCTGCATGCCTGTCAGGGCGCCTTCGGCAGCCGATTGCAGCACCATGGACGTGCAGGACGAGGTTTGCGACTGCACGTTGGTCATCACTTCCACCAATTGGCGGCTGGCAATCACCCAGCCGATGCGAAAACCGGTCATGCCATATAATTTTGAGACGCCGTTGACCACAATCAGCATGGAATTGTCGATATCGCGATCGGTGTACGCGTAGCCAGGCGCCCATTTTTTGGCGTCGAATACCAGCTTGTGATAGATATCGTCCATGATGAGGTAAATTTTGCGTCGTTCGCAGTACTCGACAATGTCAGCGATAAAGGATGCCGGGTAGAGCGCCCCCGATGGGTTATTGGGGCTGTTAATGATGATAGCGCGTGTGTACGAGCTGGTAGCCTGTTCGATGTCCGCCATGCGTGGGTAAAAGCCACCGTCCTCTGGGACCACAATGACCGGAATGCCGTAGCACATCTTGATCATTTCCGGATAGCTCACCCAATAAGGCGCCAGGACGATCACTTCATCCTGTGGGTTGAGGATACTGAAAAGGATGTTGTAGAGCGATTGTTTGGCGCCGGCCGATACGATCACGTTCTCGGGGGCGGGCAAGCGGTTGTAATTGTCTTCGGTGTAATTGATGATGGCTTTCTTGAGCGACGGGGTGCCATCCGGTGGTGTATATTTCACATCCCCTGAATTGAGTTTGGCAGCAGAGCTCAGGATGGCTGCGATGGGCGCTTTGTTTTTGGGTTCCCCAATGCCCAGGTTGATAACTGGCTCGCCTTTTTGGCGGAGCAACCTGGCCTCTTCATTCAGACTGAGCGTAGGTGAGGCTGCAATCGAACGAGCGAGTTTGCTGATATTCATTTTGTAAACACTCTCCTGTGTTTGCCGCGCAGATTGGTATAAATTTGCGTTTTTCAGTGTAGTCCAATTCAGGAGGCTAGTCAATGTGACTTTTATCGCTGAACTATTCACATGAAATCACGATTTCGGGCAGAACCAGCTTTGTCATGCAGAGAAGACTTGCCTTGTGGCATAATACGCTGTGTTCATGTTGCTTAAAACTAGCGTCCTCATTCAGTGGGGATTTGCATTGGTTGGTACATCTATGTCTGCATCCGGTAAGTTTTCCAGAGAGTTTAGTGAATACTGTGTCAAGCTGGGTTTCACAGGGGAGATTCGGACTGATCCGGTCACGCGTTTACTCTACAGCACAGACGCATCCATCTACCAGGTTGAACCACTGGGTGTAGCTTTTCCGCGCGATCGAGACGATCTGCAAATCGCTGTCCAGGCATGTGCTGCACAGGGCATACCGGTCCTTGCGCGTGGTTCGGGCTCCAGCCTGGCAGGCCAGGCGATTGGGCCGGCTTTGATCCTGGACTGCGCGCGCTATCTGACCGCCATCCACGATCTTCAACTCAACGATCCTGCCTCACCGGCGAGTGGGGGGTGCGCGCTGGTTGAGCCGGGCGTCATCCTGGACAACTTGAACCGGGCTGCCCGGGCACTGGGATTGCAGTTTGGCCCGGACCCGGCTTCTTCCGAAAGAGCCACAGTGGGAGGCAGCCTGGCGAATAATGCGACCGGTGCGCACTCTATTCAATACGGGATGGCTGCGGATCATCTTCAAGCGGCTCAGGTAATCTTATCTGATGGCAGTTTGGTCCACTGGCAGGAAGAAAGCCTTGAGCATCTTGCCCAGCGAGCTGAGCAGCAAACCGAAAAACCTGATCGGGCGGCAGCGATTGACCGCGCCGCGCTGCACATCCGTGATCAGTATGGGGACTTGATTCGAGAGCGCTGGCCGCGCACCTGGCGGCGCGCGTCTGGTTACAGCCTGAATTATCTGCTGCCCTGGTCGGCAAGCACACCGCCCCATTGGGAATATCCAACTTACCCGGATTTGAAAGCGGGCTACATCAACCTGGCGCACCTTCTGGCAGGATCGGAAGGAACTCTGGGTATCCTCAGCCTGGCGACTGTGCGGCTGGTCCCCTTGCCGCGCCACACAGTCCTGGGTGTCCTGCACTATGCCAGTGTGCCCGAAGCCTGTGATGCTGTTGTAGATCTATTGGCCTCAGGTCCTTCGGCTATCGAGCTGATCCCGCAAACGATCATTCGCGCTGCGCGCTCACTGCCAGCCTATGCCAGTCTGTTGGATTGGGTGCAGGGCGACCAACAGGCATTACTGGTGGTTGAGTTCAGCGGCGATGATCCAGATAGACTTAGCCAGCAAGCCCGCGCCCTGGGGGATAAGGTTTTAATCGCTGAAACCGCCGCAGACCAGAAAAAAATCTGGGCGGTACGAAAGGTAGGTCTGGGCCTGCTTAATGCGCGCCACGGACAGCCTAAGCCGGTGGCATTTATCGAGGACCTGGCTGTTCCTGTTGAGCGCCTGGCTGAGTTCGTGCGTTCCATGGAGTCCATATTGCAGGCATACGGCACAACGGCGGAGATCTATGCTCACGCCTCTGCAGGCTGTCTACATATCCGGCCGATACTGGATATGAAACAACCGGCTGGGACCGCCTCTATGAGAGCCATTGCTCAAGAAGCTGTCCGGTTGACCGTCCAGCTTGGTGGCTCGGTCAGCGGCGAGCACGGTGACGGTCTGGCGCGCTCCGAATGGCTGGAGGCGTTATTCGGCGAAGAGTTAATGGACGCGATGCGAACCTTGAAAAGCGCCGCAGACCCGCACAACCTGCTCAATCCCGGCAAGATCGTGGCTGCTGGAGAGTCAAAACCGCCCAGGATGGACGCCACCCTGCGCTACGGCAGCCAGTATACTGCCAGTTCCTGGCAGCCGGTCTTTGCCTATAGCAATCAAGTCAACCTGCACGAAGCCATCGAACAATGCAATGGCGCAGCCGTATGCCGCAAAGATACGGGGGTAATGTGCCCGTCCTTTCAGGCCACGCAGGACGAGATGCACAGCACGCGCGGGCGGGCCAACTTGCTGCGGGCGATGATCTCTGGCCGCCTTCCTACCCAACAGATGGCAGAAAAGGCGGTCTACGAGGCGATCGACCTATGTCTGGCATGCAAAGGCTGTAAAGCTGAATGTCCCTCTGCCGTGGACATGGCCAAACTGCGCTATGAATTCCTGGCTTATTACTACAGCCGGGAGTCCGCCAGCCATGCCCGGCACCGCGTGCGGGATTACCTGTTTGCCTACATCGGAACAATTGCCGGATTCGTCTGGCCCATTGCCCCACTGGCAAACAAAGTATTAGGATCCAGGTGGTTCGCCTCATTGGCCGATTCTTATCTGGGTCTGGCGCAGCAGCGTAAACTCCCAAATTTTCACATACCCTTACGCCTTCAGCAGATCAATCATCGAAGGTCGCAGGAGAAACCTGTTGAAAAAGTGTTCTTTCTTTCGGATGCATTTACCGAATATTTCCAACCCTGGGTGGGGCAGGCAGCCCTGGCTGTGCTGCGGGCTGCTGGCTGTGATGTGATCCGTCTGCCGGTCATTGGTGCAGGGCGCACGCTGATCTCCAAGGGTTTTCTGAAGCCTGCCCGATCTCACGCCGCGCGACTGGTAAAGGCTATTGTTCAGCGCGATCCTGGCAGCGAAATCCCAATTGTTGGGGTTGAGCCATCCGAGATCTACACGCTGATGGATGAATATCTCGATTTGTTACCAGAGCAATCCGCTATAAAACACATCGCGGCACGCTCCTGGATGATCGACGAATATCTGATCCGCCCTGGTAAAGATGGCGTAAGGCGTATTGAGCGCGCAATAATGCCCAAGTCGGAGCTCCTGAACCCGGGTGAACCGGTTCTGCTGCATGGACATTGTGATCAAAAAGCACGCCCGCCCGCAGAAGATGGATTTCCAACCGGTGTGGAGGCAAGTCAGGCACTGCTGGAGCAGTGTGGCTATCGGGTGCAGGTTATTGACAGCGGATGCTGTGGGATGGCAGGCGCGTTTGGGTATGAAACAGAACATTTTCTAATCTCCCAGCAGATAAGTGAGTTAAAATTAATACCAGAAATTAGAAAACATCTGGAGACCCAGCAGGGAGTAATCCAGGTGAGCTCAGCCGGGGTATCCTGTGAAACTCAAATCGGGGAACGTTTGAACATAAAAGTCCACCATCCGGTCAATCTGGTGTGGAATATCTTAAATAAAGACGAATTGGGAGCCAACCGGTAAATAAATGAGAAGGCGGAACTGCCCATACCTGGGTCTGCAATACGATTCTTCTACCTGCCATGCATTCCCCTCGGAACACAACTATTGTCATAAAGTGAATGTTCCTGGTCCGGTGGATTTAGATTTCCAGTCGTCGGTGTGTCTGACGGAAGATCATATCGACTGCCCGATTTATAATGGCGTGGAAGAATTTTTACCTGCTCCGGAGGTAACGCCCATACGGCGCGGGTTATTACGCTGCGGATGTATTTTTGCTTCCATAGCAATCATGAGCGCCGTGGTTGCACTGGCTGCACCGTTTCTGACCGGATCGAGCGGCGTGGGTACGCTGTTTCAACTTTTGGGCGAGCCCACTGTGGAATCATTTTTTACGCCTACGCCGCTGGTGCTTCAAACAGAATCCCCAACAGAAACTGCCACAGCTTTGGTTGAGGGCTGTACGCCGCCAGCAGGCTGGTTGCCTTACACTCTGCAGGCCGGGGATGACCTGGTAGCTATTGCTCGCCAGCTAGGAATATCTCTAATGGATATTCAACAAGCAAACTGCAATCTCGATCTGCTGCAGCTGGTAGCAGGTGATGTTATTTACCTGCCTCTGACCGGGGAGATGCAAGCCAGCCCAACCTCAACTCCCAGCCCGACAGCTACTCTGCTGCCGACATCCACCCAAACGGACACGCCCGTTCCGACAGAAACTGAAATACCAACACCCACCCCCACAATCACCAGGACGCCCTATTACCCACCTACATCAACATCGCCTCCAATACCGACCCCCAGACCGCCCAGGCGGACCGATCCGCCTGCTCCACAGCCGACTGAACCGGAAGACCGGCCTACCTCGACCCCGCCTCCCGTACGTCCTTGAGTTGGGAGACACTTAATGAAATGTTTTCTGAATTTGCTGGCGAAAGATGAATAAGGAGTTTTCAAAATGACCCAAAATAACCTGAACAACGCGCACTCCGAAACGCCAACAGCAAGCAGAAACCGGTGGATACGATCTGCCTTGCTGCTGTGTGGCGCATTTATTTTAGCTTTCAGCCAGCTCTTGCCTCTTCGGGCTGTCGCAGGGCCAGATGTTGATCCGGATACTTCCGTATTTGGCGTGCATGTTTACGATTACACCGAACAAGAAGGTGTGATTCAATTGAGGGCAACAGATACAGCCTGGGTCAGAGGGTTTGAATTGGTCTGGTCCGACCTTCAAATAAATGGCCCAGAAGATGTAGTGACGTTACCTGCCGATCTGGTCTCACAAATCGAAGTCGCCCGGGTGGATGGTTTCGAGCCGATTCTCACCGTGCGCAGCACTCCCATTTGGGCGCAGAAATATACGCAACCGGCTCAAACGGATAATTATTTCTGTGGTCCAATCAAAGAAACAGAATTCGACGACTTTGCAAATTTTTTGGTTGAAGCGCTCGATGAATTTTCAGAGATGTCAGTAGTGATTAATTATCTGGAGATCTGGAACGAACCCGATGTGGCGTGGGAAGATGTCGCAGGTGATCGAATCTGGGGTGGTTGTTGGGGCGAGAAAGCTGACCCTGACTTTTACGGCGGCGATTATTATGCTGGCATGCTGCAGGCTGTTTACCCAATCTTAAAGGCTGCCTATCCAGGTCTTCAGATCTTAATTGGTGGCTTGCAAATGGAATGCGATCCAGGCCTGCCTGCAGCCTCCTGCAATCCAATCGAGGATTGGAAGATTAATTCGACTAAATTCTTCGATGGCATTCTGGAAGGTGGGGGCGGGCCTTACTTCGACGGCATCAGCTTCCACGCCTATGATTATTATGGAGGGCTGCCGGGGACATATGCCAATTCCAGCTGGAACAGCGGTTATGATACGACAGGTCCTGTGGTGACGGCCAAGCTGCGTTATCTCCAGGCCAGACTGCAGGAATATGGCGTCACGGGTAAATATTTCCTGAATACCGAAAACTCGTTGTTGTATGACGATTGGATTGAAAATACGGGATTCGAGGAAACCAAAGCCGGCTATCTGGTGAAATCCTATGCGACCTCGATCTCGCTGGGGTTGAAAGCCAACCTGTGGTATGAGCTGGTGGGTCATTGGAATAGAGGCGTGGGATTGCTTCCATTAGATGTTACTCAAGACCCATTCCCGGCTTATTTTGCGTACCAGTTTGCCAGCCAAACATTAAACAATGTTGAACCTGTGGGCGCTGTAGCGCGCAATGCATTAATCACCGGCTATGAATTCCGCACGTCTACTGGGCTGCTGTGGGTGATCTGGTCAGCGGATGGCAGCACACAATCCGTAGACCTGGGTGTTGAGCCGCTGGCGATTTACGATATCGATGGGAATCTTCTGGCAAATCAAGCCAATCCGGTCGAGATAGGCTATCAACCGGTTTATGTTGAGCTGCCTGCAGTTATCAGCCGGCAGTATGTTCCATATACGACCAGTAAGTTCTATTTCTTGAAAAACGGTGATTTTGAATTAGTCGCTTCTGCCTGGAACTTAGAGAATCAAGGCCTCCCGGCAGTTCTAATTCAACAACCTGCTATTAGCCCTGTCACTGGGCAGGTCGACCCGTTTATCCCTGATGGTGAGAATTCAATCTTGTTGGGTAATCCTGATTATGATTGTAGTGGTACGGCAGTTCCATTGGGGTACGCTGCTGCTGAACAAACATTTTATGTTCCGCGAGGTCAAATTCAGTTGTTGTTTGACTACATCATCTATACTCAGGATGCTCTTCCTGCTACAGGGGGGGGAGCTTATGATCGATTTGAAGTGCTTGTGGCGAGTGAAAGTGACCCGTTCGAGTTAGTATTTGCAGATGGGAATTTCGTGAATGAAGGATTGGATTGCGAAGTCTGGCGCAGAGTTCCTGGAAATGAAAATCTACGCGGTGGTACAAGCGACGGCTGGGCGACTGGTGCTGTAGACATGAGCCAGTACCAGGGCATGCAGGTCAGGCTTTCGTTCAGGAACTACAGCCGTTACGATGGCTGGTACAATACCTACACTTATCTGGATAATGTCCGCCTGGCGACTATGCCATAGCTTACGTGCCTGGTAAACATCATTTCAGGGCTGGTCTTACAATGGACCAGCCCTGATTTTTTCTGCTATTACTCCTCCTTATAGTTTCTGGCAGTAAACCTGGACTGCCTGGCGCATGAAGCTGGCCAGATCGGGGTGGATGCGCTGGAATGTGGCGTTGAAATCAGGATCATCGTTATAGCCATCCACCAATCCCAGCAGGATCTCCCTGGTCGGCTCGTAGAAGTAGCGCAGATTCTGATGCCAGCGCGCAACCCCATCCTGAGCCTGAGGGCTGGCAGGTCCGTACGGCATGGCTGCGACGATATCTTGATAAATCACACCCGCCTCTGCCAGGATGCTCTGTTTCTTTTCAGCCGAATAGCTGCCCCAGCGTTTTTGGGATTCCTGCACTTCTTTCGCTCCCCAGCGGCGTTGAGCTTCTTCTGCATACGCCTGCTCCTGTTCTGGGCTAAAACCGGTAAATAAATCTTTGGCGTCCATGTCAATCGATCCTTTCAAGTGTTGAATTGTACTCTCAACCGTCTGTACCAGCTGGTCCAGTCGCTGTCTGCGTTCCAGCAAAGCCTGGCGATGCTGCTCTAAAGCAGATAAAAGGCTGAAATCTGGACTATCCAGTACAGACTGAATCTCATCCAGGCTGAGCCCCAGTTCGCGCAGGAACAAGATCTGCTGCAGGCGCAGCAGTGCGTCTGGTAGGTACACCCGGTACCCATTGGTCGGATTGCGTGCCGGTCGCAGCAATCCGATCTCGTCGTAATAATGCAGGGTGCGCGCGCTGACTCCAGCAATATCAGCGAGTTGTTTTACAGAATAACGCGTTTCTCTGAACATGCCCACATTCTAAACTATAACGTTACGTTAATGTCAAGAGGAAATTTTAAAAAATTGATCTTCAATTTTTCAAAATAACAAACCCGCCAGAGAGCGATCTCCTTCTCTGGCGGGTTTGTTTGCAGATGCTGAAACTATTTCTTAGACCATGCCGCTGACCAGAGCCAGCAGAATACCGCCAGCCATCACACTGCCTAGCTGACCGGCGGTATTGGCGCCCATAGCATGCATCAGAATGAAATTATCAAAGTCTTCTTCGTGGGCAACCTGAGCCACCAGCCGGCCGGCCATGGGGAAGGCGCTGATGCCGGCTGCGCCAATCAGGGGGTTGATCTTCCCACGACTCAGGAAAGTAAGGAATTTTCCAAAAAGCAGCCCGGCTACGGTGTCCAGAGCGAACGCCAGCAATCCCAGCAGCAGGATCGAGAGTGTATCCAGGTTCAGGAAACTCCCGGCAGTCATGGTAGAGCCGATGGTGATGCCCAGGAACAGTGTTGCAATATTGGCAATCTCATTTTGGGCGGCTTTGCTCAGGCGATCAACCACACCGCTTTCGCGCAGTAAATTCCCGAGCATCAGCATGCTGATCAGGGGGGTAGCATCCGGCACTAATATGCCCACGATCAGAGTCACCAGGACCGGGAAGAGGATGCGGGCACGCTTTGAAACTGGACGCGGCGCATATTCCATGCGAATGCCGCGTTCAGCGCGGGTGGTCAGCAGCTTCATGAGCGGCGGCTGGATAATGGGTACCAGGCTCATGTAGGAATAGGCTGCAACAGCGATAGGGGCTAACAGCTCGGGCGCCAGCTTGGAAGCCACGAAGATCGAGGTAGGTCCATCAATCGCCCCGATCACCCCGATGGAGGCGGCCTGATTGAGCGGAAAGCCGAGCAGAGTGGCCAGGATCAGCGTCCCAAAGATACCAAACTGGCCGGCAGCCCCCAATAGGACCAGGTGCGGCATGGCAAGCAACGGACTGAAATCGATCATCGCACCGACGCCGATGAATATTAGCAGGGGGAAGAGTTCGGTGCTGATCCCGGCATTGTAGAGTGTGGTAAACAAACCGCCGCTCTCCAGCATGCCGGTCATGGGGATATTGGCAACCATGCAGCCAAAACCAATCGGCAGCAGCAGCACCGGCTCGTATTCCTTGAGCACTGCCAGTGCAATCAGGATCCCACCGATCAGGATCATAAAGGCATTACCCAGGGTGAAATTCGCCAGCCCTTTAGAAAGTTCCGTCAGCAATAGGGTCAAGTCCATTGGATTCCCACTAACTTTCGAATTCCATCAGCAGATCATGGTGTTGGACTGTCTCGCCGACATTCACCAGGATGGTAGCGATCTTTCCGGCGCGTGTGGCGCGAATGACATTTTTCATTTTCATGGCTTCGATGGTGCATAATTCCTGTCCAACCTGGACGGTATCACCGGTTTTGGCTTTGATGCTGATGATTACGCCTGGCAAGGGCGCTTTGATCGCTTTAGAGTCGCCGTTGGCAGCTGTAGCTGTGCTTGCTGCTCCTGCACTGACGGGCAGAGCGCCTGCCGGACGGGCAGAAGCTGGGGAGGACTCTTTCTGGATATGGGCAAGCTCAGGCCAGACTTCAATTTCCGTGCCATCTACAACGACCTGGATCGGGATGGATTGGAGATCGAGGATCTTGACGTCATAAACTTTGCCATCGACCTTAATTGTATAGTTCATCGTGTTCGCCCTCTTTTGTTTAAAATGTTAGAGCGCATCACAGCCTGCCAGGCGGAGACAATCGCAGTAGGCGGCTCGGGAAATTCATGCGGTGCATTGATATCGAAACGTGTCGCCAATGCAACCGCCACCGCGGCTGCGGCAGCCCGTTTTTTTCGCTCGATCTCCAGCATTTCCGGGACGGCGACCGTTTCAGTTTCCCTTGCCAGGCGTACCAAAGCAGCCATCACACCCCAGATCAGGATTAAGGCCAGGAATACCAGCCCCATGCCAATTAAAGTAATCAATAGCGAGATGGATAGATTATCAGTCATTGGTGCGCCTATACAGGTATATTGCCGTGTTTGCGCAGTGGCGCCGACGAGTACTTGTCCCGTAGAGCAGCCAGCGAGGCGATGATCTTAGGGCGTGTTTCGCGCGGCTCGATAATATCGTCTACGTAACCAGCGCGCGCAGAGTAGTAGGGATTGTTGAAGCGCTGCCGGTAATCATCTACCAGATTCTGCCGCTCTTGAACCGGATCGGGGGCGCTGGTGATTTGTTTTTTGAAAAGAATGTTGACCGCGCCTTCCGCTCCCATAACGGCGATTTCGGCGCTCGGCCAGGCATAGGTCACGTCTGTGCCCAGGTACTTGCTGGACATCACGACATAGGCTCCACCATAGGCTTTGCGAGTGATCACTGTGATTTTTGGTACTGTTGCCTCAGAATAAGCATAGAGCAGTTTTGCACCATGGCGGATAATCCCGCCATGCTCCTGGCCAACACCTGGCAAGAATCCGGGTGAATCGACGAAAGTGACCAGAGGGATATTGAAGCAATCGCACATGCGCACAAAGCGCGTCATTTTATCCGAGGCATTGATATCGATCACCCCCGCCATCACGCTGGGCTCCTGGGCGACGATCCCTACACTGTGACCGCCAATGCGCGCCAAACCGATGATCGCATTCGCAGCCCAGGTGGCCTGCAGCTCCAGGAAGCTGCCTTCGTCAACCACATGGGTGATGACATCGTGCATCAAATAAGATTCCGTGGGGTCCAGGGGGACAATATGATTGAGCATTTCATCCATACGTAAAGGATCGTCACTGGGTGGATGGTAGGGTGGATTTTCGACGTTATTCGAGGGAAAATAGCTCAAGATGCGGCGCGCAAGTTGTAAAGCATCAATCTCGCTGGCGACAGAAAAATGGACTGTGCCGGATACGCCCAGATGTACATCTGCTCCACCCAGGCTTTCAGCATCGATGACTTCGCCGGTGACGGCGCGGATCACTTCAGGTCCGGTCAGAAACATGAAGGATTTTTTATGAACCATGATGATCAGATCAGTCAGGGCGGGTGAGTAGGCTGCACCACCCGCACATGGACCTAACATCAGGCTGATCTGGGGGATGACGCCCGAATACTGTGCATTCCGGCGAAAGATCTCGGCATACCCGCCCAGGCTTTTTACGCCTTCTTGAATACGCGCGCCACCCGAATCAATCAGACCAAGGATTGGCGTACCATTGCGCATGGCCAGGTCCATCACCCGGCAAATCTTGTGGCTTTGCATCTCAGAGAGTGTGCCGCCATACACAGTAAAATCCTGAGCGTAAACATACACTGTACGGCCTTCGATCTGACCGTATCCGGTGACAACGCCATCTCCCATGAATTTATCGGTGGCTATGCCCATTTCATCCCCCTGATGGGTGATGAAAGGCTCTAATTCATTGAACGTGCCAGGATCAAGTAAATTGTCCAGGCGCTCCCGGGCGGTAAGTTTGCCCTTTTCGTGCTGAGTTTCGATACGCGCCCTTCCGCCTCCCTGGCGGACTTTCTCACGCATGGCGCGCAATTCCAGGACGCGCGGGTCCTCATGATTTGTGTCTTCTGGATTTATCATAATTCTCCTCGGATTTTGCCGACTATTGTCGTATTACCCGGACAACAAATGCGGACCATCTTATCTTACCAATTAATTGATCGAAAGGCAGTGACTTTCATCATCAATTCAAGCACAGAAAAACATAACAAAATGCAGAATCCTGTGGTAGTATAAGCAAATAACTACCCTTAAGCAAAGGAGTTAGAAAGGATAAAATATGAACAAGATAAAACACATCGTTATTGTGACCCTGGTAATGCTGGCGATCCTGGCTGCGCCATTCACCAGCCCGGTAAAGGTCGCAGTAGCCCAGGACTGCGCGGTACGTCATACTGTTGCCTCTGGCGAAACACTCTCGTCCATCGCCTTGAAATACGATGTCGAGTGGACAGCGGTTGCCACAGCGAACAGCCTGAAGGAGCCGTATGCAATCTTCGTCGGGCAGGTATTGTGCATCCCTGCCAGCGCAACGACAACGACCTCGACTGGCACAACCACAACCAGCACCACCAAGAAACCAACTTTCACGGTCTCAGTTGACGGGAAGCGCCTGTACGTCGAAGCGAGCAATTTCACCAAGAAGGCAATTTACTTTGTCAAAATCGGCAGCGGTCCTTCTCGCGTGGCAGAGTACGTCAAAATCGGACGTTTGCTGGTGCGCAAAGACAGCACGGCGACAGCCTCCTACCGTATCAATAAGAAATATCAGGATGCGAGCATCCTGACGGTCTGCCTCAAGAACGTGCGTAGTGATGAATTGCAGTGCACGACGATCTACAATCCGTTCGCGCCGTAAGTCTGTAAGGTAAGCAGAAGTTACACGATACGCCCTGGAAAAACCAGGGCGTTTTCTTATTTTGGATTAACGCAAATATTCCCTGTGACGGCGTAATTCTAAGACCTGCAGCGATGAAATTCCAGTTTTATAATGAGGTAAATCAACCAAGTCATTCGCTACCAGCGCATTACATAAATGGAGACCTGTTATGCTGGAATTTGACCTGAAACAAACCCGATTAATCAGCCTGCTCGAGAAGCATCAACTGGATGGTATCCTCTTACGCAGAGCGAGCAGCTTCGCCTGGGCAACTTGCGGGGCGGCAGCTTATGTTAATGTGGCCACAACCGCGGCTACGGCAGCCCTGCTGATCACCTGCTCACAGCGTTATCTGATCACGGACAATATTGAAGCGCCCCGCTTCGAGAAGGAAGAAAATCTGCGCACTCAAGGTTGGGAATTTTTGGTGAATCCCTGGCACAATCAGGCTGATGCAATTGGAAAGCTGACCCAGGGCAAGAACATTGGCGCTGATCTGCCCTCAGGAGAAGAATTCGATCTAACCGGTGCGATCAGCCATCTCCGGGCTCATTTTACCCCTGATGAAACCGCGCGCTTTCGTATGTTGGGTCATCTCTGCGCAGCCGCCATGCAGGCGGCAGTGAACCAGTGAAACCGGGCATGACGGAACATGAAATCGCCGGCGTCCTGGCGCATGAGGCGGAACAGCGTGGCGTGCAGGCAGTGGTAAACCTGGTCGCCAGTGACGAGCGCATTTATGCGTTTCGCCATCCTCTGCCCAGCGTGAAGAAATTGGAGAAATATGCCCTGCTGGTCCTGTGTGGGCGTCGAGGCGGGCTGGTTTGCTCACTCAGCCGCCTGGTCCATTTTGGCAGTATCCCTGCCGATTTGCAAGAAAAAGCGCGCGCTACAGCAGGTGTGGATGCGGCTTTTCATGTGACCACCCGTCCGGGAAAAACTTTAGACGCTGTATTGAGCGCGGCGATTCAGGTGTATGCGGAATACGGCTACGCAGATGAATGGCTTTTGCACCACCAGGGTGGCATGGCAGGCTATGAACCACGTGAGATTTTGGCACGACCTGGATGCCTGGAGCTGATCTCGCTGGGGCAGGCCTGCGCCTGGAATCCCTCCATCACAGGAACAAAATCCGAAGACTCTTTACTGGTCGGTGAAAAGGAGAATGAGGTCGTGACGGAAATTGCCGGCTGGCCAAATTACGAGGTTGAAACCAAAGGGCAGGTTGTGCTGCGACCGGCAATCCTGGAAATTAATTAGCCCTCGCCAGGTTGTTCCAAATATTTCACCAGAGCCTGTAATCCAAGCTCATAGGAATATGCGCCAAATCCACTGATCGTCCCAATACAAACCGGGGCAATCAGAGATTGTTGGCGGAATCCTTCGCGCTTGAAAATATTGGAGAGATGAACTTCAACGGTTGGCAGGTCGATGGCGGCGATGGCGTCGCGCAGGGCAACCGAGGTATGTGTGTAGCCTGCTGGATTGAAAACGATGCCGGCAGCCCAGGTCCGGGCATCGTGCAAAATATCAATCAACTGGCCTTCACTGTTGGATTGGCGCGCAAGGACCTGCACTCCCAATTCATCTCCCAGCCGGGTGAGTGAGGTGTTGATCTGGTCCAGAGTTTGACTGCCATAGATGGCAGGCTCACGCTGACCCAGCAGATTGAGATTGGGACCATGAAGAACTAATAGAGCTTGCATATCTCTGCCTCATCAATTTCGACACCATACGTCACAGATCCGATTTTTTGGGGGAGAACAAAGCGGTGAGCGCCTGCGGCGCGTTTCTTGTCTTTGCGCATTGTCACGAGAATGTCCTGGGCAGGAATAGACGTCAACAGGTTTACTGGCAGCGAGAAGCGTGCGAGCGTGTGTGTGATTTGCTCGACCAGGCCCGGTTCGACAATATTCCTTCGTTGAGCCAGGCGTGCGGCAGCAGCAATACCAGAAGCAATGGCTTCGCCATGCCGTACACGATAGCCAGATGCAGCTTCAATGGCATGTCCCAGGGTGTGCCCAAGATTTAAGACAGCCCGCAAACCTTCTTCAAAGGGATCTGCCTGGATGACTTTGATCTTCACGGCGATGGCGCGTGCGATCACCTCGGGTAATGCGCCCATCACCGGTGCAGGGCCAGCGCTGCACAATGAAAATAGCTCTTCGTCTCCGATGATGGCGGCTTTAATCACCTCGGCCATGCCGTTGTTAAATTCTGCCTGAGGCAAACTGCCCAGGAAATCGGGATCGATCAGCACCAGGCGCGGGGGGTGGAATGCCCCGACGATATTCTTGCCATTCAGCAGGTCCAGGCCGGTTTTGCCGCCGATGCTGGCATCTACCATACCGAGCAAGCTGGTCGGTAACGCCACCCAAGGGATGCCGCGCATATAGGCAGCGGCTGCGTAGCCGCCCAGATCGGTGGTGACCCCGCCTCCCAGCGCGGCCAGGGTGCTGCGCCGCTCGATGCCGTTTTCAAGCATTTTCTGCCAGATTTGGGTGGCAGTTGCGATCGTTTTGGCCTGTTCACCTGCCGGAAATTGTATATCTACTGTCTTGAAATCTGCCTGGATCAGGCTATTCTGGATCGAGCCTGCGTGCAGTGGCGCTACGTGCTCATCCGCCAGCAGGGCAACCGGCCCATGCAGCCCGTGAGCAGCCAGGATTGCACCTGTTTGCTCTCTCACACCAGAGCGAATCAGGACCTCGTAGGGCATGCCCATACCGCGCACACGAAAGCGACCGAGTTTGATCTGCACCAGTTCGACCAGTTCCTCGGGTGCGCGTTTACGGGCGGAGACTACCGCCGGAAATGAAGCGTAATGGGCAGCGCGCTGCTCTAATAAGGTCGATAACCGGTGTGCTGAATGGGATAAAGACCTTTCGCGGCCCGGTAACTCGCTCAGCAGCGGCCGGATGGTAGAACCTTTCTGGATACGTTCCAGCAGCACCTCTTGAGGTGTATCGATGCAAATCACCTGCCCATGCTTTTCGACCATACGGCGGTTATCCGCAGCTAACAGGGTTCCGCCGCCCAGAGCGATCACTGCGGGGCCTGACTGTACAATCCTGGCCAGCATTTCGCTCTCGTGCTGCCGGAAACCCTCTTCCCCCTCATCTTGAAAGATTTGTGGGATCAGGTGGCTGGTGCGTTTCTCGATCTCGTGATCCAGATCAATGAATGGCAAATCAAGCGCAGCCGCCAGCAGCGCTCCGGTAGTTGACTTCCCCGAGAAGGGAGGCCCGTACAGGTAGATCTGCTCTTCAAAGGGATTATTCATGCTCGGATTCGTCTCCCCACCAGATGTGCTCACCCCCATCCAGATGCAAATCTGAGAGCTGTGCAGCAGGCAGGCGGGCAAAACGTTCGCGCAGGGTATTCATATCATCGCCGCCTAATTTTTCCAGCAGGGCGTCAGCCAGCACAAATGCCACCATGGCTTCCAGGATGGGCACGGCGCGCGGCACCGGGCAAAAGTCTGAACGCTCGTAGCGGGTGGGCGTTTGCTCACCGCTGGCCAGGTCTACGGTATCCTGGGGTGTAAGGGTCGTAGCGATGGGTTTCATGGCAGCACGCAGGATCAGGGGTTCTCCGGTGGAAATCCCGCCTTCCACGCCACCCGCCCGGTGAGAGCGGCGGGTGAGCTTTTCTCCCTGCAGATAGATCGGATCCTGGGCCTGGGTGCCAGGCAGGCGTGCATTGGCAAAGGCTTCGCCAATCTCCACGCCTTTGATGGCCTGGACGCTGAGTATGGCAGCCCCCAGACGGGCCTCCAGCCGGCGGTCCCAATGCACATGCGATCCCAGTCCGGGGGGTAAACCCAGAGCGATGACTTCGACCAGTCCACCGAGTGTATCGCGCTGGTGAATGATGTGTTCAATCTGTTCGATCATTTTTTGGGATGCGCCTGGTTCCGGGCAGCGCACGAGGCTGGCTTCTGCGCCCTGGATCCGCTCCTCGAAAGACAGCAGGCTGAGATCAGCTGCTACCTGGCCGATAGCACTCACGTACCCGCCGACCTGAATGCCGAATTGAGCAAGCAGATGTTTGCAGATCGCGCCGGCAGCCACACGCGCGGCAGTTTCGCGCGCTGAGGCTCTCTCCAGCCCGGGGCGTAAATCCGTGTAGCCATATTTCAGGGCTGCAGCAAGATCGACATGCCCTGGACGGGGGGTGGTGAAGGCTGAGATCGGCTTATCCTTCCAGCGCGCATTATCTCGATTGTGAATGAGGATGCCCATGGGTGCCCCAATCGTTTTACCCTCCATCACGCCGCTGATGATCTGGGCGCGATCCCGCTCGATCTTCATGCGCGGACCAGCGCCATAGCCGGTCTGCCGGCGCAGCAGATCCTGGTCGATCACGTCCGCACTCAGCGCCAGGCCGGCTGGCAGGCCTTCTAATATCATCAGCAGGCCGGGTCCATGCGATTCACCGGCGGTCAGAAAGCGTAAATTCATGGGGCAAATTCCTTTTCCATGTGCTGCATGGCCTCGGAGATTTCATCGAGCGGGGCAGTCAGTGCCAGGCGGATAAAGCCTTCGCCATACTGCCCGAAGACAGTTCCAGGTGTCAGGCTCACCCCGCTTTGCTCCAATACATGGTCGCAGAAGCTGTGTGCAGGTAACATATCTGGCGCGGCGAACCATACGTAAAGAGAGGCTCGCGGCAGGCGATAGTTCCAGCCTAATCGTCCCAGACTTTGAGCCACGCAGTCACGGCGCGCCTGGTAGACCAGATTGCGCTCGGCAATCCAGCTCTGATCTCCGGTCATCGCCTCGACTGCAGCGTGCAAGATGGGTAAAAAGTGGCTGCTGTCAACATTCGTTTTTAGCTGGTAGAGATAACGCAGCGCCTCAGCCTGGCCAACCGCAGCCGCCACCCGCCAACCTGCCATGTTGTGAGACTTGGAAAGCGTGTTGAATTCGATGGAAACTTCTTTGGCTCCAGCGACTTCCAGCACGCTGGGGGCGCGGTAGTCGTCGAATGTGACTTGCGTGTAGGCGGCATCGTGACACAGCAGGATGTCATAGGTTTTGGCAAATTCAACCGCTTCCTGGAAGAACTCCAGGCTGGCAGTCGCGGCTGTGGGATTGTTGGGGTAATTCAGCCATAAGAGCCTTGCTCGGTGCGCAACCTCAGGCGGGATATCTGCCAGACGCGGCAGGTAATTGTTTTCGGGCAGCAGGGGCAGGCGGTAGACCTCGCCGCCGGCAATCTGTGCCCCCCGCGAATAGGTGATGTAGCCCGGATCCGGTACTAGGACGATATCTCCAGGGTTGATCAGGGCTTGCTGCAGGTTGAAGATGCCTTCTTTGGAGCCGATCAGGGGCACAATCTCGCGCTCGACATCCAGCTCAACCCCATGCAAACGCCGGTACATTTCAGCCCACGCCTGGCGCAGAGCATCCGGCCCGGCATGCGCCTGGTAACCGTGTGTATCCGGGCGGGAGGCATACTCAGCCAGACGCTGTATGACTGCTTGAGACGGCGGGAGATCGGGCGAGCCAACATCCAGGCGGATGATGTGCTTACCAGTGGCGCTCAGGCGGGCGATTTTTTCATCTAAATCGGCAAAATAATGGCTGCTGATGGGTGCGAGCCGGTTGGCAGGTTGGGTCATATGCGCTCCGAGCTAGGGTTCGATGCTGGCCAGGTTCAGCCCCACGGCCTGGTAAAGCGGCTCCAGCGGTGGTTGGATACCGGTCCAAATAGTGAATGAAAGGGCAGCCTGCTCCACCAGCATCCCCAGGCCATTAATGGCAGGCAGTCCCTGGCGCCTGGCTGCGAGAAGCAGTTGAGTCTCGGCTGGATTATAAATCATGTCGTACACCAGGCAGCCCTGCGGTAAAGGAATTTCCAGGGGCCAGGGAGATTGCTCCGTATCAGGGTGCATGCCAACCGGGGTGGTATTCACAAGTATTTCGGGGGAGTACTGGCGCTGTATAAAATCCGGATCAAAGTTCAGCGCTTCAATTGGTGTAGTTACGGCGGGAGAGCGGTTAAGATGTTCAGCCAGGCTGATGGCTTGTTCTATACGTCGTGCGGCTATGGCTACAGGGTGCCCTGCCTGTGCAAGGGCAAAAGCCGCGGCCCGGGCTGAGCCACCCGCGCCCAATATGAGACAGCGTCTTGGCTCGCCGGGTATCAGCAGTTTCAGCCGGCTCAGGTGGTTGAGAAAGCCCTGCACATCGGTGTTGTCGCCCACCAATTCATTCTTTTGAAGCGAGAGCGTATTGACAGCCCCCACAGCTCGGGCAGTAGCTGAGAGTCGGTCCACCCAACGCAGAGCGCGTTCTTTATGCGGCACGGTGACATTCAAACCGTGCAGGGTTCCATCGCGTAATCTGTCCAGTAAGGTATTCTGTTTTTGCTCGTGCGTAGTGGTTGGTACCACAGGATACAGCAGGTACTCCCCGTGCAGCCCTGTGGCCTGAAAGGCAGCCTGGTGGATGTGGGGTGACAGACTGTGAGACACGGGCCAGCCGATCAAGCCAAAACTGAATCGATGTGTTGAGCTCTGATTCATGTGCTGATAACCACCTGGGCGCCAAGTTCTTGTAGAGCTGCACTGAAAACTGGCAGCGATTCAGAAATGATCTCTGCACCTTCCACAGTGACCGGATTTCTGGCTGCCAGCCCTGCTACTGCCAATGCCATCGCCATGCGGTGATCACCCTGGGCGTTTGCCAGCCCACCGGTTAATACAGCCTGCCCGCCCACGTCAAAACCATCCGCCTGTTCATCGATGCTAGCCCCCAGGCGCGCCAGTTCTTCCAGGGCGTGTATGCGATCGCTCTCCTTGGCGCGCAGCTCCCTGGCGTCGCGGACTTGGGTTATCCCTTCGGCATATGCTGCAGCAACAGCAAAGGCGGGAAATTCATCGATCATGCGCACGACCGTGTCCCCTGATACATTCTGACCGTGCAGCTCAGAGTAACGCACTCGTAAATTGCCGCTGGGTTCCCACTCATTCGCAGCGTCCATCTCGACCTGGATATCTGCCCCCATGCTGAGCAGCACGTCGAGCATGCCTGTGCGACCCGGATTCAAGAGCACATGCTCAATGAGAATATCCGAGCCGGGCGTGATCAAGGCGGCTACGATGAAAAATGCCGCAGCCGAGATATCCCCAGGCAGGCTGAGCTGCAAGGGTTGCAGATCGCAGTCGCCGGGGGCGATGCGGGTGAGACTTTTTGGTGTTCCGTCCATGCCTGGTGTGGGGAGTGGGGTGTTTTGTACGCTTGCGCCCATCAGGCGCAGCATGCGTTCGGAGTGATCGCGGGAGGCAGCCGGTTCAACCACCTCAGTGGGGGCGTTTCCGCCCAGCCCAGCCAGGAGCAGGCAGGACTTCACCTGGGCGCTGGCGATGCTCAATTCATGACGCATGCCGGTAAGCCTGCGTGACGAAGGCCGGTGTGCCAGGTGCAGGGGGGCTGTAAATCCTGCTCCGGCCTCCACCGGCACGCCCATTTGCTGCAGCGGCTCAACGATACGGCGCATCGGACGGCGGCGTAAACCAGGAGAGCCATCTAAGATGCTTGGAATCCCTGAGCCTGCGAGGGCACCCGCCAGCAAGCGCAGTGTCGTCGCTGAGTTGCCGCAATTCAAAGCCTGAGCAGGCGCAGCGAAGCCGCTTAAGCCTCTCCCTTCAACGCGCAGGGTCTGTCCATCCATCTGCCAGGCAATACCCAGGTCAGTCAACGCTTCGAGCATGGCCCGCGTTACGCCGGCATTGAGGAAATTCTCGAATATGCTCTCGCCCTGCGCCAGGGCGGCGAATAAGGCTGCCCGGTGCGATAGGGATTTATCGCCTGGCAGACGCAGCGTGCCGCGCAGGGGTTGTCCGGGGAACACGCTGAGTTTCATACCAGCTCCTGCAGATTAAATAATTCATCCCGCTGCAATCGCCCTGATTGCAGCTTTTGGGCTAATTCACCTTCGCCATCTGCTTCCAGCAACACCAGCAGTTTAAGAAAAGCATCCTGAAAGCTGGCAGCCGCGACGAGAATCTGGGCGCGATTGGTGAGCAGGATATCCAGCATCATACCAGGGTCAGAGCCTGCCACCCGGGTGCTGCTGCGGAAGCCGGGGCCGATCAGCGGGGCAACCTCGCGTGGCGTGGCGGCTGCCAGAGCGTTGGCAATCAGGTAAGGCAAATGACTCGTGGCAGCCGTCCATCGATCGTGAGTCTCAGCGTCAATCCACAGGGAGGCTGCACCGATGGCTGTGGCTAACTCTTCGGCAAACTGCATGGCCTGAGTTGAGCTGTTTTCCAGCCTGCAAAAGGCGAAGTTAGCGTCGCGAAACAAGCCTGCCTCGGCATGCGCGAAAGAGCCCTTTTCTTTCCCGCACATGGGATGGCCTCCCAGTGGGTCGAATGCGTCCGGCAGCCTGCGCATGGCCTGCGTGATGTGTACTTTGGTAGAGCCCAGGTCCAACACAATACCCCCGCGCCCCTGCCAGTGAGACATCTCGGCCAGGATTGCCAGGATGGAACGCACCGGGGCTGCCAGGATCCACACATCCACCGGGGTTGTGATGGCTTCCGGCCGGGCATGCAGTTCCTGAAATATCCCACTGGTTTCTGCCAGCCGCAGCGTCTGTGCATCCGGGTCGACCCCAATTAATGCAGCACACTTACCGGACAGGGCATAGGCCAATGACCCGCCCATCAGACCCAGACCGAGAATTGCTACCCGACTATGCGGCAGGATGGCTGGCGCTGAAGAGAGAAGGTCACTCATTCCCCGTTTGCTCCATCTGTTGGGCTAACAACTCCGGGGCATGCAGGGTAGGTGTGGGTGCGACCTTCCTGCCGACGGCTTCCGCAACGGCGCGCACCTGCTTGACCAGTTCATAAAAGCGTTCAGGCTTCAGGGATTGGCCGCCATCGGAGTAGGCTTCACTGGGATTGGGATGGACTTCAACAATTAAGCCATCTGCGCCGGCCGCGATGCCTGCTCTGGCAATGGCGGTTACATATTCCCAATGACCGGTAGAATGGCTGGGATCAAGGATTACCGGCAGGTGGGTCAGAGATTTCAGAACCGGGATGGCGTTGATATCCGTTGTATTGCGGGTAGCCGTCTCGAAGGTGCGGATGCCGCGTTCACACAGGATCACACGCTGGTTGCCGTGGGACAGGATGTATTCGGCTGCCATCAGCAGCTCCTCGATGGTTGCCATTAATCCGCGCTTAAGCAGGACAGGATGCTGGCTCTCCCCGACCGCATGCAGCAGAGAATAATTCTGCATATTGCGCGCCCCAATTTGTAGGACGTCTACATAGCGCAGCATGACAGGAATTTGATCTTGAGCCATCACTTCGCTGACAATAGGCAGGCCGGTGAGCTGGCGCGCTTCTGCCAGCAGCTCCAGGCCCGCTTCTCCCATCCCCTGAAAAGAATAAGGCGAGGTGCGCGGTTTGTAGGCTCCGCCGCGCAAGGCGTGCGCTCCGGCTTCTTTGACCGCGAAGGCTGCTTCGAAGAGCTGGTTGCGGGTTTCGACCGAACAAGGGCCGGCGATCAGCACGACTTCATCCGGGCCCACTCTGATCCCATCCACGGGAAAGCTGGAGCTTTGCGGGCGGAACTCACGCGATGCCAGTTTATAGGGCCGCGAGATGGGTACGATCCGGTCAACCCCGGGCAGGTGAACAAATTGATCCTGTGAAACGGGCCGACCATCCCCGATGGCGCCGATCACGGTGCGCTCGCTGCCCTGGGATAGGTGGGCGCGCAATCCATTGGCCTGGACGCGCTCGACAACCGTTTGGATCTGCACCTGGGTTGCGTCTGTACGCATAATGATCATCATGGCGAAAGTCCTCCTGAAAGTGATAAATTAACTGTTGTTAGCGAATAAATCCGGCCGCAGGCGCACGGCCTGCCTTAAATATACAGGTTGGATATGAGCCTGTGGTAGGTCTGTGTTCCAATGGATCAAGACACGAATACAGCGTGGGAGCGCATCTGGCACTGGAATCTCCTGGGCGCACATCAAGGGCACCTGCGTCCAACCCAATTGACGGGCTGCCACGGCAGGGTAGGCAGATACGAGATCCGGCGTCAGCGTAAACAGCACGCTGGCGATATCTTCGCTGTGCATTTGCGGGTTGGATCGCTGAAGCGCTTCCAGAAGCTCACGAGTAGCTTCCAGAATTTCTGCGGGTTGATCGCTCACCACTGTGGTTGCCCCGCGTAGTCCACGTACGCTCATAGCCACCTCCTGTGATTACAAAAAACGCGAGACCGTTGGTCTCGCGTCGGGGTATTCGTCTGTTACGCCCGTTTAAGCGCTGCCAACAGCAAGCTGATTGTAGCTGCCGTAATAATAATAAGCGTAGGCGTAAGAGCAAAAGTTTAGATGCATATCGATGACAATTTCATATCAGGTTGATTAACTATACCTGAATATAAATCACTCGTCAAGCGTCAATTTAGATATCTTTGGTTTAATTTGCCTGTTTCTCTGCTGCAACCAGCATCACCGAAGATTAATTGCGGTACGTTATATATTAATGATGAAAATGTAACAATTTATGGTAGAATACGTTTAATCGGTAAGTATACCTGGCTGCAGGGAGCAGTTCAGGTACGGGGATCTTTTTGGAATAGAAGAACGAAGGAGATGGGAAAATGAAACAAGTACGCTGGCTTAATATTGGAATGTTCTTGCTTATGATCGTGGCTGCACTGGCTTCTGCCGGCAGTGCCCTGGCTGGGGATGGAGGCGAAACCCCAGCTATATACGTGAAGAAATCTGCAGATACTTCATTCGACCGTTCGTATGAATGGACAATCAAGAAAACAGCAGATGTAAGCAGCCTGATCCTCTCACCGGGGCAGGTGATTGATGTCAACTACCAGGTAAGTGTGAGCGCTAAAGCTATTGATAGTAACTGGCATGCTGCGGGTAAAGTAAGTTTTCAAAATACTACGGATGCGTCTGTGACCATCAATTCAGTTGACGACGTGATGTCGGATGGTACAGTTGTCGATCTGGTGTGCTCGCGTACGTTCCCATATGTGTTGCCTGCTGACGATACCGTCGAGTGTTCGTATGACATAAAATTACCCGATGGCAAGGCACGCACCAATTACGCAACTGTAAAATCCTCTATCGGAGATTTCACAGCCGAGGCTGCAGTTGTGTTTACTACCCCTGCGAATGTAACCGACGAATGCATCAATGTTTCTGATACCCTTGCTCCTGGTTCGTCCCTGGGGACAGTTTGTGCAAGCGATGCTCCGAAGACGTTCAAGTATACAGTTAAGGTTGGTCCTTATGCCAAGTGTGGCGTCTTTGAAGTCATGAACAAGGCTGCATTTGTGACCAACGATACGAAGACCACCGGCACTTCGATTGTCAAGATCCCTGTGGTCGTACCCTGCGCAGAAGGCTGCTCGCTGACCCCCGGTTACTGGAAGACGCATTCCATCAACGGACCTGCGCCATACGATAATACCTGGGCGCAGATCGGGGAAACTACTACCTTCTTCTTCAGCGGGAAGAGCTACTACAATGTATTGTGGACCAGCCCGCGCGGGAATGCCTACTACATTCTGGCGCATGCCTACATCGCCGCCGAGCTGAATGAGCTCAATGGTGCAGACTTCAGTGCTGCACAGTCAGCTTTCGATGCAGCAACCGCGTTATTCAACAATCCGGCGAACACACCTGAGTTTGTGGGCGGCTTGAAGGGTGCTGCCAAGGCAGAGTGGACAAGCCTGGCAACCATCCTGGATAACTACAATAATGGCCTGATCGGTCCTGGGCACTGCAGCGAATAACTTCTCTGAACTACTAGTGTGGGGCTGCCAGCTCAACCGGCAGCCCCACATTTTTTTAATTATTTTGGATCCCCGTACTGGATCGTTCGTAAGAGGTGTAATCGCTAAGGCGAGTTATTCAACTGCTGGTGCATAGATTCCAGGTTGTAGATTTTCACGTAATCCACGCCTTTTACCTGCACGATGTGTTCGGGTTCGATCTGCTCCAGAGCTGCAAACAGCTCGGAGGGCATATTGCGCTGCCACTGATTCAGGTAAACCAGCACATAATCCGCGTCCAGATACGATTGGATGACCTCGGGCGGCGAGTGGCGGGCGATGTCGATCGGCTCGCTGATAAAACCCAGACTGTGGCTGTACCAGTTAAAAGCCAGGGGGTACCAGCTCACAATGCGCTTGGTGCGCATGCCGGGGATGGTCTTCATGTAGATGGCGGCTTCGTTCAAACCTTCGCCCCAGCCGACCAGCAGCACATCTGTCGCTTTCTGGATACCACCCAGCAGGGGATTGAAATACGTCAGATAGTAAGGATGGTGGCTGGCAGTAAGCAAGGCCTGGATTGCCAGTAAAAATACCATAGCGGTGACAGGTACGATCGTGCGCAGGCGGGAAGTGAATTTTCCACCCAGCCAGCGCAGACCTTCTACCAGCCCGGCAGCTGCGAGAAAATCAAAAGCCAGGTAGCAGGGCAGGTAATAACGGTCAAATTTCTTGGTTCCCAGGGTCATCAAGATCGTAAACAGCACAATAAACCATGCCAGACCCGCCAGACTACGCCGGGTGGGAGCGGTAATAAAGCCAGAATTGCGTGTAGCTAAGATAAAACCCAGCGCCAACAGTCCAATCCAGGTGACAGGTGTGCTGCGCCACAGATAGGTGAGCGGATAGTAATAAACATACTTATCTGATGGGTCATAATCAACCTGATAGGCGCTGACCAGTTCAGCGCCGCCGCCGCCGCCTTCTGCCGCATTAAAGGCGTGCTCGAAGACACTGCCCAGCGTTCCGAGCGGATCGACCCACATGGCGGGCCAGACAATAAACACCACCAGCAGGCTCAGCAGCCCCCAGGCGAGCAGGGGAATGAAAACTCTACGTACAGTTGCCAGGCTAACAATTGCCCGTAGTTTTTTGCCGAAAAGCTCCTGAATACCCAGAAAGCCGATGATCGGGATGATCATGAAGCTGGGGGTCACCGTCAGGAAGCCCAGCCCGGCGGCTGTGGCTGAAACCAGCAAGCTGGACCCATGCCGCCTGCGCAGGAAATCCAGGAACGCTAAAACTGAGACCAATAAAAAGCTGCTCGACAATCCATTGGTATGCAAAAACCGGGAGTGGGCGACATGCATCGGCTCAAATGCGATCAATAAAATACCTGCCAATGCAATCCAGGGGCCGAATAATTGCCTTGCGTAATACCAGGCAGCCAGCAAACTGAGCGTGACGACCAGGACAACCGCCAGACGTGCGGTAGCCAGGATTTTCATCGGGTTTACTGCCCGATTTTTGAAGATATCGAAGAGTCTGGTGTCGCCCAGGTTTTCCTGACCCACGCGTTCGTAATCAGGAAACTGAAGGTGGTAGCCTAATGCGCCCGCCCACATGGTGATCACCCCGGGATGCCCCGTCTGGTAAGTATCCACAAATTTCCCATCCCGTAATGCGTAGTAAAAATTCGCCGAGCGCTTCCCCCAGGTCGGCTCATCAGCCGTAACAAAGCTGCCCAGGCTGTCCAATCGCGGCAGGAGAATGGCAGCGGCGATAATTAAAAACACAGCAACATCTACCCACCTGGGCAGGCTGTCTGGCTGATTTAGATATTGTTTTGTCAGCTTAGATGTGGGCATACAGGAGATTTTATCCTGAGTTGGATATAATTTGTTATTCCCAATCCAGGAATCTGGGCAAGCGGTTGCGATTCTTCAACGTGCCGATAACACCATCGGGGAAGAACAGTAAAACCAGGATCATCATGATCCCGGTAGCGACGATATTCAATTCTGAGGAACCCAACTGGGCGACGAAAAACTCGTTGGTGGCGATGAAAATGGCAGCACCGATCACAGGCCCGGCGACTGTTCCTTTACCCCCAATCAGGGTCATGAGCACCATGTGAGTGGCGATGCCGATGGATAAGAACAGCCCGGGACGTAGATAGGTCAGGTAATACACCCACAGCGCGCCGGCCATACCCACGAATATACCGCTGATGGCAAAGGCGAGGACTTTGTAGATGTGGGTCGGTATGCCGGCAACTTCCGCTTTGGTCTCATCCTGCGAGATGGCTCGCAGACCCAGACCAAATTTCGAATGGCGTATGCGATAGGACATGAAGATGGTCAGAGCCGCCAATATCAGAAAAGCGTAGTAGAAGGGGATTTTGGCTGTCGCCATCTTGAGCCCCATGAGGGGTAAGGACAATCCATTTGCTCCCCCGGCCAGCTCCCATTTATCCATGACAATCGACGCTAGCAGGATCAGAGCCACCGTGGAAATGATAAAGGCTGAGCCACTGGTGCGCAGGGTGATCAAGCCAACAATCAAGCCGATTGCCAGGGCAAGTAATCCTGCTACGGGGGTGATGAGGAAGGGTGAAATGCCCTGGTAAACCAGCAGAATGCCCGCCAGATAAGCACCCGCCGCAAAAAATACATTATGACCCAACGAGACGTAGCCGGTATAGCCGCCCAGGATATTCCAGCTGGACGCCATGGAGATATACATGAAGGTGTACAGCATCAAATGCAGCCAGTAATTCATCCCGCCAAATATGGCCTGTGTGAGAGGAAATAAAAGCAAGCCCAGGAACAGGATCGCCAGAAAGATGATCCGCCCGCGGGATTTTTTTGCGTCCGGGCTGGCAGGTACAGCAGACACGGGGGGTGCACTGATGATTTGATCGGACATTTACTGTAGCTCCATTTTTTTGCCGAACAATCCCTGGGGGCGGAATAATAGAATTAAAAACAGTGCCAGGTAAAAAGTAATCGGCGACCAGGTCGGGCCAAAATTGAAACTGACATACGCGGCCAGGGCTGAGAGTAAGAACGATCCAACCAGAGAGCCGATCAGGCTGCCCATGCCCCCCAGAACGATCAGGGCCAAAATAATCGTCACCCATTCCATGTGTTTGGCCGGGAAGAATGTAAACAAAAAGCTCACCAGCGAGCCAGATGCGCCGGCCAATGCCGTGCCCAGGCCGAAAGTGATCATCGAAATTTGATGCACATTGACGCCAACTGTTTTGGCTGCGGTGCGGTTTTGGGTTGTCGCCCGGATGGCATAACCCAGGCGTGAATAGCGTAACAACGCCCATAAGCCAGCCAGTAAAATGATACTGACTACCGTGGCGTAAAATTGTCCTTCTGGAAAGTAAAATGGACCAAAATTCAGGGTATCTGTAGCGTAACTGGGGGTTGTCGAACGATAGATGCCGGTAAAAAAGTAGCTCAGTAAGCCTTCGATGACCAGACTTAAAGCAAAGGTAATCAACACTGTGAGCTCGACGAAACGGGGATTGTCGATCAATTTCGCAAACAGAAGCCGATAAACCAGCAGCCCAAACAGATACATGACCGGAATGGTGATCACGATCGAGAGGATCGGGTCCATACCGAGCAGCTTAAATGCCCAGTAAGCGATGTAGGCTGCCATCACTATAAAGGCGGCATGCGCCAAATTGACAATACGCATCACCCCGAAGATCAATGTCATGCCGGAGGACATCAGGGCAAAGACGCCCCCCAGACTCAGGCCTAAGATGATGATTTGCGATATCTGAGTCATGCTTTATCCTCTAATGCTTCTTTCCTAAATACAATTCCTGAATGCGTTCGTCTTGCAGCACTTTTTGGGCTTCAGCGATGAAGCTGTTTTTACCGAGATCCAGGACAACGCCCCAATCGGCTGCTTCTAAACCCATGCGCGCATTTTGCTCAACGATGATGACAGTCATTCCGGCGCGCTTCAGGATTTCAATACTGTCAAAGATTTGCTTGGATATCTTCGGCGCCAATCCCAGGGTCGGCTCATCCAGCATGATCAGCTCTGGGCGCAAGACCAGGGCGCGCCCGATGGCAAGCTGCTGCTGCTGGCCGCCGGATAGCGTTTTGGCTTGCTGGGCGTGCCGCTCGCCCAGGATGGGGAACAGCTCACAAACTTCCTCGATCCGCTGGTCAATTTTTTTTTGATCGGAAAGGACGTAACCACCCATGCGCAGATTCTCACGCACGGTCATATCGGGAAATAATGAGCGGTCTGAAGGCACCAGGCAGATGCCTTTGCGCAGAATCTGGTCCGTGCGCCAGCCGGTTAGATCGGTGCCCTTGAAGGTTATGCGTCCTTTGCGAGAGGGTAACAGACCGGAGATAACTTTCAGGTAAGTGGATTTACCTGCGCCATTGGGGCCAATGATGCAGTAAGTTTGACCGGCTTCAACCTGCAGAGAAATGCCTTTTAAGATATCTGGGCCGCTGCCATATCCAGCAACGATATCTTCTGTCTCAAGAATGACCATGCTTATGCTCCCAGATAGGCTTCTAAAACGCGTTCATCGTTCTGGATGATCTCCGGCGAGCCATGCGCCAGCACAGTGCCGTAGGCCATCACAATAACCGGGTTGCTGATGTTCATCACCAGCTCCATGTTGTGCTCGACGATCAGAAAGGTCATGCCCTGTGCGTTTAGTTTTTGGATACGCTCGATGATCGATTCCAGCAGTGTTGGGTTGACCCCGCCGGCCGGCTCGTCCAGCATGATCATGCGTGGTTCAGGCATCAACACGGAGGCGAATTCGAGCAGTTTTTTTTGTCCGTAAGATAAATTTTTTGATTTTTCATATGCCAGTCTGGAAATGCCAACGAAATCCAGCAGCTCCATGGCGCGATCCTTTTCTTTGCCGTGGATGCTGTCGCGAAACAAATCAAAAAAGCCATGGATTTGCGACTGGATCACCATATTTTCCAGGACGGTCATTTCCTGCAGGTCTCGGGTAATCTGGAATGTGCGGCTGATGCCTCGGCGGGTGATCTGGTGCGGCGCCAGTTTGTCGATTGATTGCCCATCGAATGTGATCGACCCGGAATCTGCTTTCAGCAAGCCGGTAATCAGGTTAAAAGCTGTGGTCTTCCCGGCTCCATTGGGGCCAATCAAGGCGGTGATACTGCCGGCCTCGACATTAAAAGTGCAGTCATCAACTGCTTTGATTCCCCCAAAGCTTTTGTTTAAGTGCTGAACTTCTAGTAATGGCATGTGTTGTCTGCTGGATCAAGAAATGTCTGGGTTTTGCCGGCCAAAAAACCGGCAAAACCCAGATTGAGAACTAGACTACCATTCAGGCTTGGGCCATACCAGGTCAACAACGCCTGGGAATGCGCCCTGTGGGTAAACGAAATTCAACTCGCCTTCTTGCCATTGCACCATGATGAAAGGCTTATTGACTGGCAAACCGCGCTCGTCCCAGTAGAAGTCGCCCAGGATGGTGCGAACGGGTTCTTCAGCGGTACGGGCAGCCATCCAATCACGAATGACGGTGTTATCCGTGGTGTTGGCGCCGCGCACCGCCTGTTCCATCCCCTGGCACAGGGAGAACGGAATCGCTTCGTCTTCGTCAGCCTCGCGACCGTATTTTTCGCGGAAGGCATTCAGGAACATTTCATTGGTGAATTCTTCGCCATTCAAGATACCACTGAAGTTCGCCAATGGATGCCAGGAGGCGTGCGTCAGCAGGCCATTCACGGCTGTGCCAAGCTCATCCACAAATTCGCTCTGTGAACCCTGGCTCATGTAGATGGCTTTAGGCTGGTAATCGATGGTTTGTAAGGCACGGATCAGCTGGATGCCTTCGTCCGGGGAGGTTACCAGAGCGAAGATCATGTCAGCATTGGCGGCTTTGATCGAATTGGCCAGAGTCAGCCAGTCCGAGAAACCTTGCTCGGGCCACTGTTCCTGGTAGACCACTTCGATATTGGCTTCAGAGAAGCCACCAGGCGCCAGTGATACAACCTCTTCTGTTCCTGGAACCACGATCTCGGTACCCAGCAAGCCGGCTGCAATGCCGTTGGCGAAGAAGTCATCGGCGTAAACCAGAGCGGCAGTCTTGGGTTTTTGATCGGCAGGTACCAGGTTGTTGATTAACTCGATGGGGGTTTTGCCAATGTATTCGGCCGCGTTGGGCTGGTAATAGAACATGTACTTGAAATCGCGCTCGAAGATACGCAGCGCTGCGCCAGATGGGTTGGGGTGAACCAGCTCCGCCTGTTCGGTGATGACCGATGCGGGGAAGGTGAGCAAGCTGGAGAATGTACCGAAGATCAGATCGACATTATCGACGTTGATAAAGCGTTCCATCTGGGTGATGATCGTCTCGGCTTCGGATTGGTTGTCGCTGACGATTAGTTCCACAGGCCGGCCTAGCAGCCCGCCGCCTTCATTGATCAGGTCCACGCACAATTGATAACCATCTCCGTGCTTGGAGCCTGGGATCGAGAAGGAACCGGTCAGGGGTAGTGATGCGCCGATCTTAATCGGCTCGCCTTGCGGCGTGGTGGGTTCTTCAGTCGCGGCAGCCGGCGGCTCAGTGGCCTCAACGGGAGCTTCTGTCGCCACAGGAGCCTGGGTGGCCTGGGCGCAGGCTGATAGAACCATACTTCCAATTAGTAGAACTGCAAACAAGAAGCGTGTACTACGGGTCATGTCTCTCTCCTTATCATCCAATTGAAATTCTAACATCGATTAGTAACTGGCAATTCTGTTTGTCTTGGTGCTGGTTCGCCTCCCTTCTAGATTTGATATTTTAGATCCAGGGTTCCGGTTAAAAAAAATGAGGCCCCTATGTAAGTAAACAGGGCCTCATCCAATTGGCTTGGCTGGTAGGTTGATCGTTATGGAGAAGTGGTCAAAAGACCACCTGATGTGAGAATCCATTTGCGGCATAGCACTCTCGCAGCAGAAATTGTGGAGTGGTGTCACGGGATTGTTGAAAGTACAGCTTACCAGGGAGAAAGATGAAGGTCAGAGGACTGCTACCTGGCAATGTTCCCTGTGTTTTCCGGTAGATTGTGCGACATTGTCGAACACTATATGACATAGCTGAACAAATGAATCTTAACACAAATGGATGATTGCTGTCAAGGAATTGATCAGGCGTGGAAAACCCGGCGAACTGCGGGATGACAATCCCAGGTTCGAAATAGATGCATTTATAATGGGGCAAGTAGGCGCAGCTATGAGTTATTCAAAAAGGAGTGGATGGTGGAAATTAATCAAGAATTACACAACCAAATCCTGATTTTCCAGGAAAATGAAATTACTGAATACCATATCTATAAGCGTCTGGGAGAATGGGTTAAATCAGACGACAACAAAAGGATCTTGCTGAAGATTGCTGAAGACGAGCGCAGACATTACACAGAATGGATGAAATATACCAAAACAGCGGTGAAGCCTAACTGGCTGCGCATGTGGTTTTATTACTGGGTCAGCCGCATTTTAGGTTTTACCTTCGGTATCAAACTTATGGAACTGGGAGAAGAAGATGCCCAGGACCACTACGAAATGCTAAAAGAGAAAATAAAGGAAGTAGATCAGATTATCGCCGATGAAAACAGTCATGAAGAGTCTTTGATTGCTCTGCTGGATGAGGAGAGCTTACGCTATGCGGGCTCCATGGTGCTGGGGTTAAATGACGCCCTGGTAGAGCTGACCGGCGCTCTGGCAGGTTTCACCCTGGCGCTGCAAAATACCAACCTGATCGCCTTAAGCGGTCTGATCACAGGGGTAGCCGCGGCGATGTCGATGGCAGCCTCCGAATACCTGGCGACGCGCTCGGAGAATACCGGGAAAAATCCCGCCAAGGCTTCAATCTACACCGGGATCGCTTATATCATCACCGTAGCCATTCTGATCACCCCGTATTTGATTCTGGATAATTATTACATCTGTCTGGCTGTCTCGCTGACACTGGCGGTGATCATCATCGCGCTGTTCAATTATTATATTTCTGTCGCCAAGGATGAGCCATTCAAGAAACGTTTTGTTGAAATGGCCGGCATCAGCCTGGGCGTTGCCGCACTCAGCTTCGTACTGGGTTACGTAATCCGCAGCACCCTGGGCATTGAGGTCTAATTAGACTAACGCCTGGTGTGAGGAATTGCGCAGCTCACTAAAAATTATCTTGCGCAAATTGTCCAGTAGTGATAAACTGTTGCAAAGCGTTGATCGGGACGAGTAACTGTTCGCTGCTAGCCAGGGAGAGAAAGCCACAGACTGAAAGCTTTCTCCTAGACAGAACCGCCAAAACCCCCCGAGAGCGATCTGAGGAACAAAGCAGTATTCAGATCCGGGTATGCCCGTTACAGCGATCAAGCGCGGCAGCCAGCTTATAATGCGAGCCTGCCGAATGTGGGTGGAACCACGGGAGATCCAACCTCTCGTCCCTTGTGACGGGAGGTTTTTTGTTTAATTTGTGCAAGTAGTGGAGGCAATATGTCAGAAGAATATAAAGATAGCCTTCTGTTCCGTGTGCGGCACAGCGCCTCACATGTGATGGCGCAGGCAGTCCTGGAAATGATCCCGGAGGGCAAATTTGCTATTGGCCCGGCGACCGATGACGGGTTTTATTATGATTTTGATCTTCCCCGACCCCTGACTCCTGAAGACCTGGAGAAGGTGGAAGCGCGCATGCGCGAGATCATCCGCCAGAAGCATGCGTTTGTCTATCAGGAAGTCAGCGCTGACCAGGCACGGGTAGAGTTCAAAGACCAGCCTTATAAACTGGAGCTGATCAACAATCTGGAAGCTGGCGAGGTGGATGAAGACGGGAACCCGATTGGCGCGCCAGTGACGATCTCATTTTACAAACACGGCCAATTCACGGATCTGTGCCGCGGCCCACATGTGCAGAATACGAGTGAGATCAATCCGGATGCGATCAAGCTGCTCAGCGTGGCTGGAGCCTACTGGCGCGGCAGCGAGAAGAATCCTATGCTGCAGCGCATCTATGGCACGGCGTTTGAGAAAGCCTCTGAGCTTGAAGAATACCTGGTATGGCGTGAAGAAGTCGAAAAGCGTGATCATCGCAAACTGGGCAAGCAGCTGGATCTGTTCAGTATCAACCCTGATCTGGGCGGCGGGCTGGTGCTCTGGCATCCCAACGGTGGCATGATCCGCCATCTGGCTGAAGAGTTTTGTAAAGATGAGCACCTGGCGGGTGGCTATGATCTGGTGTATTCTCCGCATATCGGGCGCTCTAATTTGTGGGAGATCAGCGGGCACCTGGGTTGGTACAAGGAAAATATGTACTCGCCCATGGATATCGATGGGCAGGATTATTACCTGAAGCCGATGAACTGTCCGTTCCACATCATGATGTACAAAAATTCCCGGCGCAGCTACCGTGATTTGCCCATGCGCTACGCCGAATGGGGCACGGTTTATCGCTACGAGCGCGGCGGAGTCCTGCACGGGCTGCTGCGCGTGCGCGGCTTTACCCAGGATGACGCCCATCTATTCTGCCGTCCGGACCAGATGCCCGAAGAAATCGACCGGGTGCTGAATTTCTGCCTGCATATCCTGCGCAGCTTTGGTTTTACGGAGTTTCAGGCCTATCTTTCCACGCGTGATCCACAGAAATCAGCCGGCGACCCGGAAAAATGGATTGCGCCGACGGAAGCATTGCGGGAAGCCCTGGAACGCGCCGGTCTGCCGTACGAGATCGACGAAGGCGGGGCAGCTTTCTACGGACCAAAGATCGACCTGAAGATTAAAGATGCCATCGGGCGTGAGTGGCAGCTCTCCACGATCCAGTTCGATTTCAACCTGCCCGAACGCTTCAACATGAGTTATGTAGGTGAAGACGGGCAGGAGCACCAGCCGTACATGATCCACCGCGCCTTGCTGGGCTCTATGGAACGCTTCTTCGGGGTGCTGATCGAGCATTACGGGGGTGCTTTCCCGGTGTGGCTGGCGCCGGTGCAGGTGATGCTGATCCCGATCGCCGACCGGCATATCGAGTATGCTGAAGGTATCCAGAAGCAGCTGCAGTCAGCCGGTATCCGGGTGAAGATCGACTCTTCCGGCAGCCGCATGCAGGCCAAGATCCGCGATGCGCAGAACCTGAAGATCCCCTACATGCTGGTGGTCGGGGATCGTGAAGCTGCCGAAGGCGCGGTCAACGTGCGTCTGCGCACCGGCGAACAGAAGGGCAGCCTTTCAGTGGGTGAGTTCGAACAGCTTGTGCGTGAAGTGGTGAGCAGTAAAGCGCTGATCTAACATTCGAGTATGATAAAAAGCACCCCCCATTCAGGTGGTTTGGGGGGTGCTTTTGGGTTAACCAAATGTACCGGTCCATTTGGTTAATGCGTGTAGCCACTATCCTTAAATACCGGTCCAAAGCACTATGTTACTCTCAAAAAAGTAGAAGACCATCCAGGCGGTGTGTGCCAGACAGCAAATACATCGTCAGCCAATGACCTGTACTGACATTGCCCGATTGGCCTGGCAGGGGAGAGCAGAAACTGTCGTCAACAGGTAAAATGATGCTATCAGCTTCGTCCTGAAGTATGGGAGGTTCATGTATGAAAAATGCTTACCAAGTTGAGAAACCTGACTATGAGCTGAGTCCCTTCACGGGGATGACCAGGAAGCACTACATCGAATGCGCCAGTTACCTGCTCGAGAGGGCCTTCAAGCATGTGGATTCCATGGAGACACCACTCTCTTTTCCAAGGATTCCCGGAAAAACCTATCCCCAGCCAAATGATCCCCCCTGGCGCTACCGCTCCCTGGAGTTCGAAGCCCTGGAAAGGACTTTTACGCTTGCAGGCCCACTTCTGCATATCGACCCGGAAATAAGCATTCGGGAAATTAAACTCAGAGATTATTATCGACTGCATCTCTACAACGCGCTGACGCCTGGACATCCAAATTCGCTACCCTTGCCCGAAGATTTACCCGATGCGACCTACCAGTTTACCTGCGAGTTCGGCGGTTTATTCAAGACGCTGCTTTTACTGCCGGCTGTGCTGTGGCCCGACTACACTCAAGAGCAAAAAGATGCAATGGCGGTGACGATTTCCAAATGGGCGCACCACCGCACCACACAGAACAACTGGAGAATCTTCAATATCGTCACGCTGTCTTTCCTGAAGAAACATGGCTATGAAATCGACGATGAATTATTGAAGAGCCATTTGTTGTGGGTGACCTCCTACCATTCAGGAGGGGGCTGGTACCTGGAACAAACTTACAATTACTACACGATCAGCCTGTTCATCGTTTACCTGACCATCTGGAACCGGGCTTTTGGTGACGACCATTATCCCGAGATCGCGGCTGCCATTGAGCATTCTGCCCATGAGTTGATGAAAACCTACCCCAACTTCTTTGCCAGGGATGGGTATATCAATATGTGGGCCCGCAGCATCTGTTACCGCACCTGGATCTCGGGTGGTTTTCCCATTTCCTTTATGTTGAAAGACGACGCTCCGCTGGACGCGGGTTGGGCCAGAAGGTTGTGTTCGGGATCTATACTGCAATTTGTAACCAGGGAAGACTTCTACGATAACGACATCCCCAGCCTGGGCTTTTATGGGCACCGGGAGTTCGTGCTGCAGAATTACAGCTGCCCGGCGAGCCCGTTCCTGATGTTCCTGCCGTTTGTGTGCCTGGCTCTCCCCGAAGATTCACCTTTCTGGACGGCCAGAGAAAATGAAGGCAGCTGGGAAAATCTCGGCGAGCGTTCCGATGTCGTTGTGCTGGAAAAGCCAGGACTGGTACTGGTCAATCACGGCAAGACCGGAACAGCCGAGATTATTTCCGGGAAAGTCTATTACGACGATCACAACTATTCCAAGCTGGCCTTCAATACCCATTTTCCGTGGGAGGACCACGACCCGCAGGGTGGGACGGCGATGGAATACAGCTTTCGCAGCCTGGATCCCCGAGATGTGCGCGGGGAGGATGTTAATTTCTATCTCACCGGTCTGGCCCTGCTGAATGATTCGCAGAAGAACACAGCCTACACGACCTCGCAAAGTATGCTCTTTAACGGCCTGCATCAAGGAGTACTGTACCGGCAGGCGATCATGCGCAAACCCCCTAACAATGGCGTGGGGTATATCATTGATCTGGCAGAGATCACCATCCCGGGTGGTGTAATTCGCGTCGATCGTTCGCGCCTGGCATTCGAGCACGAGCTGACCCTGGGGCATTATGGTCTACCCCATCTAGCCGGCGAGAAGGCCGTAGTAAATCGTTTCGAAGATGAGACCAAAAAAGTAATCACCGCCTCCATTCCGGGGAGGCAGCTGGCGTTGATCAGCTATCACGGCTGGGACCGGATCAGCAGCCTGGGGCACCAGGGCAGGAATGCTGAAGAGCAGGAGAGCACGGTTCTATACGCTTACAAGAAGCGCACAGATAAAAATCCAGCCATGGAGCTGATGATTATGGTGCTGCTGCACAAAACAGATGACATTCCATGGACAGAAGCAGAGCTTTCTCCCATCAAATCCATCCAGCTCATGGAGATCACCGCTTCGTATGCGCCGCTCGGAGCCAGGATCACACTTGCGAATGACCAGGTGTATGAGATAGATTTTGTCAACATCGATGGAAACAGAACCTGTTGATAGATTATTATTCGCTTATGGGTTTAAAATAGTATTTAATTAAGATATCATGTCGATAATCTACAAACAATTTTTTTCTGGTTATTCCGTAACTGATTATGCTTTTTACCCTCCACCACCGTATTCAGGGAAGGGGTGGGTGATTACTTTCGAAGACGCTCCTATCGATGAATGGTCGAGATCTAGTACGACTATTAACAATATACGATATCCCAGCAAAGCAGTCGTCATTCAGGCAAAATCCCTCAATAGGGCACAACAAGTAGCTGAACTGATTTTCGGTGCCCATTGTTTGCGAGAAGGTGTGTTACCTGTTTCTGATCGCCCAGATGTGATTCCTTTTACCAATATACTAAATGTTTCAGATATTCTCGAACAAAAATTATATGTAAGGGGAGTAGAATATTCCGGCATATCGAGCGTTTGTTTGATCGCTGCCAAGGTGTCGCAGAAGCGAATATTCCAATATGCACTTTCGAAACATCTACTTAGCCACAAAATACTTTCTATTGATCCAATACACCTAGATCCATCCCATTGGTCACCAGGTCAATTTGTTTTTAATTCTACTGATTACCATGTTCAGTGCGCTTATGCCATTGTGGCAGCATATGCGGTCCTAGAGGAGCTATCATTAGACTTGCGTGCGTCAGTATTGAATCCGAGTACTATTAATGGCGAATGGAACCCAAAAGTAAAAGATGATTTGGAGAATCGGCTGACCAAGGCAGGTGTAAATTTACGGGAAACATTTGTGTGGGAACTTCGAGACACACCAACGAAAATCGAGCATAAAAGAAAGCTAAATACGATCATAAAGGCTAATTGGGCCTACGGAAAAATCCGTGACAGCGAAGTAGCCATTATAGATGCAATAGCATATGCAAGTTGGTTACGAAGTAAAGTTGCTGCACATAAAATGAGTGCCATAGCTAGTTCACTTAATTATTACAATGTATTTGCTGTTCAAAGCCTAGTGAGAAGGATATTTCTAGAAGTTTTGGGGGTTTGGAAGACCCCTTTATACACTACCTGTGAGGATGATGGCGAATAATTTACCCGGGTGAGATAAGTCATCAATTCATGAAAATTACTCACTAGCTCTCGAACACATCTTCATAGCCTTTATCCAGCTCGTCATCGCTTAAGTGCGCATAGCGCTGCGTAACGGCGATATTCTTATGCCGTGCCAGCTCCTGGGCCAGCTTGAGGTTGCCGCTGCCCTGCAGCACGGTGGTCACAAAGTAGTGGCGGAATGAGTGGGGGGTAATGGTGCCTTCAGCCTCTGCGCCCAGAACTTCCTTTACACGCTGAGCGACGATATTGCGCCCGGTGGAGGTGGTAATCGGCTTGATCTTCTTGCCGGCGCCTTTATCATGTCGAGCGAAGAGGGGCAGTGTGGTCAGTGGCTTGCCGGAAGCGCCATCCAGGGCAGCGCGTGCCGCCAGGTAATCCCGCAGCGCCGATAGAGAGCGCCTGGAAAAGCGTACCACAGCCTGGCGGTTGCCTTTCCCGATCACTACCGCTTTACTCTCCTGCCAGTCCAGGTCGCCGCGCCGCAGCTCGCAGGCCTCGTGCACGCGCAATCCGGTGTCCGCAAGGGTGAGCAAGAAAGCCCGGTCCCGCAGATTGCGCAAGCGCGATGGCCCATCTTCGGTGGGAAAAGATGCAAGATTAATAGCATAATCTAATATATCGGCAATTTGTGATTTCGGAAACTGCGGCAGGCGGATGCCTGGTTTGCGGCTGCGCTGGCGGATCAACAGGCGCACACGCGGCAGGTTGGGATCTGTCAGGCGTTCGGCAGCCAGGTATTCATAGAAGCCTGCCAGGGCAGTCAGGTATAAACTTTCTGAAGCCGGAGCGTAGCCTTTGAGCTCGGCAGCAAACCAGGTGACTGCGTCCTCTGATAATTCAGCGATAGGGGCCTTATCGGGGGAGATATCATGATTGTCCAAGGTCAGCAGGAAGCGCTGCAGCGCATTGCGGTAGGTACGCGCCGTGTGTTCGCTGCGTGCCAGCGCCACGCTGCCCAGATAGCTGCTGATCGCGTCATAAATCGTCATCTCGTTCATCACATCACCTCATATTGATTATACCACATTGTTAGTGATAATGATACTTATCAAAAGCAATAAATCAAAATCATGCTGAACTGGCTTATTTACCCCCCCACCGCGAAATGGTTATCAATCTCTGTCGTGCACAGGATCGGTGAAGTCACGTACAGCTAAACAGGTAGATGCGCCAGGACATTAAACCAACTCGATCCAACAATGCCCACTATTCGTAGTCTCCCCCTCCCCCACCGGAAGTGCCTCTCCAGGCATCAATTGAGCTAAAATATGAATTAACCTTTTTGGACGACCTGGCGGTAAAATGATTATCATTCGTCGGTTGTTATGATATATGACCGTATCACATTACCGCAATGCATGAATTATCTATTACCGAATCGATTTTAGAGATTGCCCTGCGGCATGCTGAGCAAGCCGGCGCGGCGCAGGTGACGGATATTCATCTGGTGATCGGTCAATTAGCCACCATTGTCGATGATTCCGTCCAGTTTTACTGGGATATGATCAGTCAAAAGACGCCCGCAGAGCACGCCCGCCTGCACTTCAGGCGCATCCCTGCCGAGCTTGAATGCCAGACCTGTGGGCAGCGTTACGGGCTGGCCGATACTGACCTGGCCTGCCCGAACTGCACCAGCCTGAGTTTTCATATATTAACCGGTGAAGAATTTTATATGGAAGCCATCGACGTAGAAGATCAGGCCGCTCTTTAAGGAGACCCGATGCCGCGTACCATCCCCGTCATCGAAAATATCATGAACGCCAACGACCAGCTGGCAGCCGCCAACCGGGCTCTCCTGGATACCAGGGCTGTCTTTGGAGTTAATATCCTGGCGTCTCCTGGTGCCGGTAAGACCAGCCTGATCCTGCGCACCATTGAATCCCTATCGAAAGACGTTCGCATGGCTGTCGTAGAAGGCGACACTGCTCCGGTAACCATCGATGCAGATAAGATCAACGCCCTGGGTGTTCCGGCGGTGCAGATTAATACCGGCGGGCAATGCCACCTGGATGCGGTCATGCTGCAAGCCGCGCTCCCCCGCCTGAACCTGGATGCCCTGGACTGCCTGATCGTTGAAAACGTGGGCAACCTGATCTGTACGGCTGATTTCCAGCTTGGTACCCACATCAACGTATTGATCGCTTCAGTTCCCGAAGGCGACGACAAACCCTATAAATATCCAGCCATTTACCGCGGTGTGCAGGCGCTGATTATCAATAAAATCGATCTGCTGCCTTATGTGCCCTTCGATATGGCCTACTTCCAGCGCGGCGTTGGAGCCCTCAATCCCGGTCTGGTTACCTTTCCACTTTCCTGCCGTACATCGGAAGGTCTGGAAAATTGGACCACCTGGCTGAGCGAACAGGCCTTACGCAATCGTCCTGGATAAACAGACATGAGCATCCAGGGCGCCAGCATCCACATCCAGGGAATTGTACAGGGGGTCGGCTTCCGACCGTTTGTATACGGGCTGGCACAACGCCTGGAGCTCACCGGCTGGGTGCGCAATACCTCCGCCGGAGTGGAATTATGCGTCGACGGACAGGATCAGTCGCTTAATGAATTCCTGCGCTGTCTGGAACAGGAACTGCCCCCACTGGCGCGCATCGATGAGCTGGCTGTGGAAAGGCACTCAACTGGAGGTTTCACCAGCTTTGAAATTATCCAATCGGCTTCACTCCCCAGTGCCTTTCAACCGGTTTCTCCCGATGTGAGCATCTGTGCGGACTGCCTGGCTGAGCTGTTTGATCCAGGCGACCGGCGCTATCGCTACCCGTTTATCAACTGTACCAACTGCGGGCCGCGCTTCACAATCATCCAGGATATCCCTTATGACCGGCCCAATACCACCATGGCCAGTTTTGCACTGTGTACAGAGTGTGAGGCTGAATACCGCGAGCCTCGCAACCGGCGCTTTCACGCTCAGCCAGTCGCCTGTCCGGGCTGCGGTCCTCAGGTGTGGCTGGAAACATCCGGTGATCATGCTCAGCGCCAGAACGGCGATGCTGCCATCCAGGCCGGGCGTGAAGCGCTGCTGGCAGGTAAAATCCTGGCCATCAAGGGTCTGGGGGGCTTTCACCTGGCCTGTGATGCGACCAACCCGGAAGCAGTTGCCCTGCTGCGAGAGCGGAAATTACGCGTGGGCAAACCTTTCGCCTTGATGTTCTCCGACATCGAGAGCATCCGCGCTCACTGCCAGGTCTCGGAGGAAGAAGCCAGACTGCTGCAAAGCCGCCAGCGCCCCGTCGTGATCCTCCAGCGCCAGCGCACCAGCTCGATCGCCTTGCAGATCGCGCCTCAACAAGACACTTTAGGAGCGATGCTGCCTTACACCCCATTACATTACCTGCTGCTGACCCACCCGCACCTGCCGCCGCTGGTGATGACCAGCGGGAATCTGAGCGAAGAGCCCATCTGCACCACAAACGCTGAGGCGCGCCAGCGCCTGGAGCCCCTGGCAGATGCTTTCCTGATGCATGATCGGGAGATTCACACACGCTGCGACGATTCCGTCACGCGCGTGGTCGCGCATGCCGCGCGATTTTTCCGTAGGGCGCGCGGTTATGCACCCGACCCAATGCGCCTGCCTTTCGCTGCGCCGCCGCTACTGGCGACCGGCCCAGAGCTGAAAAACACCTTTTGCCTGACGCGCCAGCGCTACGCTTTTCTCAGTCACCACATCGGCGATCTGGAAAATTATGAAACCCTGAGTGCTTTTGAGCAGGGAATCCGGCATTACGAGCGCCTGTTTCGCATCCAACCCCAGGCGATCGCCTATGATCTGCACCCCGATTACCTGGCCACACGCTATGCACTGGAGCGTGCAGAAGCTGAGCTGTTACCAGCTATCGGTGTGCAGCACCACCATGCCCATATCGCAGCCTGCATGGCGGAAAACGGCCTGGACCTGCAAGCGCAGGTCATTGGGGTTGCCTGGGATGGCACGGGGTACGGTGAAGACGGCGCCATCTGGGGTAGTGAATTTTTGATTTCAGGCTACGCCTCCTTCCAGCGACTGGCACACCTGACCTATGTCCTCCTCCCTGGTGGGGATCAAGCCACACGCCAACCCTGGCGCATGGCCCTGGCCTGGCTGGGTGCCTGCGGGCTGCAATGGGACGCTGACCTCTCGCCGGTGCGCCACGCAGCCGATCCCACCTCCCCCATCGACCGCCTGAGTGCACTGCGTCACCAGCTGGAGACAGGCATCAACTGCTCACCCACCTCGAGCATGGGGCGCCTGTTCGATGCGGCAGCAGCACTGCTGGGCATCCGCCAGGAAGTAACCTATGAAGCCCAGGCAGCGATAGAACTGGAAGCCCTGGCAGATGCGGTTGAAACTGGCACTTATGTGATAGAAATCCATTCTAACGGGCTGATTGACCCGGCTCCGCTGTGGTCCAGTATGATAAGTGAATTACGGGCAGGCGTCCCCCTGCCCCTCATCAGCGCCCGCTTCCATAACAGCCTTAGCCACCTGGTAGTGCGTGTCTGCCAGTGCATCCGTGACAAAACCGGCTTGCAGCAGGTCGCATTGAGCGGCGGTGTGTGGCAGAACATGGTTTTACTTACCAAAACGGTAGACCAGCTCGAACAGGCTGGCTTCAGCGTCCTGCAGCACCGCCAGGTCCCGACGAATGACGGTGGGCTGGCGCTCGGACAGGCTGCAGTGGCCGTTGCGCGCTTAGCCGGCTATCCATAAGGAGATCGTTGCCATGTGTTTAGGTGTTCCAGCCAAAATAATAGAAATCTACACGCAAAATTCACTATTAATGGGCAAGGTTGACTTTGGAGGTGTGCTGCGCGAAGCCTGTCTGGCGTATGTTCCAGAAGCTAAAGTAGGGGATTATGCCATTATCCATGTCGGTTTTGCGCTCAATTTGTTGGATGAAGCTGAAGCCCAGGAAACTCTGGACACCCTGCGCAGCATCATGGATCTCGGCGATGAATTGGGCTTGCAGCCAGACTTGCAGCCTCCTGCGGAATCTGTTGCATGAAATTCCTGGATGAATACCGCGACGCAGAGCTGGTGCATGCCCAAATCGCAGAGCTGAAGCGCACCCTCACCCGCCCCTGGGTGATCATGGAAATTTGCGGCGGGCAGACGCATGCCATCCTGCGTTACGGGCTGGAGCAGCTCCTGCCGCCTGAAATTGAGCTGGTGCACGGACCAGGCTGCCCGGTTTGCGTCACTTCGCTGGAATTAATCGACAAAGCCATCGCCATCGCTACACAGCCCGGGGTGATCTTTATCTCGTATGGAGATATGCTGCGCGTGCCTGGCAGCCACAAGGATCTGTTTTCCGTACGTTCTGCCGGCGGTGACGTGCGCGTGGTCTACTCCCCCCTGGATGCCGTGCGCATCGCCCAGCAAAACCCGGATAAAGAAGTGGTGTTCTTCGCCATCGGTTTTGAGACCACCGCGCCAGCCAACGCCATGAGTGTCTTACAGGCGCAGGTCTTGGGATTAACGAATTACAGCATCCTGGTCTCGCAGGTACGCGTTCCACCAGCCCTGCATGCCATCCTGGGCTCGGAGCACAACCGGGTGCAGGGATTTCTGCTGGCCGGGCATGTGTGCGCCGTGATGGGATACTGGGAATACCCACCCATTGCTGCCAGATATGGCATCCCCATGGCTGTCACCGGTTTTGAGCCGCTGGATATCGTTCAGGGCATCCTGCAAACGGTGCAGATGCTGGAAAAAGGTGATGTACAAGTCCAGAATGCCTATTCACGTCTGGTCACACAGTCCGGCAACCAGCCTGCGCAAGACGTGATTAACCAGGTGTTCGAAGAATGCGACCGCAACTGGCGTGGGATTGGGCTGATCCCCAATTCTGGCTGGCGCTTACAGCCGCAGTATGCTGCTTTCGATGCTGAGCTGCGCTTTGATGTCCAGGATATCCAGCCGCAGGAATCCGCGCTGTGCATCTCCGGGTTGATGCTGCAGGGTTTGCGCAAACCATTCGAATGTCCTGCTTTTGGCATGCAGTGCACCCCTGAAACACCCTTAGGCGCTACCATGGTTTCCGCCGAGGGGGCCTGCGCAGCCTATTATCGCTACAAACGCGACCTGGGAGGCGCCTAGCCATGGGGATCACTGAAGGACCTGCCTGCCCACTGCCCATGCCCCACCACGATCGCATTATTTTAGGTCACGGCAGCGGTGGAAAATTAACCCAGGAACTGGTCAGCCGCCTGTTCTACCCGTGTTTTGATAACCCTGCGCTGCGTCAGGGCGATGACTCGGCCGTCCTGAACCTGGGTGCTGGCGAGCGCATTGCGCTCAGTACCGATGCGCATGTGGTGTGGCCTTTGTTTTTCCCGGGTGGGGATATTGGACGCCTGGCAGTGTGCGGCACGGTCAATGATGTAGCCATGTCCGGCGCTGAAGTGCGCTATTTGAGCGCTGGCTTCATCCTGGAAGAGGGCCTGGAAGTCAGCATCTTGGCCAGGATTGTTGATTCCATGCGCCTGGCAGCGGAAGAAGCCGGCGTCTACATCGTGGCGGGGGACACCAAGGTGGTGCAGCGCGGCAAAGCCGACGGTGTGTATATCACCGCTGCGGGAGTCGGGCTGCTTCCTGCCGGACGGCAGATTGGCGGCGCCCAGGCGCAGCCCGGGGATGTAGTGCTGCTGTCTGGCTCGTTAGGCGACCATGGAATTGCGGTGCTGGCAGCGCGCGGTGAGCTGGGTTTTGAGACCGCGGTCAGCAGTGATGTGGCCCCATTAAACCATCTCGTCGCAGCCATGCTGCAGGCTTCCCCCAATATCCATGTACTGCGCGACCCCACGCGCGGCGGGCTGGGCACGACCTTGAATGAGATCGCTGGCCAATCACGGGTGTGCATTCAGATTGATGAAAATGCCCTGCCGGTGCGCCCGGAAGTCGCGGCTGCCTGTGAGATGCTCGGTTTTGACCCCCTGTATATCGCCAATGAAGGCAAGCTGGTGGCCATCGTCGCCCCACAGGATGCCGAGCGGATTCTGCAGGCGATGCGCCGCACTCGCTACGGCGAAGAGGCACTGCGTATTGGCGAAGTGCTGCCTGCCCCATCCGGGCGGGTCCTGATGCGCACCAGGATCGGCGGGACACGCCTGGTAGATCGTCTCTCCGGGGAATTGCTGCCGCGCATCTGTTAATCGCCCAACCAGAAACTCATCGATTGTAATTAGAATATATGTGCTACAATGTGTCTATGGACGCATTCAAACGTTTGAATTTACTTTCGGAGATGATGAACCTCGAGCCGGCAGAAGAACACTCCACGCCGGTGCGCCTTGCCCCATCGAAAACAAAAGTCGAAGCCCTGTGCATCCATCCAGCGGTGATGCCCAACGGACAGCGCCTGCGTATGCTTAAAACGCTGCTGACCTCGGCCTGCGAGCGCAACTGTTATTACTGCCCCTTTCGCGCCGGGCGCGATTTTCGCCGGGCGACCTTCAAGCCTGATGAAATGGCGCAAACCTACCAGGCTTTACATCGAGCCGGCATTGTTCAGGGCCTGTTTCTCAGCTCCGGAGTTGTGGCAGGCGGTATCCATACGCAGGATCTGCTGATCGATACGGCCGAGATCCTGCGCCACAAATACCAGTTCCAGGGCTATATCCATCTCAAGCTGATGCCTGGAGCCGAGTACGACCAGGTGCTGCGCGCCATGCAGCTCGCAGATCGCGTCTCCATCAATCTGGAAGCTCCCAATTCAGAGCGCCTGACCCACCTGGCGCCAGGCAAGCGCTACTACACTGAACTGCAGCAGCCTCTGCGCTGGGTGGAGCACATCCGCCGCACTCAGCCAGCCCACCTGGGATGGAAGGGCCGCTGGCCTTCCAGCACCACGCAGTACGTGGTGGGCGCGGCCGGTGAGACGGACCTGGAGCTGCTCAGCACAACTGCAAACCTGCACCAGCAGGTCGGTTTGGGGCGCGCCTACTTTTCCATATTTCACCCCATACACGATACCCCATTGGAAAACCTGCCCGCCGAAAACCCCTTGCGTGAGCTGCGCCTGTACCAGGCTTCATTTTTACTGCGCGACTATGCTTTTGATGTGGAAGAATTACCCTTCGATGGTACGGGACGCCTGCCCCTGGACAGCGATCCCAAGCTGACCTGGGCGCGCCAGCACCTCAGTCAGCAGCCCGTGGAGATCAATCGCGCCGCTCGAGAAGAACTCCTGCGTATCCCAGGCATCGGGCCTACTTCGGTCAAGGCAATCTTGCGCGCTCGCCGCCAATCCAGTCTGCGCAGCCTGTCTGATCTGCGGAAAATGGGCATTAACACGGAACGCGCCCGCCCGTTTATCATGCTGGATGGGCAGCGCCCCCCTCAGCAGTTGGCGCTGAATATATAATCCCCCCAGAAATAGCTAAATTTACATTAAGATTTCCCGGACTACTTGTAGTTTCTTTTCCAATGTTCTATACTTAATCTAATTTTCATTCGCCGGTTCTTCCACCCCTCAGGAGAGTTCCACACTCATGGCTCCCCGCCCACTGCTGGCTCCGACAGACATCGGTCTGGTGCTCAGTTACCAATGCCCGAACGCCTGCAAGCATTGTGTCTATAACTGCGGGCCGGCATGGCAGGAGTGGTTTGCTATAGATGCGATCCTACCCGCACTGGAGTCTGTTCAGCGGTTGAAAGGGGATTTGCAGGTGCATATCACGGGTGGCGAGCCGTTCCTGAATTTTCCGCTGCTTTTGCACGCCGTGCGCACCGCCCGCAGCCTGCATTTGCCGGTTTATGTAGAAACCAGCGCAGTGTGGTGCCTTTCAACCAGCATCGCCGAGCAGCGCTTTTATGCACTTCGCCAGGCGGGCTTGCAGGCCATCCTGATCAGCTGCTCACCTTTTCACGCAGAAAAAGTGCCTCTCAAACGCACCTTGCTGGCAATTGAAGTCGCCATCGAGGTGTTTGGCCCCAATGGTGTGATTGTTTATACCTCCGAGTGGATCGACCATATCTGGCATTTCGGGCTGGATACGCCAGTCTCCATCAACCAGTATGTGATGGCTTACGGCGGCGAGACGGCCGGGATTATGTTTTGGGATGGTTATGGGCTGATTTCGGGAGGCCGGGCGGGGTATGCGTTGGGTCGTCTGACCACGCTCTTTCCTGCAGATAGCTATGCCGGTGAAACCTGTGCGGCGGAGATCTTATTTGCCTCCCATTCGCACATTGATCCCTACGGCAATTTCATCACCAGCTTTTGCGGTGGGCTCAGCTCCGGGTCGTGGCAAAACATGGGTCAGCTGCGAAAAAGCTATCAGGCACGCCAATTTCCGGTATTAATCGACCTGTTGATCAAGTCCGGTCCGTTTGGGCTCTACCACTTCGCAGTGGAGCACTACCAGTATGCACCCCTGAGTGATGGCTATGCCGGTAAATGTCATCTATGTGTCGATATACGGCGGCATCTGTTTCAACAGGCTACAGCGGCTTTCCCCGAATTACAGCCCGCTTTATTCTACGCACAGTTTTAGAACGCCAGGCGCTTCTATAGAAGACTGCTGTCCTGTAATTTTTTCCAGGCACCGACCCAGGGCGTACCCAGGCGATGGCGGACAGGGACTTTGACGTCCTGCAGCTTCTGGGTAATTTGCACTGCAGCCTGCGCCACCCCGCCCCAATCATCTTCCAGGAGCGCTTTTCGCAGCTCGCTGCCCAGCCTGGCCGTCCAGGCCCACTCCATGCGGAAGCGATCTGCTTTTACCCAATAGCCGCGCTTCTCCCAGGCAGCCACCGATGGATCGATATTTTCAGCAATCGTCTCTAAGGCCAGGGCAATAAAAGCAGCCATGTCACGCGTGGATGAATTAGGCTCCGGCTGGTGCATCAACTCGCGCAAAGCAATCACGATGGCTCGGGTTATGCGGCTGCGTTCTTTGCCGATTGTTTCTGGATTGTAAACTCTGCTCAATGATTCCTCCTGGAGCTGCCGCCCGGATGCTGCTGAATATCCTCCTCTCGCGAGCGAACCAGGCAGGCTGGCCTGCCTGGTTTTGGCGATTATAGCGCAAATATTTGTTGACGGGGAAAGCCAGATACCGTATAATCTTCAGGCGCACAGGGGAAGTGCTGGAATTGGCAGACAGGCATGACTTAGGATCATGTGTCGCAAGACGTGCGGGTTCGATTCCCGCCTTCCCCACCAGAGACTGCGAAACGGGTGTACATGGGACGACACTCCCAGGGCACCCGATTTTCATGCCGCTCTCAGTTTTTGCCGGCATATCTTACATTGTTCTTATACTGGCATGTTATAATGCTTCGAACTTCCGGGAAGACAGCATGAACCAGTAAATCTAATCACAAAGTCAGGAAATTAACCTTGAAAATTGAAACCCAGCACCTCGATGACCACCAGGTCAAGCTAACCGTAGAAGTTGAACCCGATTCGGTAGATACCGCCAAGCGAAAAGCTGCCCGCCACATCGCTCAGCGCACCAAAATCCCCGGCTTTCGCCCTGGCAAAGCGCCTTACCAGGTGGTAGTACGCCAGTATGGCGAGGCGGCCATTATTGAAGATGCTATCGAACACCTGATCGATGATATTTATCCTTTGGTGATTGAAGAAGCTGGCATCAAACCATACGGCCCGGGCAAGCTGGAGAATGTCACCAGCATGGATCCGATGGTGTTGGAGTTCATCGTACCGCTGCAGGCTGAAGTTACTCTGGGTGATTATTCAAATATTCGTGTTCCTTACGCCCCACCTGAGACCAGCCAGGAAGCGATTGACGAGCTGCTCGGCGAGCTGCGCGAGCGCCAGGCTGTTCTGGAACCTGTTGAGCGTCCGGCGCAGTCCGGTGACGTTGTTTCGGTTCACATCCGCGGTGAACGGGTCAGCCCTGAAGAAGGTCAAAACCCGGTGATCACAGAAGAAATGCCTGCTTCGATGCTCGTCCAGGACGGATCAGAACCGCCAAACGCCAAAGAATGGCCTTATCCCGGTTTCTCGGTCAACTTAATGGGCGTCTCTGCTGGTGATGAAATCACCGTGGAGCATGTCCTGCCGGATGATCTGGAATTCAAAGATTTGCAAGGCGTCGCGGCGCGCTTCAACGTGCGTGTTGAGGATGTCAAATCCCGCACCCTGCCAGAGCTGGACGATGATTTTGCTCAGATGGTGAGCGATAAAGACAATATGGAAGCGCTGCTCCAGGATATCCGGGGCATGCTGGATTTCCAGGGTCAACAGGACTACATCGATGAATACGACAGCCAGGTACTGGATGCTGCAGTCGAGTTAACCAGCTACAAATACCCGCCTCAACTGATTGAGAATGAAATTGACCAGTTTATCGAGAACTTCAAGCGCCGCTTGAATGCCGAAGAAATGGATTTTGATCTGTATCTGAAGGCGCGCGATACCGACCTGGCCGGCCTGCGTGAGGAAGTTCGCCCTGATGCAGAGAAACGCGCTAAACGCTCGCTGATGTTGTTTGAGATCGCCCGCGTGGAAGATTTCCAGGTAAATCGTGGCGAGCTGCAAAAACGCACCACCCAGACAATTAGCCAGATGACGCGCAACCTGTCCAAGAAAGATGCGCGCAAGTTCTATGACTCCGGTGTATTCCAGAACGTGGTTTCCAATATCATGGCGGATATGCTCAGCATACGGGCGGTTGAGCACCTGCGTGCAATCGCCAGTGATGGCGCTTACACCCCCCCACCCAGTGAAGACACTGGCACCGGAAAAGTTGCCAAAATGCAGGACCTGCTGATAGATGGCCCCGAGGCAGAAACCGTACCCGCCAGCGACACAGAGCCAGTCACGGAAGAGCAGGTGCTGGAACCAGTCGATGAGACTGAGGCGATTGTGGAAGCTCAGGCCCAGGAACCAGTCAATCAGATGGAACCGGCTGCGGAAGAACAGGCGCCAGAGACCAGCAAAACCGACCCAGAAACTGGGAATGCATAACCACTTTATTCGTTTTAGAGGATGTTTTTGAACGTAGACCAAAGGATGAACGCATGAATATAATTACCCCTCAATCTCTGATCCCGATGGTAATTGAAACCACCGGCCGCGGCGAGCGAGCCTATGATATCTATTCTCTCTTGCTCAGGAACCGCATTATTTTTCTTGGCACCCCGATCAATGACCAGGTAGCCAATGTAATCGTCGCCCAACTGCTCTACCTGAGCAGCGAAGATCCCGAATCGCCCATCCAGATGTACATTAACAGCCCGGGCGGTCAGGTTTACGCAGGGATGGCGATTTATGACACGATCCAGATGATCCCCAATCCGGTAAGCACCCTGGCCGTGGGCATGACTGCCTCCTTCGGTACTGTGCTGCTTACCGCCGGCACCAAGGGCCAGCGCTATGCCCTGCCCAACGCCACCATCCACATGCACCAGCCCCTGGGCGGCGCGCAGGGTCAGGCCTCCGATATCGAGATCCAGGCGCGTGAGATCTTGCGTCTCAAAGGCGATCTGAACCAGATACTGGCGCGCCATACGGGTCGTACCGTAGAGGAGATCGAGCGCGATACCAACCGGGACTTTTACCTGGATGCGCAGGCTGCGGTGGAATATGGACTGGTCGATCAGGTGATGACCGCTCCTGAAGCCAAGCAAATCCTGACCCCCAAGACAAACGGAAAATAACTCTTCCGCCGTCTGAACCACAGGTTATTTAATCCAATGCCCCTGGCACCTCGCCAGGGGCATTTAGATTAATATTTGAACTTAGGTTGACCGGCGTGTTTTTAGGTGGGGCAGCCACCGAAAAACCGCCCAAACTCGATTTTTGGAATACCCTGAAAGAAAACTGCGCCGGGTGAAAAATTGGCTTATAATTTGCGCACCAAACCCGATTACCGGGTTACCCCATCCTGCGGACCTGAATATAAGATCCATCCTGGATCACCAGGAGGTAAACATGCTCCAACCATCCACTTTTTCAATTGTGGCGTTCGATCCGGGCGAGAATGCATTGGGGATCGCCGTGGCTTCCAAATTCCTGGCAGTAGGCGCCGTTGTGCCCTGGGCCAGATCAGGAGCAGGCGCCGTCGCCACGCAGTCTTACGCCAATACCACCTACGGACCACGCGGGTTAGATCTTATGGAAAGCGGCGTACCGGCAGCGGATGCACTGCAGAGCCTGACGGCTGTCGACGAGGAAGCCACCCAGCGCCAGGCAGGATTTGTGGATAGTTCGGGCGGATCAGCTACCTTCACCGGATCAGCCTGTTCCCCATGGGCTGGCGGTGTACACGGCCCTGGTTATGCTGTTCAAGGCAATATCCTCACCGGACCCGAGGTGGTAGCCGCCATGCAGGCTGCCTACCTCAGCTCCAACCGTCCCTTCTACTGGCGCCTGTATGACACCCTGCGCGCGGGAGACCAGGCCGGGGGAGATAAGCGCGGTCGCCAATCGGCTGCCATTCTGGTGGTTAAAGCGGGCGGCGGCTATGCCGGGTTTAATGATCGCTGGATCGACTACCGTGTGGACGATCATCCCGATCCGGTCACGCGCCTGGGCGATCTGCTCAAGCTGCACGATTTATATTTTGACAAAAGCCCCCTGGAGGAGCAGATCATCCTGCAGGGCGAAAGCCTGGTGCGCATGCAGCGCCTGCTGACCCACCTGGGCGATTACAGTGGTCCCCTGCACGGTGAGTATGATGAACCCACCCGCCAGGCAATGCGGGCTTTTATTGGACGGGAAAACTTCGAAGACCGGGTTGATTTTGCCTCGGGTCGCATTGATCTACCTGTACTGGATCACCTGTATACCCATTTTTCAAAGCTGAGCTGATGATGACCTTACCCTCGGGCATCAAAGCGTTGATATTGGATATGGACGGGGTCCTGTGGCGCGTGGATACTCCCATCGGCAACCTGAAGACCATTTTTGCTGGTTTGCGCAGCAAGGGCTATGGGGTTGTCCTGGCGACCAACAACTCGACGCGCACCATCCCCCAATACCTGAATCTTCTGGCTGGATTTGGTGTAGATCATCTGGCGCCCTGGCAGATCCTCACTTCCGCCGAAGCCGTGGGTGACTATCTGCAAGCCAAATATCCGGATGGCGGCCCGGTTTATGTGGTGGGGGAGGATGGATTGCTGGAAGCCATGCGCCAGCGTGGGTTTTACCTGGATCAGCGCGCCGTCCTGGCGGTTGCTGCCGGCATGGATCGCCAGATTACCTATCAGAAATTGACCACAGCCACGCGCCTGATCCGCGCTGGTGCAGCATTTATCGGCACCAATCCCGACCGCACCTTTCCTACCCCGGGAGGTTTGATACCCGGGGCCGGGTCCATCCTGGCAGCTATCCAGGCAGCCACCGATATACAACCCCTGGTTTTGGGTAAACCAGGTCCATACATGTACAGAATGGCGCTGCAGCGCCTCGGCCTGCAGCCTGCCCAGGCATTGGTGGTTGGCGACCGGCTCGACACGGATATTACCGGCGCTCAGGAGCTGGGCTGCCCGAGCGCCCTGGTCTTGAGTGGAGTCAGCACTGCCCAGGAGGCGCAGCTCTGGCAGCCAGCGCCAGATTGGACCGGCCCTGATCTGGCTACCCTGGTTGCGGCACTTCCCTGAAAGTCCGCCTCACTGAATTTATCAAAGGACAATGATGATGAAACCGCTGATCTATGACCTGGATTACCCCGCGTTGGAAGAAGCCCTGCTGGCGCTCGGCGAGCCGGCTTACCGGGCACGGCAGGTCTGGCAGGGGCTGTATCAAAGTCTGTGGTCTCAGGCGGAACAATTTACACCCCTCTCGGCAGTATTGCGCCAGAAACTGGACGCAGCCTTTTCCTTTTCGCACCTTACACCCGGCCCGATCCTGGATTCCAGCGACCGCCAGACCCGTAAGACCATGTTTACCCTGCCCGATGGCTATGCCATCGAAGCAGTTCTGATGCGCTATGGAAAATCCGGAGCAGCAAAAACACGCCGCACGCTGTGCATTTCCACCCAGGCGGGCTGCGCCATGGGCTGTGTCTTCTGCGCCACCGGTCAAATGGGCTTTAAACGCCACCTGACCAGCGGTGAAATTATCGAGCAGATCCTCTTCTATGCCCGCCAGCTGCAGCCCCTGGAAGAGAAAGTAACCAATGTGGTGTTGATGGGCATGGGTGAGCCTTTTCATAACTACGAAGCTACCATGCAGGCTATCGATCGCCTGGGCGATGCGCAAGGCTTTAATTTTGGCGCACGGCGTTTCACCATATCCACGGTCGGCCTGGTGCCGATGATCCGGCGCTTTGCCAATGAACACCGCCAGGTCAATCTGGCTGTCTCACTGCACGCGGTGCAGGATGAACTGCGCCAATCCATGCTGCCCGTCAATAAGCGTTATCCAGTGGACGAGTTATTGGCAGCCTGCCGCGAGTACGTCGATAAGACCAACCGGCGTATTACCTTTGAATGGGCGTTGATCAATGGCGTCAACGATTCGGTGGATCAGGCCCGCATGCTGGGCGAGCGGCTGCGTGGCTTATTGTGCCATGTCAACTTAATTCCCCTCAATCCCACCCAGGGCTATGCTGGACAAGGCTCTACCCAGGAACGCGCCAGAGCCTTCACGGCTGAACTGGCGCGCTTCGGGATTCCCTGCACCCTGCGCCTGCGGCGCGGAATCGATATCCAGGCGGGCTGTGGCCAGCTCGCTACAGGCAAAACCAAATGACCGATCAAAACGACCCCATTGAGTTCGCCACCGATCTGATCCGGCGCGCCCTGGAAGAGCAGCCTGACGAAGAAACGCTGGCAGGTCTGGCGGATCTGCACCCGGCTGACCTGGCCGAGGTATTTGAACAGCTCGATGAAGATGAGCAGGACCAGCTTATCCGTCTGCTGGATGTGCCCACGACAGCCGACTTGCTCGAAGAGCTCGATGATGATGAAACCCTGGAAGCCATTGAAGATCTGACCCCAGGACGTCTGGCTGACCTGCTGGACGAGATGGAGCCAGATGAGGCGGCGGATATCCTGGGCGACCTGCCTCGAGACCAGGCTGAGGTAGTCCTGGGGCAAATGGAAGACGCCGACGAAGTGCGCCCGCTGCTTGGCTACCCGGACGAGACCGCCGGTGGCTTGATGACCACCTCATTCGTGGCTCTGCGCCGCCAGACAACTGCCGAGCAGGCGATCCAGTTCATCCGCGAAGTCAGCCCCACCAGTGATATCCCGTATTATCTGTATGTTGTTGATCGCTGGCAAAAGCTGACCGGGGTGATCGGCTTTCGCGAGCTGGTCATCGCCAACCCGGAAACGACCATGCAAGAGATCATGGACCCGGATGTGATCACGGTGTCGGCCGGGGTGGACCAGGAAGAAGTTGCGCGCCTGATGTCGCGATATTCGCTGGCAGCCATCCCCGTCGTGGACGCGAACGAGCGCCTGGTGGGTGTCATCACCCATGACGACATCCTGGAGGTCATCGAAGAAGAGGCCACGGAAGACATCTACCGCCTGGCAAACGTTTCCGACACCGAGCTGGAGCCAGACAGCCCGCTGGGCGAGCAGGTGCGCGGCCGCCTGCCCTGGCTGTTCTTGAATATGCTCACCGCCCTGTTCGCTTCCTGGGTGGTGAGTAACTTTGAATCCCTGATCGGTGAGATCGCCATTCTGGCCGCCTTCCAATCGGTTGTAGCCGGGTTGGGCGGCAATTCCGGCTCACAGAATATCGTTATGGTCGTGCGCTCCCTGGCATTGGGCCGCATGGATAATAAGAAGATCTGGGAGGTGCTCGGCCGGCAGGTGCTGGTCGGGCTGATCCAGGGCCTGATGGTTGGATCTGTGGTTGCTGGTGTAATTACTGTCTTGCGCGGCGATTATCACCTGGGGCTGATCCTGCTGCTGGCTATGACTGCCAACATGGTCGTGGCGGCAGTGGTAGGCACCCTGGTGCCGCTCTTTCTGGCCAAAATTGGCAAAGACCCGGCAGTCGCCTCTACTATCCTGCTCACCGCAGCTACAGACAGCTTCGGTTTCTTTATCTTCCTGACCCTGGCGTCAATCTTCGTGCGCTATTTCAACTTCTAATTCATCACTGGAGCAGCTATGCCCGCAAAAGTTATCCTCAATCCGTATGCCAATCGTTGGACAGCCCTGCAGCGCAAGCCCGAACTGGAAGCTGCCTTGCAGCAGGCCGAGGTGGAATACGACCTGGTGGTGACTGAACGACCGCGCCACGGCGACGAACTGGCTGAGCAGGCGGTCCTGGATGGCTTTTCGCCGATCATTTCGGCAGGTGGAGATGGCAGCATCAATGAGGTGCTGAACGGCATCGGCCGCGCGGCTGAGCGCATCGGCAAACCCTGGACGCCGCTGGGGGTTATGCCGCTCGGGTCAGCCAACGACTTTGTGGATAATATGGGTTTACCCCACGACCTGCCCTCTGCTGCCCGTGTGATTACAAAGGGCTACACGCGGCACATGGACTTGGGCGTATCCAACGGGCGCTACTTTGATAACAATGCCGCCATCGGTCTGGAGCCATTCATCACCCTGATCCAGCAACGCATCCAGCGCCTGAAAGGCACGCCGCGCTACCTGGTTGCCACGCTGATGGGCGTGCAGCGCAATCCCCAATGGCATATGCGCCTGGAATGGGATGATGGCAGCTATGAAGGCCCCACCACCCTGGTGACCGTCGGTAATAATCCCCGCACCGGCGGAATATTTTATATGACGCCCCACGCCGACCCGTTTGATGGTCGCCTGACTTTCGTGTATGGTTTCATGCGCACACGACTGGAGATCATGCAGCTCCTGCCGCGCACCATGAAAGCCGGCCCGGGCAGTTATGTAGAACATCCCAGCATTCACGAAGTGCATGCCACCTGGCTGAAGATCCACTCTGTGGAACCAACGCCTGCACACACCGACGGCGAAATCTTCGACGAGCAGGCTCATGACCTTGAGTACAATGTCTTACCGGCACGTTTGCCGGTCTTGCTCACTGGCCCAGGCGATTAAGTTCCTGTGAAGCGCTGCCTGGCAGTTTTCCTGCGCCTGTTCTTTCGCCTGCTGTATCATGAATTTGCCTGGAGCTATGATCTGGTGGCCTGGCTGGTATCCCTGGGACGCTGGAAGCGCTGGGTATATGTCAGCCTGCCCTATCTGACCGGCCCAAGCATCCTGGAGCTCGGGCATGGTCCGGGTCGCCTGCAAACAGCGCTGGCAGGTAAAGGTCTCTATACAGCGGGTCTGGATGCCAGCCATCAGATGGGAAAACAGGCTTACAGCCGCCTGATCCGAGAGAAATTTCTGCCGCGCCTGGTGCGTGCCAGGGCGCCCGCACTCCCTTTTGCCTCCCAAAGTTTCGACCAGGTAGTGGCTACCTTCCCAACCGAGTATATCCTTCAGCAAGACACCCTGGCCAGTATTCAGCGCCTGCTGAGGCCGGGCGGCATGCTGGTTTTGATTCCTTTTGCCTGGATAACCGGGCGCAGCTTTCTGGATCGTTTTGCAGCCTGGTTATTTAATATCACCGGTGAAGCGCCGGTCTGGGATGCGCACTGGCTTCTTCCACTCGAGCGAGCTGGGTTTGGCGTTTCTACACAGCTGCAGGATCTGGGCGACAGCCAGGTGATGGTGATCCTGGCACAAAAGCCATAAGGCGCGAACGACTCATCCTACCGAAAAGTGCTGCCTGATGTACAATTGGGGTATGGAAGTACAGATAGCAGTTTCGAAGGTCCGTAAATATGCCACCTCCAACAGCGGCGACACGGTGGAAGTTGTTGAACGCCCCCAGGGAGGCGTTTCGGTGGTCATGGCGGATGGTCAAAGCTCCGGCCGCGGCGCGAAATACATCTCTGTGATGGTGGTGCGCAAAGTGATCTCCTTGCTCGCCGATGGCGTGCGCGATGGCGCTGCCGCCCGGGCAGCCTCGGATAACCTGTATGCCGAACGCAGCGGCAAAGTCTCGGCCACCCTCAATATTATCTCTTCCGACCTGCACACACGCACCTTGTTGATCACCCGCAACAATCCAGCCCCGGCCTATCTGGCGCGCGGCGAGCAGGTGAGCTTGCTGGATGAGCCCTCCCGCCCAATTGGTTTGTATCGTGATACCCGCCCGGTGATCACGGAGATCGATCTGGAACCCGGACTGACCGTGGTTGTTTTCACAGATGGCCTGGTACATGCCGGCTCACGCACGGGTGAAAGCATGCATATCCAGGAGGCGATCCAGGATCTCCTGGAATGTGAAGAGCCGAGCGCCCAATACCTGGCAGACTCCTTGCTCGAAAATGCCATGCGCCTGGACCAGCAGCGTCCAGTCGACGATATTACGGTGGTGGTGATGCGTGTCGTGTCACACACCGGTGACGAAGTACGGCGCATGTCTGTGCGTTTACCGGTGACCACCTAGAATTCCTGCTCAAATACCATCCCAAGGCCTATGTTAGAGCCACATACCGCGATTGGAATTGTTGGTCCATGCGCAGCCGGTAAAACGACCCTGGTTAGCGCACTGCGCAACCGCGGCCTGCCAGCCAAAGCGATTGCTCAGGAGCATTCCCATGTCGCCGATATGTGGCAGCGCCTGACCAAACCAGCTGTGCTCATTTTTCTAGAAGTGTCCTACACGGTCAGCCTCCAGCGCCGCAGGCTGAACTGGACTGAGGCAGAATACGAAATTCAGCTCCAGCGCCTGCGCCACGCCCACCAGCACGCCGATCTGCGCATCGCCACCGATGAACTGGCTCCTGAGCAAATTCTCGAGTTGGTATTGGATTTCCTGGTCAGCAAAAATCTCGCTTGATTGCGTCTCTATCCTCCGCAATTTTTCTCACAATCCAGTTCCAATAATGCACCGATCAAGGGTATAATCGTTTGGTCCAGTCTCCGGCTGGCATTTGCTTGAAAATGGAGGCCCACAAAGCATGACCAAACGCACCTGGCAAAATTTAATTTTGATTGCCATCATTCTCGCTGTTGGGATTTATCTGGTACTGCCCAGTACGACCAATATCCCCCTGCTCAATAAAAGCATTAAAACCCAGCTCGGTTTGGATCTGGCTGGAGGCGTTCAGGCGCTCCTGGAAGCTGATCTTCCCGCAGAGTCTGTAACCGTTGAGAATATGGCCACAGCCCGTCGCATCGTTGAAAACCGTGTCAACGGATTGGGCGTAACCGAAGCCGTTGTTCAACAGGCTGGTGCCACCCGCATCCTGGTTGAGCTTCCGGGTGAGACCGATCCTGAAGTGGTGCTCACCACCCTGAAACAGACCGGCTTGCTCGAATTTGTGGATTTCAGCACCCTGGATCCCAATCTGGCATTCAATCTCGTTGGCACCCGTATCGAGACAGATTATGCGCAGACCGCCGAGCAGGCCTCTGCCACCGAAACCGGTCAATTGTTTCATACTGTGCTCACCGGTGCCGAGCTGGCAGATGCGGGCGTCACGGTCAGCGGCACAAATGCCTATGAGGTGGCGCTGAGTTTTAAGGGCGAGGGCATCACCAAATTCAGCGAGTACACTTCCAACAATATTGGCAATATCCTGGCGATTGTGCTGGATAAAGAAGTCATTTCGATCCCCACCATTCAGGTTCCCATCACTGATGGTGCAGCCGTGATCCAGGGCAATTTCACCCTGGAAGAAGCCAATTCTCTGGCCATCCAACTGCGCTACGGCTCCCTGCCAATTCCTTTGAAAGTTGTCGAATCACGCACCATCACGCCCACCCTCGGCCAGGATTCGCTGCAGAAAAGCGTGCGCGCCGGTATCATCGGCTTTGCGATTGTCTTCCTTTTCATGGCACTGTACTACCGCTTGCCGGGGCTGATCGCAATCGCGGGCATCCTGTTCTATGCGGTCATCGATTACGCCATCTTTCGCTTTATCCCGGTCACGCTTACCTTACCCGGTATTGCCGGCTTCTTACTCAGCACGGGCAGCGCCCTGGATGCCAATATCCTGATCTTCGAGCGCCTGAAGGAAGAACTGCGCGCCGGGCGTACCCTGATGCAGGCCTTCAACCTGGGTTTCCAGCGTGCCTGGCCTTCCATCCGTGATTCCAACATCGCCACCCTGATCACCTGTCTGGTGCTCTACATCTTCGGGTCACAATTTGGCGCCACCATCGTGAAAGGCTTCTCGCTTACTCTGGCGATTGGTGTGTTCATTTCCGTGTTCACCGCCCTGGTGGTCACCCGCAGTTTGCTGGGTCTGGTGCTGAACTATCTTCCGCCGTCCAACCTGAAGCGCTGGTTCGGCATTTAATCAAGAGGGAATCTTATGATCGATCTACTTGGTAAACGTTATATCTTTTTCGCCATCTCCTTGTTGGTGATCATCCCCGGCTTGATCTTCCTAGGGATCTTCGGCCTGCCCCTGGCAATTGACTTCACGGGCGGCACCCTGCTGGAAGTTAGCTTTGCCTCGGGTAATCCTCCCCAGCCAGCCGAAGTCATCGCCATTTATGAAGAGTTCGGTATAGACGACACCCAGGTACAGGTTACTGGCGAAAGTACGGTCATTGCGCGCTCCAGTTTCCTGGAGGATGAGACCCTACAAGGGCAGATCATCGATCGCATGTCTGAGGAATTTAATGATACCGTTACCTTGCTCAGCGCAGATAGCGTTGGTCCGACCATTGGTCGGGAGGTGGCAGGGCGAGCTGCCCTGGCGGTTGGCATCGCTGCCGTGATCGTGATCATCTATATGACCTTTGCTTTCCGGGGCATCGAAAACTCCCTGCGCTACGGTATCTGCGCCATTGTCGCCATGATCCATGATGTCGGCATCGTGATCTCTCTGGCGGTTATCGGCGGGAAATTCTTTGGCTGGCAAGCGGACGCGCTGTTTGTCACCGCCTTGCTCACCGTCATCGGTTTCTCCGTACAGGATAAGATCGTCGTCTTTGACCGCATTCGGGAGAATTCCAAGACCCTGCGCCGGCTGCCCTTCGAGACCCTGGTCAACCATTCGATCATCCAGACCTTGCAGCGCTCGATCAATACCCAGCTCATGACCGTGGAATTCATGCTCCTGGCGCTGGTGCTGTTCGGCGGTGTGACCCTGCGGGAATTCGCCCTGATTCTACTGGTAGGCCTTTTCAGCGGTACTTATTCATCCATCTTCATCGCCGCGCCGATCCTGGTGGTGTGGGAGAAGAAAGAGTGGCGCAACTGGTTCAAACGCAGTACTGGCGCCGCCTCAGCTTAGATAAATAGCCTGAGCCTTGTATGTGAGAAAAAGCCCCGCTTTACGCCGGGGCTTTTTGTTATTTGCAGCGGATGGTTGCAACCAGACTCAGCCAGGCTTAGCCATCGAAATTATAGGTCGGGGTATTGGTGGGAGTCAACGTCTGCGTGGGAGGGCTGGTGGGAGGCGCCGGAGTTGTAGGTGTGCTGGTGGGCGGCGGTGTGGTGGCAGTAGGCGATAAGGTCACCGTGGGCGTGAGCGTGGTGGTGCGAGTGGGAGTCACGGTGAAGGTATTGGATGGTGTGCGGGTCAGCGTGGCGGTAAAAGTTGGCGTGCGCGTCGGTGTAATACTCGGGATCAGGGTTTGCGTGGGCGTACGGGTGATGGTTGGGGTCAGCGTAATGGTAGGCGTGAGCGTGATGGTTGGCGTGGGTGTAATCGTTGGGGTCGGTATGCCCACCACGTATATTTCCGCAGACACCGGACAGGTGCCCCAGTCCGGGAATTCCAGGGTCAGGCTGCTGTTAAAGAAACCCGCCGGGTGATAGGTCGGCCAAAGGTTAAAGTCTGCCATCCACAAGCGTGAGCTCATGCCTGGATGAACAATCGGCGAGTTGGGTTGGGCGACTACCGGTGAAAGATAGCTGTCATCCCCATAATAGATCAAGCTGCCATAGGCCATATAGTTAAAGTACATCCCCCAGGTGGTGGGCCAAACCAGGCTTGAGTCGACCAGATAAGCGGAAGCCAGATTATCGTTCTGGACGCGCACCCAAAAGTCGTCTACCGACAACCAGGCTGCGTCGGAATAGATCAAATCACAATCTGGTGTGGGGCTTGGCGTGGGCGTGGCGCTGGGTAGCGAGGTTTGGGTAACCGTGCTGGTGAGCGTATGGGTTGGGCTCGGCGTCGGTGAAGGGGTATTGGTATAAGTTGGCGAGGCCGTTGGCGTAAAGGATGGTAAGGCGATATCCAGGGGCAGATTGATCACGCGGGAGGTGCGGAAACGCTCCACGACGCCATCCCTGCGCGAGACTAAGTGCACCTGAGGCCAGAGTGTGGTGAGAAACGGCGTCACCAGAGGATGGTTGAAGTCGATTACGACAGTGACCCGGTCGCCTGGCCCGCCAGCGTCATCCGTCGGTGCGCAGCGCGCTGGAATAAAGGTGCCGGGATTGGATACGTGCAGTACAAAATCAGCCGTATCCGCATCGCCATCCAGATCGCGCGATGAGCAAATCGTGATCTTGAAGAAGCGCGGCTCGCCTTGCAAGGCAGTGAAGTCTTTTAAGATTGCCAGCGCCATGCGGTCGGCTTCATCACGAATCGAGGGCAAGCGCGCCCAGTCCACCAGCAGGCTTTCTTTTTCTTCGTTGTCCTCGACCCAGGCGGGCACCCGGCAATCGACCTGGCCATCTTCCAGGTCATCGGCGCTCAATCCCAGAGCAGCCCCGGCAGGTGCACAGTAAGTAAGGTTAAATTCGCCGGTCACTGCATAACGCACGCCAGCGCGGGCGCCATTTTCGATCGAGAGCCAGGCCTGAAATATGCGTGCAAACTCGATCACCCCAAATAGCAGCGCCAGGAGAACCGGAAGCGCCAGGGCAAATTCCACCATACCTTGCGCCTGCTGGCGAATGCGCCTGTTCTGCTTTCCTGGCTCGATTGGGATCGGCTGAGCGTCCATTATTTGGTGATCCTAGTAAAGATGCGCTGGGCGATATCTTCAAATATATTACCCAGATCATCCGGCGTGGCGGATGCGTAATAGCTGCCGTCGGCGAGGTCGGCAATATATAAGAGCAGCTCCTCACCGGCATCTGGCTCACCATAGATTGTGTTGGTAACCTGTGCACCCAGACCAATGGTGAAGATAATAATATCGCGATCGGTCAGGTCTGCCAGCGCATCTGCCTGATCGCGGGCGTAGTCTTCCGCATCGTACTCATCGGGCTCAGTGTCTACATCGTGGCGTGTTTCAATACCATCGATATCGCGGCAGATGGGACAAAGATCTCGAAACGGATCGCCTTCGGGGAACGCCAGATTACAATCGTCCTGGATCCAGGTTGAGGACGGGCAGTAACCATTTGGAAAACCCGGCATGGCTACGGTATGGTTGGCAGCCCCATCGGTGAGCAAAACAATCACCCACAGGGAATCGCGCCTCCGGAAATTTGGATCGCTGAGCACTGCGCCAGCCCCGCGCAATCCGCCGCCAATATTGGTGGTTGTGCAGCTGGATGGGTCGAGCTGCCCGGTCCAGCTAGAAGTTACCGCATCCCAGATCGGCTCATATTCACAGGTGTCTGGGCGTGTGGCTACCGTGAGATCTTCAAGAGCCTCGAGGGCCTCATCGGGGTCATCGGTTAAATTTAGATCGACATGCACAGCATAATCAAAAGTGACAATTGCCACGCGATCGTAAGGAAAATACAGGTTATCGATGAAGGCAGCCGCAGCATCGCGCACCGCCTCAAAAGGCTGGCAGGAATCCGGGTTACAGGCGGCTGGATTGTTAGGCGGATCGCTGTCACTGGACATGGACTCAGAGCGGTCCAGAACCAGGACCACATCCAGGGAGGCCGCCTCACCGATCGCTTCGGCGCTGATCTGGGTATGGTTGATCCCCAGGATCGGCATGAAACTAAAATTAACCTGTGTGGTTGCGCGCACGCGCACCAGCTTGCGCGACCAGGGTGCAGCGCACAACTCTGGCTCAGGGTTGGATGGATCGCAAATTTCAACCACCGCGCTGGCGTCCGGAATTTCATTCAGCCGCAGAAACTCGGTGGCTGAAGCGGTCATTTCCTCCAACGTGCGAAATTCTCGGAACTGGGCCGCAGCAGAAAGTGAAGCAGCATCCACCCCACGTCGCAGGTGTGCATATCGGATAAACAACATACCCACATCGACCACGAGACCCACAAAGGCCAATAAGGCAACAAATGCCACGGCAATCAGAATCAAGGCCTGACCTTTTTCAAGCCTGGACTGCCGGGAGGGGATTAGATCCTGTTTGGACATGGTCTAGACGCTATAGATCCGGTTCAGCTGCTACCAGCGGCATAATGGCATAGGTATGCATATGCAGAGGATCAGGAACAAAGACGGTTAGCCAGGGCAGCTTGAGGGTTTGCTCGTAATCAAAAAACACTTCCACCAATAAAATACCGGTATTTGGCGCAGTATCACTTAAACGCGCCTCAATATCTGTGGCTGTAACGCGTGAAGGATTGCAGTTCAGGTCTCCCGGTGCACAGGCACCCCCATAGCCATACAGATGCCACTCGCCAGGGGTCTCAGCGCCGGTGGGTGGGTCTTGAGGGTTGATTGGCAAACGATTGGTAACCTCCCCTTCGACCACGCCAAAGGCAGAGATCACAACATCATCGCTCGCAGGATTTAATACCAGGGGCCGTGCGACTTGCATGGCAAGGCAGGCCGCTTGATGGTAAAAATCTTCGGTGACGGGGCCCAGGCTGGCACTGCAATTTGTATTTGTGTCCCGCTGAAAGGGGTCGCCATCGCTGGCAAAACGTGCCGCTTCACGCGCGCCATCCAAGAAATTCAGGTAGTAGTTCATCGCAAAGCCAAACTCAACCACGCCAGATAGCAGAATCAGTAAAACAGGAAAAAGCAGAGCGACCTCGATCAGGCTCTGTCCCCTGCGCCGGTTTCTCCAAGATCGAGAGGCTGTGCCATCCCGTATCCTCCGAAAGCTGGACTTCTCAGTTATCATCTGGCTTTTTAGCACCCGGTAGAGATGAAACAGCAAATGAAACGATTAAATATTTGCAAAAGTTATTACTTGACGATTGCTTCTATTATACGTGAAAAAACCTGCCCAGGTACAGGCAAGTTTGTGATGTTTAATTTCATCTTTCGTACTAATTTATAGTTGAATCACTCGTAAATACAACAAATACAGGACTGCACCAGCCAGGAATGGACCGTAGGGAATGGCAGCAAATGCCTGGTAACGGCGAAACAGCAGCGCAGTCAACAGGTACAACAGGCTGACCACGCCGCCCAATAATATAGCAACCACCAGGCCTGCCAGCACCCCGGGCCAACCCAGCATCAGGCCCATCACACCTGCCAGGTTGACATCCCCATAGCCCAGTGCGTCTTCTATTGGGGCATCATTTTCCCCCAGCTTCCGCCGCCGGCTCATGAAACGGACGAACACGTTCCCCAGTCCGTACATCCCTAGCATCAGTCCATAGCCAGCCGCACCGCCGAGCAGTGTCGCCGGTACACCATGTAACCAGATCCCCACCACCAACCCTAACGCTGCGCCTGCCCAGCTTGTGACATGCAGAATCAAGCGGTGTTCGAGGTCGATCACGATCACCAGGCCAAAATAAACCCACACCAGCAGATTTAACCAGAATGGCAGGCTGTAACTCTGGTTCATCCATAGAAATCCAGCCACGGCTGCGCCTGCCACATGCACCACCCATGCCCGCCAGGAACGCCGCATGCCACACTTCTGACATCTGGCAGGCCATAAGCCATACAGCCAGCCTGACTGGTCTGCCTGGCAGTGAAAACAAAATGGCCGCGTCAAACGACGCCGGCGCGGCAGAACATCCGCCAGGTAATTCACCAACCCACCCAAAAGCCAACCACTGATGATCGCTATCACCAAGCCTGCATCCATAGTCAAAATTATACTTTCTCACCCGCATCTGGGTGCTCACAAAAGCGTAGGTTTCGGGTTACAATTCAAACAGCTCAGGAAATACGAAGGAGATGCGCTGAATGGAAAAATTCCTCATTGAGGGTGGTCACCCGCTTTCTGGTGAAGTCCGCCCCTCCGGAAATAAAAACGCCGCCCTGCCCTTACTGGCGGCTTGCCTGCTTACGGAAGAACCGGTCATTTTGCACAATGTGCCCGAGATTCGCGATGTGCGTGATATGCGTTTCTTGATCGAAAGCCTGGGCGTTTCCATCGAATCCCTGGGGGACCACAGCTGGAAGATTCATGCGGCCGAGGTGCGCCCAGCCGACCTCGATCCCGATCTGTGCCGCCGGATTCGCGCCTCTATCTTGCTGGCAGGACCCATGACCGCCCGCACGGGCGATTTACTCCTGCCGCCGCCTGGCGGTGATGTGATTGGGCGCCGGCGCGTGGATACGCATATCCTGGCGCTGCAAGCCCTGGGAGCTGAAGCGGAATACGAGCGCGCCAGCCGTATGTTCAGATTTACCGCTCCCAGCCTGCACGGTGCCAACATCCTGCTCGATGAAGCCTCTGTCACCGCTACGGAAAACGCCATTATGGCTGCCGTGACAGCCAGAGGGGATACGGTCCTGCGCAATGCCGCTTCCGAGCCGCATATTCAGGAACTATGCCATCTACTCAATACGATGGGCGCTCAGATTGATAACATCGGCTCGAATACACTGCACATCCAGGGAGTCCCACGCCTGCACAGCGCAGAATTTACCATCAGCTCGGATTACCTGGAGGTGGTCAGTTTTATTGGCGCGGCAGTAGTTACCCGCGGCTCCATCCGCATCCGCGATGCCGGCCCCCAATACCTGGATATGATTCGCATCGTTTTCCACCGCATGGGCGTGGATTGGGAAGTGGATGGGCAGGATGTGATTGTGCCTGCAGTGCAAAATCTGGTGGTTGAGCCCGATCTGGGGGATGCCATCCCGGCGATATCCGTGATGCCCTGGCCGGCGTTTCCCACCGACCTGATGAGCATTGCCATCGTGGTTGCCACCCAATCACGCGGAAGCATCCTCTTTCACGACTGGATGTACCCCAGCCGCATGTTCTTCATCGACAAGCTGGTCAACATGGGCGCTCAGATCGTCCTGTGCGACCCGCACCGCTGCATCGTCCTGGGTCCGACCGAACTATCCGCAGAGAAGATGGAAAGTCCCGATATCCGCGCCGGAATGGCGCTGCTTCTGGCAGCTCTGGCTGCCAACGGCAATTCTGTGATCCGCAACGTGGGGCAGATCGACCGTGGCTACGAGCGCGTGGATGAGAAGCTGCGCCTGCTGGGCGCGCATATTGAACGCATCAGCGAACCTTCTTAAAAAAATAATCCTCCCAGAACCATCGTCCTGGGAGGATTTATATTGTTAAATGCGGCAAGCTTAGTTTTGTTTGGCCTTGACCACTTCCATGAACTGGTTCACCAGCTCACGCAGCATGGGTTCGGGCATGGCGCCAACCTGGCGGTGCACCAGTTTGCCATCGGCTACGAACAGCATGGTAGGGATACCCTGCACTTCGTACTTCATCGCCCAATCTGGATTCTCGTCGGTATTGACTTTGGCGATCAATAATTTGCCTTCGAATTCCTTGGCCAGCTTGTCCAGGACTGGTGCAACCATTTTGCAGGGTGTGCACCAGGGCGCCCAAAAATCGACCACTACCGGTATGCTGGACCCCAATACAGTCTTCTCGAAGTCCGCGTCGGTTACATGCTTAGGTTCATTAATCATTCGATACTCCTGATATAGTTTGTTTAGTTCTCGCCAGCTGCAGCAGCCAGGGCGGTTTGTTCGCTTCCAGGTGGTGTCACATGGATCTGATAGGATGATTCGACTTCCGCCACTGCGCCCAACATGGCGCTGGCGGAACAGTATTTTTCCTCAGAGAGCTGGATCGCCTGCTCGACAGACTCCTCGTCCAGGTCCGCTCCCCACAGCTCGTATTTTACCTGGATATGTGTGTAATAGCGCGGGTGCTCCTGGCGCCTAAAGCCACGCACCTGAACTTCAAAATTCTGCAGGTCCTTGCGCTTCTTCTGCAGAATGCTGGCGATATCCAGGCCTGTACACCCAGCCAGCCCGATGAGCAGCAATTCCATGGGCGACATGCCTTCGCCTGGCCCTGCGCCAGCTGCCATCTGCAGGCGGTTTCCAATGGCATTGATTCCTTCAAATGCATTCCCCCCTTGCCAGATGGCGCGCACTTCTCGCCAGTCTGCAGGGTTCTCTTTCGGCTGCGATGAATTCTCCATACTGCTCCTTGGGGGTTTTATCATCGCTAAGTATAGCATGGTGGAGTGATTTTGTCAGGTATAATTCCGGGGATGACCCTTTCAAACCCTGCTGCCCCTCCCACCCCCTATAACGTTGCCACACCTATCTTCGAAGGCCCTCTGGACCTGCTTTTGCAGCTAATCGAGCGCGCCGAGCTGGATATCTCCCGCCTGGCGCTGGCGCAAGTCACCGACCAGTTCCTGGCTTACCTGCATTCTTTGCCCGAAACGCATCCCGAGGAAGTCTCGTCTTTCCTGGTTATCGCCGCCCGCTTACTGCAGATCAAATCCGAATCCCTGCTGCCCCGCCAGCCACAGCGCGCCGAGGGCGAGGAAGATCCTGGCGAGGCGCTGGCGCGCCAGCTGCGCATTTACAAACGTTTCAAGGAGATTGCTCTGCAGCTTGGAGAGCGCGAATCCAGTGGGAAGCATACTTATTTACGCCTGGCTCCGCCGCCGCATCCGGAAGGGCTGCTCGATCTCAGCGGTATCACGACTGCCGATCTGCTGTCGGTTGCCCAGGAGATCCTGGCACGTGCCGACCTGCGCCGCCCGCTCAATACGCTCGTCGCCGCACCGCGGGTAACCATTCGCGAAAAAATCCATTTGATCGCTGAGCGCTTACGCCAGTTTGGTCAATCATCCTTCAGAAATCTTCTTGGCAGCAAGCCCAGCTCGTTGGATGTGGTGGTCACCTTCCTGGCCTTGCTTGAGCTGGTCAAGCGTCACATGGTCCAGGTCTCGCAAGAAGCCATGTTCAGCGATATCCTGCTCCAGCCCGGCGAAGTGTGGGACGAAGACGAGAGCTTTGAATTGGAATTTGGAGAATAAAAACCGCGTGCCCAATCGACTCGCTGCCACGAATTCACCTTACCTGCTCCAGCATCAGGATAATCCCGTTGAATGGTACCCCTGGGGAGCAGAGGCTCTGGACAGAGCGCGCCAGGAAAATAAACCCATTTTTCTCAGTATTGGCTACGCGGCGTGCCATTGGTGCCATGTGATGGCGCATGAATCCTTTGAAGACCCTGCGACGGCTGCACTGATGAACGAGCACTTTGTCAATATCAAAGTCGATCGAGAAGAACGTCCCGACCTGGACTCCATCTATATGCAGGCTGTGGTTGCCCTTACCGGGCAGGGTGGCTGGCCGATGAGTGTCTTTCTCACCCCGGACGGCGCGCCATTCTTTGGCGGCACATACTATCCTCCGGTGCGGCGCTATAACATGCCATCGTTCATGGAGGTGCTCCAGGGAGTTGCGCGTGCCTGGCGTGAGGAGCAGTCCAAGCTGCTGCAATCCAGCCAGGAACTGACCCAGCACGTGTTACAAACCATCCAGATGCCTGCGGTCACACATACCCCGCTCAACCCACGCACGCTCGAAGATGCCACGGCGCAGTTGAGCCAGGCTTATGATTGGAAAGCTGGTGGATGGGGAAAAGCGCCCAAGTTCCCGCAGCCCATGACCATTGAATACCTTTTGCTGTGCGCAGCCGGTGGGGATCAGAAAGCTGCCGAGATCAGCACACATGCGCTGCATGCCATGGCTCAGGGCGGCATGTACGACCTGATTGGCGGCGGTTTTGCACGCTACTCCACAGACAATGACTGGCTCGTGCCGCACTTTGAGAAGATGCTCTATGACAACGCCCTGTTGGGGCGCGCCTATTTACATGCTTACTTACTGAATGGGGGAGCCGCATTTCGCCAGGTGTGTGAGGCAACCCTGGATTTTATGCTGCGCGAGCTTCTGGCAGCCCCGGATGATGAAGGCCTCGCCGGCGGCTTTTATTCCAGCCTGGACGCCGATTCTGAAGGAGAAGAGGGGAAATTCTATATCTGGACCGAAGATGAGGTGCTCCAGGCGCTGGAATCTCAGCCTATCGAGGCAGAACTGATTTTAGCAGCCTATGGTTTTACCCCGGGTGGTAATTTCGAGGGTCGCACCATCCCACGCCGCACGCTGAGCGACCGCGAGCTGGCCGAGCGCTTCGGGTTGGATGCCGCGACCATTCCAGTGCGCCTGGCAGAAATAAACCAATCTTTACTGGCTTTCCGCTCCCGGCGCATCCGGCCGGGTACGGACGATAAGGTGCTGACTGCCTGGAATGGATTGGCGTTGATCCTGTTCGCCGAAGCCGGGCGCTACCTGAACAGACCGGATTATCTTGCCGCCGCGCGCCGCACCGCAGACTTTTTACTCAGTGAGCTGCATCCTGCAGATCGCTTGCTGCGCTCGTGGCGAGCTGGCAAAGCCAGCCATAACGCCACCCTGGAAGATTACGCAGCTTTGATCCTGGGCCTGCTGGCCCTGTACCAGTCCGATCCGGATCCGTACTGGTATAACTCGGCCCTGGATTTGAACCAGGAGATGCTGGCCTATTTTAGCGATCCCGATGGGGGCTTCTTCGATACGCATGTAGAACAGTCGGATTTGCTTTTTCGCCCGCGTGATATCCAGGACAATGCAACCCCATCCGGCAGCGCCCTGGCAGCCCTGGCGCTGCTGCAGCTGGCAGCTTTTACCGGCGAGCTTGACTTTCGGGATCGTGCAGCAGCCATGTTCAGCCAGGTGGAGGCTGCCGCCAGCCGCTATCCTACTGCCTTCGCTTTCTGGCTGCAAGGTATGCATGCCCTGCTCCACGCATACAAAGAGGTCGCCCTGGTGGGCGACCTGGAAAGCCATGCGGCACAGGATTTATTGAAAACGATCTGGGAAACGTACCGTCCTGGCATCGTGCTGGCTGCCAGCCGACTGCCGGTTCCGGAAAATGCCCCACCTTTACTTCAGGATCGCCCGCTGCTGCAGGATCAGCCCACGGTGTATGTCTGCCAGAACTTCGTTTGCCAACGACCTGTCACACGTGCTTCTGAACTGCAAGCACTGCTACGCTAGCAGGCTCTCAGCGATCCAATACCAGCGTCACCGGACAGTGATCTGAGCCAAACACATCATCATGGATGATCACGTCCTTCACCAACGGCAGCAGGCTTTCCGAGACCATAAAGAAATCTAAACGCCAACCGACATTACGGGCACGCGCATTGGAGATGTAAGTCCACCAGGTGTACTGGACCTTGTCCGGATACAGCACCCGGAATGCATCCACAAAACGGCTCTCGACGTAGCGGTCGAGCCAGGCGCGCTCTTCGGGCATGAACCCGCTGGTGGTGACATTGGCCTTGGGATTGCGCAGGTCAATTTCATTGTGGGCGGTGTTGAAATCACCGCAGATGATGATCTTCTCGCCCTGATCATGGGCCGCATCGCACAAACCCAACAGCTCTTCGTAAAATGCCAGTTTGTATTCCAGCCGCCCGTGATCGCGCTGCCCATTGGGGAAATAGATATTGTAAAGTTTGAAGTCGGCATACTGGGTCAGGATCACGCGCCCTTCCCGGTCATAATCCGGGTTCCCCCAACCCAGCTCCACACGCTGAGGGGCAACCTTGCTGAAAGTTGCCACACCGCTGTAACCCGGCCGCTCGGCGGAATTCCAGTATGCCTGGTAAGGCGTGAGAGGCGCCAGGGCTTCAGGCTTCACCTGCTCCGGGCGAGTTTTGATCTCCTGCAGGCATAACACATCCGGCTGCAAACGCTCCAGCCAGGTCCAATCGGCCTTGCCTAGAACTGCCCGCAGACCGTTTACATTCCAGGTTGTAATCTGAAAGGTCATTGCTATTTAATCAATGCCTTCCATCAGTGATATGGGCAGCGCGCCAATACCTACGATCTGAGGACCGGTATGAACACCCAGAACGGGCGAGACACGCAGCACATCCAGCCTGGCCACATTCAGGCGCTCTTGCACCATTTTCACCAGGTTATCGGCTTGCTCAGCGAACTGCCCGTGCAGCACTGTAACCCACAGCGCTTCCTGGCTGCCATACACCCCTACCAGATAATCCACCAGAACCATCAATGCTTTCTGAGTGGTGCGTTCTTTGCCGACCGTGGAATATTTGCCATCGCTATGATCAACTTTGATGATGGGTTTGAGTTTTAACAATGAACCTGCCAGCGCCTGCACGCGGCCGATACGCCCACCGCGCGCCAGGTATTCCAGGGTTTCTAGCATGTAGATCAGCTCAGTACGTTCCTGGATCTTTTTGATGCGCTCCAAGATCGCAGCTTTGCTCCAACCTGCTTTCACAGCTTGCGCGGCTGCCAGAACCTGGAAACGTTCGCCGCCCGAGAGCGTCAGGGTGTCCCAGACTTCCACATTCGCCTCGGGAGCCTGATCAATACCTGCACGCGCCGATTCAATCGTCCCGGACAAACCGGAGGATATGTGAATGGACAGGATTTCGGGATCTTCTTCCGCCAACCTGCGATACGCTTCAGCGAATTGACCGGAGGACGGCTGGGCTGTCGTAGGAATCGTTGGCACCATCGCTCGCAGCCGGTCATAAAACTCATCGGCGGTGATATCTTCAGAGCTTACTTCTTCGCCTGGGAATTGGATATATAACGGCAGTACTGTGATGTTATGCTCAAGGATCTCCTCCCTGGGCATATTTGCCGCGCTATCGGTTACAATTTTCATTAATCAAACCTCCAATGGGAATTTCTCTTATTGTACCGGAATGGTCCATTCTCGACCAGTTGTTTCTCATCCTATCTCATCCATTGCTCAAAATCCAGGTCCTGGCAGGTTTTCTGCGGACCAGAATCAAAATACTCTGATAGCTTCTGACAGCCCTGTCCGGTACAATTAGAGCGGATTGAAAAACTCTCATGAACAAGGTTAATTTTCTATGCGTGAAGTAGCGATATTAGGCATTGGTCAAACCCCGGTCGCCGAAAGCTGGGAAAAATCCCTGCGAGAAATCGCCGGGGAAGCGGTGTTTGCCGCGCTGCTCGACGCCCAACGCGAGCGCGTGGATGGTTTATTCGTGGGCAATATGCTTTCCGGCCTGATCAGTAAACAAGAACATCTGGGAGCGCTGGTTGCCGACTGGGTCGGTCTGCGGGCGGTTGAAGCCTTCAAAGTCGAGGCAGCCTGCGGCTCGGGTGCAGCAGCCTTGCGGCTGGCGATCATGGCAGTCGCATCGGGAGAAATGGACAGCGCCATCGCCATGGGTGTGGAAAAGATGACTGAAGGCAAAGGCACGGAGACGACCTCTGCCCTGGCAACGGCAGCAGACGCCGATTACGAAGGCGAGCAGGGTCTATCGTTTGTGGCTATCAATGCCCTGATCATGCAGCGCTATCTGCATGAATATGGGTGGAAGCATACGGATTTTGCCCCATTTTCGATCAACGCCCATGCGAACGCGGTGCATAATCCCTTTGCGCGTCTGCGCGAGCCGATCAGCGAAAAGGATTACCAGCGCGCCAAGATGATTGCCGATCCAATCAACCTGCTGGATGCTTCTCCCATTGGGGATGGCGCAGCCGCGGCGATCATTGTCCCTGCCGCCGATCTGCCTGAAAACCATCTTGGTCGCCCGCGCATCCTGATTTCTGGTTCCGCCACTGCTACCGACACACTTGCGGTGCATGACCGGCAAAACGCGCTGTGGCTGTCGGCTGCGGAACTGTCGGCACACAAAGCCTACCGGCAAGCGGGCGTCTCTCCACAGGAGATTGATTTCTTCGAGCTGCACGATGCCTTTTCGATCATGGCGGCGCTCTCCCTGGAAGCCTGCGGCTTTGCCGAACGCGGGCAGGGCCCCCGCCTGGGTCTGGACGGCGCCATTCGCCCCGATGGCAAGCTGCCGGTTGCCACACGCGGCGGCTTGAAAGCGCGCGGCCATCCTGTAGGCGCTACCGGCATGTACCAGATTGTGGAAGTCGTGCAGCAATTACGTGGCGAGGCCGGTCCGACTCAGGTCCAGGATGCGCGTATCGGTATGGCTCAAAATATTGGCGGCAGTGGGGCAACGATTGTCACGCATATCTTGCGCCGCGTCTGATGTTGCATGGTTAACTTCTTGAACGGGGCGTCCCGACGCCCCGTTTTTTTGTCTTTGCCCCGGTTCATTTTTGATTTACCCTTCAGGATGAGGTAGAATCGATTGACTCTGCGCACACATGGCTGAACTGGAGACTTGATGAAATTTCGTGCCTTACTTTTTGCACTGCTTCTTGTTTTGCTAACTCTGACGATCGTCCGCGGCCAGGAAACCATTCCCCAATTATTGTCGCTAAGCGGTGGGGGTTATCAAGACAGTCTGGTGGGTTTTTCCCGGACTGCACAGCAGCGCGCCAGTCAGTTGGGGCATGCTCAGGTGAAGATACTGGTAATTCCCTCGACCTTGATTTCCAGCTCCATTTCGATTTCTCAGCCGGAGCGCGATAACCTGGGAGCGATCGCCGAGCAGCATCGCCTGGAGCTTGAAACAGCCTGCCAGGATTTCACTGGACCAAATGCTCTGCCCTGCACTGCAACAACACTGCCGGTCTATATTCGCTCCGAGGCCAGCAATCCGGCCAACCTGGCTTTCATTTCGTCGGACCTGAGCGCGATTTTCTTTCTGGATGGCAGCGCCACGGCAGCCATGCAAATTATCGCTAACACACCGCTTGAGCGCGCTCTCAGCGATGCCTATGCGCGCGGTGTTTTAGTTGGCGGGACAGGTGCGGGGATCGATTTGTTTGCCACTCATCTGCTCGGCGGGTATAAACCCGGTTTTAATGCTGAGAATGCGCTGGCTTTCGGCGCGGCTGACCTGTTTTCTGCGCCAGGGCCGCGCGGTTTGCTCTTCGGTCTGGATTTCGGCTTGCTGCAGAGTGATATTTTCTACACCGGGCGCCTGGGATTGTTGCTCAATGCCCTTGCCGATCCACATTCGCCTAATGTGGGCCTGGGTCTGGATCACAATGCTGGTATAGAGTTAAACGCAGACGGCCTGATCTCGCAGGTCTACGGCGACCAGACGGTGCTGATCCTGGACGCTGAGACCTATCATGCAGCCGATGCAGCCCATTATCGTGGGGCTCTTAATTATCTGAGCCTGCGCAATGTTCTGGTGCACGTCCTGGAACAGGGCGCCAGTCAGTACGATGTGCAAAGACGGACATTCGAGCAGAATAATGCTCCCGAAACCCTGGAGCGGCGCTTTGAGACACTCCGCCTGCCATCGTCAGCCGGTTCACTTTACCTTCTAAGTTCATTAACCAACTCGTGGAGCGCCAGTACACTGCTCACGGAATTTGTCAATGAAGCGGGTGGTCAGCAAGCGCGCATCCTGCATGTCATGGTCGGGTATACTGATCCTGCATTAGCCCAGCGCCAGATTGAAGACATTAACCGTTTGATCGGATTGGAAACCCTTACGCTCCAGATTACTCCTGAAACGACCCCTGGCCTGGAACCTGACTTCGCAGCATACGACGGCATCCTGTTCTCGGTTGCCGATCGCCAGCAAGTTTTGTCGGTCAAAGACAGCCTGCTCTTTTTACGTGTGGCCTGGTATAACGGTAAACCTATCCTGGCAGCCAACCATGCTGCGGTGGTCCTGGGCACGACTTTCTTGCGGCGTCCAGCCAACAGCCTGGCAAGCGGCCCCAGCACACCGGTGCTGACCCAGTTTGATCCATCGGCACAGACCATTGATCAAGGTCTGGGGCTGATTCCGGCAAATCTTGAAACGCTGCTGACCGGACGCAATCGCTGGGGCGGCCTGTTCAGCCTGGCCTACAACAGCCCCGGATTAATCAGCCTGGCTCTGGCAGACCATGCTGCCCTGGTGCTGCACTCTGACCAGACTGTGGCGGACGGAGAAAACATTGTAGTCAGTCTCGATCTGCGCTATGCAACCCTGGGAGAACCTGGTTCAGGCCTGCGTTTTGCCAATGGTATGTTGGATGTCTTCGCTCCCGGTGATCGCCTGGAGCCTCAGCTTGCCGATATGGCTGCGCTCCCTTTTCCAGCCGCCACTCCGGTGATCATTTATCCTTCAGCCACTCCTACAACAACACCAACCCTCACAGCAACACCTGTTCCCACAAATACCCCGCGTGTCCGTCCGCCCACGCGCACGCCACGTCCCAGCCCCACTACGCCCGCCAGCCCGCCTCCGCGTGATCCGACTACCAGCAACATGATGGTTTTCTTCAGCTTATTAATGCTTATCGTGATCTTGCTGGGAGTGCTCATCAATCGCCCGCAGCTCGGACCGCCAAAAAAATAGGTTAACTTAGATCCTGAAGAGACAGAAATGATCCCCCTCTGGATGGGGTAAAATAGCCGTACATCAATTCGCATGCAAAACAGGACAGGGTTTATGGAATTACACCTTTACGATACTTACACACGCAGCCTGCGCAAATTTGAACCGCTGCAGCAAGCCAGGTTTGGTCAATTAACTGAAGTCGGTTTGTATGCCTGTGGTCCGACCGTTTATGACTATGCGCATATTGGAAATTTGCGAACCTATGTGTTTGAAGACCTTCTAAGGCGGGTGCTGGTGTGGAATGGTTATCAGGTGCGTCACATCGTCAATATCACCGACGTCGGGCATCTCACTTCCGATGCGGATACCGGGGAAGACAAAATGGAAAAGGGCGCCCAGCGCACTGGCAAAACCGCCTGGGAAATCGCCGAATTTTACGCCCAGGCCTTCCAGAAAGACCTGGAGGCGCTGAATATTCTCCCCCCCACCGTGTGGTGCCGCGCCACCGACCATATTCAGCAGCAAATTGAGCTCATCCAGTGCATCGAGAAGCAGGGTTTTACCTACCGGACTTCAGACGGCATTTACTTCGATACCACCTGCCTGCCCGACTACGGCGTGATGGCGCGTCTGGATATTGAAGGCTTGCAGGCTGGCAGCCGGGTGGAGATGGGCGAGAAACGCTTCCCTACCGATTTCGCCCTGTGGAAATTCAGCCCGCAGGAGAAGCAGCGCCAGATGGAATGGGGCAGCCCCTGGGGAGTTGGCTTCCCCGGCTGGCATATTGAATGCTCCGCCATGTCAGCCCACTATCTGGGCCCGTTCTTTGATATCCACTGCGGCGGCGAAGACCATATCTCTGTGCACCATACCAACGAGATCGCCCAGACGCAAGCCTGCTACGGCACACGCCTGGCAAATTTCTGGATGCACGGCTACTTCTTGCAGCTCGATGAAGAGCGCATGTCCAAATCCTCCGGTGAGTTCCTGCGCCTGCAGTCCCTGATCGAGCGCGGTTACGATCCACTGGCGTATCGCTTCTTCTTGCTGAATGCGCATTACCGCACCAAGATCAACTTCAACTGGGAGAGCCTGGACGGCTCCAACAAAGCGCTAGACCGCCTGCGTATGGCAGCCCACGAATGGGGCGCACCCGGGCAAATCGATGAAGCCTACCTGGAACAGTTCCAGGATCAGATCAACGATGATCTCAACCTGCCGCGCGCTCTGGCGGTCACCTGGGAGCTGGTGCGCAGCGATCTGCCGCCTGCCACCAAGAAAGCCACTTTGCTGGCCTTCGATCAGGTGCTCGGCTTGAATTTAGCGCAGTGGCAGCCGGTTGATGAGGCTATCCCGTCTGATATTCAAGCCCTGCTGGATGCCCGCCAGCAAGCCCGCCAGGAAAAACGCTGGTCTGAAGCAGATGCCCTGCGCCAGCAGATCATCGGCGCCGGCTATGAGCTGGAAGATACACCTGGCGGCCCACGCATCAAGCGCCGTAAGAACGGTCTTGCCACAGCATAATCCCGAAAGGATTCTAAGATGAAACTGGCTATTACTGGTAAGGGAGGGGTCGGAAAAACCACCCTGTCCGCTTTATTTGCTCAAACCTACGCGGACCAGGGCCGCCAGGTGCTGGCTGCCGATGCAGATCCATCACCCTGCCTGGCAGGCGCGCTGGGATTCCCCGATGACTTGCGCGCCAGGCTGCACCCGATCACCGAGATGGACGCGCTGATCGAGGAACGCACAGGCGCCAAACCCGGCACGGTGGGCGGTTTCTTTACCCTGAACCCGCGCGTTGATGATATCCCTGAACGCTTCAGCGTGGTGCACCGCGGTGTGCGCTTGCTGGAAATGGGCTCCGTGGACCTGGGCGGGAGAGGCTGCATTTGCCCCGAGAGCGCCATGCTTAAGACCCTGTTTACACATTTGCTCTTCCGGGACGAGGATATCCTGATTCTGGATATGTATGCTGGCGTCGAGCACCTCGGACGCGCGACTGTGGATTTCGTGGACGCCATGCTGGTGGTAGTCGAGCCAACCCGGCGCAGCCTGGGGACAGCCGCGCAGATCAAGCGCCTGGCGCATGATATTGGCTTGCAGCGCCTGTGGCTGGTAGGCAATAAAGTGCGCAACGCCGATGAAGCCGCCTTCCTGAAAGCTGAAAGTCCGGGCTTGCCGGTATTGGGTTATCTGCCAGCCGACCTGGCTGTACAGGAAGCCGATCGCCTGGGCATCCCGGTGTATGACCACGTCCCTACCCTGCGCGCAGCTGCCCAGTCCATGGCATTGAACCTGTTAACGATGGTGGATGAAAGATCTGCAGTCTGACAATTTAGTGGCTACACGCAGTTTATAAGTATTTCTCTCTAGAAAGGATTGCTATGACAGTTACCATTGCACTCGCCGGTAAGGGCGGCGTAGGAAAAACAACGATCTCGGGGATGGTCGTCAAATATCTGCTGGCCTTCCAACCTGGAGCGGTGCTCGCTATCGACGCCGACCCCTCCTCAAACCTCAATATGGTCCTGGGCCTGGATCTGGACTTCACCGTGGGCGATATCCGCGAAGGGCTGCTGGATCAGGTACAGTCGTCGTTGAATGTGGGCGGCGCAGCCATGGGCGGCCTGCCAGGCGGCGTTTCCAAGCGCGAATACCTGGATTACGAGATCCGTTCATCCCTGGTTGAAGGTGATCGCGTGGATTTGATCGCCATGGGGCGCGGTGAAGGTCAGGGATGCTACTGCGCCGTAAACCACAACCTGCGCGAAGTGGTCGATTCGATCAGCAAGAACTATGCTTATGTGGTGATTGATAACGAAGCCGGCATGGAACACCTCAGCCGCCGCACCACACGTGATGTACAGCACCTGCTGATCGTCTCCGACCCCACTCTGCGCGGCCTGGTTGCCGCCGAACGCATCGCCGGCTTTCGCAAAGAGCTGGATATCCGCATCGAAAATGCTTATCTGATCCTCAATCGCCTCAATGGCGAGCTGCCCGCAACGCTCCAGGAGCATATACAGAAATTGGACGTGACCTACCTGGGCGCGGTCCCCGCCGACCAGGAATTGACCACTTTCGAGTTTAGCGGCCGCCCCCTGGTAGAGCTGGGTGACGATTCGCCGGTTTACCAGAGCGTAGCCGGGCTGCTGAAGAAGATCCTTTAGGGCTTGCCCCAGATTTCTCCAGTGAACAGGATCTTTTAAACCAGAAGCGCCTCCCCTGCGAAATCAGGGGAGGCGCTTTGATGAATCAGCCTCTACTATCGCTGATGCAGCTTCTCTGCCGCCACAAACGACAGCCCATTGTGGGTCAGCGCCTCGGCAGTCTTGTTCACTGCATCCATCTTATCCATGAAATTCAGTTCCACGGCCGCCCAATCCCCGGTTTCGATGATTTCCTGCTTGTCGCGGAAGTAATCCAGGATGTCCGAAGGATGCTCGCGCTCACAGTCGATCTCCGGGTCTCCACCTTCGTGCTTGGCCGAGATATTCGCCACATGGTCAGCAATTTCCACCAGCTCTGCGCGCCGGTTGTAAGGCTGGCGCACGATGGATTTATAGGTCTCAGTGATATGGTGCTCGAAGCGCACAATATTCTCGAATCCCAATTTTTCCCGGAATTGAGCCGTAATTTCCATCGTCTCATTGTTTATGGAATTGCTCCAGTTGAATCCGCACAGCGGAGAGCTGCCGTCCTCTCGGGCAAACAATTTTGCCCCCAGGAGCGTCCATAAGCCAGCATAGGGATTGTCGTTGCCCATGAAGACTGAGATCTTGAACTCAAAATTAATCCCCAGCTTGTAGAGCATATAACCTACCAGTACAGTGCCCGCGTTGGTATTCAATACCTGGCTGATGCCGTATTCGGTAATATAGTAAAGAAGCTCGTCCGCCCATTTCAAGGGGTAGTTATTAGGCTGACCGATCCCACCGAAATAACCAGTGATGGTGGCCGGTCCGTTCAGATGGATATTCGAGCCATCTGTTCCCTTCGTATCCAGGGTCTCAACACAAGATGCACCAATAATCTGCATGGCAGCCGTAACAGCCGCTAAATCACCGTCTTTTTCCTGCTCTTTCATTTTGCGCACACGGATGAATCGTCCCGGCATCAGGCTGCCTTCATCGATGGCGCGCTGGGCTGCATGGATAACGAACGGAAAATACTGTGCAGCGCTGACTTCCAGTGTGACCGGGTTCGCCTCGTCGAAATCAATCTGATTAACTTTTGCGCCCAGGACCTTGCGCCGGTAATCCTTAATACTAATAAATCTCTGGGCATCACGCTGCTCTTCGAGCCAGTATAAATCGTCCAGGTAACTGGGATGGACCGATTTCACGCGTTCATACAACGCTGGAAGCTGGCGGGCAGCTTCGGCTTTGCGGTTGATTTCCTCGGGAGTGCCGTATTTTTCCACCACTTTCAGTAGATCATCCACAACCCGCATATCCGGATCCCCTAGAATGGCATTGATCGCATCCAAACGGGCCGCGGGGATTTGCAATCGTTCTCGCAAGTGGTTTGCCATAATCCATTCTCCTGCAAAATTCAAACCCCGGCCTTTCAACCGGGGTTTCCTGGGATTTCTAATTCAGCAATTTGATCAATTCGTTATATTCATCATCAGGCATCCCAAAATAGTGCTCAGGCTGCGGGAAGGTTTTGTTGCTCACTTCATCCACATAGCCCTTCAAACCATTCAGGATCACTTCGCCGGCATTGCCAAACACCTTGGCCATGCGTGGTTTGAACCTTGGGTAGAGACCAAACATGTCATGGTAAATCAACAACTGGCCATGAGCATCCTGCCCGGAGCCCAGGCTCATAATAAAGCATTTCTCAGCCCGTTCAGTGATCAGCTTGCACAGCCGGTCAGGCACCATCTCCAGTAAGATGGCGTACACTCCGGCGTCTTCGAGCGCTTTGGCGTCATCGACAATCTTCTTGGCCTGCAAGGCACCCTTGCCCTGCACCCGGAAACCACCCAGGGCGCTGGCGCTCTGCGGAGTCAGGCCCAGGTGACCCATAATCGGGATACCGGCTGCCACAATTCCGCGCACCCGGTCTGCCATCTCCGCCCCACCTTCTAGCTTCACCCCATCACAGCCAGCTTCTGCCATAAATCGTCCAGCATTGCGGATGGCCGTCTCAACACTGGGCTGGTAGCTCATGTATGGCATATCGCCAATCAAGAATACCTTGGGCGCACCACGCCTGACTGCCTGCGTGTGTCGGATCATGTCCTCCATCGTCACCGGCAGGGTGCTGTCATAGCCCAGCATGGTCATGCCCAGGCTGTCGCCCACCAGGATCATATCGATCCCGGCTTGCTCCTGCAGGTAAGCGGTGGGGTAATCGTAGCATGTCAACCAGGTGATCGGCTCGCCGCTGGCTACTTTCTTAAACAGCATTGGCAGGGTTACTTTTTTACGTTCCGTCATAATGCGCCTCCTCTGTATGCTTTAATTTTTGTACACTCGAACACAGCTCAAAATTGCGGGTGAGGTGTTTCTAGCTGACTGGCACTGCCGCAGTTCGGGGCAGGGCAAAATCTTTGGGCAGTAAACCCGCCTCGGTGACGATGCGCGGCACAATCTCTTCCCAGCCGACTGCCATCAGGTGAATACCATTAACGCCTTGCTTGGTCTTCACCTGTTCAATCAGCTCCAGGGCGATCTGCACGCCTTCTTCTTCTGCGCCATCCTTGGCAGCTTCCATGCGCTTGATCAGTTTTTGCGGGATGAACACTCCGGGCACTTCCTCGTCCATATAGCGCGCCACCTTCAGGCTCTTCAGTGGGGTGATCCCGATGAGAATATATACTTTATCCAGGATATCCCGCTTAGCCATCTCTTCCAACCACAGCTCCAACCCATCGGCATCATAAACCAGGTTGGTCTGGAAGAACTGCGCCCCGGCGTTGATCTTCTTATGCTCTCGCAGCGCCTGGAAGCGAGGTTCTGAAGCAAATGGCGAGGCCGCAGCCCCCAGGAAGAACTTGGGCGGGAATTTCATCTCGCGGCCGTCCAGGTAACGCCCGTCGTCGCGCATACGGCGCAGCACCCACAACATCTGCACCGAATCCAGGTCAACGATATCCATACGCCCGCGCGGGCTGGGGGCCATTTTCATGCTGTCACCAGACAGACACAGGATATTACGCACACCCAGGCCGTTGGCGCCCAGCACTTCAGCCTGTAAACCGGTGCGCGTGCGGTCGCGCGCCGCGATCTGCATCACAGGCTCGGCGCCTTGCTGCACGCACAGCGTACTGCAGGCCCAGGAGGACATGCGCGGCGTAGCCGAGGGGCAGTCGGTGAAATTGATCGCCGCGGCGTAGGGCTTGATCATATCGATATTGCTCTTCAGCTTCTTGGTGGCTGTCGTTTGCGGCGGGGCCACTTCAGAAGTCACCACAAATTCACCGGCCTTCAGGCGCCGTTCCAGCTCAGAAACCGGTTCAGTATAAGCCGGTGCGTGATATTCCGCATCGCCCTGCCACCAATCAGGCTGGCGTACCGGGCGGAAGATGGCATCCCAGGTTGCGGTTCGTTCACCGGCATCCCGGGTGAGCAAGCCTTTGACGACATTGCCGGTGCCCAGTTTCTTCACCTGCACCACGATGTCGCCCCACGTCTCTCCCCCAACTTTGTCCCAATCCAGGGGCGGCAGCACTTCCAGCAGCTTTTCTTCGCGCCCCATGCGGAAGGCACGATCGTAGATCTTGTACCAGATGCAGGGACGCGTTTCGTCCACATAGCAGTGCTCTTCGGTCGAGCCGCCGCACGGGCCATTGCGAATGCCTTTGGGGCATTCCATGGGACAAACAAAGGCTGTTTCCTGCAGCAAACAATTTCCGCACATGCGGCAGCCAAACATCGGGCCCTTAACCAGCTTTTCCACACCGATCAGAAGCTTGTTGCCAAGTGTTTCTTTCCGAAAAGGCATATAAGGCGGCTGCCAGCGGCGTCCAGGAGTAAAACCAGGCATAATTGACCTCTTTATCTGCGGGTGAATTGAGTCCCGCTGCTCATCTCTTTACCAATATACCAGACCTACTGGCTTAAATAACCTTCTGCATAAATCACTTTGTTCAACAGGATCTGGACCGTCTTCCAGATAGCGGCCTGTTCGGGATCGCTCATGTCCACGTCGGTAAACTGCGGCTCTTCTCCCGCACCAATCCGATCGGCAATCGCCAGGTACAGCTTCCCCACCGGGGTGCTGCTGTCGCGCTGTTCGACAATGCGGATCATATCTTTCAATTCTTCGTCCAGGGGATCAGCAATCATCATTTGCAGGCCAACCCCCATCAGCATGGCGCCGTACACCCGGTTGATCAGGCCGCGCCCGGCATGCGGAACAGCATTGGACACATTGGAAAGGCCTACGGAGATGGCTGGCGCGGGATCCCAGGCATACTGCAGGGTGCGCACAGCTTCGATCAGATGCGGGCAGTATTCCTGGCAGCCGGATACCGTCAGCACCAATGGATCAATGATCAGGTTTTCCATGGGATAGTCGATTTCCAACATGCGCGGGATCAGGGCTTCCACGGCAATATTGACGCGCTCGTCCGCCGCCACCGGGATGCCGCTCTTGCCCATCGTCAGGGCAATCAGGCGTGCATTGTACTGCTTGGCGACCAGCGGCACTTTTTCCAGGCGCTCTGCCTCAGCCGAGGTGGAGTTGATGATCGGTTGGGCTTTGGTGACCGTTTTCAACCCGGCCTCGATCCCCTCCAGATTGGTGCTGTCAAAGCTCAGCGGCACATCTACCACGGCTTCCATGGCGCGTACGATCCAGGGAAAGACTTCAGTGCCGTCCTTTTTGCGGGGTCCCAGGTTGATATCCAGTGCTTGCGCTCCAGCTTCTACCTGTTTTACAGCCAACTCCTGGAAAAAGCGCGCGTCTCTTTCAGTTAGCGCGGCTTTTACCTTTTCCGAAATAATGTGGATATTTTCGCCAATGATGTACATGGTCAAATCCTTTCCTGGAATTCATTTGGAGACAGGGCAACAGCCTGTCAAATATTTTTTTAGCTTACCGGTCAGGTGCTTAACCTGATCCTTCAGTATATCCCACGCGCAGCTCCTCCGCCACGCTGGGGAACAACTGCATCTCAGTATGCGGCAAAAACATCGCCGACATGAAAGCTTCATAGAACTGGTTATCTGCTGACAGCTCAATATAGGTCATACGCCCAGCGATCTCATGGATACGCTGGCGCTGCTGGTTGTCCAACAAGGCAAAATAAGCGCCTCGCACCGAGGTATTCCCCAGAAACTGGAACTTCTCCCAGGGCATATCCGGCAGCAGGCCAATCTGGATGGCCTTTTCAACATTGATATATTTGCCGAACGATCCGCCGATGAGAAACTGCTCCACTACGTCCAGGGTCAGGCCCACATTCTGCGCCAGGACAGTGTAACCGGCATAGATCGCAGCCTTGGTGCGCACCAGGTTATCGATATCCACACGTGTGATGGTGATATCCTCGTTATTGGCAGTCTCCTTGGCCCAGGCCACCACATACTCTGTGCGACCTTCACGCTGGCGCACGCGTGGTGTGTTCAGGTGTGAATTAATTCCGCCCGAGCGATCGATCACTCCGGTCATGAACAACTCAGCCAACAGGGAGATTAAGCCGCTGCCGCAGATACCTTTTGGCTTGCCGCCCCCGATCACGCGGTAATCCGGTTCGTAAGTGCCGGCATTGATCCAGACTTCCTCGATCGCTCCCTCTGTAGCGCGCATGCCATTTGCCACGCCCGCCCCTTCGAAAGCTGGTCCCGCAGAACAGGCGCAGGTAACCAACCACTCACGCGTACCCAGCACGATCTCGCCATTGGTGCCAACATCCATAAACAGGGTCACCTGATCGGTATCTGCCATACCCGAAGATAAAACCCCGGCGCTGATATCTGCACCCACGTAACTGGCGACGCCGGGCAGACAATCCACAGTCGCTTCCGGGTGCATATGCAAGCCTAACTCGGCAGCAGTCAGGGTAGGCACCTGGTTGATGACGGGCACAAATGGCGCAAGGCGGATGCTGGCAGCAGGGATAGCCAGGAACAGATGGATCATGGTGCTGTTGCCGGTGAAGGTGGCTTTCATGATCTGTTCACCCTGGCAGCCGGCGCGCTTGCAGGCGCGCTCGAGCAGGGTATTGATCGTCTCGACCACGCGCTGCTGCATCTCCTGTTCGCCGCCGGCTTTGGTGGCATAGATGATGCGCGAGATCACATCCTCGCCGCGCATGATCTGTCCGTTGTATTCTGCTACCTGGGCCACCACACGCCCGGTCAGCAAATCTACCAGCCACAGCGAAACCGTGGTTGTGCCGATATCGATAGCCGCGCCCCATAAGGGCTGGTCGCTGGCAACATGCCCGGGCTGCAAATCAATCAAATGCGCCGGGCAGTCCGGGCAATCCCAGGCTTCCTGATCCACCAGCGCAGTTACCTGCCAGTTTTGGGCACGCAGCACAGACCCAATCCGGCGCAAGAGCGGCAGAGAAGCCTGCACGGGCCCCACACCCACCTGGCGCAGGGCCGTTTGCAGGCGGCTCCAATCATCAGTCTGGTCATCGACGCTGGGTGGATTTAGACTCAGCCATAACCTGCGCACGGATTGCGTTTGAGGAGCGTACCACTCCGGCACCTGCACCTCAGCCGCGGTCCGGTCACTGGTTAAGCGCCGTTCAACCTTTTCCTGGACAGGTATGACTACACGCACATCGCCTTCGACCACAGTCTGGCACGCCAGGGCATAGCCATCGAGGACATCCGCTTCCGTCAGCCGCAGCGTGCTGCGCCGGCGCACTTCCCCCTCCGTCACCTGCACCGCACAACGCCCGCAGCGACCCTGCCCGCCGCAAGGCTGGTTGAGCTCCAGGCCTGCCAGGCGGGCAGCCTCCGAGAGCAGTGTCCCAACTGGCACGAGGATGGGCTGGTCGCTCCCGTCGAAGAAAACCTTTACATCAGCCATGAATCCCTTAGAGGGCCTGTTTCATGAATTTTGGCAGGTCCACAGCTTCGCGCGGACCCACGCGTACATCCCAATCCGGCAGCTCGCCCTCTAATTCACCTGAGAGCACGGCCACATGTCCGGGCAGCACAATCCGCTTCTTGGATACTTTATCGGCCAGATTGAGAGATTTGACGGCTTTGGCGATGCGCTCGGCATCGAATTTGCCGGCTGCCCAGGCAGTCAGGACGCTCATGCCTTCAGCATCGGTCACCAATAGCCAGGCTGGAAAACCTGAACCCTCGACTTCATTAGCTACACTGAAATAGGTAATACTGAAGTTGGTGGTCACCAACACGGGGCTCTCAGCGGTGGGGTTGTTGATCTCGTAGATGCCCGGTTGGACCTGGATGGGTTTCTGCGGGTCCGTATAGATATTCTGGCGCAAGACCAGCAGCGGGTACACTGCAGCCGGGTCAAATTCATCAATCACCACAAAACCAGCATATTTGGCAACTGCCTGTACGGCAGCTTCATGGGAGTGAGGGAATGCAATGGTCGGGAAACCCAGTGCGCGGAAATTCTTTTTAATTGCCAGGCGCCGGATCTGCGTGTTCAACGCCAGAGCTGCGCTCAGGCTATTGGCGGCAGGATGCAGCACCAGATCTTCTACGCCTTTGCTCTTGATCTTCTCCGTAAGATCGGCCAGCTCGTCCAGGGTAGCGCCGGTCACCGCCAGAGCTGCCTTATGAGCCTTGGCCAGCTCGGCCAGAGCCTCCCAATTGCCTGCATCGGCAGCAAAAATCAGCGGCGTCTCACCCGCCAGGGCTGCCAATCCAGTTTCGATCACCTGCGGGCTGCTGCTCACCAGGATTATCGGGCGTTTGGAGGCTGCACGCACCGCAGCGACGGCAGCGGCGAAACGAGCCGGATCGCTGCTGTCGGCCTGCACAGCAAATCCGTCAATCGTCAGATCCATGCCCACATAATTGACTGCGTAGCCACTGGCTCGAGCTGCTAAAGCCTGTATTTCGGCAGGCTCGCTCGTATCCGAAACCCGTACGAATAATCCCGTGCGGTTGTAGAAAGTTTTTTCATGCCGGAAGAGGACCACTTCATTGCCGGCTTTTACTTCGTGCCCATCTGCTTTGAGCGCCACCAGACGGATCGGCGGAGCGCTCGATTCGGCCAGTTGACTCTTCGATTCTTCGCTCACATAGGGGCAGGAAGCCAGCTCAACCTGCTTGGCCGCCAATTTCATGGCGAAGGCCAGGCAGGTGGGGAAACCGCATTCCTTGCAGTTGGTTTGCGGCAGAAGTTTATAAATTTGAATGCCTGATAAAGCCATTTTGGTTTACTCCATTTCGATGTCAGCTTGCGCTGCTCAGGCCGCCGCAGGGGCCATCAAACCTTCGATAACAGCCTGCACCCGCTGGATCGACTCCGGGTGGCGCAGGACGACAATATCCGCCCCCGATTCGATCAGGGCTGTGGCAGTCATACATTCCCAATTGACGGCGCGCCGCTTCCAATCGCCCCAGGCTTCCGGGACGCCCTCACCCACCTTGGATTCCTTGGTCTTCCAGGTCTCATAGCCAGGTGTAACCAGCATCGGCAGTTGGGTCATGGCGTCGCCCTGCAGGGCTGCCAGGCGCAAGCGTTCCATCACCGAATAGCCATATTCAATCCCATAGCCCAGCGCTCCGGTTGTGGGGTCCATTATGATGCGATCCAACGGCAGACCCATATCGCTGATCAAAATATTGAGTTGTTTGGCCAGGTTCACATCCATCGCCGTCCGGGCGCTCACCAGATGTCCATTGGCCATGGCGGTTGCGATGATGGTACGGTAGTTTTTATCCTCGCAGATGCCCAGCAGCAGGCGCTCGCCCTTGGTCGCTTCGGCGACTGCCACCAGCAGCAGGTTATCCAGTTCGGCTTGCCCGGGTCCAAACACTGCCAGGGGCAGCCCGCTGGATTTCAGCACTGCCTGCACGGCAGCTACTGCCGCATTGGGCGTCAGCGGAGCGCCATCAGCGCCGGTGGCGTTCAGCATCAACACAATCATCTCCGCCCCGGCCTTCTCGGCAGCGGCAGCCCACTGACCTGGATCGTTCACAACCTCGCCCCATGCTTCCATCAGCAAGGGCGACCAATCCGTGGGCTTTGCATCGTAGATTTCCACTGCAATCACCGGCTTGTGGGGCGTAGGCGCTTCGAACTGCAGGTATGGCAGGGTTTTTTCGCCACCCACTGTCAGGCTGTGGGCGCGTGTACCGCCCTCGGCAGCGGTTGCGCCCAGGGTCACTTCACGCACACTTCCAGGCCATTTATCCACGGGAATTTCGATTGGCATGGTTTCTCTCCTTTTTTTATAGGACAAGTGGTTTACTTGTCTGATCTCTTTTTTATCTGGTGAACCTATTTATTCACCGATCGAGTAAAGTCTGCTTAACTGTCATTTCTTGCCCGGATGCTTGCCGCGCGCTGCGTCACGACGTTTGATAAACGATTCGAGCGGCATTTGCCGCTGGGCGCTGATGCCCAGGTCCTTAAGGTCATCCGCGCTGCTGGCAGTCATGTAGCGCAGCAGATGGCGATAACTCAACACGGCAGCCGGGTATTCAATGCCGCCTGCATGGTGCATGATAAACAGCGAGCGCACCCCCAGATCCAGCATGATCTGGGCAGCCGCCTCCAGCGGAATTTCTGGCGGAGTCTGGGCGACCCCGTCACGCATCACATCGCTGGCCTTCAGGTCATCAAAATTGGGGCGTGTCAGCGCCTGGATCAGCTCAGCCGGGCTGATCACCCCGATCGCATGACCTTCCTCCAGCACCACCATATCATCCAGCGCTTGATCTAACAAACGCCGGGCGATCTCCAGGATCGGCGTGTCTGAGCTGCAGGTCAGGACGCCTACAGTCATCAGGTCGCGCACATATTTGATCGCTTCGAGATTCGCCATTCGTCGCCATTCAGGCGAGCAGGCAGGTCGAGAGTTTTACCCCTCGCCCTGCCGCTCCACAGCAAACAAAACTTAGAACATCGGGTCGGCAACCAGCGCCGGATGGTTGTGCTCTTCCATCCACGCCAGCAGCTCGTCCACGGTGGATACGCTGCGCTCGTCTGCAATCTTGCCAATCAGGTCTGGATCACCTTCGCGTTGGGCAACCTGGGCGAACTCATCCGCCATGGTTTCCTTCAATACGCTGCTCATCCAAACCACGCGCTTGAAACCGCCATCAGCAGAGATGAATTTCGGGCTGATCAGGTAGAACTTTCCCACGCCCATCACGCCCGGTGTTTGCAAGCCGCCGCCCGCAATACCTGCCAGGGTAGAGAAAGTCATACCTGCCGGGGTCATGCTGGTATCTTCACGGCTGACCACCATCACACCATTCGCTTCGGGGATCAGCATAACGATACATTCAAAACAGCCGCAGGCGGTCATGGGATTTTCCATGATGGAATACATGGATACTTCCTGAACCACACCATGCGAGCCAATCTTGGCGTAATCGTTGGTGCCCGTCCAGTAACCCTTCGCCGGGTCGATGACCTTGCCCAGCTTGATCGGCTGGTTGGGTCCGGTTGGATTGATGCTGAAGGACGCTTTACAGTCCAGCCAGTTGTATGCCCCACACAGACCCAGGCGCTCCGGGCTGACCACGCATACATGGTCCGGCGCAAAGGACTGGCACAGCGTGCAGGAGTAAAACTCATCGACCTTGTTGTCTGTCAGGTCTGCCAGGCGCTTGTTGCGAAAATCGTATGCCTGGCGGGCAGTTGCCAGCCATTCCTTGATTTGTTCAGGCTCGGTGTAGATCGTCACCTGGACTTTATCCACGATCGCCCCAAAATCGGACTGGAAGCGAGCGTGCAGGATCTTGCCGAAATGCTCCAGATTGAAGCCCTTATCGGCGGCAGCCTTGGAGATGCGGATCCAGGCGATGTCACGCTGTCCGATATGCTGGATACCCGAAGCCCCGTTGACGAAATAGTGGATTTGCCGCTCCAGAACCGGCTCAAAGTCTTCCTGCATCTGGCGTCCCGCCACCTCAACGATGATGGCCAGGTCCATGGCGCTCTGGTCGGGTAGATCATCAAATCCGGGTCCTACAACTTCCACGCGCCCATCCACCACTTCTTCCAACCCGCGCATACGCAGGTATTCAAAGGCACGCGATTTCTTGCCGCCGAACTCCACGCGCATATCGTTCTTGCGCACCACTTCGCCTTCGAAGGCCGAGCCGTAAGGTACAGGCACCGGCACGTCAGAGACCTTCACCTTCACGCCGCGCACTTCGATGCACTTTTGCACCAGGCGTTCAGCCTTCACCAGGTCATCCGCGCCATCAATCTCATTGAATGGCATGCTGACCACGTGCTCGTACTTGGTCACACCGGTCGGCAGGATTTGCGGAATGACTGTATCGGCAATAACCGGGAAGCCAAAATTGATCGCCCCGGCCGCAGCAGCATATTTCAGGTCATCGACCTCACCCAGCGCCAGCACAAAGGCGAACACGCGCTCGCGGTTGTAGAGCAGGATCTCACGCGGCATGCCGGCTTTCAAGCCGCCAAAGGTCAGCGCCGAGCGGGTGGCAAAACCGAGGGCATAGATGGCGCTCAGGGTATCCGTCCCAAATGGCACCGTGTAGGTGTCATAACCCAGCTCCACACCTTCTTCCATGAGTTGGTGAATAATGCTACGCCCATTGACGTTGCCGCCCAGGAAGGTCAGGATATTGCGCCGCTGCAGCTCGCGCACAATCTTGACCGCCACTTCGTTGGATTTGGCCGCGCCGACAATAGCCGCGAAACCAGGCATACGCCCATCCACCAATTGGATGCCCCAGGAGCGCAGTTGAATATCGTCAATCGGCCCGTTCAGGTAACCGCCATTTCCATTAAGGTGCGGATATGCCGTACCACCTGCCAGTTGAAAACCTGGTAAGGGCTCTGGCTGCAGGTTATAAGCGAAACGGATCGCTTCAATCGCTTCGGCAGCCAGCAAGGTTGCCATGCCTGAATCCAGCGTCTCACCCAGGTAGGGTGTCCACTTGCGCTCGGACGGCAGCGGGTGCAGCAAGGTGCGGGCATGCGCCAGTACCGGTTTGAGCTGCTCCAATTTTTCCACTGCCACGCCGGTCATACCATAAATGGTGGGCAGGAAATAAGCCGTGTTTGGAAAAGACAGCGGGGTTTCACCGCCTTTTTCATCCAATGCCTGCTTGAGCATATATTCGGCTTCGTTCACCAGGGCATTTGCCCCGCGTATCGCACGTGTAGCAATGTATCGAGACATGGATGGCCTCCTAATCCGCCGCCACGCCGTAGAGGGCAGCTTTGCGCTCTAACATGGGTAGCGTTTCTAGTTCTTTCATGCGGTCATCGCCGCTCTTGCCGAAGCGGGCAGCATCATATTCTGGCAAACCCAGGGCTGCGCGCTTTTTATCGATATGTTCCAGGGTCAGGCGGATCATTTCGTCAGGACTGTTGATGAATTCTAGCTTGCCACCATACAGTTTTTCCCAGCCTTCACTGATATATTTCAGCACAATGTCGCTGTCCGAAACCCGGTCGGGCATGCCGCTCACCGGGGATGAGCCACCAAAGATCACATATGCGCCACTCGCCACGCAGTAGGCACCGATCGAGAGGGCTTTCTCACTCATCCACTCTGGCGCCAGGCCGACTGCGGGGATCTGGTCGATATCATCGCCCAGGCCGCCTTCTTCTGCCATCTGGGTGAGCACCGTCAGGATGCGGCTGTTATCCACGCAGGAACCCATATGCAGTACCGGTGGAATACCCACCGTCTCGCAAATCTCACGCAGGCCTGGTCCAACCTGATCCAGTCCAGCATCGCCTAATAACAGGCCGAGCTTGGCGCTGGCAATTGCTCCACAGCCAGTCTGCACAACCAGGACATCCTGTTTAAGCAGTTCTTTGGTGACATAAGTATGCAGGTAGTCCTGCTGGCTGCGCGGGTTATTGCAGCCTACAATGGCTGCCACGCCGCGAATACGTCCCGACATGATGGCGTCATTCAGTGGACGGAAGGAAGCCCGGTAAGAACCGCCCAACATGTAGTTGATATATTCATGCGAAAAGCCCGGTACCAGATCTTCTACATAATTGGGAATTTGAGTCTCCCCGCGATTCTTATAATTATCGATGGCGTGCTTCAGGATGTTCTTGGCAATCGTCAGGGCTTTGTGCTCATCAAATTCAATATGCGTCGCACCTTTGATCCGCACCTTGGGAGAGGTGGTAATGATCTCTGTATGGAAGTTCCGTGAGAGGTCTACCAGGGCTTGCATAATGCACTGCACATCCACCACCATCGCATCCACCGCCCCGGTCAGGATGGCCAGTTCCTGGTGCAGGAAGTTTCCGGCAGCCGGGATGCCCTGGCGCATCAAGATTTCGTTGGCGGTGCAGCAAATGCCTGAAAGGTTCACGCCATTGGCGCCGGCAGCTTTGGCGTAATTAATTATTTCTGGGAGCTGGGAAGCTGCCACGATCATTTCGCTCAGGGTCGGCTCGTGACCGTGCACAACCACATTGACCATATCCTTCTTCAAGACACCCAGGTTGGCCTGCCCCAGGATGGGAGCAGGTGTACCGAATAAAATGTCTGAAACATCGGTAGCGATCAGGCTTCCACCCCAACCATCCGACAGCGATACACGTATCGCATGGCTGAGGATATGCTGGGGCTCCTGGTCATCACCGATATGCGTGCGGTGCAAGGCTTCTACGACTTCACGATCCACACCGCGCGGCAGGACTCCGGTTTCTTCCCAAATTTTCTGGCGCTTTTTCGTCGCCCTGCGCACTGGAGCGAGCACACCGCGCTGCTGCCCAAACTGGGCAATATACAGGTCTGCCAGTTCGTTGGCGATCTCAGTGGGGGAACGTCCTTCGATCTTGATGCCATATTCTGCCGCAACAGTGCGCAGCTTGGCAACATCGCGTAAGATGTAGCCTTCGGCTTCGCCATTGGCTACTGCTTTAAGCGTAAATGCCATATCCCGTCCGTGGTCCGAGTGTGCGGCGGCTCCTGCAGCAATGGCCCGGATCAGGTTGCGAGCCTGGATGGTATCGATGGTAGCCCCACAGACACCCGTCTGCCCGTCTTTGGTCAGCCGGCAGGGTCCCATCCCACACAGTTTGCAGCACATGCCTGCCCCGCCGATATTGCAGGGTGTCATATCCTCCGCTCGCCGGAATGCTGTGCTGATGCCCAGCGAATCGGCCCGGATGATCATCTCCTGGGCGGCTGGATCTTGTGAAAATTCCTCAACGCTTTTCTTTTCCTTCGCCATGGTTCAGTCCTCCATTTCCGTTTTAACAACGCCAACACCGGGGCAGTTCCACAATGGACGACCACTAACGCCTGGCGTCTGGTTAAAGCTCACCGACTCGTGAGTCATGGTATGCGATGCAGTCTGCCGAAAATAGGTCGTGACATCTTCCCGCAAGTAACCAGACGTATTGGCTTCAGCCGCAATTTCTAATTCACCAGCATAGCCGGCCTCAGCCAGGAGCGAATCAATCTGCTCTTCGGTAACCTGATCGGGATCGTAGGTCACTTCCACGACCTGGAAGGCGCTGCTGGCGTATACATCCTGCACACCCGGCTGCGCCAGCAAGATGCGACGCACCTCGATCACATGGTGGTCGCCGTACAGAGTTGGGAGATCAAGCGTATATGTTTTCATTTTTTACCTTTTCATATTCTATGTCGATCCGGCGAATAAGCTCCTAAGTTGGTGAGAATGATGACTTGATCCGTTGCCTGAACAAAAAAACCTGTCCGGCTGGCTTGTTCCAGCATGATGGACAGGTTTGATCAACTGATATTCCACCCGGCAAGACAACGCAGCAGCGCCCCTTCTCTCTGATCAGCGGCGCACCGACCACGCATCTTTCCTGTGAATCTAAATTCAATTCGTACCGTCTCGAGTTTACCCATTCGTTGCATCCAGGCCCAATGCGAGTACATCGGGAACAATATAGCAAAATTGCGACTGATCGACAAGTGACATATATTACTAATTTAATGCGACGTTCTTTCGTGTTTTATCCATAGATCATAGAATTTACCCAAATATTACATCCTGCAACGCATTTATCAGATATAATAGATATGATTAGGTTAGTTAGATCGTTGAAATGAATAAATCCAGGAGGGTAAATGCAGCGCGCGCAGTGGCTGATCTATGGTGCAACGGGATTCACGGGTCGTCTGATTGCCCAGGAAGCCGTACGGCGCGGCCATCGTCCTCTGCTGGCGGCACGCTCGGCTGAGCGCCTCGTCCCACTGGCTGAACAGCTTGGGCTGGAATACCTTGTCCTGGATCTGAGCTCTGCCACCCGACTGGCAGACGCTTTCAGTACCTGTCAGGCGGTGATCCACACCGCCGGCCCCTTCACCCACACATTCCGTCCAGTATTAGAAGCCTGCTTGCTCAGCCAGACCCATTACATCGATATTACCGGTGAAATCCCGGTTTTCGAATATATCTTTAACCAGGATCTATCCGCGCAGCGCAAAGGGATTACGCTCCTGCCAGGGGCAGGCTTCGATGTTGTGCCCAGTGACTGCCTGGCGGTGCATGTCGCTTCTCAAATCGAAGACCCGGTCGAGCTGGCCATCGCCATTGCTGCCCTCGGCCAATCCAGCGCCGGAACACGAAAATCCATGCTGGAGATGCTGGCTGTGGGTGGGCAAGTTCGCCGCAGCGGGCGTTTGATGGCCTATCCCATCGGGCTTGATCCGCGCCGCGTGCGCTTCACCGACCGCTCGCGCATCGTCCTGCCTGTGCCGTGGGGCGATCTTTCAACCGCCTATCGCTCCACCGGCATCCCCAACATCACCACCTATCTGGCATTCAAGCCGGGCGCTGTGCGACTGGCAGGTTATTTTGGGCGGCTGGCTGTATCACTGATGAAGATTCCACGCCTGCGTAGCTGGCTTCAATCCCGGCAGGGCTCAAGCGGGCAGGGTCCAGGCCAGGAGACGATGCAGAGCGGCGGAGCTCAGGTATATGCACGCGCCGTCAATAGTGACGGTAAAGTGGCTCAAGCCTGGCTGGAAACCATGGACGCTTACCAGCTCACCGCCATCTCGGCCGTGAGCTGCCTGGAAGAAATCCTGGAGAATCCCCGCCAGGGGGCATTCAGCCCGGCCCAGATCCTGGGCCCAAATTGGGTCTTACAACTGGAAAAGACACGCCGCCTGGACAACCTCCCTGAGCGGCCATCGAAACCACTCCCGACAGTCAAAGCTCTCTAGAAGTCATCCCAAAATAGATTAAGGGGAGTGAGCGTTCTGGATCAGCGCTGACCCGTGGGTGCCAAAACCATCGAATCGATATAGCTTTGAATGAAGGCTGGGTCTTGATCCAGGTCGACCTGCTCGCTCATCAATGCCAGCTCAGTCGCCCAGGCAAAGCCGGCGTCGCTCAGGAACATGGCCGCGCCCAGGCCGGCCCCATTGGCAATTGTTTCAACTTTATCACGGCCCACCGGTGGGATCATCCCCAAATCAAGTACGCTGTCAATATCAACCTGCCCCCCAAAAGAGCCGGTCAGGATCAGGCGCTGCAGGTCACCGGCTTGCAGGTCCAGCCTTTTCATCAAGATTTCAATCGCCGCCCGGATGGCGCCTTTGGCCTTTTGCAGCTCACGGATATCCCACTGCGTCAGCGCCAGCCTCTCATCCCCGGTCAGGGGTATCCTGCGAGTGTCCTGAGTATTATTAGAAGGATTGTTATCAGTCAACCAGGCCGGGTTAATGCGCCCCGATTTCTCGATCGCCCCACCCAGGCGCAGCTCATGCACCACGCTCAGCAAGCCGGAACCAGTCAACCCGACTGGCGGCTCGTTGGCAATGGTTTGCAGCGCCAACTGTTTCCCTTCCAGGCGAGCACCTACGATGGCCCCATCCACCGCGCGTGTGCCGCAGGAGATATTCACACCCTCAAAAGCCGGCCCGGCGGCAGTGGAGGCAGTCAGGATACGCTTGCCATCCGTTACCATCACCTCCCCATTTGTGCCCAGGTCGATGGCTGCCATCGGCGCAGGTGCATGGGCAAAATCAAAATATGCCAGGCAGGCCAGCGCATCCGAGCCGACAAACCCCCCGATCATAGGGGGCAGGGTCACCTGTACCCCTTCAGGGAAAATACCTCCCATCAGCTCCCAGGCATCGGGGATAGCCTGCTTGCAATACGGTTGGAAAGGCATGCGCGCCAGGTTGTGCACCGGCAGGCGTGCCAGCAGGTGGTGCATGGCGACATTGCATACGATCGTCACGCGCTGGATGCGATTGCGGATGCGCTCTGCGAGTTTCAGTGAATCTACAGCCTGGTTGATGGAAGCCAGCGCCAGGCGCTGTAACCGGTCGGCATTCAGCGGCGATTCCAGCGCGGCCGCCAGGCGCGAGATCACATCCGCGCCATACACCGTTTGCTGGTTTAAGCTGGCTCCGCCAGCCTGCACATCCCCGGTATCCAGCATGGTCAGGAAGGCGGCTACAGTTGTGGAGCCCAGATCAATCGCCAGACCCAGCGGCGCGCTGCTGCTCTTGTAACGCTGGCTGGAGCGGAAAATCTTATTGGAATACACCACAATCGGCGAGAGCACTACCTGTGCGTCGCCTTCGACGCGCGCCCGGCATGCCAGTCGATTATTGAGCGCCAGCTCGCCAGGTGTGAGATGCTCGTGCTCCACTTCATCCGGCGCGGCCACTCCGCTCTCGCACAACACCTTGCACTTCCCACAGGTGCCCCTGCCTGCACACGGCTGCTCCAAAGGCAAGCCGGTCGCCGCAATCGCCTCCCCCAGCAGGCTGCCAGGGGGTACGTCCACCGTGGCTGTTTTCTCGCCGTAAACCACCGTAACAATGTGCATGCCCACCTCACATCCGCAAAAATTGGCTCTGGGTCAGCTCGCCGCCGGGCGGCACCACCAGGAAAGCCTCACCGGGATTCTGGGGCAGCTGCGCCCAGCTCATCAGCTCTTTGATATAGGCTTCCGAGCCCAGGATTTCTTCATACACCATGCCCCAACGCGCGCAGTAAATCGCCACTTCCTGCGCCTGGGGGCGGTAGTCATCCAGATCGGACTGCTGGTGGGCTACAAAGATCAGGCGCTTGTAATTTTTATACTGCAGGTCCATCACCAGATCAGCTTTTTCCTGCCCATATTTCAGCAGCAGCGCTTCATATTCTTTCAAGGGGTTGCTGCCCGATTCCAGCCAGCCCTTGGTCAGATAGTAGGTGCCTGGCTCCTGGCTGAAGATCTCTTTGTAGGCCTGGTAAGAGCCTAACAGGATGGCAATACAATCATCGGTACGCGGGATCACCAGCGTATGCACCCCGGCGCGGATGCCTTTCAGGCCATTGCCACATAACCCATATCCCAGGATCACCAGGCTGGGCTCATGCAGGTCATCTAACCGGTCCTGAACAGCCTCCCGCAGCTGGTTTGGGACACGGTGCAGACCATAATCCAGGAAGATCACTTCACCAGATTGGTCTGAGGGCAGATATTTTTCAATCAGATGCTGGAAAACCTTACAGGCTAAGACCACTACCGGCTGTGACATGCGCGCTGACCTCTGGCAAAAAGATAAGTAGCCCTATTGTATCAAGAGCTGGCATATTATTAAGCCAGGATATCTGGATTATAGGTGGCTACACGCAATTACATCCACAAAAGAAGGCATCCGGAATTGTTCCGGATGCCTTCTCGTGAACTTGTTCTGGTTTGCTAGAACAGACCCAGCACCCGGTTGGTTTCCAGATCCAGGTCTACATCGTAGAACACCGGACGGGCCGGCAAGCCGGGCATGGTGCGCATGGTGCCCAGCAGCGGATACAGGAAGCCTGCACCTACCGAAGCGCGGATATCGCGAATCGGCACACGGAAGCCCTTGGGCACACCTTTCAGGGCTGCGTCGTGGCTCAGGCTCAAGTGGGTTTTAGCCATACACAACGGCAGTTTGTCAAAACCGAGCTTGTTGTATAAGGCAATCTTGGTCTCTGCCTCGGGGGTATAGTCAACGCCGTCTGCACCGTAGATCTCTTTGCAGATGATCTCAATCTTGTCTTTGATCGAGAGATCAAGATCGTACAGGAACTTGAAGTTACTGGGTTTTTCCGCGGCTGCAATCACTGCTTCACCCAGCGCTTTAGCGCCATCGCCGCCTTCCATCCAGTGTCGAGCGACCACAGCATCTTCGGCGCCAGCATCCAGGGCTCCCTGGCGCACCAGCTCGACTTCTGCCTGGGTATCCGTGGCAAAGGAATTGACCGCTACCACCACCGGCACGCCGAAGCGTAAGGCGTTCTTGATATGCACCTGCATGTTGCCCAGGCCTGCTTTGAGCAGTTCCAGGTTCTCTTCGGTATATTCTGGGGCCAGCGGCTTACCCGCCACGACTTTCGGCCCGCCGCCATGCATTTTCAGCGCCCGTACGGTTGCTACCAGCACGACCACATTGGGGATCAACCCGCTGTAGCGACATTTTATGTCGAAGAACTTCTCCATTCCGATATCGGCGCCAAATCCGCTCTCGGTGATCACATAATCCGCCAGTTTCAGGGCGATACGGTCGGCGATGATCGAGCTGTTACCATGCGCGATATTGGCGAAGGGGCCCGCGTGCACGAAAACAGGCGTGCCTTCCAGGGTCTGCATCAGGTTGGGTTTGATGGCGTCGCGCATCAGCACTGCCATAGCGCCTGCCACACCCAGGTCTTCTGCGGTCACTGCTTCGCCGGCGCGGCTGGAACCGATCACGATATCACCAAAGCGCTTGCGCATATCAGCCAGGTCGCTGGTCAGCGCCAGGATCGCCATTACTTCGCTGGCGACCGCGATATCAAAGCCGGTACGGCGTTCCTTACCTTTTTCTTCGGGTCCCTGACCCACAGTGATCTCGCGCAGGAAGCGGTCATTGGTATCCATTACCCGCCGCCAGGTGATCATGTCCGGGTCAATATCCAGGCGCACAAAACGGCTGCGCTCTTCGGGAGTCAGGTCATTGGGATCTGTCTTATCGATACCCAGTTTTGCCAGGCGCTTCAACATCGAAGGGGCAAAAGTCCGCACGCCTTGTTTGTTGGGCGGGCACAGCGATTCGAAGAGCTTTTCATCACTCATGGTGGATTCGTGGAACATGCGCGCGTCGATCGCCGCCGCCAGCAGGTTATTGGCGGCTGTGATGGCATGGATATCACCGGTCAGATGCAGGTTGAAATCCTCCATCGGCACGACCTGGCTGTAGCCACCACCGGCTGCGCCGCCTTTAATCCCAAATGTGGGTCCCTGGCTGGGCTGGCGGATGACGGTGAAGACCTTTTTGCCTAACACTGCGCCCAGGGCCTGGCTCACACCTACTGTTGTAGTGGTCTTGCCTTCACCCAGCGGGGTGGGCGTGATGGCGGTCACATCGACATATTTGCCATTCGGGACATCCTTCAGGCGGTCCAGTACCTCCAGCTTTACCTTGGCGATAAAATTCCCGTGCAGCTCAAGCTCGTCGGGCAAAAGGCCAACTTCTTCAGCCACCTGCAGGATGGGCTTCAGCTCGGCTTCTTGAGCGACTTCGATGTCGCTGGGGACTGGTAATCGTCTTTTAATCATGGGTGCCTCCTTTGTCTGTTTTTGACCTGTGATGATCCAATTTTTTGGCCGGATCTCGGAAGATCCGCTCAGATGCTTTTTGCATCAAAAAACCGTCCAGGTGTGGCTTAAAAACTCCGCCCCGGACGGTCATTTTTACAATTCGTGAATGTCGATACAAAGATTCATAGATATACTTCAATGTTTGTTGATGATGTAAATTCTGTTGAATTTATAGCCGATCTAAAAACTCGTGTCAATTGGACATTCCGTCCTATTAATTAAGTAAAATGTCACCTGCTGAACACTAAACTGCATCGCGGATGTCGATAATCTCCTGCCCTTCGACCTCTCCAAATATTTTCTTGAGCTCATCCGCAGATACCGATACAATTTTCAACACAGCATCATAATAGCCTGGCAAGCGCGGGGACGGGTAGATGCCCACGCCCATCACGCCCAGCTTATGCTCCACCAGGGTCGCCATCAGCCTGGCAAACTCGCCGTGCACATTGGGCATACGCATGGTCACGCGGATGCCCGCCTGTGGCAAACCCATCATCACCTGGTAGGCGTTCAACAGATCGATCTCGGTGATCATCCCTACCACCACATTATCCTCGATCACCGGCAGGCAGCCGATCTTACGCTCAGTCATGATGCGTGCGGCGCGTTCCAGGGTGCGGTCCGGGCTGATGGTCACCACCTGTTCATATTTGATCATCAGTTCTTTGACCGTCAGGCTGCCCAGATAGCGCGTAATCTCCCAAACATTCAGGCTGTTGAGCGTATCCGCTTTTAGCGCCAGGCGCTCACGAGTTACCAGCCCCAGCAAGCGTTTGCCGCTGCCCGCCACCGGCAGATGGCGGATATTATTCTCAGCGAAAATTCTTTGCGCCTCCACCGCGGTCGTCTCGGGCTGCACCAGGATCGGATGGCGGGTCATAAAATCTTTTACAAACATCTTGGTACTCTCCCTCGGATCAGACTCCGGATTGGCTGGTGGTCGTAATGACCGGATCGAATGACTCCAGAATTTCTGCCGGCAAATGGCAGAAGATTTGATGCCCGTGCTCCCATTTACGCCAGGGTGGGGTTTGCTCTGCGCAGATTTTTCCACCATCCGCCAGCAGTTCGCGCCGGTGGCAGCGTGTATGGAAACGGCAGCCGCTGGGCGGTTTTAATGCGCTGGGTACGCTGCCCTGCAGACGGATATGCTTCTGTGCAGCGCTTGGGTCTGGGATCGGCACGGCGGAGAGCAGGGCTTCGGTATAAGGGTGATACGGGGGTGTGTAAATTGCGTCTGCTGGCCCGTACTCCATGATCTGTCCCAGGTACATCACCGCAACATAATCAGAGAAGAAACGCACCACGCTCAGATCATGGGCGATAAACACCAGCGTCGTGCCGAAATTGGCCTGTATCTCCATCAACAAATTCAGGATCGCCGCCTGCACTGACACATCCAGCGCGCTGACCGGCTCATCGCACAACACCAGATCCGGATGGCTGGCCAATGCTCGAGCGATGCCCACGCGCTGTTTCTCGCCACCGGAGAGCTGGCGCGGTAAACGATCATAGTAACCCGGGCCCAGGCGCATGGCCTCCAGCAGCTTTAAGACTTCAACCCGGATGTGCTTCTTCGGGACGGTCTGAAAGTGTTCCATCGGGCGCCCAATTTGCTGGCCCACGGTATAAGATGGATTCATGGTCGAATCCGGATTTTGGAAGACCATCTGCAGTTCTTTTACCAGCTCCAGCTTTCGCTCGCTGAGCTCATTCGATATATCGAAACCCTGGAAAATCACTTTCCCAGAGGTGGGTTCCTCCAGGCCGATGATCGTCTTCACCAGGGTGCTTTTACCGCAGCCCGACTCACCCACCACACCAAGCGTTTTGCCACGGGGCACCTGCAAGCTCACATCTTCAACCGCCTTTACGTGGAGCTTTTCGCCCATCCCGATAACATCACGCAGAGAATTCCCTTTGACCGGGTAATATTTCTGCAAATTTTGAACTTCCAGGATCGGTTCTGCATCTGCTGCAGGACTCTGCACACTCTGAGGGATATGGATTTCTTCAGCCGGCTGCCAGTTGCGGAAGTCGATCTCTTCTGCGAAATGGCAGCGCACCCACGAACCGTTGGGCAGCAGGCGCAGCTGCGGGCGCTTTTGGATGCACAGGTCCTGGGTGTAGTCGCAGCGGGGGTGGTAGATACAGCCATTCGGGCGGTTGCTGGGGCGGGGAACACGCCCACGGATGGGATACAATACACTCTCATGCTTATCGCTTCCCAAACGCGGCACGCAGCGCATCAGACCCTGCGTGTATGGATGTTGCGGCTGGCGGTAGATCTCTTCGACCGTGGCTTTCTCCACCATCTCACCGGCGTACATCACACCTACCCGGTTACAAACGCGTGCCACGACACCCAGGTTGTGTGTGATATATAAAATAGCCGTGTCAAAGTCATGCCTGAGCTCGGCGATCAGGTCCAGCACGGCTGCTTCTACAGTGACGTCCAGGGCGGTGGTCGGCTCGTCCATGATCAACAAAGCCGGGTTATTCAGTAAGGCCATGGCAATGACTACACGCTGCTGCTGCCCGCCGGAGATCTGGTGGGGGAAACGCCTCATCACATCGGCTGGATCGGGCATATACACCCGCCCGAGCATTTCGATGCTGTGTTGTTCTGCTTCAGCTTCGCTCAAACCGCGATGGACGGTGAGTACTTCTTTCATCTGCTCGCCCAGGCGCATGGAGGGATTTAACGCCTGCATGGGATCCTGGTAGACCATGGCAATCTGGTCGCCGCGCAGCCGGCGCAGCTCCTCACCCTTCTTACCGACCAGCTCCTGGCCCTGGAATTTGATACTGCCGTGCTTTACATAGCCATTGGCGCCCAGAAAATTAACAATCGACCAGGCGACGGTGCTTTTGCCACAGCCCGATTCGCCCACCACGCCGAAGGTCTCGCCGCGGCAGATCTCAAAAGTCACATTCTGCACCGCGTCGACTTCGCCACCGCGCACTTTATAAGAAACCGCCAGCTCTTCGATCTTGAGCACAGGAGGTGAATTGTTACTGCAAGGAGAAGAATCAGTCATCAAGACTCCTTAGGAAAGGTTTTGCACAGGCCTACTTCTGGTAGCGGCTAAGTTCTTCACGCAAACCATCGGCAAACAAGTTCAGTCCAATCACCAGGCTGGCAATCGCCACCGAAGGCACGATTACCGCGCTGGCATTGGTGAAAATATTCTTGCGCGCCTCATTGACCATCGTGCCCCAGTCCGGATCGGGCGGCGGCAGGCCTAAACCCAGGAAACCCAGCGTACCAATGGCGAAGATTGCATAACCTACACGCAGCATGGCGTCCACCAGCAGTGGCCCACGCGCATTGGGGAGAATCTCGCGGAACATGATGAACCACACACTCTCGCCGCGCGTCTCAGCCGCGCGGATATAGTCACGCGTCTTGATATCCATTGCCAGACTGCGCGCCAGGCGCGCCACCCCCGGAGCGCCGGTAATGGCAATCGCCAGGATCACCACCAGATCGCCCTGTCCCAGGGCTGCAATCACCACCAGATACAGAACGATTTGTGGGAAGGCAATCAGCGCATCCAGAACCTGCATGATGATCTGGTCAGCCCAGCCGCCGCGATAGCCGGCATTCAAACCCAGCAGCACACCCATCGCCAGCGAGCCAAATACGCCCCACAGCGCCACGCCACCCGGAATCGAGACATTCCCGCCCGGTAGACGCGTTTTGAGCAGGATCACCTGCGTGCCGGTCATCAAGCGTGAAGCGATATCGCGCCCCAGGTGGTCTGTACCCAGCCAGTTTTGAGCGTTAGGCGGCAGGTTTTGGACGAACAGATTGGCATTGGGTTCGTAGGGCACCCAAAACAAGGACATAAAGGCGATCAATATCCAGAACAACACCATAGCCAGCCCAAGTGTGCCAACTTTCGAATTAAAAATGATCGAAAAGCTGTTCCAGAAGCGTTGCAAAGTGCCGGGCTGCGCCGCTGCTGGTGGGAAGGTCCGTTCACCGAGTGCCATCGCTGCCTGCCTTTCTATGCGTACCTGATGCGTGGATTCAGGAAGGTGTAAGCCAGATCGCCGATCAGGCGTGTGCTGATGGCTATGATCACCGTAAGCATGGCGGCAGCCTCCACAGCATAAAAATCACCGAATACCGCCGCATCATAAATATATTTGCCCAGACCCGGGAAACCAAAGATCACTTCCACCACCACCACCCCCCCGATCAGCCAGTTGACATGCAGCATGATGATGGTGATGGGCGCCATGAGCGCATTACGCACAGCATGCTTTAACACCACCCGTTGATAGGGCATGCCTTTGATAATGGCGGTGCGGATATAAGCCGAATCCATCACCTCCACCATGCTGGCGCGCGTCATGCGCGCCACGTAGCCCAGCTCCACCATGGTCAGGGTCATCACCGGCAAAATTAACAGCTTAGGATCTTCGAAGATAGCATCCGGACTCAAGAAGATGGAGACGGCTGGCACCACCTTGAGCCAGATACCCAACAGTAAGATCAAGAATAAGCCGGTCACAAATTCCGGCGTGGCGGTTGCCCCAAGACTGCTGATCGAAATAAAGCGATCAATGGGCTTGCCTTCGTTTACACCGGCAATAATACCCAGCATCAGCGCCAGGGGCATCACCACCATGAAAGCCACCCCGGCCAGGATCAAGGTATTGCGCACACGCGTGAACAGAGTCACCGCCACCGGACGCCCGGTTTGCAGCGAAAGGCCAGGGTCGCCGCGCAGCATGCCGCGCCGTAAGGGGATAAAAGCAACCGGGCCATCTTTTTGTTCGCTAAATCCAGTCTTGGTGCGGATATATACCGTCGTCCCACCACCGCGCACCCACTGCGCGGCGTTATTTTTTGTATCCAGCCCCCAGAAGATCTCATTACCCAGCTCGTCTGTATCCCACTCGCCCGTGTAGGCCTGCTCGACCAGCGAGCCATTTTCCTGCAGGATGATCTCAATGATCTCCCCCTGCTCCATCTTCCAGCGTTTGAGCTGTCCATCGACATCCGCCCACCACTCATCTTCGTTGGTGGTGGCATTCTTGATGCGTGTGAAATCGTATCCGACCCTGGCGCCTGCCCGCCAATCACTGCCGATCAGCCAGTCCAGGTAGCGCTGCCAGACCGGCTGGTCCAATCCGAGCTGAGCACGGTAGGAGGCGCGTTGTTCTTGGGTGGAAAATACACCCAGTAATTTCACCGTGATATCGCCTGTGCCTACCTCCAGCAGGAAGAACAGGGCGATCGATACCAGCAGCATGGTGACAATGGTAGAGATTAAGCTGCGCACCAGGAAGCGTGCCATAGAATCCTACTTTCCTAAGCGCAGGGGCATGGAAAAACCATGCCCCTGCCAAACCTGACCTGGTCTATTCGTCACGCCAGACTTCGTACAGTAGATCGTACTCGGTCGGGTGAGCTGCCATGTTCTTAAATTTCTTGGGGACGATATTCCAGACCTTCTTCCAGTAGGCGATCCCGATAGGGCCGCGCTGCTCGAAGATATCTTCCACCTTGCACATAATCGCCCGGCGGGCTTCCACGTCCAGGGTGCGCTCAGCTTCGCGCACAAGATCCTGGAATTCTTGATCCACCCAGTGGGATTCGTTCCATTCCACCGGATTGCCAGCCTCATCGCCAAAGTAACCCAACGGCAGCACCATGGTGTCCAGTGAGCGGTGCGTCCAGGAGGTCATGCCCAGGTCCACTTCGGTCCAGCGATCCCAGTAACCCGAGGGGTCGGTGATATCCAGGGTAATGTCAAAGCCGCCAGGAGCAGCCAGCTCTTTGAGCGCCTGCGCCAGCTCGGGCTCTTCCAGGTCATTCTTGGTCGCCAGGGTGACTTTCAAACCGTCCGGATAACCTGCCTCAGCCAACAAGGCTTTGGCGCCTTCAGGATCGTACTTGGGGATGGGCTTTTCGCAGTAAGCCGGGTGGATGGGAGCGATATGAGCATCCAGAGCCAGGTCGCCCTGCCCATAGTACGAGAGCTGCATCATCTTCTCGCGGTCCTGGCACATCTTGAGCGCGTTGCGGACACGCGGATCAGTCCAGGGCTCCAGATCGGCGCGCATGCGCATAACAGTGGTCGTAGCGGTTCCGGCGGTGTAAACATTGAAGTTCGGGTTGTCCTTCAGCGCAAGCCAGTCACTGGCACGCGGCTGGTAAGTGGCATCCACCTGCCCGGACTGGACCGCGGCAATGGCTGCATCTTTACCGATGGAGACATAGATAATCTCGTCCAGGTACGGCAGCGGCTGCCCGTCCACGCCCATCATCCAGAAGTCTGGGCGACGCTTAAGCACGGCCCGCTCGCCTTCCGAGAACTCTGCCAGGGTGAAGCCACCTGTTCCAATGGGCTGCTTGATGAAGTCACCCTCAAAGCTGCGGTGCATGATGTTGGCAACGTAGTGGAACAGATGCTCCGGAATACCGATGTTGGCGACCTGGCAGTGCAGGCGCACGGTGTAATCATCCACTTTCTCCACGTCCTGCATGCCGCGCAGGTAGGAGAGCAAGCTGAGCATAGAAGAACCTGTGTCCGGATTCAGCCACTGCTCGAAGTTGAACAGCACATCATCGGCGGTAAAGGCATCGCCATTATTAAATGTGACGCCTTGCTTGAGGTATAACGTCCAGGTCTTGACGTCTTCCGAAGCTTCCCATTTCTCCAACAAGAACGGGCGGGTAATATTATCGGGGCCGGTTTCCGTCAGGTAATCGGCGACGTGGCGCACGACATTGGCCTGCTGTACCCACGAGAAACGCGCTGGATGGTCGATAAGCTGCATTTCCATGGCGCGCGTAAACGTACCGCCACGTTTAACAACTGGCGCAGCTGGGGGCTGCGTGGCTACCGCGGCGGCGGGTGCTTCGGTGGGCGCCTGAGTCGCCGGCGCTGCACAGGCGGCTACGGCTGCCGACATGCCCAGCAGGCTGGCCATGCGCAGGAATTCGCGCCGTGAGATACGGTTCTGTTGGTAGAGGGAAAATGCTTCGGGGATGTAGGGATGGATCTTTTCCATCTCTTTTTGGGTTATGATCGGCTTTTTCATCTGGTCTCCTCGTTCACTTGGATTACGGGTTAAAAATGTTGCCTGGTTCATGATGTGCGCCGCATGCGCTATCGACCTGCATATGGCTGTTGATTAACCCAGACACCACGCTCGGACAAACCACAACACTTGCGTTGGAGCCTGCCCAGAATTTACCAAATATGAGTCAACCACCTCCTTTGTTTGAAGAATTAAACCCGGAGCTTATTTTCTGCAACCTCAACCGGTAATCCGCTTGCTTGCCAGTCCGGGAAGCCTTGTTGCAGCCGTTGTGCAGGATATCCGTGCTGCTTCAACCAGGCAACTGCCCGGTCTGCCAGCATGCTGTAAGGGCCGCGACAATATACTACAATGGGTAGCTCGCTGGGGATGTCTGCCATACGTTGTTCAAGCTCATCCAGCGGCATGGAAATTGCCCCGCGGATATGACCATAACTAAACTCGCTGTTTGGGCGCACATCCAGGAGCAGGATATGATCTTCCTCCAGAGCAGATAAAAGCGCATCAAAACTGATTTCGGTCCCTGGAGGGCGTTCAGCCAGGATTTGCTGTACCAGTGCATCACACTCCGGCAGGCGCTTCACTCCCAGATCACGCACTGCACGCAGCACCCCATAGATATCCTCGTTCTCCAGGCGATAAATCGCCCGCACACCAGCGCGGCGTACATCCACCAGGCCTGCCTGGCGCAGCACCTGTAAATGCTGGGAAACGGATGCCACCGGCAGACAGGTCTCGCGCGCCAATTCGTCCACACTGCGCTCACCTTGCGCCAGCAAGGTCAGCAGTTCAAGACGGTGAGCATGTCCGAACGCCTTGCATATCTCTGCAAGATGCTCCAGGATCTGCCCGCGCAATTGTCTCTCACATTGAATATCCATCATCGGACGGTCTGCCTGTGATCGAGCGGACGAAGCGGACGCGGATAGAAGGGTTAAGCCTTATTCAATCATTCAATTGAATAATCTCTACTCATTGTAACCAATTTATTCCGCTTGTCAAGTTAGAATGTGATTACCCTGAAGATAATCAATATAATATGGTGATATATCAGAAAATAATTATTAATGCATCTGTCAGAACTTTTGATATGCATTCAGAGCCAGGACAGGATGAGGTAAAATACCTTTGATTCACCCGAATCGGATATTGATCTGGAGGGTTTATGAGCGCACTTGAAACCTTATTGGAAGCTAAAACTTGCTTGATCCTGGACGGAGCGATGGGCACCATGCTCATGGCAGCCGGCCTCGAATCAGGCAGCTCTCCGGAGCTGTGGAATGTAGAGCATCCCGAGAGCGTACGCGCCATCCACCGTGCCTATATCGCCGCCGGCTCGCGCGTGATCCTCACCAACAGTTTCGGCGGGTCCAGTGTACGCCTGGCTCCGCACGGCCTGCATGAGCGTGCGTTTGAGCTCAATCAGGCTGCCGCCAGCCTGGCGCGCCAGGAAGCTGATGCCGCCCCACACACCGTGCTGGTCGCTGGTTCGATGGGCCCAACTGGAGAGATGTTAGCGCCACTGGGCAGCCTGGAGCCTGAAACTGCCGCAGAAGCTTTCAGGGAGCAGGCTGCCGCGCTGGCGCAGGGTGGAGCAGATTTACTGTGGATTGAATCCATGAGCGATCTGGCGGAAGTCCAGGCTGCGCTAAGCGGCGCACAGCAGGCTGCGCCCGAATTACCTGCAGCCGTCACGCTCACTTACGATGCACGCGGTCGCACTATGATGGGCGTCACACCGCAGCGCGCGGCTGCAGCAATGAAAGCTGCTGGGGTGCGCATCATCGGCGCTAACTGCGGCACCGGGCCGGACAGTGTTGAAAATGTGGTCGCCGCGCTGCGGGAAGCTTACCTTGAAGCAATCTTGGTTGCCAAGGCCAACGCCGGGCTGCCGCATATGCATGGCACGGAAATTATTTATGATGGCACACCGGAAGTCATGGCCGAATACGCCAGACGGGCACGCCAGTTGGGCGCCACGCTGATCGGAGCCTGCTGCGGATCCACACCTGCCCACATCCAGGCTATGTCCGTGGCGCTGGCGGGTGAGAATTCATAGTATTTTCCACTGCAGATAAAACAGTAGCGACTGGATTTCAAAATCCATGCTCGTTAAAATGTTGGGGAGGTGTTTTCAGGTGGCTAAGTCACCGAAAAACACCTCCCATATTTTATTCTTGAGATAGCTTCTAGTGAAGTTTCTCCACGCGATCCACGATGGTTTGATTGGCATACGCCAGCACAGCCTGGTCAATATCGCTGATCTCCGTCACGACCGGCTTGATGCCGCGCGACTGCATACTCTGATACGCACCCCTCCCCATTCCACCGCACAGCAGCGCTTCACAATCAGTAATCGCCTCCGCCATCTGCACATGCTTATTGTGCGATTCCGGTCCCATGCCGTGCGGTACGCCTGGCGCATCTTCTTCGTGGGTGTGGTTGGAAAAATGTGCATGCCCCATCTTCTCGCGCAGCTCGCGGTCCACGATCACACCATCTTCAACAGTCGCCACCAGGTAATACTGCGCCCGTCCAAAGTGCAGGCTGATATTCTTGCCATCATCGGTAATTGCAGCTACTTTCATATTGTTCTCCTTGTGTAAATCAAATTTTGATGCAGGCTGTGGATGTTTCGATTACTCCATGAGATCATGGCACTCGACAGGTTTATCGCGTCCAGCCAGTTGGCAAAGCACCATCTATATCGATGAAGTGTCAGCATTCACGTACACTCCTACCATCGAGATGGCAGGACAACTAAGATTATACTTGCTTATTGGCGTTATGTCATATATTAAGTATCATTATTTTTTTTTGTAATATATATTGGGCGTTTCTCGGCTGAAATAATCTAGTCGGTTAGATCAAACCAACCACTGCGGGTGTTTGTACGCACATCAAATTCAACCACGTCCGGCTTGATATCCAACAAGGGCGTGCCAAACAAACCGCGCTGCACTCTTACCCTTCTGCGGGCAGACTGTTTTTTGGCCGCCTGCCAACCGTCCACATACGCGCAGGCTGGCAGTTATTTTTAACCGAGCAGCCTGAGCAGTGGCCTGTCGCACAGCTTTCCACGCGTTGCAAATAACCACGGCGCTCCAGTTCTGCCAGCATACTCTCCACCAGCGCCGGGCTGGTATCCAGCTCGCGCGCCAGCTCGGCCAATGAAGCGGCGCCTTTCTGAGATATGCGCGCTAACAGTTGTTCCAGCATGTTACACTCCCACGCCCAACAGGCGCGCCCCCTGATAGATCCCCACCCCAACGCCAAGCGAGATCACCAGCAGCAAGCCGACGCTCAACATTGTCCAGCGCCAGGATTTAGTTTCTTCAACCATGGCTGCCACGGTCGCCACGCAGGGGACAAACAACACCTGCACGGCCAGAAAAGCCAGCGCCGCCGCCGGGACTAACTGCCCGCCCAGCACCTGTGCCAGGCTGGCGCCATCCTGCCCGGCCCCATACAACACGGCCAGGGTTGGAATAGTATTTTCTTTACGCACAAAACTGGTCAACAAGGCAACCATCATCTGCCAGTCCAGTCCCATCCAGTTGCCGACCGGTGCCATTGCGCGGCCAAGCACCGCCAAAAAGCTCTCTTCAATCTCTCCACCCGGGAAATGCGACAACGCCCACATGATCACCGAAACCACCAGGATGATCGTCCCGGCGCCCTGCAGAAAATCCAGGGTGCGCTGCGAGACACCTTTGCCGATTTCTTTGATATTCGGTAACTGGTACAGAGGCAGCTCCATGATGAAGGCAGTATGCTCGCCGCCCAGCGCAAACTCATGCAGGCCTTTACCCATCAACAGCAGCACCCCCATCGGCAGAGCGATTAACAACAGCGATATCCACCAGGCATTTGGGCCAAAAAAGATCGGCGAGAGCAGTGCCACCACCGTCAGGCGCGCCGTACAGGGCGCCAGGGGCGCTACCAGTATGGTCAGCAGGCGCGCTTTAGGCGATTCGATGATGCGCGTGCCCATCACTGCCGGCACATTGCATCCAAATCCCAAAAACAGCGCCAGGAAGCTTTTGCCATGCAGACCCATGGGATGCATAAAGCGGTCCATGACATAAGCTGCCCGGGCCATGTAACCCAGGTCTTCAAGCAGGCCCAGACCGATGAAAAAGATCACCAGGATTGGCAGCAGTGTTAAGACCGTACCCACCCCGGCAATCACACCCTGGGATAACAAACCCACCAGCCACTCCGGTCCGGCTGCCAGAAGCGTGCTCACCCACACTGCCCCTGCCTGAACGACGTTCAATTCCAGCCAGACTTGCAGCGGCGAGCCCAGCGCATACGTAAAAAAGAACAGGAGTCCCAATGCGCACAACAGGATTAACAGTCCCCATACCGGATGGGTGGCATAGCGGTCCAGGCGGTCCGTTACCGTCACCTGGCCCGGTTTTGGGCGCACCACCGCGGCGCGCACCATGCGCCCGATCCATTCATAGCGCCCGCTGGCCACCGCCAGAAACGCGTCCTCGTGCTGGAGCAAAATGGCGTGCACCGGCTGCCAATTCTCCCCCAGGCTGCTCTGCATCATGCGCCCTACTTCTTCATCGCCCTCCAAAAGCTTGGACGCCACCCAGTCAGTTGGATAAGGCTCAGGCACGCACCCATCGATCAGGGCAGCAATTTCTTGCATGACCGCCTTATGATCGGCGCGTATTTCTGGGCGGTTTGGCAGGAATTCGTGCGGGTTGCAGGCCACGACAACGCACGCTTCGAGCAGCTCGCGCACACCCTGACCTTTGCTGGCGATCATCGGAATAACCGGAATGCCCAGTGCTGCTTCCAGCACATGCGCTTCAATATGCAAGCCCTGCTGCTCGGCTACATCCAGACGATTCAATCCCAACACCAGAGGTGAGGGCAGGCTGAGCAGCTCAGCGAGCAGGTACAGGTTGCGCTCCAGTGAAGCCGCGTCCACCACCGCCGCCACCACATCAGGCTGGCCCTGGATGATGTAATCACGCGCAATCTGCTCTTCCACCGAATTAGCAGTCAGGCTGTACGTGCCCGGCAGGTCCACCACCTGGATTTCCAGGCCGTTGTGGTTCAATGAGCCAATGCGCTGTTCACAGGTCTTGCCAGGCCAGTTGCTGACATATTGATTTAAACCCGTGAGCACGTTAAAGACCGTCGATTTCCCCACATTCGGCTGTCCGGTCAGGGCAATCGTGAGCGCTCTGACCTGACCGTTCATACCATTTCAACCAGGATTTTTACTGCTTCACCACGCCCCAAAGCCACCCGCGTATCGCGCAGGCTCACAATCAGGGGACCATGATGATAATTCTGTACCATGGTTACTTCCACGCCAGGTGTAAAGCCCAGGCTGGCAGCCACATTGGTGAATTCGCGCCCACCGCTGAGCTGGCGAACAATCCCAGTCCCCCCTATTGGCAGATCGCATAATGTTTGTAAGGCCTGGTTATTGGCTGCTATTTTAGTTACCTCTAAGTATTTGCTCGGTTTTGTCATAAACAAATCGACTTGTATTTGGTTTATTCACCAGAAAATTTTATGTGCTGCTGCAGCGAACCACCGTATCTTACTACAATCTCAGCAAAATTCCAGTAAGCAATCCTGCCCATACAAAGTTGTGTGGTTGCGATGGTGAATGGTTGGTCAGTTTATGTGCGGTAACGAACAGGAGCTCCAGAACATTCAGAAGCTCCTATTGGTTGCAAGTGGTGATAGCCCCTGCTGCCTTTTTGGTTGATCAGCAGCTACGGCTTCGAAGGTTTCGGCCCCGGCTCATGGCAGTTATTGCACTGCGTCAATCCGGTGTGATCGAAGTTCGCAGGCAGCCAGGCATTGGTCGAGTGGCAGTTGGAGCACTGACCATCATAGTGATCATCCGGTGCATCATCGCTGTGACAGGCGATACAATCGGTTGCACCGTAGGCGGTATGGTTAAAATCTGCCGGCGACCAGCCGTTTGTGGTGTGGCAGTTCGAACACTGCCCAGTGTAGTGGTTGTTCGGCGCGTCATCGCTGTGGCAGGCAATACAATCGGTGGCATTCACCGCGGCATGATTGAAATCATAACTGGACCAGCTGCGGGTATTGTGGCAGTACGAGCACTGGTTGGTATAGTGGCCTGCGGGCGCCGTGTCGCTGTGGCAGGCGATACAATTGGATGTATTGACCACTGCATGATTGAAATTCGCCGGCAGCCAGGCGCTGGTCTTGTGGCAGCCCGAACACTGTGCGGCGTAATGGCTTGCCGGAGCATTGTCGCTGTGGCAGGCGCGACAGTCCACCGCCCCGGCTGCGGAGTGATTGAATTCGGCGGGCAGCCAGCCGGTTGTCAGATGGCAGTAGGAACACTGTAAATTATAGTGATCTGCCGGTTGGACCTGAGCGTGGCAGGCAGTGCAGTCCTGCAAAGCCGGGTTGGAATGGTCTACCTCAACCGGCAACCAACCCATGGGCAGGTGGCAGGTCGAGCACTCCAGCTCATAATGGTCTGCCGGGCGCTCGTCTGCATGGCATTTCAGGCAGGGGAACTCGCCGATGATGGTATGAGCAATATTTGCCGGCACCCAACCAGTGACTTTGTGGCAGATTGAGCATTCGCCCGCGTAATGCTCAGCAGGGCGCTCGTCCAGGTGGCAGGTGCTGCAGTCATACAGCCGGGATTCGATATGGTCCAGCACCAGGTTATGCCAGTTATCCATGGTATGACAGATGGTGCATTCCAGCTCGTAGTGGCGGCTGGGCATGTCGTCCAGGTGGCAGCTAACACAGATACCCTCGAAATCGTGGCAGGTGCTGCAGCGCCCCTCTGGAAGGTGCGGCTCAAACGGCACACCATGGGCAGCCAGGGGAATGATATCGTCTTTGATGCTTCCGCTGCGCACACGCACGTCTTGTGGAGATGGCGCAGGGAATGCGGAGGCGGCTGGCTGGATATTTGGCTCAGGCGCTGGAACAGGCGGGGCTTCCCAAATTTTCCCCCTGATTACCTCTTCAAAGCGGGTCTGGATGAAAGCATAGGTCGCCGGATACTTGCTTGCCAAACTGTCGAGTCCTGCCACCAGCGCTTGCGCCTGGCGGGTGAAATCCTGTAATTGCTGCTTATACTGGTGCGCACCTGGCTCGTCCAGGGCCGCGATGGCCTCGCCCGCCCGCGTAACCGCCGCTTCCAGATTGCGCGCCGCAATCGGTTCGTACACCGTGCCCATGCGCGCCTGCAAATTAGCCTGACGCCTTACAGCCAGCGCCAGGTACTGTTCAACCTTCAGCGCCTCTTTCTGCGTCAGGCTTATGCTTACATTTTCTAACCAGCTCTGCACAGGATAGATCAGCTGCCCCGGCTGGGCAGGGCCCAGCATGGCCAATCCGGCCCCAATACCTGCGGCCAGCAGACACAACCCTGCGACCACTGCGACTACCAGTACGATACGGTTTTTTTTCATCTTGCGACTATCCCCATTTCCGTAAAGATTTAGCAGCTTTTTAAAATCAGACGGCTGAACAAACATTAATAGTAGATGAGAAAATTATAACCTATTTGTGATAAATCATGGCTTATCAACCAGATATTAATTATTCCCCCAATCATGAGCAAGTGGCTGTCAGGCGCTTCTCGCCTGACAGCCACTTGCGTACAGTATTCCACAGGTCACGAGGTCACTTATTGGGCGTTCATACGCTGGCCTTGCCGACTTACCTGAGGCGGTAAGTTGCCATCAATACACCTGAGCCACTGGTCTTACAATCGATCAGCTCGAAGCGCTTCAATTCATCACCATCCTGGAAGTAGCGCCTCCCCCGCCCTACAACCACCGGGTGGATCGCCAGCATCAGCTCATCCAGCAGGTTGGCCTCGATCAAGGAGCGTTGCAAACTGATGCTGCCCTGTACGCCAATATCCTTTCCCGGCAGCCGTTTGAGCTCGTTGACTTTCTCGACGAGTGAACCCTTGACCAGTGTTATATTCTGCCAATCGACGCCATCCAGTGTCTTTGAAAAGACAAATTTCGGAACATTGTTGATAAAGCTGGCATACGGCTCGATCTGTGAGGTCGGCCAGAAAGGCTGCCACTCCTGGTAGGTCACCCTTCCCATCAGGGCGGTATCCATATTGGCTACTGCAGTCCCCATGGCCTGCTCCATATCCCCGTCGAAAAGATCGCCCTGCCACTTATCTGGCGACTCTGCGACGCCATCCAGTGAAATAAACATTCCTGAAGTTACTTTACGCATTGGATTATCTCCTGTCAAATGCACTGATGCGGCAGCGCTCAGCCTGCCGGTGGGATATTCTGATTCAGGCGGAAGAGATTGCGCGGATCGTAGCGCTGCTTGATCTGCACCAGGCGTTCCCAGGTCGCACCCGGGTAAGCCGCCCGCACGCGTTCAGGCTCATCGCCCATAAAATTGGTGTACACCCCCGGATCACCCTGATCGATAGCCTCTGCGAACTCTTCTATCCAGCGCTGGCGGGAGGCTTTCTCGGAAGGTGTGCTGTAAAACGCAGCCAGGTTCACCATGATGGGCGACTTGCGGTGGGCGTAAGCGGTGGCATCTTCTGGTACGCGAGCCAGCACGCCGCCCAGGGCGCGCAGCTGCGCCACGCGTATGGGAGCGTCGGATGCCTCGAGAAAGCGCACGATCGTCTCGGCGGTATTCAGGTCGACATGCTTGATGAACATATTATGGCCGATGGCCGTCGGGTGGTAGCCGCCCTCTTCTTCTGGGAACATCTCGGCATAGCGCATGGGGCGCAGCATATCTGCCAGCGGCGCGGCCAGGGCTCGGAATGGCGCCAGTGCCAGCTTTGCATCTTCAAGCGGACCGGCATAGACCATCATCGCCATCAGGATCAGCTTGCCGTGAACTTCCGGCGGCAGGAACGGCATGGGCGGCGCAGACATCACATTGGCGATGGTGGAAAGGTCCTCCCCGGCTGCCTCTGCCAGCGTCATAAAGCCTGCCACCACCTCCGGCGTCGCCGGCAGGACCAGCATACCGCCCATAATCTGATCCAACTCATGCAGTTGGAATTTGAAACGTGTGACGACGCCAAAATTACCCCCGCCGCCGCGCAGCGCCCAGAACAAATCCGGGTGGTCGTCGTTGTCTACACGCAAAATGCTGCCGTCCGCGGTCACTATTTCTGCCGCCAGCAGCGAATCGATCGTCAGCCCGTACCTGCGCACCAGGTAGCCAATCCCCCCACCCAGCGTGATCCCGCCTATACCTACCGAGCCGGTATCGCCAAACCCGGTCACCAGTCCGTGCTCACCCACCGCGGCCGTGTATTCACCGGCGGTCAGGCCGCTCTCTGCCCAGGCGGTGCGCGCTTCCAGGTCCAGCTCCAGCGCTTTCATGCAGGATAGATCAAGCACAATGCCGCCGTCCACCACACTGTACCCGGCTGCGCTGTGCCCGCCGCTGCGCACCGCCAGCGGCAAGCCCGTCTGGCGCGCCAGATCGATCACCGCCGCCACTTCCGCCGCGTCCAGCGGGCGAATGATCACCATCGGGCGGTTGTCCATATCGCCATAGAACAGACTGCGGGCAGCGTCATAATCCGCGTCCCCGGGAGAGATCACGCGCCCGTCCAGCGCAGCTCTCAACTCGGGGATAGCCAGCCCCTGGCGCGTCACTGCACGGGCAATCGTCGCGCTGTGCGAGCCGCCCCCATTCCATTGTGTCCTTCGGTTTATCAGATGCATACCTGTACTCCTTTGAACTTAAATGCCCGAACTAATTTTGGCGATCGGGTGTGCACTCAATCACCCGTCTGCACACGTTCAACCTGGGGCCGGCTGGCAGGCAGCAGCACCGGCAGGCGCTTGAAGAAAATCCACAATCCGGGCAGCGCCATACCTGCCCCGGAGATGACCAGCAGTAATTCGATGGAGATCATATCGGCGACCGGCCCGAAAACCAGCATTCCCAGGGGCATCACCGCGCTCATGATCATTTGCTGCACACCGAAGACGCGCCCCTGCATATCCTGGCTGACAATTTCCTGCAGTAAAGAGGTGGTCGGCACATTGAACATCGGCATGGGGATGCCCACCAGGAACATCACGATCAGGTAGACGATCAGGTTGGTAGACAGACCGGCGGAGGTGACCAGCACCGACCACAGAATGCAGGCAAAACCGATGGTGCGAAAATGACTTTTGAAGCCTCCCCACGCCATCATGATCCCACCTCCGACGATCGAGCCCAGGAAGAACGTCACCTCATTGGCGGTCAGCTTCCACACCTCCTCACCGAAGCTACGCGTGACCATCAAGGGCGAAAGAAAAGCAATCGGCGTCACCAGGAAAAAAGTTACCGAAAAGAAGATGAACAGTGTGCGAATGGTGCGGTTCCCGGCAATGTATGCCAGACCAGATTTCAGGTCGTCGAGATAACCCGTCTGCTGTACCTGGGCGGCTTTCTGGTGCACAGCCACCTTGAGCACCACCAGCAGGCCCACTGCCAGCACGGCAGTGAACACGTCGATGAAGAAAATCGCCTCCAGGCGCGAGAACGACATCAGTGTCCCGGCCAAAACCGGCGTGACGATCATGATGAAGGGATGGATCGTGCCAAACAGGCTGTTCACCTTTACCAGGCGCTCGGGTGGCACAATCTGCGGGAGCAGGGCATTGACTGCCGGCGACTGGATGCCCGCTCCGATGGAGCGAATCCCAGAAACCAGATAGATCAGCCACAATTCCTGGTAGCCCATCAGGAAGAAAATCGCCAGGACCAACGTGGAGCTGGCGGTGAGCAAGTCTGCGCCGATAATCAGCAGTTTTCTCGGGTAGCGATCCGCCCACACTCCGGCAAATAAGGAGATCACTAATTGAGGCAAGAAACCCACCAGGGTTGAGATGGTCAGCGCCGCACCAGACTGGGTGGACAATGTGACGTACCAGATGATGGCATATTGCACCAGCATCGACCCAAACAGGGACAATCCCTGGCTGATCATGAACAGGGCAGTCTTCTTCTGCCAGCCTGTGTATTCAACCCCTTCTGACTTAACCGTACCGGTAAAATCTTGCATGACGTATTCCTCCGTGCAGTGATGGTTCTGCATCATGTGTTTATATTGGATATATTCGATCTTTTTAGACCATATATTCTAGTAATATACAGACTTTTAGGTTAAAAGTCAAGCTCCAAAGGGATGAATTTAGATTAAAAAAAGGGGGTTGGTCCCATCCATGAACCCAGATTCCTGGATTTTTTGGACATTTCTTATCCGGTTATTATAGAGGTTTTTTGCTTTAGCAAAAGGTAAAAATTACGCGCCATTTGGATTAACATCCAAAGAATCAAAACAGCCGCACATGCTGGTGCGGCTATCCGGTATAAGCAACGCTTCAATTTCAGTGCATTACCTGGTCAGCTTGATCTCAACATCCTTCGGCAAAGCCAACCCGGCAGCGATCTCCACCACCTTGATGATGCCCACCGGCACTGGGCAGGCGGCATGCGTGCAGTATTTGTGCCCCATCTCCAGGCTTTTCGGCATCCCGCGCCGCGTGGAGATCTCCTGAAATGGTTCGACCTCGCTCAGCTCCTGGGCCAGCTTCTGGATGGCTGCGCACTCACTGGCGATCGCCAGATGCACTCCGCTGTCATTCTTCTGTGCTTCCACCGTCGTGTTGAAGCCACATATCCCGGCAAATATTTCCGCTTTAGCCATTCCAGCTCCTCAGACATTAGTTTAAACACCAATTTTACGTCACCCACTCAGTAAAGTAAAGGCTTACGAAAGGAAAAACCGTCATTCTGATGCCGGGCAGTTCTTGCTATAATAACAATCAGCTTTTTTTGATATAGATGGTCCTTTTCATATCATTAACATTCAGGCCACCAACTACGTAGAATTCCCAAACTAAGGAGGAGACACCAGATGGTAACCCATACCTCCAAACCGCAAGCCCTGGAGCCAGATAGCCCGGTCATACACTGGCTGCTTGATTCTGACCCCTCGATCCGCTGGCAGGTGCTGCACGACCTGATCGGTGCGCAGGTGGAAGAGGTCGCAGCCGAGCGCGCAAGGGTCGCCACCGAAGGCTGGGGCGCGCAGCTGCTTGCCCTGCAGGAGGCTGACGGGACGTGGGGCGGCGTGCCGTGGAACCGCGGGTATGATTCCACAATGCACGTCCTGATTCTGCTGCGGGACTTCGGTCTCGATCCTGAGAATGCAGAAGCACGCCGTGCAGTAGGCCTCGTCCGTGACCGCGTGACCTGGCAGGGTGCGGGTCCTCCGGAAGCTGACAGCAATCCCTTCTTCGCTGGAGAGGTAGAGCCGTGCATTAACGGTCAGGTTGGAGCGGTTGGCGCTTACTTCGGCCAGGACGTGCGCGGCATCATCGACCGGCTGCTCGGAGAGCAGCTGCCCGACGGAGGCTGGAACTGCGAGGCACCGCATAACTCGACGCGTTCATCGTTCAACACTACAATCTGCGTTCTGGAAGCCTTGCTCGAGTACGAGCGAGCGACCGGAGGAAGCTCGGAGGTGGACGCAGGTCGCCTGCGCGCTGCACGCCTGCTTGGGCAGGAGTACCTGCTCGAGCGCCGGCTCTTCCGCCGCCGGTCGACCGGCGAGGTAATAGAGCGGGATCGCAAGGGTGGCGCGGAATGGACGCGCTTCGCCTTCCCGACCTGGTGGCACTACGACGTGCTGCGGGGACTCGAATACCTGCGCAGCGCCGGCGTCACGCCCGACGAACGGGTTGCCGAGGCAATCGAACTGGTCGAATCCAGACGCGACGGCGACGGGCGGTGGCCGCTGGATGTCCAATATTCCGGAGTGATGCCGGTCGAGATCAACGAGGGTGAGGGCCAGCCCAGTCGGTGGATCACTCTGCGCGCCTTACGCGTGCTGGACTGGTATTCAACGCGCGACTGATACCACTGCTGCTGGCCAATAGCGCGGGAAGGAGATTGGCAGCTTGCAGAACCGCCTGTGCAATTAAGCCTAATGATTGAGCATGGGCAGGAACAGCGCAAACAGCGGATCGCCGGCGACCAGCACCCGGGCAGTATCCGATTCGCTGGCTTGCGCCCCTTCCGGCGTCAGCGCACTCCACGTACCTGTATTGATCACTGAATTGCTGATCACCACCGTCTGGGTGATGAACACCGATACATCTGGCGCCAGGACGTAGGGAAAGTTTGTCAGGAGTGTGCCCAGCTCGTCATCCACCAGACCATGCGTCACCAGGCTGGATATGCCGGTATTGCGCACAACATAGCAGTAGGTGACTTCCTCGCCAGCCTCAATATCCACCACATCGGTGTTCGCACACAGCGCTGGATTGAGCCCAACTGTCTTGACCAGCTCGAGCGTGGGCGGCACCACCGTAACCTGCGCCGAATCGCCCCCACTGGCAGTTCTACCATCGGCGGTATCCGCGCTCCAGGTGGCAGTGTTGATCACTGACTCGCTGATAACCACCGTCTGCGTCAAAAACGCACTGGCTGACGGGGCTAAACTATAAGGAAAGTCAGTCAGGATCGTCCCCAGCCGGTCATCCAGCAGATCATGCACTACCAGCGAATCCAGCCCGGAATTGGTCACCTCGTAGCAGTACGTCACCTGCGCATTGGGTCCGACCTCGATCGCATCCGTCTCTGCGCAGACCGTGTCGTCTGTGCCCACTGTTTTGGACAGCGTCAACGAGGGAGGCAGCACTGTCACCCGGGCGGTCGCCTCGTCGCTGGCAGTCCCGCCGTAGGATGACAGCGCGCTCCAGGTGGCGTGGTTGGTCACCGATTCGCTGATCACAGCTGTCATCGTCAGGAATGCACTGGCATCCGGTACTAAGTTATTGGGGAAACCATCCAGGATCAACCCCAACTGGTCATCCACCAGATCGTGGGTGATCAGGTTCTCAGTGCCGGTATTGTGGACCGTATAACAGTAGGTAACTTCAGTTCCCAAGGCCACATCGATGGCATCTGTCGCAGCGCACAGGCTCCGATCCAGTCCCACCGTCTTCACCAACTCCAGCTCGGGCGGCAGCAGCGTGACCGTGGCTGTATCCGAATCAGTTGCCACGTCGCTGTCTGCCGATACCCCAGTCCATGTGGCGATGTTGGTAACATTATCCGTGATAACCGCTGTCTGGAGGATATAACCAGAACGACCGGGGTCAATGTGATATTCCGGAGCAATCGCTATTTCTCCCAACTGATCGTCAAAAAGTGTATTGATTTCCAGTCTCTCGCTCCCCGTGTTCATCACCCAATAACAATAAGTTACCTCAGTACCACGGTGTACGGCTATCGATTTGGTGGTCGCACAGACTTCATGCTCTGTACCCACGGTTTTTACCAGGTCCACACCTACCGTACTTACCGCCGCGCGTGTGGCGCCGGCGCCCAGCGCGAACAACCCCAACAGGGCCAGCCCTATGCCCATGCCCACACTGACTAAAATAGTGAAGTAACGGTAACGCGTCTTTGTTGGCATGCAGCCTCCCCGAATACATTCCCCGAGCTATGTTATTGCCCACCGTACAGGGGCAAGCGCGCCCCATTCACCTGCTGCGCTGCATCGGAGCACAGGTACATTATAGCCGCGGTTATCTCTTCCGGGGTGGTCCAAGAGGCATTCTTGGACGAAGGCTGTCGCTGGCTTTCATGCTGTACATCAATGGTTTTCACCCGCAGCACGTTGGCTGTCACGCCGCTGTACTTGAGCTCCTCCGCCAGGGTCAGCATCAAAGCCTCCTGAGAAGCCTTGCCGATTGTGTAGGGCGCGCCTTTGGCCGGCGGGATGCCCGCATGGGGGGAGGAGATCACGATCAGCCTGCCCCAGCCGCTGGCGAGCATGTGCGGAGCAAACACCTGCGCCAGGTAGAAGGTGGACCACAGATGCTGCTGCAGCATGTTGGCGACTTCATCCGAAGTGACCTCGGGCACTGCCTTGCCGCCCAGCCAGCCGCCCACAAAATGCAAGAGGATGTCCGCCCGGCCAAACTTTGCTTTTACCGCCTCCAGCAGCGCCGGGGCGGCTGCCGGCTGGGTCAAATCTGCTGCATACGCCAGCCAGCGCTCCTGCGGCAGGTCGAGCTCCTGCGCCAAAGCCACCAATTTATCCTCGCTCGAGCCCGCCAGGGCCAGCCGCAGCCCGCGCTGCGCCAGCTCCTGGGCCGCCACGCGCCCCAGCCCACCCGCTGCGCCGGTGATCACCGCCACTCGCTCTTCAATTCCCATTGGATTACTCTCCTTTCTCTCCAGCTTCGCTCTGCTGGATTGCACCGATCTGATCCAGGGTCATGCCTTCCACCAGCGGCAGGTCGAGCTGTTCTAAGAAACGCACCTGCTGCCCGACTTTGAGCAGGTGACCTGATTTTTCAGCCTTAGTGTTCAGATAAAACTCATTGTAGGGGTTGGGTGGGATGATCAGCGGAATGCGCTCGGTGATCTTGATCCCAAATTGAGTCAGGTCGTTGATCTTTTTGGGGTTATTGGTCATCAAACGGATGGATTTCACCTTCAGCGAGCCCAGTATATGTGCGGCAACACTGTAATCGCGTTCATCGTCGCGAAAGCCCAGCGCCAGGTTGGCCTCAACGGTATCGTATCCGTAATCTTGCAGCCCATAGGCGCGAATTTTATTGGTGAAACCGATGCCGCGCCCTTCCTGGCGCAAATACAGCAGGATGCCATTCTCCATCGTGCCGATCGTGCGCAGCGCCGTTTCGAGCTGATCGCGGCAGTCACAGCGCAGCGAGCCGATCGCATCCCCGGTCAGGCATTCGGAATGTATGCGCACGGGCACATTCTCCTGCCCGGTGATATCCCCGTGCACAAAGGCAGCATGTTCTTTGCTGTCCCGGTTATTCCAGAACGCCACCACCTGGAACTGCCCGAAGCGCGAGGGTAGCTCGGCGATCGAAGCAATGCGCACACACACATGGTGGATGCCGTAGCCTTCACATTCATGGGCGCGGTTTTCATCCAGTATTTCTCTGATCTGCAGTGGATTGAGAGCCATACAGGTACTCCTTGAGGGTAAATTACTGTTGATACGACGATTATAGTCCGAATAGCTGATTACCTTAGAAACTCAGGCTGCATTTCCCTCATAATCCGCCTGTGAGATACCCGGTGGCTGGCGAACACCCGCAAATAGAATCCTGGCTGATATGGGCTGCTGCGCCTGGTCAACCCATATCAGCCATCTTCAGCTTGCAACCTGGTCAGCTGCACGAATAATCATTCCTGGGTGTGCGTAAAATAAAAATCCACCGAGTTGGTCAAGGATGTATCGGAGCTCTGGTCCCACAAATAGACATTGAACATCAACGAATAATCGCCGGCAGGTAATTCGAGTTCAGAGTACGGCATAAACAGCTCGAAATCAGTGTACTCCTGGCTGGCTTCCACGGGCGTGAAATCCAGGTAGGCTGCTACTTTCTGATCAACTGTGTGAAATTCACCATTATGGTCTACCAGGGCATCCCCATTGGCAAAGTAAAAATAAGCCACAACGCGGCACAGGACGCCCTGCAAGCCCTCCACGTCAAATTTGACATGGATCAACATGCCAGGCACACCGAACTGCACCACATTGTAATCGACCCAAATATTTTCAATTCTTGCTGAAGCCGAGCGCGGCGCCTGGGTAGGCGTCTCGGATGGTGGGGGAGTTTCGCTGGGCAAAGCCAGGGTTGCGGTAGGCGGTACAGAGGTTTCAGTTGCGGTCGGAGTAATCGTGACGATCACCGGGGTGTTTTCAGGCGTTGGTGTGGCGGGTAAGGGTGCATTGGCTGACAACAAACGAAACAACCCCACGCCCATTAAGAACGTGCCCATGCCAAAAACGAGCAAGCGCGATACTCTACCGATTGGGGGAATTTTGATGGCCGACACTTCCATTCCCCCACCGATCAGACCGATTAAAAAGAAGATAGCACCGATAATAAAAAGAATTCCTTCAATCGTATCTGGCATGCTGTACCTCCTGTGCACACGAAATAATATTCAATTTTCTCAATCAATCGGGACCTGGCGGGAATGTAGGTACCGGTCAGTGACCAGTGGAATTTCCAGCTTTACTGGTTCGTAACTGACCGGCGGAATGATATCGATATTATACATAGGATTACGATAATTTTCATCCTATTTTTGCGGATTGCGAAACTCAGGCCTGCAAAGGCGAATTCTGGTTTCTTAACGCAGGGATCTGCTCAGATCGATGATGGGCTGTAAACCGGCAGGATCCTGGTAGGAATGAAGTGTCGGGCTGTTCATAGAGAGATTCTCGGCTCCCAATTCTAATGATGGGTGGCGAAACTGAGGTGTATAATTATATTAGGATAATCTTTATCTAGTTATACCCCATTGATGCTTAATTATTTTATATAGACTGCTGGAACTGTATCCGCAGAAAGTTAATTTTTGACTATCAAGCCAGTGGAGATAATCATGAAAAATCTTCTTGCCTCTGCCAGTCTCATTGCCACATTTATCTTTTTAGTGGCTGTCGCCGCCCTGCTGTTTCTTGCTCCTGATATAGACCCACTCCGCTCCGGAATCAGCTTCTACGCGTTAACCAGGTACAGTCTCATCATCGGTCTCGCCCTCATCCTCGTGGGCGTATCTGGTATCCTTCTGGCGATCGCTTTATGGCCTGACACCGTTTCATTCTCCGCCAGGATCGGACTTATTCTTCTTGTCGCCTGGGGGTTCACATCCATTTTGGCTGGCGCTTTTCCCCTTGACGCTCCTGGCGCAGCCCCGACCTTTTCGGGTTCCGTTCACAACATGGCCGGGCTCAATTTCCTGCTTGTCGCACCTGCCTTGCTGCTGATCGACCTGACGCGCTCAAATGGTGTCAATCCCATCCGCTCTCAGCCGAAGGCCTTGTGGTTGGCATGGCTTGTCCTGGTTTTCGCCATCCTGCTATTCATCTTCAATGGCCCGCTCGCCTCCGTCGGAATCGGTGGCCTTATTCAGAGGCTATACTGGCTTTCTCTGGCTCTCTGGCTGCTTTTCAAGGCCCAGCAAATAAATCAAACGGAGAGGATACTATCGGCTGCCTGACGTTCTGGCAGCCTGACATAAGCAAAGCCTGCCAACAGATGCTGATCGTCTACCCACAGCCGCGCCATAGCCTGACCGTCTGGATCAGCCAGCTCCTCGTGCAGGGCGGTGGCGATCGGTTAAATCACCTGCCCTTTCTGGCGCAGAGATTGGCACAGCGCGATCATCGCCTACAGATCGGCAGGATCGTAGGGACGGGAAGTCAGGTTACTAATCGGGATATCATCAGGGTAAGGGTATTATAATATTTATGGTGATCGGGCTGAATCTGCTATTTGTCAACAACCGCTGTTCTAACTTGTGAATCTGCAGAGTATCACGATTACAGAAAATTAAGAGTAGGCTTGATCCTTGCAGATTTTTTTTAAGAAAAAATCAATTTAATCCACGAATCTCCCATAGGGGGAAATATGACTGAGGAAAAAACGAATCAACTTGTAATCAAACTTCAAACTGAACTAGCCGAATCTTTATCTAAAAGCCTTAACATCCCAGTTTTCGTAATTAGCCCAGAAGCGGTTCAAATAGTATTAGGGGAAGTAAAACAATTGCCAGATATTGAAAAGAAATACTCTGCAGACGAATTGCAAAAAGAAATCTCAAGTTTTCTAAGTAAATTTGTGGTAATGCCTCCCAAAAGCGAATCGGAAATTGAGAAAAGAATTAAGGATTTTCTTGATGGCTTAGGAAAAGAGAAAGAGTATGAAGCATTCATCATTCTACCAAGTGTTATTGGCATCCCAGTCGGCACAAAAATTGGCAGTCTTGAAATAGTCGAACAGGAAATAGATAATGAGCCTTTCTTAGAATTCTTAAATTATCACAAGGAGCACAAAAGACTCTACATTGAAGGGCGTACACAGGCAAAAGTTTCATTCTCTGCATATACTACAGTAGATGCAACAGAAGTTCTTTATAAAGGCTTAGAATTACCTTTCGCCATCCTATCATTAATCCTCGATATAGACCTCGACGCAAGAGATTGTGTAGGCATGATCAAATCACCAGATGTCTCACAAATTTATTTCTTAGTCCCACAAAGAGAAAGTCATGGGTGGTCAAAATATCTTGGAGATTACTTCGATGAACATCTTGAACGACTTTCAAATATTAGCATAAATAAGAAGCCAACTTCGCTACAAAAAAAGATACTTCAAGCCCTCCAGGTTTATGGGTTATCACGGCTTTCTCATAAGGCAGAAATAAGATTTCTTTTTCTCGTATCCTCGTTTGAAAGTTTACTATTGACTGAAAGTGATAGAGATTATTTGGGTAAGAAAATATCCGAAAAAACGGCTTTTCTTTTGGAAAAAGATTACGAAAAAAGATTGAAACTTTATAAGCAAATGAAACGTTTTTATGGAAAGCGATCAGGACTAGTCCACAGCGGGAAAACGCAAATATCAGCCTCAGACGTTAGGACGATCGAAAGCATCTTCCAAGCAACGGTATTCAAACTTCTCGAATTGAGCATAACTTACACGAAAATGGAACAACGGGAGCGTGATAGCCAGCAAGTAGGTGTCGAAGATTTTATAAACGGGTTAAAATTCTCATAGAAACTCGTATCTGCCATTTAAACATCAGTCCAACAGTACAATCACAGGACAGCTGGGATGCTGCGGTATTTTCGAGCTTTTTCTCGCGATAGCTGAATATTGCGAATCCATGCTGCAAGCGAGTGATGAATATTGCTAGACTACAAAAGTGGATATGCAGTGAGAAGAAGTATGAAGGCATTGAATGTCTCTTGAGCAAATCCCAGGGCGTGTTTTTCTTGACTCCTCGACCCTTCAAACTCTACAAGACTATGGGGAATATATATACGATGACGGTGAGATTGCCCAAGTGGATAAAATTTGGTCAATTCCCAACGGCTACGAGAATATAGATGCGCTCAGAAAGATAATGATTGTTGGACATGGAGGGGCTTTACAATTTGTACTATCTAACAATAGCCTGATGGAAGTTTCGGATAGAGGTAACTCCAATTATTTACAATGGGCTTTCGAGATGCTTGATTACTGGGAGGGTTGCTTAGCCACTTATGAAGATAAACGTCCTGCTTTTTCAGTAAAGGGGATCTTAATAGTTAGAAAGCTACAGAAACACCAGTTTGGCTATCTCAGTACCAAAGATGCAGCTTTGATTAAAGATGCGATATTGCTCGAATGCGATGTTTTTCTTACCATGGAAAGGAAATTACCCAAGAATGCTACACACTTGGAGCAAAAATTGGGAATCAAAGTCCTACAGCCAATTTGCTATTGGAATCTGCTCAAACCATGGGCAGCACTTTTAGTCTGATATGAGCAAATGATCGGATGACACAAAGAAAGGAAACGAATGACCTCGCAACGTATTGGGAAATATGCCTGTCTGGAAGTTGAGTGCAGATATTGGTTGAGTAAAGTCCCCGATGGTCTGCTGGACCACCCAAAAGGCTGGCGAATTACCGATCGTTACATCCCCAATACACGTCTGAGGTTGCGCCACATGCAATCCCTAACAGGGGATGAAGAGATATATAAACTTACCCAAAAGTATCGCTCCGAAGCTCAGAGCGCATACGAAACGACCATTACCAATCTGTACCTGACCCAGGCCGAATATCAACTCCTTGCAGCTTTGGATGCTAAAATCCTCAAGAAAACCCGTTACCCTTACAGCCTGCCAGACCACACGTTGAGTATTGATGTTTTCGAAGGTCGCCATCAAGGCCTGATCCTGGCAGAAATGGAAATGGAGAATCCGGCACAATCCGGCGCATTGGATTTACTCCCGTTTGCGCTCAGAGATGTAACGGATGATCCATTTTTCACGGGTGGCAATCTGGCGATGATGACAGATGAAGCCTTTCAACAAGGCCTGTCCCAACGCCTGCGCGACCTTGAAAATTTACATTAACCCAAAGGCAAATAAAAAACCTGTCCGGGGGGACAGGTTTAAGGTGGCGAGAGTGGGGGTTGAACCCACGACCAAGGGCTTATGAGTCCCCTGCTCTACCACTGAGCTACCTCGCCATGTGAAGCGGCAAAATATTACTACGCTCTGCCCCTTTTGTCAACTCAGGTTGAAAATAATATTTTCCAGTATACCGGAAAAACCCTACCTGGTTGTAGGGAAATTCCTGATCCCTTTTCAGGCAATGCACCTATTGAGTGCCAGTCCAGGCGGTTGTATAGTGACTTAGAACGTATCAGTAACGTACGAAGGAGAATGATGATGCCGTACCCAAAACTTACTGATTTACCGGATAGTGTGCGGGATAACCTGCCCAAACACGCCCAGGAGATCTACCAGGCGGCGTTCAACAATGCCTGGGAGCAGTACAATCATGATGAAGAACGCGCCCACAGGGTTGCCTGGGCTGCGGTCAAGAATGTCTATGCGAAAGACGAGCAGACGGGTAAATGGCAAAAGAAAGATTAGGTGACTGCAATGCGAATCTTAGCCAGGTTTGTCCAGTTCCTGACGCGGCTGGTAGAGACCGTTCAAATCCACTCCCAGCATCCCGGCCTCGTAAGAGCGCCGGTCTACCTTCCCCAACGCCGCCGCCGTCTCCGCTGAGAACAACCACACAGGCTTAAGCTCTTTCAGGCGCAGCTCAATGGCGTCCGCTCCGCTGTCCAGGCTGCGCCACTTTACCCGGTGATAGCGGCTGAGATCAATCGGACGCGTGTAGCCGCGCAGGCTTCGCTCGCCATGCAGGTTGTAGAAATCTTCAAAGTAAGACATCACCAGCTCGCGCAGCGTGCGATAGACCGGCGCGCGGTAGCGCAAGCCGCTGAAATTGGATTTTGCCAGGCAGCCCCAGCCATCCCGCCCCTTGAATAACGCCAGCACATGGTCATCGTCCATCCCCTGCTCCGGCAGCAGATCCAGGATCAAGGGCGGGTAGCCCAGGCGCTCCAGGGCTGCGGCGGCGAACAAACCGCCATCCAGGCAGTGCGCCTGGCGGTCGTGCAGCACGCTCACCACACTGCGATTGGCGTCTTCGGCGCTGTAGGGGATGCTGTCCAGGTAAGCCTGGATCGCCTGCGGGCTGTCCAGGCTGCGCCACAGCTCCAGTTGGGTCTCGTTCAGGTGACTTTCCAGGTTTTCAGGCATCCGTTTATCCTCCCATCCGGTGTATTTTACCCGCTTGCGCGCCAAACGCCCCCAAGGCCCGATAATACGGCAGGATGCTGGGGATGTAATGGCGCTCGTCTTTACTGTGCGGTCCAATTCCACTCTGCCCCCACACCACGCCCTGCCCGCCCGGCGCGAAACGGGCGCTGGTGCCGGGCAGTTTCTTGCCCTGGCGCGCCGGCGCACCGGAAGCCTGCTCGACTGCCTGCAGCAAAGCGCCTAGATACGGGTTGGCCGGGTCGCAGACGATGCCATCGTCGCGCACCGGGATGCTCAACTCCAGGCCGCGATCCTGGCAGTAAGCCTCCAGTTCGGAATTCAGGGGCGCAAGCCGGTCCTGCGGGATGGGGCGCACTTCCCCGCCCAAGAGCCCGCGCGCGGGAGTGATGTTGAACACCCCCGGTTCGCCCACCTGGATATACGGGAAGCGCGCCTGCGACTGCCAGCCGTCCGGGCTGGATAAGGTCAGGTGATGCCCCAAGATGCCGGTGATGCCCGCCCGCGCCTGGAGCAAGCGCTCGGTCAGATCGGAGCTCCCGCCGCCGGCGCCGCTGTGAAAGCGCTCTCCCCGGACGCTAACTTCAAAGCGCAGCACGCCGCGGTTCTGGGTGCACACTTCACCCCACAGTTCGTCGCCCTTCTCGCCGGTGCGCTCGCCGGCCACCAGCAAGCCAGGCGCATACCCGCTCTCTACGCGCAATAGCTCCAGCACGTGCGGGGTGCCCATAGGCTCGGTCTCGCCGTTTTCCTCGTTGCCCACCAGCAGCAGGTTCAGCGGGGGGTACGGTGGCCCGGCTTTCAAGGCATCCTTCAGCCACACCAGGTTGGTTGCCACGACAGTTTTCATATCGGCTGCCCCGCGCCCCCACAAATATTCGCCCTCTAGGCGCGGCTCGAACTGGCTTTCGTCCGGCTCGGGCGCCACCACGTCGAAATGCCCGCTCAGCATCACCGGCGCCTGCATCTGCCCCGGTGGCGCCACCAGCACCGCCGGGTAGCGCGCCTGGTTGAAATAGCGCGCCTCCAGCCCGTAATCGCGGGCGGTATCGTAGAGCAGGATCGCTGCCCGGCGCACCTCGTCCAGGCGCTGCTCCCCGCCCACCGTCACAGAGGGGATGCGGATCAAAGCCTGCGCAAGGGCCAGCACCTCGCTGGTCTTATCGGGGAAGGGCATTGCGCTCACGTTTTCGGGGCGCGGGCGGAAACGCACCGGCGCTTGCGGATCGTGGTGGGCATCTTCGCGCCCGTGCTGCAAATACTCGCTCAAGCGGGCGGAGTCGGCCATTGGCGCCGGAAATCCACCTGCTATACATTCCACATCCGCCTGCACCTGGGCGGCGCGCCGTTCTGCCAGCTCGAGCAGCAGCTCGACCGGTGTTTCCAATTCTCCCCGCTCGAGATCTACACCCAGCCTGGCGCACACTTCCTGGCGCAGGCGCTCGGCCAGATTGGGCGCGCCAGCCGCCATCTCAAGCAGCGGCGCCAGGTCGTCCCACAGCCCCAGCGCTTCAGCCAATGGCTGCAGCTCTACCAGGGTTTCTTGTAAAAAGGCGCGCATCTCCACTGGTTTGCCCGTCAGCGGGTGCTCGATCTCAGCGCGCAGCCCATCCCGGGCAGCGGCGTCTTCGTTGCGCCGGGCGCGGGCGATATCCTCGCGGCCATAGCGGAACGCGCGCCCGAAATCTGCATCGCCATAGAAGCGCAGCAGCAGCAGGTGTTTCAGGGTCAGGTTCGCCAGCTCCTCTTCCAGCCGGTGCCCGCCGTCGTCGGTGCGGATCTCGACGCGTGCCATGGGCAGGTTGATGCGCGCCATCAGGTTCTGGATCTCGATCTGCTGCGCCATCTCGCCCGCCTGGCTCTCTTCGTCCAGGGAATACAGGCCGCGCGCATACAGCCCGCTGAGCTGCTCGGAGGTGACATGGATCAGGCGCTCCACCGGCTCGGCAAACGAACGCGCCCGCGCCGGGGTCCAGTTGTTATTGCCAAAGCGCACCCCGCGCCGCACCAGGTCATACGAGATGTGCAGATAATCATGGTAGGAGCGGTACAGGTTGGGCTGGTCCAATCCACCGGGATTGGGAAAGGTCAGGTTGCGCACCGAATCAAATGGGGTCAGATATACCACCGGGCGACCGGCCTGGCGGCGCGCCTGAAAAGGCGTGGAGGCGCTGGCCGCGATAAATAAAGCCGCGTAGGCGCGCATCAGTCGCGTGGCGGTGATATAAAACTCGCTCTTATACTCGTCCAGATGGCTGTCGCCGCGCTCGCTGCGGCTGAGGTGCATAAAATCCCAGGCCAGCAGCGGGTCCGGCAGCGAAAGGTTGGTGTGCGTCCCGGCGGTTGCCAGCCCCTCTCCATACAGGTCCACGCAGCGTTCCAGATAGCGGCGCTTGGCCAGACTCCACGTACCGGGCAGGGCGGCGTGATCGATGGCCGTCTGGTAGAGCAGGTTGCCATGCCAGTAGTGCAGTTCTTCGCCAAATTCACGCCCGGCCCTGTTCAGAGCATTGAGCAGGCTGGCCTCCAACAGGCGCGCTTCGTAGACTGCGCCGCGCGGGCTGTAATAGGGACGCGTCGCCCATTCGATCATCCAGTGAAAGACCTCCAGCTGGCTGAATTCACGCATCCATGGGGAGAGGCAGGCAGCGCGCAGGTAATCCACAAAGGACTGCCGCTCAGGACCGGTGCCAACCGTCAGCAGCGGGCGGAACTGGCTGTCCAGCAGGTTCCACTCCAGCTCAAAGCCGCACAGCCCGCCGGCGGGGTTGTCCAGTTCGGCCTGCTCTTGCGCCAGATGATATTTCTCGGCGAATAATCCCGGGTTGAAATCTGTCCCCATGCTCAGGCCTCCAGCGCCTGCAGGCCTTGCAGCAGGCGTTCCAGCGCGCCCTGGGTGCGCTCGGGCGGGGTGGCGTACGAGAAGCGCAGCCACTCGCCCCCGTAGGGTGAGAAGAAAGCCCCCGGAACAATCGCCACGCCGTGCTGCTCCGCCAGATACTGCCCCAGCGGCTCGCTGTCTGTCCAGCCGCGCCCTTGCAGCCATTTCCCCACATGCAGGAAGGCGTAATAACCCTGTCCCAGGATGTAAGTGAACATATGCTCGTCCAGGAATCGCCGCAGCACGCGGCGGCTGGCGTTGGTCGGCTCCACGATCGGGCGACTGGCTTCTGCATAACCCATCTCATAGGCTGCCATCGCCACTGCCTGTGCGTAAAAGGAAGGGATCACCCCGTGGGAGGCACGCGCGGTGATGAATTTCACCACCGGCTCGGGCGCCAGCAGGTGGCAGTTGCGGATATTGGAACCTCCCAGGCTCTTGGTGATGCCGTCCAGAAACATCAGGCGAGCGCGTTCCTCGGGACTGAATAGCTTCAGGAATGCATTCAGGTCCATGGGCTGAGCATCGGTCACGTAGTGGTACATCCAGTCAAACAGCACAAAAGCCGCACCGGCTTCCAGGGCGGCGCGTGCCAGCTCGGCCTGCCTTTCGGGGGTGAGCGTCAGGCCGGTGGGGTTATCCGGGCAGGTCAGCACCAGCCCGGCGATTTTGCGCCCCTGTTTTTCAGCGAAGCGTACACACTCGCGGATACCCTCTTCGGTGTACGCCCAGCCCTGCGCCGGGTCGCCCGGCGCCAGCAGCACATTGGCCCCCACGCCATACGGCCCCCAGTTATACGAGATCCACGGCACGCGTGAGACGATGATCGCATCTCCCTGCCGCCCATGGCCCAGCGCCAGCATGGCCTCGTAGGCTTTCAGCAGGGCATCGCGCCCGCCCACCGTGGCGATCACATTGGCCGGCCCGAATCCCAGGTCCGGTTCCAGCTTCCAAAAGGTCTCTGCCACGCTCTTGCGGAAGGCGTCACAGCCATAGGGCATATCATAGGCGCTGCCGTGGGCGAGCTGCAGCTCCAGCGCCCGGCGTAAGATATCTTCGCTCACTCCGGGCAGGCTGGCCCCGCCATCGCCCTGGGAGGCGTCGTAGGTGGGGCTGTCGGGCTGCTGTTCACGAAAGACCTTAAGCGACTTGTTGATCAGGAACATGCGCGAGGCCGGGATAAGCGCCATGCTTTTCAGATGCTCGCTGGCGGGGATCAAATTGGCGTCGGGCACAACAAAAACGGGTTGGTCAGTCATACTGCACATCCTGGAAAAATTTTATACAAAAAGACCCCGTAAGCACGGGGTCAGCGGAACATCAAACTGGCTTACTGCTGCCAGGCGCCTGCCTGGAGCGACCCATCCCCGCTGCTCTACATGCTGGAGTAGTGGCGTTGAGGTCGAGCTGGTGATCGTGGAGAATTGGGCTCATATTTGCAGGAATTTACCACAGCCTGCGCCAGGCGTCAAGAAATCGATAAGCCATCTCACTGCATTGGATTGCCGAGCAGCGCGACTACTCTTCATGGAAATGTAAACATCCCGCAGGGGCAGCCGCGGGATGTTTTAGAGGAGCGATGTGCAGTACTATTCGCTCGTTTTGGTAAAGATTTTTCCCGGCTTCCAGGGCACGCCAAACAGAGGCAGCAGCCAGCGATCCAGACCCCACCATCCGGCTGTTTTCCAGGCCAGGATGACCAGGATCGACAGAGTGAACAGCATGGGGTTGACGCTGGCCGAGCCGGCCATCATGAAGTTCCAGTTCATGAAACCACCCATGAAGGCAGCAATACCGGTGAACACGCCCAGGATCAGGGCAATGCCGACCAGTACTTCCCCGGCGACCACCAGTTTGGCAAACCAGGTATAGCTGCCGCTGTCCAGCAGAGCCTGCAGGAATGAACGATACCAATCAAATGATATCGCCGGGCGTGCGGGCGCCTCGGGAATGGCGACTGCTCTCAGCCAGTAGCCCTGCAGTGCCTCCCCGCTCTGCACCCAGGCGGGGTTGGAAAGCTTGCCCCAGCCCGAGCTGAGCCAGGTGTAGCCAATATACAGGCGCATGGCCAGCCATAGCCATGCCCAACGTGTGTGCCCGAACAAATTAATTGCGACAGGTGGATCTGAAACGGTATAGCCTTGCGTTGCAGCTTGAGTTGCCATTTTTTTCTCTCCTTGGTTGAGTTCTTATCCCCCATCATACAGGCAACTTCTTTTTCTCATTAGCGCAATTTGGCGCAAATGCAGCTAGGCATTTATGCCTATATCAGGCAGGTAAGGCGTCGTTGTCATGCGAATCCACTTGCGCATCAGGCGCTGTGTCCAGCAATATGCTGATCCTGGTCCCTTTTCCTGGGGCAGAGACGATGTTCAGGCGCGCTCCGATCAAATCGGCGCGCTCATCCAGCCCGACCAGTCCGAAATGTCCCTGCCGGACAAACTCAGCCGGGCTGCGTGAGATGGAAAAGCCCTGCCCGTCGTCCTCAACCATCACGGATACAGATTGCTCGGCAAATTCGATCTTCACAGACGCCTGCTGTGCCCGGGCATGCCGTGCGACATTGCTCAACGCCTCCTGGACCATGCGATAGATCATCAATTCGGCCGGGTCCTCCAGGCGGCGCTGTCTGCCGATCTGGCGGAATTCCACCGGGATGCCTGCCGTCTGGCTGACTTCTCCGGCAAGCATTTCCAGAGCTGTGGTCAGACCCAGGTCTTCCAGGTAAATCGGGCGCAGGGCGCGCGTCAGGCGGCGCAGGTTTTCAATGGTCTGTTCTGCCAGCATGGATAGCTCATCGAGTTTAGCCACCTCTGAGCTGGATAGGCGGGCCTGAAAATCCAGACGCAGTAATTGGGCGCGTTGTTTGAGGGCGATCAGAGACTGGATGGTATCGTCATGCAGCTCGCGCGCCAGCCGGCGGCGTTCATCTTCCTGGGCGGCGGTGATCGAACCCACGTAATCATGCAGGCTCTTCTGGGCTGCCTGCACTTCGTGGGCCATATGCACCAGCTCGGTGTGCAGCTGGCGAATTTCCGCCAGTCCTTCGATCGGGGCTTCGATCGATTTGAAATCACCCGCAGCCAGGCGTGCAGCGCGCTCTTCCAGTGTACGCAGCGGGCCCACAATTTGCCGGGCGCCAAACCATAATGCCACCAGCATCAGCAGCGAAAACGGCACCAGGATCAGGGGCGCCAGCTGAGTATTGCGCAAAACCGGCGTCGAAACCATCTCCCAGGGCTCAGCACTGACCAATCCCCAGCCCAATAAGGGGATGGCATTATAGACCACCACATGCTCACTTTCGCCCACTGGCACGTAGGCTGTTCCGCTCTCGCCCTGGAGCACCTGGCTGACTCCAGGATGCCCTGCAATATCGGTGAGCGCATGGCTCGAGCCAGCCGTATTAATTAACCGCCCGGATCCATCGACCAGCAAATAATACGCCCCATGCTCACCCACCAGGGCATTTGCCAGAGGCGGTTCCACCAGGCTGGCCACGGTGAACGCCCCCACAACCACGCGCTGAGTTTCAGGCGCCGGAACCAATATCACCAGCAAGGGCTCTCCGCTTGTGGCGTGCGTAAGGGCATCGTACAGGTGATAAGCATCCCCGCTGTGCATTAACTGCTGGACTGGCTCGAGCAAATCATCCACCTGGAAACGCAGGGTAACGGCGCTCTCTACCACCTGCAGTACATCACCTTCCAGTTCCACAAACGCCAGCCCTGCATTAAACTGCTCATCCAGGAAGTCTGCTTGAGAAAGTGCGCCTTCCAATCCTCCAGGAGCACCAGGGGCTGTCTGAAGCGCCAGCAAACTTAACAGGTTGGTCCATTGGCGCACTCGGCCTTCGATAGCCCCCACCGCAGTACGCACGGCACGCTCGTCGCGCACCCCTACCATGCTGCGCATGGCCTGGTCGTGCAGTGCCTGGCTGCCAAAAGTCACCACGATCAACAAAATTGCCAGCGGCAGAATAAAGAAAAAGAAAAGCTGCTGGAGCAGACCGCTCCACGAGCGACCGTATTCTGGTGCGTTAGGCTTCGGAGATGTTCCCAATGTCATGTGCGATCCACCCCATGGATACGGCGCGCATCACTGCCTCTGTCCGGCTGGCGGCTTGCAGCTTGGCAAAGATATGCGCCAGATGCCCCTGCACGGTGCGGTCACTGATTTTGAGCTGCACGGCGATGGCCTTGTTGGTATGCCCTCTGGCTACCAGCTCCAGCACCTCCATCTCGCGCTCGGTTAAAGTTTCGATCAGGGACGTTTTCGGCCGGCTGGCCAGGCTGCTCATCAATTTTTTGGCGATCACAGCATCCAGGGCAGATTTCCCTTCATATACATCCTGCACCGCGCGAATCAAATCTGCCGGATCGGCGGTTTTCAGCACATATCCGTTTGCGCCGGCCTGCAGGACCGCCATGACATAAGGATCATCGTCGAAAGCCGTCAGGATCAGCACGCCCACGCCTTCCAGATGGTCCCGCACCCAGCGCGTGACTTCGATCCCGCTGGCTTTAGGCATCTGGATATCCAGTACAGCCACATCCGGCATCAACTCCTGGATCAGTGTTTGTGCAGTCAGCCCATTATCCGCTTCAGCAATCACCTGGATATCGCCGCTGTGTTCCAAAATCTGGCGAATACCGGCGCGCACCACGGTATGGTCGTCTGCCAGTATCACTGAAATCTTCTTGGCCATATCTTTCACCTGGATAATTCCTCCACTCCTGTCGCCATTGATACCCGAGAAAGTATATCTCAATCAGGCAGATTATGAGGGTCATTGGTCCTCCCGGGCCATTTTTACCTGAAAAATCTTAAGCTTTCCTTTATCCCTTCTTCATAACTTTTACACAACTTCTGGCTATGATTTAAATCAGTCAGGAATTCCGTAATTTCGGGAAAGTGGGGTTGTCCAAAAATTTGATATTCGTCGCATTGACAGCCAGCGGTAGGGGCGAAGCAGTGCGGAAAGTGCCAACTGTGCCGGTCACAACACGCTTCGCCCTTCTTTTTGGACAGTCCCATCTTTCAAACAAATATGTAAGCCCTACCGGTAATGGAGGTTTCAGATGAGCAAAAGTACAGTTGCAATCATCGCAGTTTTGATCGGCCTGGTTTTATTGGGTCTGGTCCTGGTTGTTCCGCTGGTTATCCTGCGTATGTGGAATGATGGCGGCTGGACGATTGGGCAGGGTATGATGGACCGCAATTTCGGTTACCACATGCCGTTTGGAGGTGTGACGATGGTCGGCATGTGGCTCATCCCCCTGGCGATTGTGGGCTTGCTGATTGCCGGTGCGATTGCATCCATCGTCGGTCTATCACGTCCCAGAAATCCAGCTCCACCTGCTGCCCAGTTCCCACCGGCAATGACCACGAGCTCGCCTGCTCAGAACTGCCCCAACTGCGGTAAAGCAGTCCAATCCGAATGGGTCGCCTGCCCGCACTGTGGGTCATCGCTGAAGAGCTAGTTAAATATTTGCAGACAAAAAAAGACCGGACACGCTGGTTGTGCGCGGCTTGCCCGGTCTTGAGTCTGAATGCTTCAGGGGTGGGCTGGGTATTTACAGCTCGCGCTCGACAATATACTGCGCCAGATTGATCAGCGCCTGTTTCTCCACACCTTCCGGCATGCCCGTCAGGGCATCCAGGCCGCGCCCCACGAAGCTGCGCGCTTCCTGCATGGCGGCACGGATGGCGCCGGAGGCGCGGATCGATTCCACCAGGCGGTCGATCACCGTCCCGCTCGGGTAACCACCCAGCTTCAAGAATTCTGTGTCGGGGTCATCGGGATTTAGCTCCAGGTAGCAGATCGCCGGCAAGGTGACCAGTCCCTGGTGCAAGTCGCCCGCTACCGGTTTGCCCACCGTGGATTGGTCGCCAGTGAAATCCAGGATATCATCCACGATCTGGAAAGCCATGCCGATCTCATAGCCAAAGGTGCGCACGGCGCGGCGCTTGGCGCTGTCCGCCGGGCTGAGCAGCGCAGCAGCCTCGGTAGCCAGCTCGAACATGGAGGCGGTCTTGGCGTAAATGCGCTCGTAGTACTCCTGGCGGTTGGCGATACCGCGGCTGTTGAACATCTGGGCGATCTCCCCATTGACAATCGTCGCCAGGGTCTGGGCAAAGATGCCCATCACTGCCACCGAGTTGGTCTCAGCCGCCAGCCGGGCAGCCTGGGCAAAGATAAAGTCCCCGGTCAGCACCGTGGCTGCCGGAGTCCAGCGCGAATTCAGCGTGGCAATCCCGCGCCGCAGTAAGGCGCCATCGATCAGGTCATCGTGCACCAGGGTGGCAGTATGCAGCAGCTCAATAGACGCTGAGAGCGTGATCAGGTCCTCGATTTCGGCGCCCAACATCATACCGGTCAATAAAGCTACCGTAGGGCGAATGCGCTTGCCGCCGGAAGACAGCAAATGCTGCAGCGCCGCTCCCAGGTCAGGGTGGTGCCCGATCGCCTGGCGGTGCATACGTTCTTCCACTCGCGGAATTAATTCCTGCACTGATGTCATAAAATTAATCGTCAAATCACTGCTCACCAAAGAAACAACCTCCCGGCATTTTGAGTGGTAATTGCCTCAATCTCATGAGTGGGCAGGTTGTGAAGTTCGCCGATCTTCTCGACCACGAAACGCACGTAAGCCGGTTCGTTTCTCTGTCCACGGTAAGGATGGGGCGTCAGAAATGGCGCATCCGTTTCCACCAACAGGTGCTGCAGGGGAATCCCCAAAACAACTTCCTGTAATTCAAAAGCCTTCTTAAAGGTCACCGGCCCGGTAATACCGAGCATAAAACCCAATTGTATCGCTTCTAATCCCGCCGCCAGGCCAGAAGAAAAGGAATGCAGAACGCCTGGTCTCTCCGCCAACGGCGAGCCATGCTCCCGCAAATCCGCCGTCCATTCTGCCAGCATGCGCAGTGTGTCCGCCGTCGCCTGGGGCTGCTCGCGGTTTGTATTACGGATATGGATTATCACCGGCAGTTCCAGCTCCGCCGCCAGCTCCAGCTGCTGGGCAAAAATATGCTGCTGCTGGGAGGCAGGCGTCCGGTCACGGTAATAATCCAGACCAATCTCGCCAATCGCAGCCACCTTGGGCTGCTGCGCCAGCTCACGCAAAAGGGCGCGGGTTTCCTTGCGCCAGCTCGCCCCATCATTGGGGTGCACGCCGATGGCGGCATACAGCTCGGGGATGGCCTGAGCCAGATCCACGATCTCCCGGCTGGTCTCCAGATCGATGGACGGATTCAAGATGCGCCCCACGCCAGCTGCCTGCGCTCTTTCCAGCACCTGCGGGCGGTCTGCATCGAAGCTGTCAAAGTTCAAATGGCAGTGTGTGTCACACAGCAATTCAGGGTTCCAGTCGCAGTCTGCGCAGGCTTACTTCAAACCGGCAATCGCCAGGCCGTCCGCAAGGATCTGCTCTACGCGCTCGCCATGGGTCGTCTCGGTATACACGCGGATGATCGGCTCAGTGCCGGAAAAGCGCACCAGCAGCCAGCCGCCGTCTTCCAGATTGAATTTATACCCATCCAGCGTGTCCAGTCCGGTCACCTGCAGCCCACCGATGGTCCGGGGATTGGCTGCCAGGATGGCGGCGATACGTTCCTTTTTGTCACCCTCGAAATGGGTATCGATGCGGCTGTAATAGTGCGCCCCGACTTTGTCGAACAGCATTTGCAGTAACTCGGAGGGCTTTTTGCCCAGACTCACCATCATATCCAGCATATACAGCCCTGCCAGGATACCATCCCGCTCGGGCACATGCCCGCGGAAAGCATACCCGCCGGATTCCTCGCCGCCGATCATGGCGTTGGTCTCAAGCACCTTGGGAGCAATATATTTAAAGCCCACCCCGGTATGGTGCACGGGCACGTCGTAAAGTTTCCCCAGCTTGTCCAGCATCACGGTTGTCGACAGGCTCTTCACAATCGGACCGCGCTCGCCTTTGACCTCCAGCAGGTAGAAGGCCAGCAAGCCAAACATGCGCAGCTGGTCGATAAAATTGCCATTCTCGTCGCCCACGCCCACCCGGTCAGCGTCGCCGTCCAGGATGATCAGCACGTCGGCGTCCACTTCCACGGTCTTCTGCAAGCCCGCATCCACGTTAGGCTGGATCGGCTCGGGGCGTTTCATCTCCGGGAAGATCGGGTTGCGCTGGTTGTGCATTTCGATAACTTCAGTCTTGCCGCCCCCCAGCAGGCGCGTGAACCAGCCCATCCCGTTGCCCCACATGGGGTCCACCAGCACCTTCAATCCGGCAGCTTTCAACGGTTCCAGGTCAACCAGCTTTTTGATCTGGGCGATGTAATCGGGCGCCGGATCGAAAAGTACCACCTTGCCTTGTGCAATGGCGTCTTCCAGCTCCACCTGCTGCACCCCGCCCTCGTTCTCGGGAATCAGGGCCTCAATCTGCTTCAAACGCGCCGGGTCAATTGCCCCGCCAAATTCATCGCGCACCTTGAAACCGTTATCAACCGGGGGGTTGTGTGAAGCGGTAATATTGATCGCCCCGACCGCCTGGCGCGCCACCACCGAAAACGAAATCACCGGCGTGGGCGTTGCCCTATCTGTCAGGTACACCTGAAAACCGTTGCCTGCCAGCACCTCCGCCACACTGGCGGCAAAGTGCTCCGATTGAAAACGCTGATCATAGCCGACCACGACCGGTTGCCCGGCTTTGCCATCCTGCAGCAGATAAGCCGCGAACCCCTGCGCACAGCGCCGCACATTGGTAAACGTATAATCATCGGCAATGCGCCCGCGCCAGCCGTCCGTGCCAAATAGGATCTTAAAGCTCATCAGTCCTCCCAGGGTCGTGAAGTTCAGAACGAAGGTATTATATCAAGGCTTATCCTTCAAATTTGACTAGAATCCTATTAATAATCCTATTGCGCCTCAAATTCCTATTTGCCTTATTGGTCGCTTTAGCGTATAAATGGTGAAATCTTATCCACTTGGTGTAGCCCAGTCAGGAGCCGTGCTTATGAATATCGTCTACCTCTCGCCGCATTTCCCACCCAATTACGCGCAGTTCTCTCAACAGCTTGCTTATCTGGGTGTAAACGTGCTCGGGCTGGCAGATGAGCCTTATGACCTGCTGCCGCATACACTCAAAAATTCCTTGAGCGTCTATTACCGCGTTAACGACATGCACAATTACGACGAGCTGCTGCGCGCTCTGGGCTATTTTACTCACCAGTTCGGCAAGATCGACCGCATCGACTCACTCAACGAATACTGGCTGGAGACCGAGGCGCGACTGCGCGCCGATTTCAATATCCCCGGTTTGCAAGGCGAGGACCTGGCGCGTGCCAAACGCAAATCACGCATGAAGGAAGTCTTTCGCCAGATTGGGGTGCCGGTGGCACGCGGCAAGGTAGTGAAGACTCTGGAGGATGCCAAAAAACTCGTCCGCCAGACCGGTTACCCGCTGGTAGCCAAACCTGATATTGGCGTAGGCGCTGCCAAGACCTACAAAATCCACAATCTGGCTGAATTAGAAGCCTTTTTCATCTCCAAGCCTGCCGTGGATTACATCCTGGAAGAATTCATTGCCGGCGATATCTGCACATTCGATGGTCTGGCTGATCGCGAAGGGAATCCGGTCTACTTCAATTCCCTGGTCTACAGCCAGGGGATCATGGAAGCCGTCAACCAGGACGAACTGATCTATTACTATACCCTGCGCCAGATCCCCGCCGACCTGGAAGACGCCGGGCGGCGCGTACTGAAAGCCTTCAACGTGCGCGAGCGTTTCTTCCACTTCGAGTTCTTCCGCCGCCAGACGGACGGGGAGCTGGTAGCCCTGGAGGTGAACCTGCGCCCACCGGGCGGCATGACCACGGATATGTGGAACTTTGCCAGCGATATCGATATCTACAAAGAGTGGGCGCATATCATCGTGCACAACCGCTTCACCACCGATTACGCTCGCAAGTATCATGTTGGTTATGTGGGGCGCAAATTCAACCGCAGCTATACCATCCCCCACCAGGAGTTGATCGATATGCTCGGCCCGGCCCTGGTGCACCACGAGCATATATCGGGCATCTTCAGCCAGGCGCTGGGCGATTACGGCTACCTGCTGCGCTCGCCGGACGAAGCAGACATTGTGAATATGTCAAACCTGATTCACGAGCTGGCTGCATGAACATCGAATACCACAAACAGTGGAGCCCGGCGCTCAACCAGGATATGGAGCTCAAGATCTACGGGCATGCTGGCAAACCGGTGGTGGTCTTTCCCTGCCAGGGTGGGCGTTTTTACGAATTCGAAGACTTCCACATGCTCGATCACATCTGGCCCTGGATCGAGAATGGACACATCCAGCTCTACACCATGGACAGCCTGGATAACCAGACGTGGGCCAATTGGGGTGCGCACCCCGCCGAGCGCGCCTGCCGCCACCAGGATTACGACCGCTATATCGCCACAGAGGTCTCAGAATTTATCCACCAGCGCACCAGCTACCCCGGCAAATGGCTGACCACCGGCTGCTCCATGGGCGCCTACCACGCCGCCAATTTCTTCTTCCGCCACCCCGATCTGTTCGACGCCACCATCGCTATCAGTGGACCCCTGCGCCTGAACCTGTTCGTGGGCGATTATATGGACGATAACGTGTACTTCAACGCCCCGCTGGCCTTCCTGCCCGGCCTGCACGATCCCTGGTTTATCGACCAGTACCGCCAGAGCCATATTGTGGTCTGCGTGGGGCAGGGTGCCTGGGAGGATCCCTTCGTGGAGGATGCCTACGCTCTGCAGCGCATCCTGGAGGAAAAGGACATCCCGGCCTGGATCGACCTGTGGGGCACAGACGTCAATCACGACTGGCCCTGGTGGTACAGAATGCTGCCCTATCACCTGGGGCATCTGTTCTGATCTCAACACGAGGAGCATTATGCTGACTTGTGATGTTAATTTCGGCAGTATTTCGTATTCTTAACGAACCAATAGGCACGCACATTTATAAGGATTACAGGTATGAACAGTTTTGAAGATCACTGGTCCGCACAATCCGGTCAATACGCCTCCTTCCGCCCCCAGTACCCGGACGAACTATTTGCTTATCTGGCCTCGCTCGCTCCTCTGCGGGAACTCGCCTGGGATTGCGGCACGGGCAGCGGACAGGCCGCACAGGGGCTGGCAGACTATTTCAAGCGTGTGCTCGCCACGGATGGCAGCGCTGAACAAATCGCCCAGGCAATTCCTCACGCACAGATAGAATATCGCGTCGCGCGTGCCGAAGATGTTTATCTCCCATCCCACAGTGTCGATCTGATTACCTCCGCCCAGGCTGTTCACTGGTTTGACCTGGACTCATTTTATCCGCTCGTTACCCGAGCCATGAAACCGGATGGCGTGCTCGCTGTCTGGATGTATCTGCTCCCGGTGATTTCTCCGGAATTAGATCCCATCGTGGAGTCCTTCTATACCCATGTTCTGGCTGGTTTCTGGCCTGATCGCTTCCACTATTTGGAAGCGCGCTACCAGACCTTGCCGTTTCCGTTCGAGGAGATCGAAACTCCAGCCTTTGAAATGCAAGCCACCTGGAGACTGGATCAATTGTCTGGTTTTCTGGATACCTGGTCGGCTGTCCGCCGTTACCAGTCAGAGCAAGGCCAGCATCCGCTCCAAATCCTGTGGCCCGAGCTGGCAGGCGCCTGGGGGCAACCCGATCAACCCCGCCTCATTCGCTGGCCGCTTTACCTGCGTGTTGGGAAAATTAACTGATCGAAGTAACGCGCTTCAGATGAAATTAAGGGTGTTCTGACAGGCGCTGCCCGTCAAAACACCCTTATCAAAATTCATATACGCTCCTGAAGTTACCGTCCGATGCGCCACAATTCCAGCCGGAAGGCCGTGATGCGGAAGGTTTGCACTTTGCCGCCCAGGACAACCGCTTCGATCGTCTCGGTGCCCCAGGTGTGACCTCTATCTGAGACCTCCACCCTGGCGGTAACCGTATCGCCATTCATGGAGACTTCTACGATCTCAAATTTTCGACCGTGATACTGCATTCCTTCCAGCAGTTTGCGGATCTCGGCTGTACCGCGATAGGTCTCAGCACGCACCTTATTCTCTGCGGTTGCATCCTCAGCAAACCACTCCAGAGCGCTGTCGACATCGCCCACATTGAGCTCTGCAAAGACGTCATCGAATGCCATAATCGGCTCGATGCTGGCCCGCGCCTGCTGTCCGTTCAGCAGCAGGGCCAGACCAACCAGTACCAATACTGCAGCTACCAAAATCTTGCCTTTCATCTCAGTTCTCCTTTCAAATCTCTAACAACAAGGTATCAGGTTTTCTAAACCTGCCCATACTTTACAGGCCTGGCGTTGTCGCCAACGTTGGGTTAACGCGTTGTTTCAAAAGATTTTTTCAGACAATGGTATAATTTTGGTGGGATTTATCCACTTAATTATGCAGCCATGATTGTTTACCGCCTTCGGTGATTTCGGGGAAAAAGATGACGTTAAAAATTCATTTCCTCGGCCAACCCCGCCTGATGCTTGATGATCAACCGGTGGACCTGCCAGGCTACCGCCCTCTGGCTCTGCTTGCTTACTTAATCATCTCGCGCAAATCATTTCCGCGCGAGCACCTGATAGATCTGCTTTTTGATGGTCCAGATGATCCCAGGGCAGCCTTGCGCTGGACGCTTTCCAAGCTGCGTTCTGCCATCGGCAGCCAATATATCCTGACTGACAAACAAGAAGTAGCCTTTAATTACCAGAGCGATTTCTGGTTGGACGTATTTGCGTTTGAAGCAGGGGAAACCGATGCTTACCAGGGGGATTTTCTGGAAGGTCTGTACCTGCGGGATGCACTGCGATTCGAGGATTGGCTCTCTATTGAGCGCCAGCGCTTGAGGGGAAATTATCAAAACATACTGGAGCACCAATTAAAAGGATTCGTTCAGCAGTCCGACCATGCCGCCGTGGTAATCACCGCCCAGCAGTTGCTCAAAGTGGATTATCTGCGCGAGGATTGGCATTACGCGCTGATCAATGCCTATGGTCAGCTGGGTAAAAGAGCCAGCGCGCTGGAGCAGTACGAAAAATGCCGCCAGATGTTACGCAAAGAATGGGGGCTGGACCCCGCTCCTGAAACGGTTGCCCTGGCTGAATCCATCCAGAACATGACGGTCAGACCGCAGGCTTTACCATTCGAACCCGAGACAATGGAAACTCGCAAAGAGCTGCCTGAGAATACAGCATTACAGCAGCCAACTCCCCGCCAATTTCCGGTAAAACAAACCCGCCCACTGCGAGGTACATCTGCATTCGTTTTGACTGTCATGGCTAGCGCCGGGATAGTGACTTTACTCGCCTTTCTTTTTAGCCGAATATTAAATTTTGACAGCCAGCTCAGAAATGCTGTTGGGCAGCTCCCAGCCAACGAAAGTGAGACAGGCCCAAACGGAGCGAATTCACCTGAGTTAGCAGGTACAAAAGTGGTTGTTTTTGGGCCCTTCTACGACGAGTACGAGGAGTTATTTACCCAATCGATCCAGCCGTTTGAAATAAATACCGGGATTGACGTCGAATTCAGAACTGGCACCGAAACCTATTTTAATGAAAGATTAGCTCAGGACGATCTGCCCGATATTGTTTTGTTTCCACAGCCGGGCAGGCTGGTAGATCTTACAAAACAGGGGAAAGTGATTGATCTGGGAGAATTTTTGGACGAGGCGTATCTAGCACAACAATATCCCGAGGTGTTTTTGGATTTGGCAGTTTATGATGGCCAGATCATGGGCGCCTGGTTCAGCGCCGGACTTAAAAGTTTGGTCTGGTACCCAAAGCGAGCCTTCGAAGCCAGGGGCTACGAGGTTCCCGAGACCTGGGATGAGTTAATTGCCCTCTCAGACCAGATTGTATCAGATGGGGATACACCATGGTGCATCGGTGTCGGTGATCAGATCGCAGAAGGTTGGGTTGGAACCGATTGGGTGGAAGACATATTATTGCGCACCGCTCCGCCTGAAGTGTATGACGCCTGGGTTTCTCATTCACTCCCATTTAATTCACCAGAAATTCACCGTGCCTTTGAGATTATGGGCCAGATCTGGTTAAACGATGATTACGTTTATGGAGGCGTCGCCAATATCCTGAAAGAGCATTTTATGGACAGCCCATCGCATTTGTTTACCGATCCCCCGGGGTGTTTTTTGCATCGCCAGGGTTCGTTTACTCCTTACCTCTTCCCATCAGGAGTACAGTATGGGGAGGATTACGATTTCTTCTATTTACCTCCGATCGACCCGCAATTCGGGCATCCAGTCCTGGGCAGCGGCGATATTGCCGCCATGTTCAATGACCGTCCTGAAGTCCGCGAGGTCATGCGCTACCTGACCACCCCTGAATCCGCAAAATTTATGATTTCTAGCGGAGGTTATCTCAGCCCGTATAAAGGAACTCCGATCGAGTGGTTCCCAACGGCTGCTGATCTACGATTTAACCAAATCATACTCAGCGCGGATACCTATCGCTTCGATGGATCGGATATGATGCCCGAAGAGGTCGGCTTTGGTGCGTTCTACCATGGAATTGCGGACTGGATTAACGGCAAAGATTTAGAAACCGTGCTTCAGGAAATCGACGAAAGCTGGCCTGACGAATAGGTAGACGTACCGCCAGAGCCATATCGTGATCTGCGTGGGGCAGGGCGCAGGTAGCCTATACAAAGGGCTCTTCCCATGCGTCCTGCCCAGCAGCTGATCTTGGTAGACAGGCACATCCCGGTCTGGATTGATTTATAGGGTCTGGATGTCAAAAACGACTGGCCCATGTGGTACAGGATGCTGCCCTGTCACCTGGGACAATTATTCTAAGCGGAGGGCGAGAGGCTGCGTTATTTGCCTAGTTGGCCGCGTACAGCACCTGCCGGGTATTCGGCATTGTGCACATTTACATAAAACGCAGCCGGATTCTGGCGGATTTCCTTGATTAATTCCGCATCCACGTCAGCGCAGCCCATGGAAAAGCCGTCCGTCGGTGGGGTGAGCGGGACGACCACGGGCCCAGGTTCACCAGCCGGGGCGCGATGGATGTGTGCAGCTGTAGCAGGAGCAATCCCTGTTACTCTCAACTTCCAGCACACCCTGCCCTGGCCCTGATTGAGGAGTATCCGTGCAACTCCGCTGCCGTCCGGGTCACCCGGACCAGGTGCTTCCTCCGCGCCGGTCATGGATACCTTGAACGGGCGGCCGCCCTTACCACCTTTAGCCATACTGGCAGCTGCAGCTGGCTGAGGGACTGCTGCACCAAGCACAACCAGCAGCGCTACGAACAGAATCAAAACCGCACGCATTGACTTGAGTTTCATCGAAAACCTCCTTTGGGTCATATCGGATACAATTAGTCTTATTTTGATCTACGCAGGAATCGCTTGCCTGGATGTATTGATAAACGTGATTTTTATATTTTTAAGCTATATTGAGTCTTATTCAGCATTTTGATCCTCTCCTCGTCTCTACCCACGAAACCTCGATGATAAAATTCACAGGTGAACAGCCGCCAGCGCTTTTTAGCCATCCTCCACGGTGAGCAGCCAGACCATCCTCCGCTTTTCTTAGAAGGCATCCGGGAAGATGTGTTGTCGTCCTGGTGTACCCAGGGCATGCCGCCAAACACCGACCTGCAGCAGTTGTTTCACTACGACCAATTTGAGCAGCTTGACCCGGATGTCTATCCCAGGCCTGCGATCGCCGATTGGTCCACACCCCACAAACTGCTGCCCTTACTGCGCCAAAGGCTCGATCCGGACGACCCGCGCCGCCTGCCGGAGGACTGGTCAAACCTGGTGAAAGGCTGGAAAGAACGCCAGCATCCCCTGTTTTTACGCCTCCATCCGGGTCTTTTACTAAGCCTGGGGATCGAAGAATGGCGCAGCTTTGCCCCAGCGCTGCTGCGCCTGGTGGACCAGCCGGATTTTGTGCACCAGATCATGACCATCCAGGCAGACTTTGCCGCGCGCTTGCTTGAGAAGGTTCTGCACCAGGTGGATCTGGATGGAGTCATCTTCAGCGAGCCCATCGCCGGAAATCACGGGGCGTTAATCTCGGCCCACATGTACCGGACTTTTGCGCTGCAAAGCTATACGCCAATTTTCGAGGTCTTACGCGCTCACCAGGTGCCAGCCGTCATCTGGCGCTCGTACGCCAACCCCACCAACCTGCTCTCGGAAGTGACGCAGTATCCCTTCAATGCCTTGTGGCTGTGCGAGACGCCACCTGGAGCGCTGCCCCCCGCCCGACAGCGCGCCTTGGTTGGCCCTGATGTAACCCTGATCGGGGGGATCGACTCCGACGTATTGCGCCAGACACACCAGGCCATCCGCCAGGCAGTCGCGGACGTGCAGCCTCTGGTGGCGCAAGGGCGCTTTATTCCGCTTGCCGATGGGCGTGTGCGCGCCAATGTACCCTATGAAAATTACCTCTTTTACCGGCGTGCGCTGGAAAATGTATTTTTAACACGCTGATTTTCCTGCCCGGATCAGATTGCGCGCCTTGCATCAAATTTAGATATATAATCGGTTAATTCACTTTTCGAAATTAAGTTTCAGCTTAATCTTTCGGTTTATTCCCTGAATTATTGAGGTTTGCTCCCGAAATTCTCAGTTTCAGCCCGTTCATCATCATCGTCCATCGACCTGAGATTGTTCCTTGCAAAAGGCTGACCTGCTTATTCGCACCAAACTGCACCTGCCCTTTACCCGCCCGGGGCTGGTCGCACGCCCGCGCCTCCTCGAACAAATCACCCTGGGGCTGCGTGGTCCGCTTACGCTGGTCACCGCTCCGGCTGGATTTGGTAAGACCACGCTGGTGGCAGCCTGTGTCGCAGGCTGTGGACTGCCGGTGGGCTGGCTGTCACTGGATCAAAACGACAACCAGGCCGAGCGCTTCCTGAGCTATCTGCTGGCGGCTTTGCGTGAAGCGGATCCCACACTGGCTGGCGAGGCCGTGCAGCTGCTGGGCGCGGCACAGCAAATCCCACCCGAGATGCTGCTCACCAGCCTGATCAATGACCTGGATATCAGCGGCAGGCAAATCGTCCTGGTATTGGACGACTACCAGTTTATCAACA